>Ga0105160_1000944_pt1 | contig 12445 bp, 18 predicted proteins | sample GXS110809BmetaG_FD_89591 | JGI IMG/M metagenome (GOLD analysis project Ga0105160, IMG submission 89591) | Hot spring microbial communities from Gongxiaoshe hot spring, China to study Microbial Dark Matter (Phase II) - GXS 110809B | ecosystem: Environmental > Aquatic > Thermal springs > Hot... | reverse complement strand
CCAATGATAAGGCAGCAAAGTGTGGATGTCGTAGGGAAAAAGCGAGGCAATTTGAGCCATTAAGCCCAAAAGCAAACCGTTCAAAGCCCAATGACTAACTGTCAAGGGACGAAGCCAAAAGGCAACATGGAGGACAATAAGCGCTTCCAAAACCAACATCGGCGGACTATAAGGCAACAAGGCTAATTTCGTCCATTGTGGCAATAGTGCTCTAATGGCTGCAATCAAAACACCGGCAAGGACACTACCAACGAACAAAACTGTTGCATCTGAGCGGAAACTTTGCCATCGCATCATTTTCATCACCGATTCAAGCCAAATTTCGGTCGTGCAGGAGCCCGACCCTCCGAGAGGTAAATTTTTCACTTTTCCGGAGGGCGTGCCTCTTGTGTGCCGATTTTCCCTTGTAGGGCAGGGTTTTATACCCTGCCGAAGAAATTTTTTCGGCGCGGTGTAAAACCGCGCCCTACATTAAACCGATTTTCATCTCGGTCGGGCAGTAGCCCGACCCTCCGAGAAGTTAAATTTTTCACTTTTTCGGAAGGCACGCCTCTGGCGTGCCGAATTTTGGGCTCGGCGCGAGTCTTGCCCCCCACTTTTTGCATAGGATTTCTATAGAGCCAAGTTCCTTAACCGTTCCCAAGCGAATTGAACTTCGCTTCTTAAGCGCTCCTTCGGGACATTGGGGTTAATGCCAATGAGTTGAAGTCCCTTGACGAAATTTGCCCCTCGCTTGAGTATGAGCAAATCTTTGCGAACAGCAATGATTCCATAATGAGGACAGGTCAGCGCATTAACCGCTAAAGTGTCGTAACCGTCTGCTCCCAACGGCCAAAAGTTTGTCGCCGCTTTCAAAATGACAAAATCAACAAGTTGCTCTTTCATCCTTCGGTGGAATTCGTTTTCGGGCAAAGGCTTCGCCCTCATCTCAATTTGATGCCTAAGGGCTTCAACCGATGGACCAAAAGCAACTTGTTGGAATGGGTTGGGAAACAAGTAAATGCGTTCTCGGTGCGCCAAAGGTGGGACTAAACTCGTCGGCGCCGTGACGCTGGCATTAGGTGGAATGTGACGGTGCAGGAAGTTGACAATCTCTTTCGCTTCCTCTAATGGAAGCATGTCTCCCGTGAACCTTTGTATGACAGGCGGTCCATAACGGTAAGCGCCGAAGGAAACGCAAACAAGCCAAGTTAGCGAAACGAAAATTAGCCAACGACGACGCGATCTTTGCGGTAAATCGTTGCCAATTTTCAACAACTTGCCCCACGCTATTGAACTTGCAAATGCAAGCCAATGGATGAGCGTGGAGGCGTATTGGTAGCCTAACTCGCGAAGGGTGACCCGCTCGTTTAGAGCAATGACAGCATAATTGGGCAAACCGAAGAGCAAAACTTCTGGCGCTAAAAGCGGGAAGAAAGCGAATGGAGCAAGCAGCAACAGCGGGTAAACTCCCGGCGCAGTTGCGTGACCTTGACAAAGCACTAACTCCTTCAATGCTTCCAGTGGACGGCTCAAGATGCCCCAAAGGATACCCAAAGGTGTAGTGCCCCAACGGGAGTAAAGGGCAAGGTAAGCAGAATGTTCAACACCTGTCAATGAAGGCATGATTTTCAAAACTGCAAATGCCCATGCAACACTCCCAACCACTCCCCACCATGCCCAACGGCGCTTTAAAACGATAGCAGCGTAAGCGCTTAGGGAAGCGACGGAAAGTGCAATTTCTTCCTTACACGCTAAAGCGAAAACTGAAGCGATTGCGAAAATTTTAGGGCGCCCTTCATCCGCTGCATCCATTGCCCAAAGCACAAAGGGAACGGAAAGCAAAACAGGATGGAAGTCAAACAACAACATCGTGAACAAGGCGGGATGTAAGAGGTAACCGATAGCAATTATTGCAGCAACCCACTCCTTTTGCGTTCGCCGCAAGGTCAACCGATAAAGTGGAATTGCTCCCGCTGCCAAAGCGACAGTTTGAGCAAGGAAGAGCCAGAAAGGATGAGACCAGAAACGATAAGGAACGGCGATGAGGTAAAGAATGGGTGTGAAATGATCGCCGAGAATGTTCATTCCCCGGACGGTCACGAACGGTGTTTTACCTTGAGACATCAACCAGACGGCTTGTTGAAAAATACCCAAGTCAAAAGCGTAAGCGCCCAATTGGGCGTAGCGGTGCATTTGCAACCACATTAAGTAACCGATAAACACCGTTATCGCACCGAAAACAGCACTTGTAGAAGTGTAGCGATGTCCCCTCATGGCTTTTCCTTTCGTTTAGACAGGGTCTCACGGCGATCTAGCGGAGCGGGTTTGAGCGTTCAAATCCTAATGGCTATTTTACCGTGTAGCCTAACCGTTGTAGTGTCTCTTTTGCTGCTTCTCTCACTCGTGGGATAGGGTCTTGAAGGAGAGGGAGAATTTGAAAAACGACATCTCTATCTCCCAGTTCGGCAAGGGATTGTAAGGCGCTGAGGCGGTAGAACCAATCGCGAGGGTCGTTTAAACTTTCTATAGCGACCGTCTTAATTATTTTGCGAACAGCCTCTCGCTGCTTCTCTGGTTCATCAGGCCACTGTCGGGATAACTCCTTCAGCACAGTATCTATCCGTCCCATTCTTGCACCATGCTTTACAGCAAAAACAAATTCAGCGTTAAAAGCCTCAGGATGCTCCGCCATTAAAGCATACAAAGGTAAGGATTTGGTGAGAACATCAGAATGTAACTTCAAAAGTATCCTGCGTAGAGCAGGATTTCTCTCTCGTTCTGCTGCCAAAAGGAAACATTGGGCAAGACTTTTTCCCTCTGCAATTAAGGCTCCCATGACTTCACTGAACCTCCGAATGTCAGCGGGAGAGACTTTACAGGGCATCATCATCCAGTATACAAGGACGCTCACGAATGTTATAAGCGTTATCCCTAACAGGAGTAAAGTTTTCCAACGCAAGGAACGAAATTTACCAAACAGCACATTCAAACACTTCCCTTCTGGAAGTTATTAATGCCAGAATTACACACAACCACAAGTCCCTGAATTAGCGACCTGTTTACACGAACTTGGCGGTTGGCAATATCCAGTGCAATTACCACCACTTTGCGTGGCACATGAAGGTGTCCCATAATAAGCATATACGCGTGCACTACGATAAAGACAGATCATCATGCTTACAGTCATTGACAGGAAGAAAACCGCTAATGTCTTCCTTGTCTTCCACATCATTACAATGCACCTCCAAAGCGCTAAGTGTTACAGCAGCCCTTCTCCTGCCGCCACTATATAAATTGCAGCGAAGGGCGAATTTTATTCACTCACCCTGTAAGACAGGTGCGCCTAACCAATGTCCTGTCCAGCACCACCATGCCAACTTGAGCAAAACCGTCATTGCTTCAAAGACGATATGCCACGACATTTTGGAACGACCAAATTTTCGCTCACAAAAAGTGATGGGCACTTCTACGACTTTCAATCCTTCCCAAACCGCTAACGCTGCACTGACGAATTGAAAGGCATAACCGTCAACCTTAATTCGTCCCAAATTTAACCGCTCCAATGCCCCTCGGTGAAAGACGCGAAAACCGCTGGTGGCATCACGAATAGGCAATTTCAATAAGAGCCGAATTAACCGATTGGCACATTGCGACAGGACTTTCCGTTGCCATGTCCAGCCGACAATTTGCCCGCCATTGACATAACGCGAACCAATTGAGATATCTGCACCGTTTTGCACCGCTTCTATCAGTAAAGGCAAAGCCTTTGGGTCATGGGATAAGTCAGCATCCATGTAACCGATGACTGAAGCGTCATTTGACAGCGCAAACTGCAGTCCCGTCACAACTGCTGAGGCGTAACCTAATTTCTTGGGGCGACGAAGCAAATGAACCCGACCATCCCGCTGAACGAACGCTTCTACGATTTTCGCTGTCCCGTCAGGTGACCCGTCATCCACCACAACCAAATGTGCCGACGGCATGATTGTCAAGATTTGCTCCACAAGTATCGCTATGTTGTCTGATTCGTTATAAGTTGGCACAACCGTCCAAATTGCTTGGTTGTTAGTTACAGCACTTTCACCCATTACCATGCACCTTGAAATTTCTTCAACATTCAAAACTGTCGTTCACAAGGGGAGACGCTACTTTTCAGAAACCGAGGTTTCTTTCGTTTGGCTGGGCAACCCATTTTCCAGCATTTGCCTCAACTTTTGCAAAACTTCTTGCTTCCATCGGCTCACCGTTGGTTGGCTGACTCGCAGTTCATCGGCGACTTCTTTTTCTGTTGCACCGTCAATAAAGAACCGCTCTGCAAGGTAATGCTCTTTCGGAGACAGACGAGAAAGCAAATCTCTTACTTCCAACTTCCACCGAACACCTGTTCGGCGGAGATTTCAGGGAGTTCATCAAGAGGCATCATTTCCGCTTCACCAGATTCCTCATCTTGTTGAGAAGATGGATAACAGCGAAATCTTAAGGCGAATCGCCATTCCTCTCGGTAGCGTTGCAGTAATGCTGCCTTCACCCGCAATTTCACAAATTGGTCTATAGCGATTTGGCTATTATGGTCATAGGAACATATCGCCGACCAAAGTGCAAACAATGCAACAGCCTTCATTTCTTCCTGCCAATCCGCCTCTGACCAATTTGGCGGTTTATTCCATCGGTTTGATTCCTTTAAGCATTCATCAAGCCAAACTTCCCAGTCAACAGGGCAATTCACCTTTGTCCATCGCTTCGTCCCTCCCTATCTTTTCCCTTCGCTTCTATAGCAGCGAAGAAAGGCACATCTAAGTTTGGTTGAATGGAAACACCTGTGGTAAAAACAATTTTGCCGCTGAGAATTTGGGATGGAGACGCATTAGGCGGAACTTTCAAGGAGAACGCCCATTCAAGACCGTTTTTATCTATCGGTTTAACTTCCACAAATTCGGGTTTGCTTTTGAGTTGAAGCCTGAGTTGATTTCCTGAGCGGTTAACTATACGGAAAGTCAACCGCTTGACCTGCCCGGGTTTCACCAAACCGAAGTTAAGGAAGTTGGGATCAGAATCAACCACGCCTTCAACCGTGGCTTTGAAAGGCAGGATAACTTCCTTGCGCCTGAGACCGCTAATGTGGAGTTTGATTTTCCCCTCACGCCAACCTGATCGCTCTCGTGGTCGGAAAGCGACCTGAAGTTGCAGTTTTGTGCCCTTGAAAGTGGATAGCGTCACTTTAACTTCGGATGGTGTTTCTATGCTATCAATCGCAAAAGTTCGCCCAGTGAGACTTTGCAGCGAGAAGGTCCGAGTAGTTACCCCCCCCCAATAGAACTGTGCCGAAGTCAAGGAAAGTAGGATTGGCAACAATTTCGCGAAGAACCTTGCCTGTTAGTGTGACCGTTGGGGTGAATGTTGCTCCTGAAGAGTTGGTCAAGACAAAAGTCAAGCGTTCTTGAAATCGGTCAGGCAAATTCTCCGTTCTCAGACCAAAACTTAGGGGCACTTTTGATTGAGGCGGTATCGTTTCTGGCAACTTTTGCTGCTCAAAGAAACAACCGCATGTGGAAGCATGAAAGCGAGTCAACTGCAAAGTTTGAGCAGTGCTGTTGATGATGTAGACGGTGAAGGTAACATTTTCACCTTCAACCACTTCACCCAAAGAAATAGCCGAAGGTTCCACTTTTACGGGTGAGACTTGAAAGACAAGATACTTCACCACATTCACACTTCCCCATCCAACAAAAAGCCCAAATAAAGCAACCAACCCATAATGCCAACGCATGGTTATTTCACTCTCACTTCACTTGGTAACCCAATCGCTTTAATGCTTTTTGTGCCCAATTGCGAACATCTGGATGAGGGTCATTAAGCAAGGGTAGAATGTCTGGAACAGTTTCTTTCGCTCCTAATCTCGCCAGAGCGTGAAGGGCATATGACCGAACAAGCCACTCAGGGTCTTTCAACCTTTCTCTTAACAACTGAATTGCCTCTTTTCGTTGTTGAGGGTCTTTTGGATCCCAAAAGAAGGCAGTAACAGCACGCACGCGTATGAACAAATCTGGGTCTCGGATAAATTTGCGCAATAAGTCCATTTCCTTGGGAGTAAAAGGTCGTGTCCCCTTTATACGCTGAATTGATCTGATTTGATTTAGTTTTGCAAGATACTCTGGCGATGACCATTCACCTGCTCCCCTCAAACCACGATGCCTCACCTGCCATATCGCCATTACGACTGCGAGGAAGAGTAGAAACCCTGTGATGCCTAAAAGAACCAAAATTCCGCGCTTCATCAGACTTCACCTTTAGGGAACCGTGTAGTTGCAGTAAGAAAAACACTCTTCAGCACACCACTTTATAGCGCCAGTATAATTCCGACGGCAGCAGTCTTGACAGCATTCTTGACAGTCAACGACATCGTCTGGGTATCGGTTAGGGCAGTAATTGGTGCATAAGGGGAATCTAATTGCAGCAATGAGTAACCCTCCAACAATGATTGATGTGAAGAAAGTTAAACACAATTTCCTCATCACAAGTCCCTCCTTTGAACTTTTACATCCTCACTTTCCGCTGCCACTATATAAATTGCACCGAGAGGCGAATTTTATTCACGAACTTGGTAGCCCAACCTTTGCAGCGTTTTCTTTGCCTGCTCACGCACTGTTGGGTTTGGATCGTTGAGAAGCGGTAGGATTTGTGGAATAGTCTCCTTTGCCCCCAAATTACCAAGAGCCCAAAGAGCATATTGGCGAACAACCCATTCTTCGTCTTTTAACCGTTCAACCGCTAAATTAATTGCTTCTTCTCGTTGTTGTAGATCTTTAACATATGCAAGAGCAGTAAGAGCACGACAACGCAATCTAAAGTCGCTCATATCTCTTACTAACTCCCTGAGCGTCTTCATCTCCTCCTCGGTGAAGGGGCGTTTACCCTCCAATAGTTGTAGGGGACGCACCTTCTCCCGCTTGGCATGATATTCCCTCTCTTCGGCAATCATAAATCCCATCCTCCTTGAGACTAAGAAAGCAATTACCAGCACCGCAATGAAGGAGATGATGCCAAGAAATAAGAACTGTCTCTTCAAATGGCATCACTCCTTAAAAGCGGACATAGGGTAAGGGGGAGGTTTGGGACAGTTGAGACATATGGCATAGCATACGGTCAAACACTGCTTAAGTTTACCGTTCGCTGAAGCACAGCAGGGATCGCAACAATCCTGACACAATGTTGGATTCGTAGGAAAATACCAACAACAAATTCCTGCACAATAGTAGCCTTGAGAGTTAGAAAATGTCACACCAATCAAAGCGCCAATTAATACGGATGCAAGCAAAATTACCTTTAGACTCCTGTAAAAATTCCCATTATAACCCACCTCCTGCCGGCAATTTCTCACCACCTATTCCTGACGCCACTATGTAAATTGCACCGAAGGTCAGATTTTATTCACGAACTTGGTAGCCCAACTTTTGCAGTGTCCATTTCGCCGCTTCACGGACTTCAGGTTGAGGGTCATTAAGAAGGGGAAGAATTTGAGGAATTGCTTCTTTCACTCCTAACCAAGCTATTGACCTTATTGCATAAGCCCTTACAATCCATTCAGGATCTTTGAGGCATCCTATGGTCAACTTAATTGCTTCTTCCCTTTGCTTGAGATCATGTCTTGCTTCCCTTAAGGCGGCGATTGCTTCAACACGGACATACTTGTTAGGGTCAGAAATAGATTTTCGCAGGATTTCCATCTCTCGTTCTGTAAATGGGCGTTGCTTCCCAACGGTTGACAGAGAAAGAAGAAACTGGATTTTAGGCCAAACAACTGGGTCTTTGGTTAATGGTCCTTCCTTTCTCTCAGGCAACAAGGATTTCCAACCAAATCCTAGTCTAAAGATAAAAAATGCAAACACGGCTAACAGAGCAGTTGCCATCCAAAGAAACCAATAACGCTTCATCACTGCACACCTTCCTACCAAGTTTTAGGAAGTTGATTGCATCGGTCAAGGCATCTATCCATTTCTTCTCCCGGTTCACATTTAACATAACAACATCCTCTGCACCATGCTTGTGGGTCTGATTTGTCTTTGGCATGGTCAGGACAATGGCTGCACTGGATACCCTTGTAAGTGTCATCCACATAGTAGCCGTAAGCGATGAAGGTCCCAATGGTCAAACCTAAAACAAAAGTGAGCCAAATTTTTGATGCCTTCTTTATCGCAAATCACCTCCATGCTTTAGGATCTAACATCCTCCCCTGCCGCCACTATGTAAATTGCACTGAAAGGCGAATTTTATTCACGGACTTGGCAGTTTAATCGCTTCAAGGCTTTTTGTGCCCAATTGCAGACATATCTTTCATTTCATGCGATAACCAAACTTCTTCAAAACGGCTATGGCATCTTCCCTTACTTCAGGCTGGGGGTCATTGAGCAATGGTAGGATGAAGGGTATCGCTTCTTTAGCCGATAGACCAGTAAGTGTTCTCAAAGCATAGCACCGAACGACCCATTCTGGGTCTTTAAGGCGTTCAATTGCCGCCTTCACAGCCTTCCTATTTTGGCTATTGTTTTGGAACCTTCCGTATCTGAGGGCATCAAGGGCACGACAGCGAATGCGCCAGTCTGGGTCATTCAAAAACTTCAAAAGCAAATCAAATTCTTGGTGAGTGAAAGGGCGCTTTCCTCGCAAATCTTGAAGAACGCTTACCAGATCGCGTTTCGCTAAATACTCGGGGTTTAACTGACCCGAGATACTTTTGACATTAGGCTTTCGACTTTGAGACCACCAAAGCATGAAGGCAAAGACAGCAATTGCTACTGCGGTAATAAACCCAAAAACCTTTGTCCCTTTCATCCCTTTGGGTCACCCCTTAAACTTTGGCAGAGCAATTAAGGTAGCACCTTCCAATGTTACCTCCCATTTTGGGACACTTTTCATCACAACACTTTGTGCATTGACTGCCCCCTGAAGGAGGAGGATAATTTCTGGGGCAAAAATACTCGCAAACATCGTCCGAGATGCCGACGAGGGAAAATACAATACCAAGAAACATCGCTGCACAAAAAGTCAACCACAACTTCCTTGCTTTCTTCATCTTAACGCACCTCCCAAGTTATGAAGTTCGGCAGCCCTTTCTGCTGACACTATATAAATTGCACCGAGGGGCGAATTTTATTCACGAACTTGATAGCCCAACTTTCTCAGAGTTTTCTTTGCTTCCTCACGAACTTCAGGTTGAGGGTCATTAAGGAGAGGCAAAATCAAGTGCACACATTCTTTCGCTTTTTGGTCCGCTATAACCCTCATCGCATAATTTCTCACAACCCATTCCGAATCATTTAAGCGTTCTACTGCAATTTTGATCGCTTCTTTCCGCTGATTTGGGTCACGAACATCTCGGAGAGCCGAGAGAGCCCGGCAACGAATAAATGTATCAGGGTCACGAACGAACTTCTTGATCAATTCCATTTCCTGTGGAGTGAAAGGGCGAGAGCCCCGGAGCCTCTGCAGTGGTGCTATAAGGTCACGCTTTGCCAAGTATGTTGGGTCAAGTTTCATCCCTTTGTTCATTTGTTTTTGACCCAGCCCTAACCATATCAGCATACTTCCTGCTACGACACCCAAAAGGGAAACTATCAAAAGCAAATAGAACCACAACTTCCTTGCTTTCTTCATCTTAACGCACCTCCCAAGTTATGAAGTTCGGCAGCCCTTTCTTAAGTGAATTGCACCAAAGGGCGAAGTTTATTCACACACCGGCAGGACGAGTGAGTAGGGCATTACAAATCTGGTTTGCCTACAATTGGCTCAATTTCCCATCCGTTTCGTGGCCAGTGATAATCCCAACCTTGTCCCGTCCACCATGCGGCTCGTTGTAAAATCTGCCCGACGCTCACCATCTTGACATGACTATCAAGGAAAGCAAATTGCATCCCTGCTGATGGACTCCATTCGGGCTGTCCTGTTGACGAGTTCTGCACTAACTCTTGCCGATGATACACTCCCAACTCGTGGAAGGCAAAAATTCCTGCTGGTTGCTGGAACATTGCAAGTCTCGGCACATGCCTGCGAACCCATTGCACTAAAGGTTCGGTCGGGCAAAGCCAATGGAAGCCAACAACGAAGTAATGGCGGTAGTGGTAGGAAGTCCAGCGCTTACCGAACTCGTAACTTGGAAGAACCTTGACTTCGTTTGGGTCACTGGGGCATTGCCAAATTTGACCGTTTTTGCTGTAGGGTAAAAGTTGGTCGCCGTAAGTGCGAACGCTGTTAAAAGGCTCATGACCTTCGTAAACTTCAGCACATTCGTCTATAGGCAAAATTTGCTCATCGGGGACAGGGAAGGTTTCGTCCCAATCACTGACATACTGCTCAAAAGCCATTCCAATTTGGCGTAGGTTGCTTAGGCAATTTGACTGCCTTGCGCTTTCCCTTGCTCTCATCAAAACAGGAAGAAGCAGCGCCGCCAAAACGGCGATGACCGCAATGACGGTTAAAAGTTCAATCAAGGTGAAACCAAGTTTCTTCATTTTCCCCGCCTCCCTTCGCTTGCTCCAATATTAAAATTGCACCGACGGGCAAATTTTATTCACGCTTTTGGGGCAACCAAATGGAGAAAGTGCTGCCTTTGCCGACTTCACTTTGGACAGTAATTTTGCCGCCGAGACTTTCTGTCAAGTGCTTAGCGATGCTCAAGCCCAAACCGAAGCCTCCATGTTGCCTGCTTCTCGCTTTGTCAACTCGGTAGAAACGCTCAAAAATCCTCGGCAAATGCTCAGGCGGAATACCTACCCCTGTATCGGCAACACTTATGACGACCCAATTTCCGTCCGCTGTTTCAATCTTTTCAGCCTTGACAGTGATTTCGCCTTGGTGAGTATACTTGACGGCGTTGTCAACAAGGTTGAACAACACTTGAGCCAGCGCATCGGGATCGGATTGGACTTTCAGGTTCTCTGGCACTTTCGCTTCAATTGCCAAACCTTTTTGTGATGCTGCGAGTTTGAACCTTTCAACAACTTGAGTGACGACTTCAGCAACTGGGACATCACGCAATCGCCATTCCCTTTGCCCAGCCTCAATGCGAGCCAATTCCAATAAATTGTCAAGCAACTTGCTCATCCGTTCCGTTTCGTCAGCGATTGCTTGAAGGAAACTGTCTCTAACCTCAGGATCGTCTTTGCCACCCATCAGAAGCGCTTCTGCCAAAGACCTAAGTGTTGCAATCGGCGTTCTCAGTTCATGGCTCACATTGGCGACGAAATCCCTACGAACTCGTTCAAGTCGCTTCAACTCTGTCAAGTCGCGCGCCACAAGCAAGACCCCTTCAAGTTGACCGTTGACGAGTAGAGGAGTTGCATAAGCGTCAAGGAACTTTTCCTCTGGATGGACGATGTGAATCTCCCCCATTTGGGGCACTCTGCGGCGAAGGGCGTTTTGAGCCAATTCCATCAAACCAAAAGGCAAACTTAATTCGGTTAAACGCTTCTTAGCCCAATCGGCTGGAAGTTGAAAAAGTTTTTGTGCAGCGGGATTGACGAGTATGACGCTCCCGTTCTCTTGAGCAACGATGATCGCTTCATCCATTCGCTTCAAAATCGCCTGAAGCAATGCCCTTTCTTCCCTCAATTCGGCTACCGTTTCCTTCCAACTCTTCCACGCCGATGCAATTGCTTTACCTAAATTGCCCAGTTCATGCAAGAGCAAATCGCTTGGTTCTTCACCTTTCTGCAAAACGATTGTCAGTCGCTTGATCGGTTCTGTCAGGGACGGCAAAGCCAATGTCAGTAAAACCACCGTTACCACAAATGATGTGGAAAGGAGCACAGCAGCGGTGTCAAAGGGAACTTTCAGCCAAGCAGAAATTGCCAGCCCACAAGCAAACCCAAGCGCTATAGCGACGCTCACCGCTAAAGCCAAACGGTTGACAAGCCAATCTCGCATTTCGTTGGCTCACCGTCGTTAGATGGTTGTGAACTGATTAGCGGCAAGTCATAGCCTGTCACATTACTCATGTCGTTTGCCTGAAGATATTTTGCCTCACGACCTTCTCAAAATTTGCCACCTCTATCTACCGAAAAAGGTTGTTGGCGTTAAGCCTCAATTGATGGCTCGTGCCAAAAACATTCACTGACTAAAGTCAGCGCTCTCATCATGTCAAGCCGAAAAATCAAAAGTTAGTAGTAGGGCGTGGTTTTAGACCGCGCCGATGGAAAGTTCATCGGCGGGGTATGAAACCCCGCCCTACAAGGAAAAATCGGCACGCCAAAGGCGTGTCCTCCGAAAAGGAATTCGGCACGCCGGAGGCGTGCCCTCCGAAACGAAAAAATCGGAGGGCTCGGCTCCTGCCGAGCCGAAAAATCGGAGGGTTAGTTTCTGTTCAACCGAAAAATCGGCTTAATGTAGGGCGCGGTTTTAAACCGCGCCGAAAAAAATTTGTCGGCAGGGTATAAAACCCTGCCCTACAAAGGGAAATTGGGCTTAATGT
>Ga0105160_1000941_pt1 | contig 12463 bp, 11 predicted proteins | sample GXS110809BmetaG_FD_89591 | JGI IMG/M metagenome (GOLD analysis project Ga0105160, IMG submission 89591) | Hot spring microbial communities from Gongxiaoshe hot spring, China to study Microbial Dark Matter (Phase II) - GXS 110809B | ecosystem: Environmental > Aquatic > Thermal springs > Hot... | reverse complement strand
GTCTCCAGGTAGATCTGCCCGTCGGTGATGGAAATGACGTTGGTGGGGATGTAGGCTGAGATGTCACCCGCTTGAGTCTCGATGATGGGGAGTGCCGTGAGTGAGCCGCCACCATTGGCGTCGTTGAGCTTGGCGGCGCGTTCCAGTAGCCGGCTATGCAGGTAGAAGACGTCACCCGGGTAAGCTTCTCGCCCAGGTGGCCGCCGCAGCAACAGTGAGATCTCGCGATACGCCGCAGCGTGTTTGGATAGGTCGTCGTAAATGCACAGCGCATGCCGGCCCGTATCGCGGAAGTATTCTCCCATTGCGCAGCCGGCGTATGGAGCGATGTACTGCATGGGCGCCGGGTCGGAGGCCGTCGCCGAGACGACAATCGTGTAATCCATCGCCCCGTAGTCCTGGAGGGTCTTAATGACCTGGGCGACCGTGGACCGTTTCTGACCGATGGCCACGTAGATACAAATCACGTCGCCGCCCCGCTGGTTGAGAATCGTGTCGATAGCAATCGCAGTCTTTCCCGTTTGCCGGTCACCAATGATCAGCTCACGCTGGCCACGCCCAATCGGGATCATGGCGTCGATGGCCTTGATGCCGGTCTGCAACGGTTCCTTGACCGGCAGGCGCTCAACGACACCAGGCGCTAGACGCTCCAGCGGGTTGTAATGCTCGGTAACGATGGGTCCTTTTCCATCGAGGGGCTCACCTAGGGGATTGACTACCCGCCCAAGTAGCGCCTCGCCGACCGGCACGGACATAATGCGGCCTGTCCGCTTAACCAGATCCCCTTCGCGGATGCGCTCGTACTCACCGAGCAGCACGACGCCCACCTGGTCCTCTTCCAGGTTCAGGGCAATGCCGCGGACGCCGTATGGAAATTCCAGAAGTTCGCCGGCCATGGCGTTTTCCAGGCCATGGACCCGGGCGATGCCGTCGCCCACTGAAATGACCGTGCCCACTTCGGCAACGTTGATGGCAGTTTCAAAGTTCTTGATTTCCTCGCGCAGAACGCTCGCAATTTCGTCCGCCAATATCCGCGCCATGGCGACTCACTCCGTCAGACGTTGTCGCAGCGCCTCTAAATGCCCCCGGATTGAACCGTCGTAAACCGTGGAGTCGATCTGTACGACTACTCCCCCTAGCAATTCCGGATCCACAGAGAATTCACAGCGCACCTGTTTGCCGGTCAACCTGGCCAGGGCAGTCTCCATCTGGTGTCGTTCCGCCGGGCTCAGCTCCACTGCCGTGGTCACACGAGGTCGCACAATCCCTAAACGCTCGTCCAGCAGCTCCTGGTAAGCTTCCACCATCTGGGGCAACAAGTTGACCCTTCGCTTGCGGACTGTGAGCCCCAGAAAGTTGCGAATCACGGGCGCCAGCCCTAGTAACTCCGCGATCCGCTCCACCAGGTCACTCTTGTCTTGGGCGCTGACTGCCGGATTGTTGAAAATCAGCCGCAATTCACGCAGCTCGCCAACCAACTGGGCAAGCTGCCGCAGTTGATCCAGCGCCTCTTCAGGATTGATGCCCGAGCCTGCCTCGCAGACGACGTCCAGGAGCGCTTCAGCGTATTGTCGCGCAACCGCATCTGGCATGGTTCACACTTTGATCCGCCTGCGTGCCAAATCTTCGACAAAACTTTGCAACAGATGTCGCTGTGTGGTGGTGTCGAGCCGCTGCTCGAGCTTTTGCCGGGCCAGGCGTAAGGCTAACTCGGCAGCTTCCACCCGAAGCCGTTTGCGCGCTTGCTGCACCATACCCTCAATCTCCTGTTCGGCTGCCCGTTCCATCCGAGCAATCGCCTCCTCGGTCTGCTGGCGCAGGCGCTGTTCTTCGGCGGCCATCTCTTGCATAGCTTGCTGGCGCAGCCGGTCAATTTCCACCTGGATATTGGCCAGCCGCTGTTCCAAGGCCGCTGCGCGTGCAGCGGCTTCCTGTCTCATACGTTGCGCTTCGGCGATCTCCCTCTCTATCTGTTCAGTGCGGGAACGGAAATACCGCCCGCCGAACCGGACCACGAGGTAACCAAGGGCACCTGCCAGCAGCAGGAAGTTAGCCGTTTTCCACCACGTGGCTTGTTCAGGGCTCATGCTCAGGCCACCACCATGGGACTCTGCCGAGAAAGCACACCCGGCCGCCACAATAAGCCCCGCCCATTGACGCATCACCCCAACAATCACGGTCCTCACGCCGTCCTCCGGAGCAGTAGTTGCTCGACGATGGCTTCCGCCAGGGCGTCACTCCGAGCTTCGAGCGATCGAATGGCAGCGGCCTGCTCCGCTTCAATGGCTTGTTTGGCCTCGACGATCCGCTGGTGCATGCGGCGGTGCGCTTCCGCCAGCGCTTCGGCTTGCTGCTGGTGCCATCGCCGCCGGAGCTGTTCACGTTGGATTTCCAGTTCCTGGCGAGCCGCTTCCAGCTTCATCTCGCACTGGCGCGCCCGCTCGTCAGCTAAGGCCAGTAACTGGCGTGCTTCGTCTCGTGCGCCCTCGGTTCTGCGGTAACGCTCTGCCAAGGTCCGGTCCAACGGCCGGTAGAGCAGCTGCTTCAGGAACAGGTGGAGCGCAGCAAGCAGAACAAGCGTCGGTAGCGCCCTTATGATCAGTTGCGCTAGGGCGTCAAGTACCGCTTCCATGGGGATCCCCGAATCGGCGATGGGAGCCCCGCCTAGGCTGAGGCTTCAAAACCAGAAGGTTAGCACAGGATGAGCGAACCGGGCAACCAGGATAATCAGATCTGGTTATTCAATTTGTCTCCCCTGCCCCTCTAGCGCCTGTCCGTTTACAGTAAAAGCATGCTCAACCGCTTCTGGGTCTTGCGCCTGTTGATCGGCTTGATGTGTATCGGTTTCGCTTACATGCTCGGCCGGAACCTAGTTCTGCGCATCCCGCGGAAGCGCGGAACAGGCCCCGCAAGCTGGACGCTCCGTACCCTGATCGCAGCGGTAGCTGTCAGCTGGCGTGTGGGCATCGATTGGCTGTCGTTGCTCGTTTACGGGGCTAGCGCGGTCAGCTTTAGCCTGGGCATTTACCGGGCGCGCAAGCCCCCGAAGCCGCCCGAGGATCTCAGCCGTTTGCTCTTCCCTAGCGATGAACCGAACAGCCGCCAGTTGCCTTACGATGAAGACAACCGGCGGGATGCATAGGTGGAATCGACCATTTGCCAGCTGCGTCGTCTGGATAGTGTTGTGCGTGGCCTCGCCCGCTACTGGCGTAGAGCTGACCGAGCAGGCGCGACGCCTGCATCGGCAGGCCCTGGTTTTCGACGCGCACATCCACCTGATTAGCCGGCAGTTTTACCAGGGTGGACACATTGGTCAGCGTTACGCCGATGGCCATGTGGACCTGCCGCGCATGCGTGAAGGAGGCGTCGATGCGTTCGTACTCGCGCTCTATGTGCAGGAAGAATACTATCCGGCGCGGTACGAGACCAAGCAGTTCCTGCGCTTGCTCGAGCGCGCCTTGGCCGAGCTGGAAGCCAGCCGCAAGCAGGTGGAGCTGGCTCTTTCCGGGCGCGACATCCAGCGCATCCATCGCCGAGGAAAGATCGCTGCTGTGCTGGGGTTGGAGGGGACATTTGATGTCGACGGTGATCTCGCACTACTGCGTGTCTTCCATCGGTTAGGTTTGCGTGTCATGCAGATCGCAGCTCACAACTGGACGAGCAACTACTCGGACTCTTGCTGCGACTCTCGTCGGTGGGGTGGGCTGAACGATCGCGGGCGCCAGCTCGTTCGGGAGATGAATCGGCTGGGAATCTTAATTGATCTGTCTCACGCGTCGGACGAAACCATTGAGGACGTGTTAGAGATCACGAACCAGCCGGTGGTGGTCACTCACGGTGGCTTGAGAAGTTTTAACGACATTCCGCGAAACCTTCCTGAACGACTGGCGGAGAAAATCGCTGCCAAAGGAGGGCTGATTGGTGTGCAGATTGGCAATAGTTTTCATAGCCGCCGGTTTTACGAGTGGCTGGTTGAACGGGAGGGGCGCAAGTTCTGGGAGAGGCGACGCGTTCAAGGAAACCTGGCTCAGATGTCCATCGAAGAAATCGACGCGTTGCTCCGCCCATCGTTTCCCTCGGTCGGCCCGCAGGCTCCGACGGGGCTGTTGATGGGCGTGGACGAGTGGCTCAGCGTAGTGGACCGACTGATTGAGCTTGTGGGCGAGGATCATGTGATCCTGGGCACGGATTTCGATGGTGGCGTGACCCCGCCGCGGGAAATCCGCGACGTCAGTGACTTGCCTGTGCTGACCGCCGCGATGTTGAAGCGCGGCTACTCGGAACGGCGCATCCGAAAGATCCTCGGGGAGAATCTCCTTCGAGTTTTCAGCGCAGTGATCCGTTGACTGGATCTGTACATTGCCCGCTCATGTGGCAAATCTTCACTCAAAAGCTGCTCGCGGACGTTTGGCCTGGGACGCCTTGTCACGTCCCGGCTGGAGGTGAGTTAGCTACTGGGGAAACTCCCTGGCTCTGTTTTATGCGAACCCAGAAAGTAATCTTCCAACTCATGCGCTCGGATGCGTACCCCCACATAGAACGGGCCGAACTCAGCGTACCGAGCGCTCGCCTCATCGAATCGCATCTCGTAAATGAGTTGCTTGAACAATAGTGGGTCATCGGCGAACAAGTCTACTCCCCATTCCCAATCGTCCAGCCCGATCGAACTGGTGATGATTTGTTTCACTTTGCTCGCATATTTCCGGCCCGATTGCCCATGCTCATGCATCAGGCGTCGTCGTTCTTCTAACGGCAGCCGGTACCAGTTGTCGGCCTCACCGCGCTTCCGATTCATCGGGTAGAAGCACAAGTAGCGACTTTCAGGAATACTGGACCAAAGGCGCGGACTCATCGCCTGGCGTTGCCGTTCCAGGGTCTCCACGATGGCTTGAGACCACTCGGGCGAGCCTGGCTGAATCCCACGGCGTTCCAAGTCTCTGTAGACCTGCACGGAAGAGTCATACAGGCTCAGCTCGACGACGGAAAGAAACGATCCGACAGGCTTCAAGTAGTCGTGCAGGCGGCATGGTTGGAACAGCCGCTGGGCGGCGAGTAGCTCATCGAAACTCCGGCGGAAATGCAGCACCAGCAGGTCCGCCTTGTGCCCCAGCACGGCATAAGCCCCTGTTTGACCGGCGTGTTCCGCCGATTCCAGTCGTGAAGCGGCCTGCCCCACAATTTCGCGTTGTTCTAGGGTTCCCAGGTTCCGCCAGGCGGCCCAATCCACGGCGAACATTTGGTGCAGGACTGCAGAGCCCTCCAGGGTAAGCGGCGCCTCCGGGTTTGTGAGAGTGACTTGCGGCCGCGGCTTTCCTGTGGAGGTGCCCGTTGGAGCGTTCGAGACTACAGGCTCGCGCATAATCTTCAGTTGTTTCGATGCGCCAAAGAGGGCTCCGGCAACATGCGCTCAAATGACCGATAAAGCGATAAAGGGAACGGTTATCGCATTGCTTCCCCCAGATGGTCCACCAACCATGCGGCTCACCACCGCGGGACTGTCCACTCGACGATCCCGGCGACTGGTTCCCGGGTGACCACGGCGCCGAAGTAGTTCGGTCCGGGGCGGAGTTCGAAGATTTTCCAGTTGCGCGGCTCCCCGCCGGACGGGTCGACCAAGACACAGCCCTCGCCTTCGCGAATCGGTACGGCGAAGCGATCCAGCCCGAAACGCAAACCTTCGCCGATCGCCTTCACAAAAGCTTCCTTCCGCGTCCAGCAACGCAGAAATGCGGCGTGTCGGGATTCGGGAGCCTCCTCCAGAAGAGCGCGGACCTCGAGCGGGTGAAAGTATCGCTGAGCCAGTGCGGTGCTGTCCAATTGTGGGCGACTAACTTCAATATCAATGCCAACCGGCATCTGGAGCCGGAAAGCGTAAGCCAATAGTTCACCGGCATCTGACATGTTGAATTCGAGCTCGGGGCAGGCCGGCAAAAAGGGCTTGCCCCGGTGGCCATAGCCGAGCTGGATCTCCGCGGGTGGCACGCCCGTATAGCGGCTGAGCAACTGGCGCAGGATAGCCCGACCGGCGATGTACCGATTGCGGTCCCGCTCGAAACGGAAGCGCTGCGCTCGAGCCTGTTCTTCCGGTGCGAGGACAGCGGCCAGCTCGTTCAGGTCGGCCAATCGTTCGGTCCAGCGAGCGTACCAGACCTGAACGCAACCGGGCTTGAGTGCCGGTACTGGCGGGCCTGGAGGGAACGAGTGCAGCAGCTGAGAATCCTGTCCGGGGAACACTACTCCTTTATGCTCGCAGAACTTCAGGCACCGGCTGGCGGCGAGGCGTGTTGGTCGCACCGGCTGGGAGGCAGCCCAGTCGGAGACCTTCAGCACTTCAATCGCCGGAAGCCGCTTGTCGCAGTTCCTCCTGTACGGGTTCGCCCCCCTCAACCAAAACTCGCTTTAGCAATCGCAAATCGTTAAGCAGGCGCCGGCTCCGGGAAATGTGGAAGGAAAGCCGTTCCAACTTGTGGGCGACCAGTAGGAGTGCTTCCTGGCGCCGGGTGGCGCCATTCGTGCGGGCCAGCTCAAGCTCCGCAGCGATCTCCTGCTGGGCTTCCTCAATCGCTTCCAGCAAGAGCTCAACGAACTGGTGGGCGCTCTCGACACTATCGAATGGTGTCTCGGGAGTGTAGGACATGCTGAGGAGCTCCTCCCGTTGCTGCCCCGCATTATAGCTCCAACTAGATTCAAAAGAGCAGGCTTTCTGGCCCGTAGGGGAGCTGATCGCGGAGCCCGCGAGGGCCAAGCTGAGCTCAGCCCCCGCGGGGGCAAAGTGCAGAACTGCAGCTCATCCGCACCCGCTGGTTGATCCGCAATTCTCGCACTTATAGCAGGAGCCACTGCGGGTCATCAGGGCCCCACACTCAGCGCATACGGGCGCATCTGCTACCACCGGCTCGAAGGGCAACGCGGGCTGGATATCCGGCTCCGTGGGTCGCAGCTTCGGCACGTCGCCAGCCTCCGTCCGAGCGTATTCGGGGCCCAGGAATTTCAGGCCCAGCCAACGGAAGATGTAATCCATGATCGACTTCGCATAGGGGATCTGAGGGTTACCCGTCCAGCCACTGGGTTCAAACCGCACGTGGCTAAACTTGTCGACCAGGAATTTCAGTGGGACGCCGTACTGAAGGGCGTAGCTGATGGCCGTGGCGAAGCAGTCCATCAGACCGGATATCGTGGAGCCCTCTTTGGCCATAGTGATGAACAGCTCGCCCGGCGTGCCGTCCTCGTACAAACCTACCGTGATGTAACCTTCGTGGCCGCCGATGGAGAACTTGTGTGTGATCGACTGCCGTTCGTCGGGCAGCTTACGCCGCACTGGCCGGTAAACAGCTTTTTGCTCGGCGGCGGCCTTCGCTTGCCCGGGTGAGGTACTCAGCGGTTGGGCTCTCTTGGAGCCGTCGCGGTAGATAGCCACGGCCTTCAGACCTAGGCGCCAGGCTTGAATGTAGGCGTCCATGATGTCGTCGACCGTGGACTGCTCCGGCATATTGATGGTCTTGGAGATGGCACCCGAGATGAATGGTTGAACAGCTCCCATCATCCGCAGATGCCCCATGTGGTGGATGAAGCGCGTACCGTTGACCGGGCGCAGGCTGCAATCGAAGACGGCCAAATGTTCCGGTTTGAGATGTGGGGCCCCTTCGACCGTTCCAGTGGCGTCGATGTGATTGACAATCTCGTGGACTTGTTCCGAGTTATAGCCCAAGCGGAATAAAGCCTCGGGCACCGTGTTGTTCACGATCTTGATCACGCCGCCGCCCACCAGCTTCTTGTACTTGACCAGAGCCAACTCCGGCTCGATCCCCGTGGTATCGCAGTCCATCATGAACCCTATGGTGCCGGTCGGAGCGATAGCGGTGACCTGGGCATTGCGGAAGCCGAAGCGGCGCCCTTTTTCCAGAGCTTCCTGCCAGCATTGGCGTGCGGCTTGAAGCAGTTCGGCCGGCACCAGCCGGCTATCGATGCTGTTGACCGCCTCGCTGTGCATCCGGATGACTTCCAGAAAAGGCTCTTCGTTCTCTGTGTAGCGGGGGAAAGGGCCATTGGCCTCGGCGATGCGCGCGCTGGTCAAGTAAGCTTGACCGGTCATCAGGGCACTGATGGCGGCAGCCCAGGCTCGACCTTCGTCGCTGTCGTAAGGCAACCCGAGGGACATCAGCAGGGCTCCCAGATTGGCAAATCCCAATCCCAGAGGCCGGAAGTCGTGAGAATTCCGCGCGATCTTTTGTGTTGGATAACTGGCATTGTCCACGATGATCTCTTGAGCCAGGATCATCGTGTCCACCGCTCGGCGGAATGCCTCGACATCGAACGTCCCGTCGGGCCGGAGGAACTTTCTGAGGTTCAACGAGGCCAGATTGCACGCCGAGTCGTCCAAGAACATGTACTCCGAGCAAGGGTTAGAAGCGTTGATCCGACCGGAGTTCTTGCAGGTATGCCACCGGTTAATGGTGGTGTCGAATTGCATGCCTGGGTCGCCGCACTCCCAAGTGGCCTCCGCGATCTGTCTCAGCAGGTCCCGGGCCCGGTAACGACGCACAGGCTGGCCGGTCAGGACCGACCGGGTCCACCAATCCCGGTCTTCCAGAGCTGCGTACATGAACTCGTCGGTGACCCGCACCGAGTGGTTGGCGTTCTGGAAGAACACAGAGCTGTAGGCCTCGCCATCGAGTGACCCGTCGAAGCCCGCTTCAATCAGCGCCCAGGCCTTGCGTTCCTCGCGGGCCTTGGACCAAATGAACTTCTCTATGTCCGGATGGTCCACGTTGAGGATGGCCATCTTGGCGGCCCGCCGAGTCTTACCCCCGGACTTGATCACGCCTGCGAATGCGTCCAACCCTTTCATGAAGCTCAACGGCCCTGAAGCTCGGCCGCCACCCGACAATGGGGCGTTCTCTTCCCGCAAGGTCGAGAAATTCGTGCCGGTTCCCGACCCCCACTTAAAAAGCATTCCCTCGGTCTTAGCGAGCTCCAGAATGGACTCCAAGGTGTCCTCGACCGAGTTGATGAAGCATGCCGAGCACTGCGGCTTGGGGTTCGCTGGATCGAATTTGACGACGTCGTCCACCGCGGGGTCGTAATGATAGCCATAGCCACGAGTTTCCTTCACCCCCACGTTGAACCAGACCGGCGAGTTGAAGGCCGCCATCTGATGGAGCAACAGATGCGCTAGTTCCAGGCGGAAATTCTCGGCATCCTGGTCGGAGCGGAAATACTTGTCTTTCTTCCCCCATTCCGTGATCGTGTCGACGACCCGGCGCACCAGTTGGCGGACACTGGATTCGCGTTCGGGTGTCCCCAGCCGGCCATGGAAGTACTTGCTGGCTACGATGTTCGTTGCTGTTTGGGACCACTCGGCCGGGACTTCGACGTCGCGCTGTTCGAAGATAATCTCCCCTTTTTCGTTGGTAATGGTGGCGGTGCGCAGCTCCCAAGTGATCTCGTCGTAAGGCGTCTTGCCCGCTTCGAGATGGGCGGTGAAATACCTGGGAAACTCGATCCCCTGACGTTGGGAGATCGGCAACCACTGCTTGTTGGCCTGAATTGTGGGAGAACTGCTCGGCTCGGCCATGGCTCCTCCGTGAATCAGCTACTGGTGCGTTCGAATTTAGCTTAGGTGATTGCTGCTGCCTCCGTCGCTTGAAACCTGCCCATAGGGCGCGAGGGAGGAAGGAGGCAGCACTGTAGAGTTGGGTACCATATATTGGGCTTGATGTCAAGATGGGCTCTACATATTGTAAGCCAAGGCCCTTCAGCCCCGCTCCTCAAACACCTCCACTTCCGCCTCCCCCACCTTGCGGCCCCCCAACGCTACTTCCAACACAGCCGCACCCCTACCCACCGCCTCACCCACCGCAAAGTTCAACTCCCAAGTTGGCACCCGCGCGTCCACGCAAAATGCGTCCATTAGTTCCAAACGTCGCCCGCCTAACCGCGCCTCCACCTCATGCGGGTCAACGATTTCCTCGAGGGTGACCTTGACTATCCCGCTGACTACCCGGCACGTGAGCAGGACATTCTGCCCGTCGGCTACCCGCACCAGTCGCGGAACCCGCGGCGGAGGTGGAATCAGCCGAACTCGTGCCGGCTCGCACAACTCGGAGCCGCCCCAGCGTAGGGCCACCTCGGCCAGACCGGTCCGCAAACCCTGCGGAAGACGGGCTGCCACCTGGTAAAGCCCGCCCGCCAGCTGGGGACCGATGTAGGTAACCTCTGCTGGGCGGCCGTCCACTAGGACCTCCAGCCAGTTGAGGTCGCATTCCTCCGGCAAGTTCTCCACCCACAGAGAGATGGCCGCAAATCGCCCAGCGACCGGAACGAACGGCTCACTGCTATGCGCGCTCGTCACTCGCCGAATGCGCGCCTGATCCGTCCGTGTAGGTTCAGACGCTACCCGGCTCCAGCCCTCCGGCTTCTTGCGCCAAGTAGTCCATAGGTACTGCGTGCCCGCGCCTTCAAGCGCTAGGAGCTGTAAATCGTGCTGGCGCGTGAAGCTCTTGATTTCTTCCGCACTGATTCGCACGCCCTGCCAGGTGTCATAGACAGTCTGTGTGCCCGGCAGGCCGATCACCTGGAGGCGCGCGATTCCACCCGTGCGCAACACGCGACGCGTCTCGCAGAAATATCGGTAAACGATCCGGCGATCGGGGATGTGTTGGAACACGGCGTAGGAGTACACGAAGTCGAACGACTCATCGGCGAAGAGCTCCAGCGTCGAGTCCGGTACGTGGTGAAAATGCGCGTGGCGGATGGAACGCAGTTTCTCGCGAGCCAGGCGGATCATCTCGGCGGAGACATCCACACCGTGAATCTCTCCAAAGTAGGGGCTCAGCGCGCGGATGAGTCGGCCTGGTCCGCAACCGATCTCGAGGGCTCGGCGGGCTCGTGGCGAGCATTGCGGTAACCTGGCCAATTCCGGAAGCAAGGCCGGCAGAATTTCCCGGGCAGTTTCGAAGAATTCCTCGTCGGGTTGGCCCCTTCGCCCGAACGCTGCATAGTAGTAAGCGTCTTCACGGGCACGGGCATCCCAATCACGCTGCATCCACTCATGGACCGCCTGGCACATGGCTTGGGGTGTGTTCGCAGACATTGTCCCGAATCAAATTCTGCTCCCAGCTGACCCCGGGGGCCAAGACGATGCAGTGACGATCCATCCTGTGGCCGGAGATTCGATTCTTCTCGATCCGGTTCCCTTGAGCTGGGTCCGGTTGGGCGCCACCCCAAGCCAGGTAAAGGCCAGAGGCCAGCAGCCATGGCTCATGAGGAGAGTAGTGGCAAGGGACCACCGACGCTTTGTCGGGGCAGCCGGCCAAGTTCAATCTTCGCCAGATGTTCCCTATGACCCAATGCTGCCGGCCCAGCAGAAACAGCCCGCCGTAGTTGGCTCCATCGATCCAGTTCTCGACGATACGCACCCGCTCGGATCGGCCTCCGCGGTGGCTGTTGTTCAGCACGATGGCGAATTGACCGAGAGGGTAGTCATCGGCTTGCCCGTTGTTGATGCACCGGTTGCGCTCCACCCAGCCATCGACGAAGCCATCCAGGTCGATACACTTTCCGTTAATCTCTTCGAACTGGTTTTCTTCGTACCGGCTGTAGCGCACCTGGCCTGCGGTGTCCAAGGCTACTGGGATGCCACCGCCTTCCACGTCGACCACGGCGAACGGGTAACCAATGTAGCGCCCCCGGTTGGCCCGCACGGTTACGTACTCAGCGTGCCCAACCTGAATGGCATCCCGTCCGAGTCGGAAGAACCGGTTGTTTTCGAACAAGCCGTAGCGATTCTTACCAGCGGCCAGTCGGGAGTGAGTCCACAGGCCATTGCCGGCTACCTCTTCAAAATGGCAGTCCCGGACGACGAAATCCTCCGTACCCTCCTCCAAAAGGATCCCGCCTGTGGTGTTGTTGCGGCCAGTGGCATTCCGGGAGCCGCTTCGCACAACTCGCACGCGCTCGATGCGGACATGGCGGCAGCTACGTGCCAGGATGGCAAATCCAGTGAGCTCGGAAAAGCTCGAGTCCGTGACCTCGATGTCATCGGAGAATTCGGCGAGGATACCATTGCCGACGACGTACTCCGCAAAAGGAGTCTCCGCCGGGGGCGGAGCTGCTAGTGGCCCAACCGTTTGCCGGTTTCCTTCGAACTTGATGTGTCGCAACCGCACTCGCCGCACGCCCACCAGTTCGATCAACGCACGACCCCGGAAGCGCGGGCTGGCTCTGAGCAGAGTCCCCTCGGGAGCACCTTCGATCAGAAGCTCGGCGGCTGGGTAGGCCCAACGTAGCGGCCGATCCAACACATGGGCTCCCGGTGCTAGCCTCACCAGCCCTCGGTTCTGCTGGACAGCCACATCGGGAAGGACGGCAACCTGGTGGCGACAGGCCACACCCAGCAGCAGCGCTAACCCGAGGCACGCTAGGCGCACACCGTGGGTATTCTATCTAGGATGGCTGTGCACTT
>Ga0105160_1000939_pt1 | contig 12486 bp, 8 predicted proteins | sample GXS110809BmetaG_FD_89591 | JGI IMG/M metagenome (GOLD analysis project Ga0105160, IMG submission 89591) | Hot spring microbial communities from Gongxiaoshe hot spring, China to study Microbial Dark Matter (Phase II) - GXS 110809B | ecosystem: Environmental > Aquatic > Thermal springs > Hot... | reverse complement strand
CTTCGTAGCTGTCCAGTCAGGAAGGAACTTCTCTCTGAAAGAGATGGAAACCGGTGCATCTAACCAATTACCGCCATGTTCGTAATAAAGTGGTCAGGAAGGAACTTCTCTCTGAAAGAGATGGAAACGATACCGACCGATGTAAAAGAGTTTGTACATAATAACACCGTCAGGAAGGAACTTCTCTCTGAAAGAGATGGAAACTTCCAAAAATTCAGAGTACTTAAGTTCTCTGATGATCTCGTGTCAGGAAGGAACTTCTCTCTGAAAGAGATGGAAACGAGGGGGGCAGAAATTATTGAATGCGTTCAACTATAGAAAACGTCAGGAAGGAACTTCTCTCTGAAAGAGATGGAAACCCCATCATCTTATGAGATTCATTTAAATGAATCTCAATATAAGTCAGGAAGGAACTTCTCTCTGAAAGAGATGGAAACCTGCGACCCCTTAGGAGAGTCGCAATGTAAATTGCGACCCTGTCAGGAAGGAACTTCTCTCTGAAAGAGATGGAAACACCTGCCACATTCGGCCACGAACACCGTGGCCTTATCTTTGTCAGGAAGGAACTTCTCTCTGAAAGAGATGGAAACAACCGCACTTGACCATCACCAAACAGTTTTCTACACACTTGTCAGGAAGGAACTTCTCTCTGAAAGAGATGGAAACTCACAAAGTTATTGCCGTCAATCCATTTTAAGCTCTTTCCCGTCAGGAAGGAACTTCTCTCTGAAAGAGATGGAAACTCATACTTGGTTTTGCCGTAGTAGACAGAAATAGAAACAGGTCAGGAAGGAACTTCTCTCTGAAAGAGATGGAAACCTTGTCTTTAATTCCTCTATTTTGTTTTGAATATATTCTGTCAGGAAGGAACTTCTCTCTGAAAGAGATGGAAACCACAACTACTTGGTATACCTCCCCATTAAGTTCGAAAGGTGTCAGGAAGGAACTTCTCTCTGAAAGAGATGGAAACGTTCTTCCATCTGTGTTAAATATAACCGCATCGGTAAAAGGTCAGGAAGGAACTTCTCTCTGAAAGAGATGGAAACGCCTTTCTCAATCGGTTTTAATTTTTTCGCTTTCATTAGTTGTCAGGAAGGAACTTCTCTCTGAAAGAGATGGAAACCTCCTCGGGCGCTGGATTGACTCCAGCTCCTTTGCGAGTCAGGAAGGAACTTCTCTCTGAAAGAGATGGAAACCCTTTTTTTCGTTGAAAATCAAATGCATAACAACACCTCCGTCAGGAAGGAACTTCTCTCTGAAAGAGATGGAAACGAAGCCGGACTCCGGAATCAGGAATCCGGAGTCGGTGAAAAACAAAAACGGTTTTAACCCGCAACTCGTAACAAAGCTAAACGTTAAGTGAATAATCAAGCGATGGTATAAATTCGGATTCCGGACTCCGGATCACGGATTCCGGATAAAAGAAAGGAGGATACTATGTTGGAAATTGTCAAGATGAAAGGTGGTTCAAATGGTGGAAAAGGTGGAACAAAGGGCGGACCAAACGGTGGAAATAGAGGTTCAAAGGACCCATACGACTTTGGAAGATGGTTTTAATTGTCAAAATTAATAAGAATTTCAAAGAGGCTGTTTTATGCAAAAACTCCACCTTTCAAACTAATTGAAAGGTGGAGTTTTTATATATTTCGTATATTTTCAGTGTTAAGCATATAGTAAATGTTTCGGAAGTATTATATCCAAGCCATCTGTCATTGCTAGATTGACAGCTTGCTTTAAAATACCTTCAAGTTCCCTGAAATTGCCTGGATAGTGATAATTTTCTAATATTTCAATTGCTTCAAGTGATATTTTATTTATTGCATAACCATTTTCTTTGCTGAATGGATTTACCAATGGATTTAGTAAGACAAAATTTATCAAAAACCTTATGTCTTCCTTTCTTTCTCTAAGTGGTGGAATTTCGATTTTGTATTTGAACCTGTGGTAGAGATCCATTCTGAAGTTTCCCAGTTCTATTTCGTGTTTTAGATTCTTATTTGTTGCCGCGATTAACATTACTGGTGCAAATATTCCCAGTCCGCTGTATCCCATTGGTTTTACCATGTAATCATCCATATAAACAAGTAATTTTGCTTGTACATCAGGTGGTACTTCCGCAATTTCGTCTAAGAATAGTATTCCAAATCTACTTTCGATTAGGTAACCGAGTCTTTCAGTTTCTCCACCAGTGTACGCACCTTTTTCATGACCAAATAAAGATGTTTCAATGAGTTCTTTAGAGACGTTGTTTATGGAATATTTTCTATAGAAGTCTTGGATGTAATCTTCTCCGAACACTTCGTAAGCAATTATTTCAGCTATCAATGATTTGCCTGTTCCGGTTTCTCCTTCGATTAGCAACGAAGGTAATTTTATAGCTCCCATGTCTTTCGATAACTTTTCTTTGCATTGGTTTAAATCTTTTTCCAACTCTTTGAGATTTTTCTGCTTGGTACTCTTTCGGCATTCCTTTTCTTCCAGCTTCGAATCTTTATTGTTTAGGTATTTATCAAAGGTGTCTTTGAAATCATTTATGATTCTGCGCAATTTTTTTGAGAATTGACGCATTGTTGGATCAAGAAATATGGAAATGTATTTACTCTTTTGATAAACTTCGACGGGGTTTTTAATATCTATATGAAATTTCCAGTTTGTTATTTCTTTATATGGAATATGCTGAATGTATTTGCCATCACTTTGTGAAACAACGTTGTATTCACCTTCCCTAATGAGGTCTTTTAGTAATTTTTCGAGTTTTCCTTTTTCTTCGTATTCTATTTCCAACCTGTCTTTTCTAAAAACTCCGACTATTTCATGAGTTAGAAAATACTGGAAAAGATTCGGATCGAGTTTGTTTTCGAATATTACAATAAGTTTCTTGTTTATAAGTTGATTTATCATTGTCTCATCAATTGAACCGACATATATATTTGCTTGGTCCAACTTAGATTTATCGTTTATAAGTACATCATCAAATACAAACCTTTCACCTTTTTTCTGAAACTGTTTTTGAAGGCTATTTAGTATATCTTCTACGATATGAATTATTCCTTCTTCGGCGTATATTTTATACATTAGTTTCTACACCTCCGAAGTATTTAAAATATTCTTCCAAGACCTTCCTGACTATATCACTTTTTTCTACAGCTTTTAGTAATTCATCTTTTTTCAAACCTCTTACGCCTATTTTTTTGAACAATCCGTTCACGAAGTTTTTAAAATCAGATAATTCTTCTTGTGTAAAATCAGACGATGATAGTTTGTTTAGTTCGTCAATATTCTCGGATAATATTTCCCTAAATGTTCTATAGAGTTCTTTCTCTTCTGTGTCACTCTTACCCTTCCCTCTTTTAAGTACGCTAAGATTAATTGTTTCACCATTTGGAAGCAAAACTGTGTGTTCGGCAGAAAGATGTCTTGATAATGCAAACGGGCTGGACTTAGTTCTGTCATCAACACTAAGTTCTCTTATCTTTTCTTCAGTTAACTCCTCGAATTTTGGAAATGATTTGAAAATATTTTTCAGTCCTTGTGGTACAGCTTCTTTTCTCTTTGTTCTTTTTACAGAAATAACTTCGTATCCAGCAGATGTTTTTAAGACTGCAAAATCTGGTTTTTTGACAACTATAAAACCAACTTCTGGGTTTATATAGTGGTTTTCGTATGATTCACTTTTTCTTTGCTCTGTTACACCAGAATCTTCGTCACCAAGATTATCTTCGGAAATTGTTCTAATAGGTTCAACTCTAACGGAATTTTGGTCTATGTCCATTGATGAGTCTTTTTGTTCAGGAATTAGTATCGAATTATTTCCGGGAGTAGGTGTAACACTAGTATTTGTTTTTGCCATTACATCCACCTCCAATAGAAAGCATACTCAACTCTTGGATGTGTTTCGTTATATTCTTTATTTAATTCTATATTTTCAAGTATATCTAAACCTTTTTCAAATGACATACATGTGAGAGGTCCTCTTAGTTCTAAGTTCGTATAATACTGTTGTGGACTTTTTATCCCCTGTGATTTAAGGTATTGTGCGAAATTATATAACATTTCAAAGTATATTGAGCTTGAGTCAAGTTTTCCAAGTAATGAATCTCCCATATCGTTGTAAAATTCATCTTCAATGTTCATCAAAAATTCTTGATAACTTTGACTTTCAAAAGCGTGCCTGAAAATGGAGCTACTCGTTCGTCCCATGGAAAAACCTTTTCCACCTGTGTGGAATGTCTCCATCGATAATTGTGTTCCACGTTCACCTATAACATGTCCTGCAGTAAGACCGATGTATTCACCTTCTTTTAATTCTTCAAGTTTTGATAAGTCTCTTCCACAGTACTTTGCGCTTACAACGTATCTATTGCTTCCTATATCACATATCTTTGGTGAGAGAACGATAAACTTGTCTTCTGGTATATCATCAACGCTTTCCACAAATACAGTTTTATCGCCTAACTTTATCCATCTGTTTACAAATCGTTCTTTTTTGAAAATCTCTCCGAATTTCTTGTCGCTTACTAATTTCTTACTTAAATCAATTTCATGTTCAATAAATTCTTCTGTGTTTGAACTTGTCTGAATTGTTCCGAGAAGTTCAACAAGTTTTCTTGTGAAGTACCCAGCCTCAGCAACTCTTAGCTTTTTATCCATAAGCGTTCTTCTTGCACGTTTCACAATTCCATGTTCAACGTTGAAATAATCCTTTACATCAACGCCATGTACGAATCCTTTTGGGATTTTGTAACCTCCCTCAGTTTCTATCGATATATTCAACTGATTGTATTGTTTTTCATTACCACGGCATTTTGATTCTCTGATTTTTTGCATGCTTTCTTTATTTTCAACGATTTCAAATACACTAAGAGTTAAATTAACTTCTGTGGCTTTGTTCAAGTAATTAAGTAAAATCGTGTCTTTTATATACTTCGATATTCCATCGTAGTCGTTTTTTAAAGCTAACTCTCTAATTTTCTTTGCAATCTCAGATTTTAATGCTTTTTTATCTTTACCGGTCAAAATATAATACCCGTATACCATATCTTGGTCTACAGAGTAAATAAGTTCACCATTACCAAGCTTAAATGGATTGCGTGAAGGCAACATCTTCCGTATTTCTTCCTTTATCTCCTCAGTTTGCTCAAAAGGTAAGTAAACAGCCATTGTATCTCCGTCGAAGTCTGCATTGAATCCTTCACAAACGTTAATGGGTAAGCCTATCGTATAGTTATGCCAGAAGATAGGCTTAAAGCCTTGTATAGAATGCCTGTGTATCGATGGTTGCCTATTCAAAAGTACATACACGTCCTCTTGTTTAACATATTTATTTAGCAGACGTGCCAATTCTTTTCTATCATTTTCATCGCCTCTTAATGCGCTGATTATCTTATCATTTGAGATGTTGAAATTTTCCTTCAATACTTTTCGATACCATTCGATACCAAAATCGACAGGAATGACAACGGTATCTATATCAAGTTCTTCGTTGTATTCATCCAGTCTTGCTAAAGGCATAGGTGAAATAACTGTTCTTCCTGAATAATGAAGTCTTCTGGCTATGACAACATTTCGTATGTATCCTTCTTTTTTCATCAAAAATTCAGCTGTATCACTGTATGCTTTCTTAAACAATTTTGAATTATCTTTTCTTAGCTCTAATAAATTTCTCAAAATTAATCTCAAAATCTTTAGATGTTTTTCAACCTTTTGTTCCGTTTTCATGTTAAATATCTCATTTAATTCTTTTGTTATTGCTATACCATCGTACAACTTACTATCTTTTGCTTTTTCTCCGCCTTTTTGCAATTTTTTCCGCCATGAAGGTTCGAGAATATCAGCAATTTCTGGGTATTTTTCTAAAATATCTGCCACCTTTTCGGCATAGACTTTAAGCTGTTCAAGGGTTATATCCTCTTGATTACTTGTCTCTTTGAACACGGTTTCAATTTCATTTGCAAAACGTTCATATAGATCATTCAATCCCTGCTTTTCTATTTTAATTTTTGCGCTGAGATATCTGTAATAATCTTCATTACTTCTATAAAGCGCCATTTCAACGTAGTCTTTTATGTATTTATCGTACTCTTCAGAATCTTCCACAAGTTCTAATTTCGACACCATATATCCTGGTCTCCCGAACTTAAGCTTAAGAGCGTATGAGAATATATCGTTCAACCTATCATCTGGATAAATATCCAATTTCTTTCTCTTAGCAGAATCAACTGACAAATTTTTAGCGGCGAAAAGCTTTGCAAGTTTCTTATTCCCGTACGAATACAAGCTCCAAAACTCAAGCTCACCGAAGCGCTGTCCACCATTTCTTGAACGACCTTTCTTTGGTTGACCGGTGATTTCACTCTCATCGGCAATGCTCACAACGTGAATTTTATCCCTAACACAGTGATCTAATCTAACAAGATATTGATATCCAACGGTAAGCCACCATTCGTTATTTCCATACAAAACTTTGAACCTACCATAATCATCTGAGCCAATAGATTTCAGAGCTTTCAAAAGTTCATCCTTGTATTGATAAGCATTCTCAAGTGGCGAAATTACGTCACTGATGTTAAAATTGCCAAACTCCTTGGCGATACTAATATGCGTTTCGTACAGCTGTCCCAAATTCATTCTTGAGACAACACCGAGAGGACTTAGTATAACATCTATAGTCTTTAACTCGCCGTTAATTAGGGCTTTTGGCATTTCTTCGTCGGGTAAAATCAAAGCCACCGTTCCCTTGTTACCATGCCTTCCCATGAGCTTGTCACCAAGTTCCAAAGGTTTCTCAACTTCATATTCAATGTAAAAATCAACGAAATACTCTTTTTCTCTTTCTTTTGATCCAAATGGTAAATACGGGAAAGGAGGCTTATCTGGTATATGAACAATCTTAGCTGAATACCTGCCCTCGTAATTATATACTAGTTTTGATTTACCTTTAGAAACCTCAAATAGAGGTCTTCCATAAGCTACGCTTTCATTTTTTTTGGCTGACCATTTTACTGTGACTTTTTCATTCTTTGAAGCTTCGTAAATCCATTTATCGCCATTTACATACGGAGACTTAGCATTACAAACAGGTACTGTGAACTTCTCTGATTCTCTAACGACAACTTTCATTTTCTCAGCAAAACTTCTTGAGACAACGATACCGTCTTCAAAATTGAACCCTTTGAATAATCCGTAAGCAACAAGCGCATTGACACCTACATTTTCCCTCTCAAATCCAGTCCTTATTATCGGTTCTTCTCCCCCAACAACTTTTATTGTTTGCTTTAAATTCTTTGATCCCATCAACATACGTGCACCATCTGAATGCAAAATGAACGGAATTTGTTTAGTTGATATAGACAGAAAATCTGTACTATCTTTGCTCAAATTTGGAAGTTTTGAATAATCAACCTTCTTATTAACTATTCTCAAATTATCAAAATCGTATTCAAGATCATTAGATTCCACAAGTGTAAGAGTAAGACCAATCTTATCAGATTCTGGGGTTTCCAGAAGGTCAACGATTCCAAAATGACTTTCGTGAGGAAAACGAACGTCCATTGAAACATTATCGTTAGGATAAACTACTTTTCTTGGATTAGATGACAACTCAATTTGGTTTATAGCATCTGGCAAAAAGAAAATAGGTATCTTCTGAGCAACCCATTTTTTAATCTCTTTATTCTCACCAGCTATATCTACAACTGTTTCACCTTGCACGAAATAGCGAAAATATGCTACTCCGAGCTTGCCAGCCAGCTGATTAAGATATTCATTTTTCAATTCAAAGTTCTTGTGATTTACTTTCGAATATATCATTGCGAGTAAAGTTGAAGCGAAAGCTACATAGTATCCTTGGAGTACTATACACTTACTTAAATCCAAAGATTTATTCTTTTCAAGACTACTATCCTCTACAATTTCTAATTCATCATCTAAATATTCTTCCGAAGACTCAAACTTATCAAAAATAACAAACGGAGAATAATACCTATTACCCAAAAAATTAAAATAACCATCCTTATCTGGAGTTAAAAACAAAACATCTTCGATTTTGTTATTTTTAAACATTTCTTCACCCTTTGAATTAAACAAATAAATATCAAAAAGGCTCCCAATTATTTCATTATTGCTACCGTAAACCTTTCTCAGATTATCAATTTCAAATCTTACATCTGTAGCCTCAAGTAAGACAGGATTTGATGATTTTAAAACATTGTCTGAATTTATCTTATTGTTCAGCTTTCTGAAAAAAGAGTTCAATATCTTTTCAGCACTAACAACAGAAAAAGCTTCAAATAATCTCATACTTCTATCGCCCCCTTTAAATCAGTACCTTGGAAATCGATTTATTGAATTACAAATCAATTATACAATTTTTTCAATTTTAATGTCAAATATAATTTGGAAAAGAATTTATACAAGCGGGGTGAGTATATGACCAAAGAAGAACTAAAGATACAAGCGATTGAATATGAAAAACAATTTAAATTCAAAGAAGCCTTGGAGATTTACGCACAGTGCGAAGACGTTCTTGAAATAACTGACGGTTCGATAATTAAATACGCAACATTGCTATACGAATTCCAAGAATACCAAAAAGCAAAAGAAATTTTCGAAAGGATTATACTGAAATACAGATATGTTACCAAGGAAATTTTAAGACTTCTTGCAGATATTTACGAACATCTTGGAGATAACGAAAGTGCGCTAAAAATTTACGAGAAACTTGGAGAAAAGAAAAAGGTAGCACAACTAAAAAACGAAAAGGACCTCATCAACCCAAAAGAGCAATACATATCGAAATTTATCGAACTATTTTCTGGAAGGGAAGACACCTTTTCTATTCAAACAGAAAATGGATACTACCCTGTGAGGAGAGCGCTAACTGAAATAGACGTCGCACAACACTTTTCAGGGAAAAGAACAATAGGTATATACGTACTTCGTTCTGACGATACTGTAAAATTTGGCGCTTACGATGTAGATGTAAAAAAAGGGTCGGTTAACCAAGAAGAATTAATAAACATAGAATGCAAAAAAGTAGCAAAATCACTATACGATGCATTAAAAAGTGAACAAATAAAATCATATGTAGAATTCAGCGGAAACAAAGGTTACCATATATGGATATTCTTAGACGCTCCGATACCAGCTTACAAGATGAAATACATACTTGAAAAAATTTCAAGTAAAGTCAAAACACCCGAGAACATTAACATCGAGATATTCCCTAAGCAAACAAATCTCAACGGTGGACTTGGAAACCTTATCAAAGCACCTCTTGGAATACATCAAAAAACAAAGAAAAGATGTACATTCTTAGACGAAAATTTTGAACCAATTGATGACCAGCTGAGTTTTCTATTAAATATTGAGAAAAACCAATCCGAGAGAATCGAGAAACTATACAGAGAACTTTTCAACGATATGGAGGTGGACATTAGTGAGAAAAATACTAACACAAAGATACCTAAGGAAAGTTCTTCTAGAAAAGAACCACAAACGATTGACCAGACAACACAGATCAAGAAAGAATTACGACAACAAATTAAATCGCAACAATCACAGGAAGAATTTCTGGCAAAAAGTTGTTCAATCATCGCCCAGATACTCCAAAAAATTGAAAAATTTGCTTACATCACCGACTTTGAAGAGAAAATACTAATTAGCACATTCAAACACTTACAAAATGGACAAGAAATACTTGAAAGATTGCTAAGCCGAACTATAAATTACTCAAAATCGACTCTTCAAAACAAAATACAAAACATTGGCACAATCCCAATAACATGCGAGGAAATAAAAAAAGAAAGCTTAGCAACAAATCTACCACTAGACTTATCAAAATGCGTTTGTCGATTCTCAGAACCCCTCAACACACCACTAAACTACCTCTCTGCTTCCGTGTACATTACGAACCTGAACTTAGAAGATGTTGCTAAGCGCATAATCGAACTTACCAGAGAAAAAGCAGAAATAGAAAATCAAATTGAAACTTTAAAAGAAATCCTGAAAAGGAAAACTGACGGGGAGATAAAAACATCGATAGGAACAGTAAGAAAAAGCGAAAAAGGAGAAATAGAAATAATAATCTAAAGAGGTGAGTAAAATGATGTACGTAATAAGCTATGATGTAGTTGATGACAAAAAGCGAAGACACCTTGCAAAATATTTAGAAAGTTACGGTGTTCGTGTTCAATACAGCGTATTCGAAACAGAACTCAACGAACAACAATTAAACGCGCTGATAAAAGGCATTAAGAAAAAAATAAACCTCTCAGAAGACACTGTAAGAATATACCCAATCCAAAAAGACCTAAGAGAAAGAATAGTAACTATAGGTACCGATAAAGGAAAGTTCTACGATGATGAATTCTACATCATAGGTTAAGCGAAGGAGGTAAACAAAATGGCACAAATAGGTGAGTATGCACTCAATCTCTTCCCATTAAACATCTCTCAGAAAGTAAAAAGAATATACTTTTACAACCAAAACAGTGAGTCAGACACATTTTCAAGAAACTTAAGCAGAGTTAATCATATCAGTTTCATAACATCGAAAGATCTTGTATGGGTTGAACTACCAGATTTAAACGTGCAGTTGTTCCCCATAGAGTTAGGAAAATACAAAATAAAAGAAGAAACAATAGAAAACGACGCAACACTTTTTGAAAAAACATTTTACCGATACATAGCAAAACTATTTTCAGAAAATGGGTACATAAAATTATCAAAAAAGAACGTATTCATACAAGACTCACCAACACCACTTACATCAAACAAAGAAATATCATATTACTTAGCATACGTCGTAAAACTTTACAATCTGAACAGCCAATATTACCTTTCGATAATGCCAAAGTACGTTTTTCTCTCTACTAAACCAGTTATAAATTCAACAACAAAAACATCTTTCGTATTCAACAAACTCTCTGGAAGAACATTTGCCTACATATCAAGCACAGACGATTCGCTTACCGTATCCATTAACAATCAACAACTAACTGTCAAATTACCAGAAAACTATTACTTCAACTTTACTTCACAAGATGCTGAAAAATACGGATTTTCCAAAGAAATACACAAAATATACAAAGAAAAACTACCAGAAGAAATCAAAAACACAAAACACTCTCTACATTTCCTAAACACAGTTATAGACTTAGAAAAACAATACAAAACAAAGCCACAACAAATAATCTCCGGAATAAACGAATACCAGTTCAAAGACGGCATATCTACTAAAGCAAGTGACATATTCAAAATGCATCCAATCAAAAATGATGAATCGATAAAAATAGCCTTATTCTTAAGCTCTGAAAACCAACTCCAAGAACTCAAGCCAACACTCAAAGAACTGTTCATTGGACAAGACGGATTATTTATAAAAGCCCTAAAATCACTAAACTTCAAGAAAATAGAATTTCTACAAAACCAAAAAACAAACTCATCGATATTCTTCTACAACCCAAAAACATTCGAACCAAGAGAAAAGGAACAAATAAAAACAATAAAAGAAAAAATCTACGCCATCATAATCCTTGACTATTTTTACGGAAACATAGTCCCAATGATAAAAGAATTTCCACCGAACTTCATATTACTTCCCATACTCAAAGAAAACATACTCAAAAAACAAATATTTACCATAAACAGTTTTGCATACAAAATACTCAATTTCACAGAAAAATCATTGCCTTACTACATAAAAATCTCTCCAAACACAATCTTTGTAGGAATAGACCTAAGCCATGATCTAATAGAAAGAAAAACAAGCTTCACAATATCTGCTATAGACTCCATCGGGAAACCAATATACGTTTCAGCAAGAAGAAATCTTCCGCTAAACGAAAAATTTAACGTCGAAATATTCCAAGAAGAAATACCAAAAATACTAACACGATACGAACTTAAATACAAAAGAAAACCAGAAAGAATCATAATTATCCGTGATGGAACCTACAAAGAACAAATCGAAGACATTGAAGAAATCATAAAAAACTTCTCAAACAAATATGCCATCGTGGAAATAAACAAAAACTCGACAATAAACTCATTCAATAACTTACAAGAACTACTTATAAAGCTAAACGAGAATACAAGTGTATACTTCCCGAAAACATACCACAATCAAACAAGTGTAGAAATAAACATCATAAGAAATCATACCGACATAACAAACGAAGAATTGATGAGAACAATATACAAAACAACCATAATCTACCATCCAACACCATACATGACATTAAAACTACCATACCCATTGTACATAACTGACAAAATCGGAAGACTTGGAGGTGAATGGAAATTCTACGTACCGTACTTCATTTAAAAACCAACCTCTAACATTCTGATACAAAAAAACCACAAACTGGCGGGCGAAGTCCCGCCATTTAAATTTGACAAGCCATGCAAAAACATGATATAATTTTATCAGAAAATTCATTATCACACATTCATGTACACCCAATTCCGTGTTGAATGTTTCATCAT
>Ga0105160_1000938_pt1 | contig 12486 bp, 9 predicted proteins | sample GXS110809BmetaG_FD_89591 | JGI IMG/M metagenome (GOLD analysis project Ga0105160, IMG submission 89591) | Hot spring microbial communities from Gongxiaoshe hot spring, China to study Microbial Dark Matter (Phase II) - GXS 110809B | ecosystem: Environmental > Aquatic > Thermal springs > Hot... | reverse complement strand
CTTACAGGCAGAGTTCGGGCTGACGTATCTGTTCATCGCGCACAACCTCAGCGTGGTGGAGCACATTAGCGACCGCGTCGGCGTGATGTATCTCGGCAAACTGGTGGAGCTCACCGACCGCGTGACGCTTTTCCGCGATCCGCTGCACCCCTACACCAAAGCGCTGCTCTCCGCGATCCCCATCCCCGACCCGACTGCGCAGAAGCGCGAGCGGATGATCTTGCAGGGCGAAGTGCCCTCACCAGTGAACCCACCGCGCGGCTGCCGGTTTCACCCGCGCTGCCCGTTTGCTGTTGACCGCTGCAAGGTGGAAGAGCCACCGCTTGAGGAGCTGCGCCCAGGACATTTCGCGGCGTGTTGGGTGGCGAAGGACGAGGTGGAGCGCGCAAAACGCCTCGAAAGTGTCTCTGCTCAAGCTGCGTAGCGCCCGCAGGCTCGTCTCGCAACGCGAAAAGAAAAAGCCCCGCTGCGCCTTCCAGCCCAGCGGGGCATTTTCGTTCCAGGGTGTCGCTTACCGTCGCACGATGGGGAGGAACACGCGGACGACGTTGACGCGCGTTGTGCTCGTCCAGTAAGCTGGGAAGTCGCCGTCCGCAGCAAAGGCAACCCACTCTGTGCTTGCTGTGACGGGTCCACTCACTGTTGCGCTCCGCGTGATCACGACGCTCTGACCTGGCCCGAGGTCATAGGCGAATCCGCTTAGCACGTTACCGAGCACTGTATCCGTCAAGGTGTGTGTGCTCAACGTGATGCTGCCCGTGTTGCGCACGGTGTAGCAGTAGTACACCTGCGTGCCAACTGGCACCGTGATCACAGAAGTCGTCGCGCACACGTTCGGGTTTGTCCCTACCGTCTTCGTCAGCACAATGCTGGGAAGGCTGAGTGTGAGCGCGTCTGCCTCACGCTCATGCTGTGCATCGCGATACATCAGCAGGATGCCCTGCTGCGAAGGCGAATCGAGGTCAGCATAGGCGTAGGGCGTGATCGTGATCGTGCTGCTGCCGCCGATGGGTACGGGGTTCGGCGCAAGCCCAGTCACTGCTGCGCGCGGGAAGGCAGGGTTCACCGTCATGTAGTCGGTTGCGTCGGTGCAATTACCTGTGAAGTAGTTATCACACGCGAGCACCTGGAAGTTGAAGGGCTGCCATGCTGATGGGTTGGTAACGCTCAAGCCAATTTGGTCGGCGCGGATGGTGAGAATGGTGTTGCCCGAGTTAAAGTCGGCGTCGCTGTAGAAGAACGCCTGGAAAGGTCCACTGGGTAGCGGACCAGCAAAGACCAGGTTCACGCCCGTGGCTGCAAACCCGGTTTGCTCGGCGTTGTAGATCACATAGTCGTCCCGGCCATCACGGTCGGTGTCCACGTAGATGTCAATCTCGAGCGGGTAATTGGGATGCGTCCGTGGTCGCCATGTGTTCACCGCGAACTGGATGCCGAACTCCCCGTTACCGAGATTCACGGCGCGCACGCCAACATAGCGCAGATCAGGTTTGGTTTCGTTGGCTCCACGGCCTGGCAAGGTGGTGTAGCTAAGCGGGCTGATCGCCGTGAGCGCGAAAGCGTCTATCCGCCCTGTGCGCGCGCCCTGCGGATTGCTCAGCGCGACGGTGAACTCGTTGCTCGTAGTGACGACCACGCTGCTCACGCTCGGCGTAAGGATGCCTGCCGCACCGTGCGGCAGGATGTGCCACGGCAGCGCAACCGTGTCGGTCACATCCCCGATGAGCAGATAGCCGTCGAACTCAAAGCTGCGCAGCACGCTGCCCGTGCCCATTTGAGAGGGCGGGAAACTCCAAGTCGGGAGCTTACCTGCGTCCACAGTCCACGTGATCACGAATTGCGCGCTGTCGTTTGCGGGCACGCTAACGGTCGGCTGCACGCTTGGGATCACCGCGCCGCTTGCTGCATCGTCGGCATAACGGAAGGTGGGCGTAATGGCGTATTCGCGGGTGATCGGGCTGTAGTTGCGCACCACCACGCTGCGCGTGAAGGTGTGTGTGCCCGTGAGCAGGCGGTGATACCCAAGTGAGAGGCTCACGCCATCGGTGTAGCGCTCGCCGTTGAGAATTTGCGGATTCGCCGCCCATGCCGCGCTCGTGCTGCTGAGCGCACGATCAGCGCGCACTTCACCCGCGCCAATGCGGCTGATCTCTGCCAGCACGCCAGGTTGTGTCGCTGGGTTGATGAACACGTTTCGCTCAGCGGTGTTCATCAGGCGCGCTTTCACCTCGGCTGGCGTCAGGTTTGGCTCTGCGCTGAGGAGCAACGCTGCCGCGCCCGCGACCATCGGCGCAGCCCCTGAAGTGCCACCAAATGCACGTTCACCTGTGCCGCTGCCCGACACCGCCGACACCGAAGCGCCCGGCGCGCCAATGTCTGGCTTGATGCCGCTAAAGCTGATGTTCGGACCGCGCGAGGAGGAGGCCACCATGCTGCCCACCATCGGCACCGTGATCAACGGCGAGACCGTGACGGTGACCACTTCAGTGGGAATCTGCGACTTGATGAGATCACCCTCGTTTTTGCGAATGATGAGCGTGTCGGTGAAGTTCGAGCCGCCACCGTAGCTGAAGCTGGGCGGGTCACCCAGGACATTGTTGGCGATGAGCACGCCGATGGCGCCGGAGACCACCGCGCGATCCACTTTCAAGCTCACGGCGCACGCACCGCGATCGATCAGCGCTACCTTGCCAGCAGGATCATCAAGGTAGGGGTCACCGGGACAACCTCGTCCAACGTACGCGATCTGCCCCGTGAAACCATTGACGATGGGCGCCCAACTCACTGTCGCCGTGTTCGAATAGTTACCTGCAATGGTGAGAGGCGCATTGATCACCAACGGGTAGGTGCGCGCACTAGGCACTTGTGTCTGTGCCACGCTGAGCACCTCAGGTGCTGAAGAGGGTGAGCCAACAATGTAGGGGCGATCGGCGCTGTTGCCCGCCGACGCGACCACGACTACCCCCGCGCGGACAGCGTTTGCCGCGGCTTCGCTCAAATCATCCTCTTTCTGCCCGTAAGGCGCGCCGAGCGACATGTTGATGATGTCCACGGCATCGCTCAAGTCGTTATCACCATTCGGATCAAGGGCGTAATCAATGCCCCTGAGCAACGCGATGCCATTGCAACTCGAGGAAACTGCACTGCACACCTTGACAGCGTAGAGCTTGGCGCCAGGAGCAACGCCGCGATGGGTATCGCTCACGTTCTGTCCCGCGATGATGTCAGCAACGTGCGTGCCGTGCCCACCTGCGGCTGGCGATGGACCAGGCGGCGCGTCAATCGGGTTTGGGTCCTCAGAGCGCGGTCCATACGTAGGCCAAAGCTCACCCACAAAGTCGTAGCCGCCGATCACTTTTGCCGTCGGGAAGCCTGTGTTGGCGGTGACGGTGGTGTTCTCAGTGCTGGTGATGTGCGTACCCCACGCCGCTTGGAACGCAGCAGCTGTGCCTGGACCACCGAGGTTGGCATGGGTGTAGTCAATGCCTGAATCGAGCACCGCAACAGTAACGCCTGTGCCTGTGACGCCGCGTGTGTTTTGCACGAAGGTCGCGCCGATGTAAGGCACAGTCTCGCTGAGATCGCGCTCGTAATGGCGCACGGGGCGCACGGACTTCACCCCTGGCAACTTAGCGAGCGCCTCGAGCTGCTGCGCGGGGATGCGCACAACCACTGCGTTGAGCGCTTTGGTCAGGCGTGCCTCTTCCTTCGCGCCGAGCCGCGCTGCCGCAGCAACGAAAGCATTTTGCTGGCTCGTGAGCTGAGCTGCGTAAGCCGCTTGCTCCACACCAGAAAGCTGCACACCAAAGCGCTCACGCTGTCTTGAGGCAACCATCGCAAGAGGCGGCGCTTGTAGTTGCACAACGACCTCAAGCTCCTCTTGCGCTGCAAAACGCTCCGTTAGCTTATGAGGCAGGCGCGCAGGCGCACCTGCTTCGCCAACGCGCAATGAGGGGGGGTTTCAGCAACCATCGTGCCTGCCACCCTTGGCGTGGCTGTGCCTCCTTGAGGAGACTGAGCATGCGCTGGGAGGGAGGTTGAGAAACGAGCAAGAAGAAGCAAAACGCCCGCTGTGATCCTCAAATGATGAAGTTGCATTCCGTGCCTCCTCGACCAAAGCTGCGCGTTCCGCTCAGCGCTCAATTCTAGCGACCGCATGCGGGCTCGCAACTTGCTTCATGGCTTGTGCGTCCTGCTTTCGCGGCAAGGTCGCGTTCGAAGGGCGGCGCCGTGAGCGTTAGCACCCCGCCGATGGCTTGACTTTCTGCACTGCGCAGCCAAGCACCAGTCTGCGGGTCGAACCAATCCACGCGATACCAGCCCGCATCTAGTCCGCGCAGGCGAAGCTGCACGTCCCGTTGAATCGGCAACGAGATCGGCTCCGCCCGTGTAATGCGCTCAGCAAGGCGCTGTTGGTCGTAATGCGCGCTGCGCACCCACACCAACGCGCGGTCGGCACGCACCAAGCCCATGGCGATCGCTTCGTCGCAATCGCACTCCACGGGCGTGGGCGTAAATGTTGCGAGGTCCTCGTCGGCGAGGAAGCGCGCCAAGCTGCGAAAGCGCGACCACAGCGCGCCGGCATCCACGTAATCCTCCCACCACCAATACATCGCAGTGGTGGCAAAGCCGTTGAAAGCGCTCGCCCAAAGCGCGTTGTGCAGATGCACGCCTTCGCGATTGGCCTCGTTGAGCGACTCATCCACGTGCGAGAAGCCGAACTCACCAAACAGCAACGGCTTGTTCGGCGCATCCGCTGTGAGGCGGAAGCCACCTGGGATGCTGGTGAACCAACGCGGTTGCGCGCTGTACTCGTGCCGTTGCAGCACATCTATCTCCTCCATGCGCCAAACGAACGGGTCGCCATCGCCGACGTAGCTCAAGGTGATGAGGTGTCGGTTGACATCTGCTTCGCGCAACACGGTGGTCATCTCGCGCAGCCATGGCATGAGCTGAGGAGTCTCGATGCGCGTCGCCTCGACCTCGTTCCAGTACTCCCACGCGAGCAGGTTTGGCGAGTAGCCCCAGCGCGCGGCAATGTAGCGCAAGCGCCGCGCGAACAGCGCACGTGCTTGCGGGTCTGTGACGAAGTCGCGTGGGTCGCGCAACGGCCCGCTGTTAAGGGCGTTATAGGGGTTCTCCGCCCAAACGCCGCCTTCGTTGTCGCGGTATTCGCGGTCACTGATCAAGCTGAGCACAAGATAGACCCCGCGCTGCTCCGCAAGCGCAAAGAGCTGATCCAGCCAGTGTGCGCGCAATTGGCGATTGTCGTAGTTGCCCAAGCCTGTATCGCGCCACTCCAGCCCAAACGACCACGGCGCCATCCACACGCGCGCCACGTTGCCGCCGTTGTCGGCAAGCGCATTGAGCCAACGGGCATAATCCTGCGCTGCGTCGTTGCGCCACCACGCGAGATTAAGCCCGATCGGGAAGAACGTGGTGCCGTCGTCAAAAGCGAGGTAGCGCGGGTTGCGTGGATGCACGCGCACGTAGCCTGGTGCATCGCGCGGCGCCACCTCGAACGTGATGGACTCGCCTTGCTGCAGGGGGTTGGTGTTAAGCAGCGGCGTGGCTTGCCATCGGCCGGCACTGGGCGGCGCAAAACGGACGCGCCAGCCGCTGCGCCATGGGTCGCGCTGGTGCAGGTACCAAAACGCCGGCACGGTGATCTGCGTGCCGTCGGGTGCGGTGAAGCGCACGCGCACATCCGCCTCAGTGGGGTCGTAGGGGTTCTCGAAGCGCTGGGCGACGTGCACGTATAGCTCGAGCATGCATAGGCGTGGCACAGGCTGCACAGGACGCGAGAGCGAAAGCGCTGCCTCAGGGTCATGAGGCGCTTGCTCGATCGAAGCTGGGCAAGGCGACACAGCGCGCGGCAGTGAGGACGTTGGCGTGGGAATGGGATGGGAGCTTAGCGAAGCGGTCGGCGCGGGTGTTGGCTGCTGCGCGGTGGCGCAGGCTGCAAGCGCAGCAAGGAGCGCGGCAAGCAGGGGAAATCGCAGGCGGTGCATGATCTACGTTTGTGTTTTGACCATCCTTTGTCCTAGTTGACAGGGCTCACGCTTTCACTACAATTCTTCGATGTCCATGAAGAGCGGTTGGAGCGCGCAGGTGATCCTGTGCCCCTTGTTCACCAGTGAACAGAGAGGCACGCATGCGGCAACGCAGCGTGCCTTTTTGTTTTGGCTTACGTCTGCACTTGTAAGGAGGTAATCCCATGATGGATTCGAGCTTCATCGGCAAGGTAGAGAAGGCGCATCGCTACGCCAAGGAGCGCGATCGCTTCACCTTCCTCACGTTCCAAGTCATCGTGCGCGGCGACAACGGCGAGTACCTCGTCACGTTTGATCACGGTCAGTGGCATTGCAACTCCGAATACTTCAAGAAGCACGGCGTGGATAGCCACACCATGGCGGTTGAGAAGCTGCTCGAGGGCATGCTGTATCAACCGCAAAAGGTGGTGGACTAACCGCCGCTTTCGCTGCATTCACCTCCCATCCACGGGCACAGGTGCGTTCGCGCGCGCTTGTGCCCGTTTGCGTTTTGCTCACGGCTCGGCGAGAAAGATCTCCGTGCCACAGTAGGGGCACTTGATCAGCCCCTTGCCCGCCAGCTCCAGCTTGCCGCCGCATTTCGGGCATTGGCCGCTTTTAAGCCGCGCCGCCTCTGCCGAAAACAACACCCCATCTTCCCAATCCACATAGCCGCTGAAGAGCTGTTTGGCGATCAAGTCGTAAATCAGCTGGCGCGTTTGGTCGCGCGTCAGCCCAAGCTCGAGCGCTGCTTGAGCGATTTGCACGCGCCCCTGGGTCATCACCATGCCGAGCAGTTTTTGCTGGCGCTTGACGTGCAGCTCCTCAGCGGCCTCGGCGCGACCACGCTGGAGCGCGAAAACACCCAACCCCACTAAGGGAGCAACGAGGATCGCCACGAAGAACAGCGCCAGGATGCGCGCGCCGCGCGTTTCGATGGAGCCACCGATTGCCCAGGCAGCGCCGATCAAGCCGAGCACAGCGCCAATGGCGATCAAGAGAATACCCAGCAGCTTGCTTTGGTTCATCGTGTTGCTCGAACTTTAGCCGAAACCACCGCGTCCACCCCCGCTGAAGCCACCACCGCGAGAGCCGCCTCCGCTCCAGCCACCACCGCTGCCCGGGGGCACGCTCGTGAGGTTACGCGCAAGCGTGTCGAACATGCCGCTCAGGTTACGCTCGAAAGCACCCAAACTGCGCCCCAAGCCCTGTTCCAATCGCTCTAAGCTCGGTGCTTGCGTTGCTGCGCCGCCGATGTCCGGCTTGCTCGAGGCAGGGCTTGCCGCGCGCTCTCCCGTGCTTCTGCCCACTGGCACAAGCACGCGACGCGGCAGCGAAGGTTCGTAGGGCGCGTACCACGGCGGCAGCGGTGTAGGGGCAGCGCGGAATTTGCGCACCCAACTGCGTTGCAGCCCAAGCGCGATCGCCCAGGGCAAGTAACGCTCAAAGAGGGCAGCAGCGATGTTCACATCGGTGAAGTGCTCAAGGTTTTGCAAGTAGCGCCGAAACGCCGCAATGCGCATCCGCATCTCAGCGCCTTTGTGCGTGCGCACGGGCATGTGGGGGGCAATGAGGGCAAAGGCAAAGCCAGCAACAAACAAGCCGACCGCAGGGAAAACACCAAAGTTCGCCCACTCCGCGAGCGTCAATGCAGCGATAAGCGCCATGAAAGCCAGAACGATCAACTGCGATGCGAGCGTCTTGTAGTTGGACCGAGTCGCTTCAGGGGACCGGGTGTAGTAGCCGCGTATCACTAACTCCTCGTAAACCGCGTCTTGGAGAGCGCGCAGCTTGGGGTAGAACCTCTGATGGAGTGAATGAAGGCTGCGTGATTCGCGGGTATCTAACTCTAGCTGCTTGATCAGCAAACGTTCAAATGGCTCAAGCGGCGCGTTGTCGAACGACGGGCCGCGCTTGATCATCCACAGGTTGGGTTCTTCCTCGTGTAATTGCAACACGCCGCGCTGTGCGAGATCGACGATGGTTGCCACGATGTCCTGCACGTCAGCCCGTTCGTCATAGAGCGCGCCGCCTAGCCCAGGAGGGAGGTCAGGTGGCGTCGTGAGGTACTCGGCAACCAGACCGACGTTCGGGTCGCGCCCGCGCGTGATGTAGATCACAGCAGCAAGCGCCGGCCCGCCCAACGCAAACAGCAGCCCAATGAGGAGAAAGGCGAGATCGAGCACGGGCTGCATCGTTTCCTCGAACTCACGGCGTGCGTCGAACTCGCGTTGCCAGGGCGGTGGCGTCCCGCGCACAACGCCGTGGGTGAACTGCACGCGCAGCTCCATCGTGACGCCGTTCGGGATCGTCTCGAGCGCATCGGCGACAACGGTTGTGCTGCCTACGCCGCGCACCTCTGCACGAACGCCGTACACCTCGGCGCGTTGCACAGTGGCGCCCTCGGGCACGCGCAACGTCGCGCGCGCCTGACGCACGTCAAAACCGTTGCGGTCTGCATAGACTACCCCCCACCACACTTGATCGCCCTTCTCGTAGTAGCGCACCGCGCCATCCACGATGTAGCGCAGGATAAACGTGCGCGTTTCGCGCTCAGCAGGGCGCGAAAAGTAATACTTGACGAGCAGCTGCTTATCGTCTCTGGCTTGCTCAACACGAAGCGGCACCTCAAGGCCGCTCTGCGGATCAAGCTCGCTGACGCGCACATCGTGCACGTCCGTGAGGCGGAAGTAAGGGATCTCGCGGAAGCCGAATGTGAACGTGCCCTGCGTGAAGCGAATCACGTTGACCTCGGTGATGTAAAGCGCGCCGTCTTCGCCAACGACGATCTCGGTGTCCAGGCGCTCCCACACCAACGATTTGGATTGCGCGCCAGCAGGAGGCGCGAAAAACACTGCTGAGCTAGCAAAAAGCACGGCAGCGAGGAGCGCGCGCGCGTTGCGCCTCATTCGTGGTGACCTCCATCGAGGAATTGTGGGCGAGCGCGCCGAAAACGCAACTGCCTCACGGCAAGGCGTACTCCAACCACGGCAAGGGGTTGACCAGCACGCCACCCACCGCTAACTCCCAATGCAAATGCGGGCCAAGGCTGCGCCCCGTGCTGCCGACGTAGCCGATCACTGCGCCTGCTTCGACAAATTGCCCAGGCGTGACGTTAAAGCGCGAGAGATGCGCATAGCCAGTGAACACACCGCGACCGTGATCGATAAGCACGTAGTTGCCGCGGATCGGCAACGCCTGCGCCATGACCACATTCCCGGCAGCCGCCGCGCGCACGGGCGTGCCAGCGCTCGTGCGAAAATCCACGCCGCTGTGATACGTGCGTAATATGCCGCCGTTGAACGTGCGACGCGCGCCAAAGTAAGAGAGGATGCGCCCCTTCACGGGAGCGCTGAGCGGTCCGTTCCAATGTTGCGCCTCGGAGAATGACGCAAGCGCTGCTGCAAGCGTCTCCAGCTCGCGCTCGTTCGTCTGCGGATCGAGCAGCGCGGCGTAACGTGCCGAAAGGCGCAGGTTCTCGAACCCAAACCCAGCCAGCTCCACGCGCACCCACCCGCGCACCACTTGCGCCTCGCCGTCGGCATCCACGATGCGCAGCGTGAGCGTGTATAACCCTTGAGGAGCGAGGGCGCCGATGCCCGTGAGCGCGTCGTAAGTGTATGGCGCGCTTTGGCTCTCCCGCGCGATGAAGTGCAGCGGTGTTTCACCGAGCGAGCCGCTGATGCTTTGCAAAGGTGACGCCGTGCGCACGTTGATCCACACCACTTCGCCTTGCCGTGGCGCTTCGGGCACGATGGTGAGCGCAAGGAGCGGATAGGGCAGCGCAGCAGGCGTGGATGCTTCGCCATTCTGAGCGACGGCAGACAAGCGCAGCAGTTGACCGTTCGCTAAGCAATGGGCACAAGCAAGCTCGTTCAGCCGCCGCAGCGCGTTCGGGCTGAAGTGATGCCGCGCTGCAAGGCTTGCGATCGTCTCTCCCGGCGTGACGCGGTACAGCATCACATCTGGCTTTGCGGGCGCGGGCAGCTCGAGCTGTTGCCCAGCAAACAACAACCGCGCGTGTGTGATGCGGTTGCGCGAGGCAAGCGCTTCGACGCGCATTTGGCGTTGCAGCGCGAGGGTGTGTAACGTCTCGCCTGCCTGCACGATGTGCTCCGTTGGACGAGTCGGAGTTCGTGGTGGGCGCAAAGGCGGGAGCATTGGCGGTGGTGGTGGCGGCTCAACGGTCGCCGAAGGTTGCGCTTCGTCAGCCACTTCGGGGATCGCTTCGCCTTCTTGGGCGAAGGCGCCGCCGCCGTGGATCGCTGCCCCAAGCGCTGCAGCCAGCAGCACGCTCCAGATGATGCGGCGCACGAAAGACCCACCTCGGCTCATCCTGCTCATCGTGCAACGCGGCATTCTACCCGCGCCGAAGCACCAAGACGCGATCCAGCCCTGCGAGGTCACGGTGCATGCTGGCGTGTGCCTCGGGTAGCAGTGTGCGCGCAGCTTCGAGCGCAGCCGCGCCTTGAGCAGCGCCGATCTCGAGAAAAGCCGCGCGCCATGCAGCGCCGCGACCCTCTCGCACGCGTTGCGCGATCTGCGTGAGCAAGCGCCGCACCAGCACAAGCCCATCCTCGCCCCCATCGAGCGCCAAGCGCGGCTCGTGCGCGCGGATCTCAGGCGGCAGCGCTTCGATCTCTGCGCGCGCGACGTAGGGCAAGTTAGCGACGATGACCGGCGGCAGCGCAGCCAGGGGCGCGAGCAAATCGGCTTGCACGAAGGCGATGCGCTCAGAGAGGGCATAGCGCGCCGCATTTGCACGCGCAACGTGCAACGCCTCGCGGCTAAGGTCGGTGGCGAGCACGCGCACAGTGGGCGCGTGTTTGGCGATGGCGATTGCGATCGCGCCGCTGCCCGTGCCAACATCCACACACGCGAAAGGCGCCGCCGACACCTCGCGCAACGCCACAAGTGCAAGATCAACCAGTGCTTCCGTCTCAGGGCGTGGAATGAGCACGCGCGCGTCCACAAGGAGATCGAGATCATAGAAGGGGCGATGCCCTAACACGTAAGCGAGCGGCTCGCGCGCGACCACGCGCTGCACCAGCGCCAAAAAGCGTGCGTGCGCTTCAGGCGCGATCAGCTCATCGTCGTGGGCGATCACCCATTCTTTGCTGGTGCCGAGCGCGTGCGCGAGCAGAAGGCGCGCCGTGTTGCGCGGCGCGTCCACGCCCGCGCGGTCGAGTTGAATCGTTGCAGCGCGCAAGACCTCGCGCAGGGTTGGCGAGGCGGTCACGGTTGTGTGGCGGCTTCGAGCTTCGCCGCTTGGTCACGCAGGATTAGCTCGTCAATGAACGGGTCTAAGTCGCCGTCGAGCACTTCGGGAAGGCGATAGAGGTCTAAGCCGAGGCGGTGGTCGGTGACGCGGTTTTGCGGGTAGTTGTAGGTGCGGATCTTCTCACTGCGCTCACCGCTGCCGATTTGCTCGCGTTTTTGTTGCGCGATGGCGTTAGCGATCTTCGCTTGCTCCAGCGCATAGAGCCGCGCGCGCAGGATCGCCATGGCACGCAGGCGGTTTTGCGTCTGGCTGCGCTCATCCTGCACGCTGACCACGATCCCAGTGGGCTTGTGCGTGATGCGCACGGCGCTCTCGTTCTTCTGCACGTTCTGCCCTCCTGCGCCACGCGCGCGGAAAGTCTCGATGATCAAATCGCTCGGCGGGATGTGGATTTCCACTTCGTCCACTTCTGGCAGCACGGCAACCGTTGCGGTGCTGGTGTGGATGCGCCCGTTAGCTTCGGTCACCGGCACGCGCTGCACGCGGTGCACGCCGCTCTCATACTTCAAGCGCGAGTAAGCGCCCTTGCCCTTCACAGCGAAGATGACTTCTTTGTAGCCGCCGATGCCCGTCTCGTTTGCGTCGATCAGCTCCACCTTCCAGCGGTGTTTTTCGGCGTAGCGCGTGTACATGCGGAAGAGGTCGGCGGCGAAGAGCGCCGCCTCCTCGCCTCCAGCGCCCGCGCGGATCTCCATGATCACATCGCGCTCGTCGCGCGGGTCTTTCGGCAACAACATGAGCCGCAGCTCCTGCTCGAGCTGCGCGATGCGTTGGCGCAGGCTTTCGGCTTCCTCGCGGGCGAGCGCTGCAAGTTCATCGTCGCCCTTTGCAAGCGCCTCGTTCTCGGCGAGCTCCTGCCGCGCCTGCTGCCAAGCACGGTACTTTTGCACAATTGGCTCCAACTCGCTGTGCTGACGCGCTAGCTCCACGTAGCGCGCGTAGTCGCTGGCGAGGTCAGGATCAGCCAACTGCGCCGTGAGTTCCTTGTAACGCCGCTCAATGCTGGCAAGCTTGTCCTCCATGCTTCACTCGCGTACACGAAATCTGCCCGCACGATGCAGGCAGAACACACGCACCGTGAATTATAGGCTGCTGCGCGAGCGTGCTTCGCTATAATTCGTCCGCTTTCCAGCCGAGGCCTGCGTTCCGTGCATCGCAGTCCCATCCGTGAGT
>Ga0105160_1000937_pt1 | contig 12500 bp, 12 predicted proteins | sample GXS110809BmetaG_FD_89591 | JGI IMG/M metagenome (GOLD analysis project Ga0105160, IMG submission 89591) | Hot spring microbial communities from Gongxiaoshe hot spring, China to study Microbial Dark Matter (Phase II) - GXS 110809B | ecosystem: Environmental > Aquatic > Thermal springs > Hot... | reverse complement strand
GTCAATGTTTGCCATCGTCAAATTGCTTGGAATTCAGCCTGAACTTGGGCGAGTTTTGATTCTCGGTGCTTCTGTCCCGACTGCTGTCAACACTGCTCTGCTTGCAATTGAACTTCAAGTCAACCCGAGCCTCGCCTCGGCGATTGTCTTGGTCACAACGGTCCTTTGTCCCGTCACCGTCACAATTACGGCTTTTTGTGTGACGCAATAAAAATTGGCGCGCCCGGAGGGATTTGAACCCCCGACCCAGGGATTAGAACTCCCCGGCTCTGTCCAGGCTGAGCTACGGGCGCGCTTTTAGGCGTAAAAAATTTTAGCACATCAACGCTGCCAGTAAAAGGCTTGAGACTCCTCAAAAGCAAATTTGACTTCCACTTGCAAGTCATCACAAACTTTGGCTCACGAACGCAATAAAATAGTGAAGCGGCAGTTGTTCAGTCGGGTTAATTTGCCCAATTGTCCGCTATCCTGCGCTGTCAAGGAAGGAAAAACCATGAGCAGGCTGAGCATTTTGGTCATTGAAGACGAACCGGCAACACGAAGGATGCTTCAGCGGCTGTTGGAACGGGATGGGCATTTTGTCGTCACTGCCGGCAATGGTTTGGAAGGCATTGACATCTTCAAAAGCGCCCTATCGCAGCAAAAACCTTTTGACCTTGTGATCACCGATTACGGAATGCCGCAAATGAGCGGAAGGGATGTGGCGAAAACTATAAAATCGCTATCTCCTTCCACGCCGGTCATCATAATTTCGGGTTGGGATTCCACTTGTTCCGTTGACACTGACATTCGTGCGGTCGCGGATTGCCTTCTTAACAAGCCTGTCACCAACCAAGAAATTCGCACCGCCATCAAAAGGGTGACAGCAAAACATCGTTCCTCCCAGACGGTGATTTAGAAATCCCCCTCACCATCAACGCCATGCTGGGTTATAATTTGCCTGATGACATGTTTGGCAAGGAGGCGATGTCTCTTGTCCCGTCCTGAAAGAGTCTTCATCTATGACACGACTTTGCGTGATGGTGCACAGGCTGAAGGTGTTAGTTTCTCGTTGGAGGACAAAATCCGCATCGCTCAAAAATTGGACGAGTTTGGCATTCATTACATAGAAGCGGGATGGCCTGGGAGCAACCCGAAGGACAATGAATTTTTCAAAATTGCCCGCGATATGGAATGGAAGAACGCGAAATTGGCAGCCTTTTCTATGACCCGCCGGAAAGGAATGAAAGCGGAAGACGATGACAACATCGTTACCCTAATCAATTGCGGCACGCCCGTAGTGACCATCGTGGGAAAAACTTGGGATTTTCATGTCACCGAGGCTTTGGGCACAACTTTGGAAGAGAACTTGCGGATGATTGAGGACACAATACGACTTGCCAAGCGCGAGGGCAAGGAAGTCGTCTACGATGCGGAACATTTCTTTGACGGTTACAAAAGCAACCCATCCTATGCTTTGGAGACAATCTTGGCGGCTCAGGAGGCTGGTGCTGACTGGATTGTCCCTTGCGATACCAATGGAGGGACTTTGCCCCACGAAATTGAGCGCATTATAGCGGAGATCAAGCCTCACTTGAAGGTCCCAATGGGAATTCACACCCACAACGACAGCGACACAGCAGTCGCCGGTGCGATAGCGGCAGTTCTTCAAGGAGTCACTCAAGTTCAAGGCACGATCAACGGGATTGGAGAACGAACAGGCAACTGCAACCTTATTTCAGTCATCGCTAACTTGGAGTTGAAATTGGGAATCCACTGCGTTGGTAAGGAACGACTTCGCAAGTTGACGGAACTCAGTTACTTTGTCAGCGAAGTTGCGAACTTGGTCCCTAATGACAAGCAACCGTTTGTGGGCAAGAGCGTTTTCGCTCACAAAGGTGGGATGCACAGCGACGCTGTCATGAAACGCCCAGAAACTTACGAGCACATCCCTCCCGAGTTAGTTGGAAACAAACGGCGTATTCTCGTCTCCGAATTGGCTGGGCGGGCAGCAGTGGTCGCAAAGGCTGCAGAGTTCGGAATTTACCTTGACAAACGCTCACCAGAAGTTGCTCACATTATCAACGAAATCAAAAAACGCGAACGGGAAGGCTACGAGTATGAGAGCGCGGATGCCTCTTTGGAATTGCTCATCCGACGACACCTCGGTTTGCGGAGGAAGTTCTTTGAACTCGTCAACTTTACCGTGGTTGTCACTCACCGAAATGGAACTATCACGGCGGAAGCGAAGGTGAAAGTTCGGGTCGGGGACGAAGAACTGATTACGGCTGCCGAAGGTGACGGACCAGTTCATGCCTTGGACACCGCTTTGCGCAAAGCGCTGGAAAGTTTCTACCCTGAACTCAAAAGTGTGAGGTTGACCGATTACAAAGTTCGGGTTGTCAATAGCGAAGCAGCGACGGGAGCGAAAGTCCGAGTCCTCATTGAATCGCGGGACGAGACTGGGGTTTGGACAACTATAGGTGTCTCCGCCAACATCATTGAGGCAAGCCTCATCGCTTTGCTTGACAGCCTTGAATACGGTTTGCTCCGAAAGTTGGGCGCTCCTGTTTTGGCCACACCAACGGCAGTGGCGAGAGGATAGTTTTTCCTAACCGGAAGTGAACGGAGGTGGAAAAGATGGTTGTTGAACCGGGAAAGACCCGCGTTGGTTGGATTGGGACTGGAGTGATGGGGCGATGGATGTGTGAGCATGTGATGAACAAAGGTTACCAAGTGACCGTTTACAACCGCACAAAAGCGAAGGCCCAACCTCTGCTGGATAAGGGCGCAAAATGGGCAAACTCGCCCAAAGAGGTTGCCGAACAATCGGATGTAGTATTCACCATGGTTGGTTTTCCTTCTGATGTCCGAGAAGTTTACTTCGGCGAAAACGGGATTTTGGCTGGCACGAGGGCAGGGATGATTTTAGTTGACATGACGACAACCGAACCGACTCTTGCGAGGGAAATATACGAAGCGGCAAAAGCGAAAGGAGCCACTGCACTTGACGCCCCAGTTTCCGGCGGCGATGTCGGTGCAAGAGAGGCTCGTTTGTCCATAATGGTTGGTGGCGATAAAGAAGCGTTTGAAGCGGTGCTCCCGCTCTTTGAAGCGATGGGCAAAAATATCGTCTATCAAGGTGGCCCCGGCGCAGGACAGCACACAAAAATGTGCAACCAAATTGTCATCGCCGGGACGATGATAGGCGTTTGCGAGGCTTTGCTTTACGGTTACAAAGCAGGTCTAAACTTGGAAACGATGTTGCAATCCATCAGTAAAGGAGCCGCTGCTTGTTGGACGCTTGACAACCTTGCCCCTCGCATCCTCCAACGCAACTTTGACCCGGGTTTCTTCGTTGAACATTTTGTCAAGGACATGGAGATTGCCTTAAAGGAAGCGGCTCAGATGAATTTAGTGCTGCCGGGGTTGGCTTTGGTTCACCAACTTTATGTCGCATTGAAAGCCAACGGTCACGGTAAAAAAGGGACTCATGCTTTGATGCTCGCCCTTGAGCAACTGTCTAACACTACTGTCTTGCCAGAAAAGAGATGACGACCGTTATTGCACGGTAACCTGTCTGACCTCAACAAGGTGACGGGACAATGATGCCCGTTCATCTACGAGTTTTCCTGCCATCAGGGGCAGAAGTCTACTTCAAGCGACTTTTGTCTTGGCTCCGCGTTCGCCACATCCAAGTCCTTGACGGAAACCATTGGTGTGCAACTTTATCTTTCCGCTCCGAAGCACCGCTGCAAGTCAACTGGCTTTGGGAGAAATTGAGGGAGCAAGTTCGTAACTTTTCGTTGTATGCCTCATGGGGGATCCCTCCCCCCGAATTTCCGTTCGCCCCGTTTCCTTTCAACCTACACATTGAAACGGGCATCTTCGGGACAGGCAAACACCCGACAACCCAAATGTGCCTAATAGCGCTCCAGCATTTGCCGCTCACAGGGAAGCGAGTCCTTGACATTGGGACCGGTTCTGGGATTTTAACTGCTGCTGCCTTGACCCAAGGCGCCCAAGTGGTGGCGACCGAGATTTCTTTCCACGCCGCCAAACAAGCGTGCAAAAACTTGTCAACCCTTAGCAACCGTTCGTGGGCAGTTATCGTTTGCGATTTGGCGACAAGTTTAAAGGGAGCCTTTGATGTGGTAGTCTGCAACATAAGTTCAGAAGCGTTGTTTCGCCTCCTGAGCGATTTAGACCGGCTTTTACCTTGCGGGAAATTGATCGCTTCCGGTTGGATGGCAAGTGAGTGGAGGACTGTGCAGAGGTCCTTACGGTCCCGTAGTCTGAAGTTGACTTCGTGGCAGTTCTTGAACGGGTGGATGAGCGTAGTTGTTGAAAGATGAAGTTCACTGCCACTCCCCTTTAGAGGCTTTCAGCCTCCACTGCGCAGCAGTTTCTCGCAAGTAAACTGGCAAATCCGCTGCGGGAATCACCTCGGTCAAAGGCAAAGTCAGGAACCACCGTTTCCCAACAAACTGAGGCGTCCCATTTTCCAAAATTTTCGGGAGAGGGGCAGCACCGGCAAGGACAACGCTCGCTGCACCGACTTCGCGAAGCAGCAATTGTTTCAACTCGTCACTGGACAAAGCGACGATAACTTGTGCGTAAAAATCGGCAGGCTCCTCAACAATATCCCCATCTTCCGTGCATCTTGGACCGAGGAGGCGAAACTTTTGCAGGACAGTCGCTAACGGCACTTTTTGGTTTACGGGTCGCAAGAAGGAAGAAAGCCTTGTTCGGACCCGCAACGAATGGGCAACGATTATGTCTGTTAGCCCACTGGGCGTTACCAAAAGCCCGCTTTCCCTCAATGTCGTCAAGGTGAACAATTGTCCCAAGGCTGCCAACCACCGGCTGAACAAGTCCCCTTGACTGAAATTTTCTGCCCGGTTTCTCGCTTCAATAAAATCACCCGTCATCAAACGAGCCACAATTACCCCAAATCGTTGCCCATTGACTTCCACAGCCGTTAGTGACCACTGCACCGTTTTCGCCCCCTCGTCCTCTTTTTGGCATTAGTCTCAAGGGTTCAAAGAAGGTTCTGGACGCGACACAGAAATTATGCGGCGGACAACCCGGATGAGTTCGTCAGGGTCAAAAGGCTTAATGAAGTAACTGTCAACACCCAAACGCCAACCTTGCAACATCGTTTGTGGCGATGAATCCACCGAGATGATGACGACAGGGATGGTGCTCCATTTGGGATTTTGTCTCATCTCCCAAAGGACATCCATCCCTTCCAATTTCGGCAACCTCAAATCTAACAGAACCAAATCGGGCGACCAGACTTCCATCTTATCTAAGGCTTCCAACCCATCGTGGGCTACTTCCACTTCAAGCCCTTCTTGCTCTAAGAGGAAGCGAAGAAGTTCAATGATTGCGGCGTCATCCTCAACGACGAGCACCCGTTTGTTTTGCAAATCAACTCACCCCCTTCCTTTTGTTGTCTTTAATTCTGAAGCATGGGACGCAATTTGTTTGTGCCATATGTCACCGCCACTTTTCAACCTGCGGAAGCGTAGGCGAGGGAAAGTAAGTGACGGCGATGGACTACTTCCCTCAAGGCATTTTCTATGTCCGTGAAGATGAATTTGTAGCCCGTTGATTCGGCAACTTTGGGGAGAACTTTCTGGCTCGCAGTCAACACGCTTGCACCTTCACCTAATTGCACACGCAAGACAAAAGTGGGGATTGACAGCATCGTTGCCAAAAATGCCGGCTTTCCAACCGCTCTGGCAAGTGCTCTGGTGAACTCTCGGTTCGTCACGGGGTTCGGTGACACCACATTCATTGCACCTTTGATTTGCTCGTTTGTTATGGCGTGCAAAATTAACCCAGCAGCATCGGCAATATGGACCCAAGACATCCATTGTCTACCGTTTCCTATTTTTGCCCCCAGTCCCCATTCAAACATGGGCATCATTCGTTCCAGAATCCCGCCCCCTGCCCCCAAAACGATCCCAAAGCGCGCGCAAACGACCCTAACCCCAAACTCTGCAGCCTTTAACGCTTCTTCTTCCCAAAGTTGGCAAACTTCCGCCAAAAAGCCTTTCCCCGGAGGCGAGTCTTCTGTCAACTCCTCATCTCCTCTGTCACCGTAATAGCCAATTGCTGAGGCGTTGATTAAGACCTTGGGGGGGCGTGACGACTGCCTGAGAGCCTCAACCAAGTTACGAGTTGTCAAAACCCGCGAATCGCGTATGCGCTGTTTCGCCGCTTGAGTCCATCTTTGAGCAACCGTTTCGCCCGCCAAATTGATTACAACATCAACTCCATCAACCAAGGAAGGCGGAGGTGGTGATTCGTTGACATCCCAAACAAAAGGACGCTGCCATACAGGGAACAACTCCGCTCCTTCCTTCTTCCTTGTGACCACAATTGCCTGCAATTCTTGCCCCCAAGTCATGAGGCACTCTTTCAACACAGCCTGACCTATGAAACCCGTTCCCCCGATGACCACTATTCGCATTTCAGAAATTCCTCCCTTCGCGAAAATCTGCTCATATTGTGTCACAGATGCAAGCGAGTTAAAAAGTGTGCCCAGCAAAGACTCACGAAGTTTATTTAAGAGCGCTTTGAGCCGTGCCAATAAAGATTAACGCAAAATTCGCCCTTTGAGTGCCATCGCAACTTGCCATTTTGTGACAGCATTAATGCGATGGCGTTTGAACAAAAACCCGGACGATGAGAGGGGTTGAAGATGTCCGAAATCAACCTTTCCGTCACAGTTGCAGGCTTGACACTTCAGACACCTTTGATTTTAGCGTCGGGGTGTTGCGGTTACGGCGAGGAAATGGAGCGAATTGAGGGATGGCAGTGGGAGCATGTTGGCGCTGTCGTGCTCAAGGGCGTAACTTTAAACCCACGAATTGGTAACCCACCCCACCGCATCGCCGAAACAACTGCAGGGATGCTGAACAGCATCGGTTTGCAAAACATCGGTGTCAGGGAATTAGTGAACAAAGTCAACGAAAGGCTTTGGAAATTGCCCGTTCACCTCATCGCAAATGTCAATGGAGCGACAGTGGACGAATACGCTCAAGTGTGCGAGGTTTTAAAGGAGGCAGAAAGAATCAAAGCGGTTGAATTGAACATCTCGTGCCCAAATGTCAAGCGAGGCGGGATTGAATTCGGTTTACACCCGGAGACGGCAGCGGAAGTTGTGAGAACATCAAGGTCGGTTTGGGAAAAGCCTTTGTGGGTCAAACTTTCCCCCGAACCGCACAATATTGCCGAGATAGCGGAAGCCTGCGTTGATGCGGGTGCCGATGCCCTTTGCTTGTGCAACACTTTCCCTGCAATGGCTGTTGACATCTCCCAACTCCCACCGCGTCCCAAATTAGGGACCCTATTTGGTGGCTTATCGGGTCCAGCCATCAAGCCCATCGTTTTACGGAAAGTTTTCTTGGTCGCGCAACACCTCAAACAACGGGGCTTGACAGTTCCAATTATTGGCGTCGGAGGGATATGGACGGGGGCTGATGTGCTTGAATATCTTGCAGTTGGAGCAAGTGCCGTTCAAATCGGCACTGTGCTTTTCTCCGACCCTCTCGCTCCGGCAAGAATTGTCAAGGAGTTGAAAAAACTGATGACGGAATTTGCCGAAAGAACAGGCAACGATTTTTGGCTTGATATCCGCAACTTTACTGGCTGTTTGGAAATCAGCAATCACAACCGACACTTATCAGCCAGAGAATTTTTGGGAGGGCGAACTTCCTTGTGAGCCGAAGAAAAATTTCTGTTCTGGAGGGCGAACCTCTTATGAGCCGACTTTTCAAACCAACCTGTAGGAGCGGCTTTAGCCGCGATTCTCTTCTTTCGGCTCGGCAGGAACCTCGCCCTCCCGCAAAGCAAAGGCAATTGAAAGGTGGTGAGTTGAGTTGAAACGAGTGGAGATAATTGCAGTGGGTAACGAACTGCTCATTGGAGATGTCCTTGACACAAACACAAATTGGCTTTGCAGAAGGTTGACGATGATGGGAGCGTTTGTCCGAAGAGCCGCCTTAGTTCGCGATGATGAAGACGCAATCGCTCATGAAGTCCAAGGAGCAATTTCCCGAGGAACCGAATTGCTTTTCACCTCAGGCGGACTTGGACCAACCGATGATGACCGCACTGTCGCTGCTGTCGCAAAAGCATTGGGTCGTCCTTTGGTGTTGAACGAGCAGGCGTTGAAAATGGTTGAGCAGCGATACAGGGAACTTTACGAGCAAGGTTTCGTTGACAGCCCTGAAGTAACGCCCTCACGCAAGAAGATGGCAATTTTGCCAGAAGGCGCAACTCCCCTTTTCAACCCGGTCGGAACGGCACCCGGCGTTTGGCTTGATGCTGGAAACATAATCGTCGTTTGCTTGCCGGGGGTCCCTGCTGAGTTGAGGGGAATTTTTGAGAATTCTTTGCCGCCTTACTTGGAACAAGTTCTCGGCAAAGGTTATTACGCTGAACGGGTTTTTGAAGCGACTTGTCGTGACGAATCCGTGTTAGCCCCTCTGCTGAAACAAGTCGCGGACAAGCATCCTTCCGTCTACTTAAAATCAAAAGCCCGCGTTTTTGGCGAGGAAGTTCGCATCACAATTTTGTTATCTGCCTCAGGGAGCGACAGGGAGACAACTGAACAACTCTTGCGTGCTGCCATTGACGACTTGATCGTTGTGTTGGAGCCAAAGGGAATAGTGCTTGTCCCTGTGAGCGAAAGGTAAAAATGCGGAAATTAGCGTTGCTCGTCGGCATCGGCTAAAATTGCTGTCGCCGGAACAGAACGAGACGAGCAAATTCACTTGGAGAACAGGGGGAATGGGGATATGGCAACGGGTGCAATTAGAACGATGGAAGAAATCCGTCAAATCGTTGAGGAGAAGGCACGAAGGGCTAAAGCGGTTGCGCCCGTCGTCGCATCTCTGTCTACAGAGGTCAAAAACCGAGCCTTGCTCAACATGGCGGAGGCAATTTGGGAGCGAAGGGAGTTCATCTTGGAACGAAACGCCGAAGATGTAGAGGCTGCCCGGCATGAAGGATTATCACCAGCACTCATTGATAGGTTGCTGCTCAACGAAGGGCGACTTGAGAGCATATGCAAAAGTTTGCAAGAGGTTGTTGCCTTGCCTGACCCAGTAGGCGAAATCATTGAGGGTTGGAAACGACCGAACGGACTATTGCTTCAAAAAGTTCGCGTCCCCATCGGGGTCATCGGCGTCATTTACGAGAGTCGCCCCAATGTCACCGTTGACAGCGCTGCACTTTGTTTGAAATCTGGTAATTGCGTAGTCCTTCGCGGCGGTAAAGAAGCGCTCAACTCAAACATCGCTTTGGCTTCGGTTATCGCTCAAGCGGCAGCGGATGCGGGTGTCCCTGCCGACGCGATTCAACTCATTGACATCCCCGAACGGGAAGCGGCTCAAATCATGATGAGGCTTAACGGGTTGATTGACTTGCTCATCCCCCGAGGCGGTATGGGTCTCATCAAGTATGTCGTTGAGAACGCAACTGTCCCAACCATTGAAACTGGCGCTGGAAACTGCCATGTCTATGTCCACGAGGATGCCGATATTGACATGGCTGTCAACATCATCGTGAACGCAAAGACACAACGACCTTCAGTTTGCAATGCAGCAGAAACTTTGCTTGTCCACAAAAACATCGCCGAAAAGTTCCTGCCCAAAGCGGCAAAGGCTTTGATGGAGAAAGGCGTGGAATTGCGAGGTTGCGAGCGGACGAGGCAACTTGTTCCAGAAGCAAAACCTGCGACCGAGGAAGATTGGGCAACTGAGTTCCTTGATTTAATCCTTGCCGTCAAAGTCGTTGACAGCCTTGAGGAAGCAATTGAGCACATCAACAAATACGGCACGAAACACAGCGAGGCAATAGTGACCAAGAGTCTTGATGCCGCGAAAAAGTTCTGCGAGCAAGTTGATGCCGCTGCTGTCTATGTCAACGCATCAACGAGGTGGACGGATGGCTACGAGTTCGGATTGGGTGCTGAAATCGGCATCAGCACACAAAAGTTGCACGCTCGCGGACCGATGGGTTTGAGGGAGTTGACAACCTACAAGTGGGTCGTTTGGGGTGAAGGACAGATCAGGAAATGATGCATTTTCTGGGAAAGCGAAGCCTCTGATAAGCCGAAATGGCTTCGGACGCTTTCAAAGAAGGTGTCCAAAACGATGCGCTTCTGGAAAGCAAAGCCGCAACAAACTCAACACCCCGAAAGCCTTTCGCCTAAGGAGCGGGTTTGGAGGGCAATTAGGCATCAGCCCGTTGACAGAGTTCCGTGTGTTGATGTCTACTTCTTGCCCGAAACGGTCAAGCGGTGGGAAAAGGAAGGTCTGCCCGAAGGCGTGGATATTGCCGAGTTTTTTGACCTTGACTTGGTTTGCATCCCAGTTGACTGCTCCATCGGAGCGCAGGAGAAGTTGCTGGACGAAACGGATGAATACCGAATTGTCACAGATTCAGATGGCGTGACCCGAAAGCATTGGAAAGTTTACACCACTGCTCCTCAGGAACTTGATTTCCCCGTCAAACAACCGCGGGATTGGCGAGAAATTCGCCCTATGCTCAAGGCACACGGAGAAAGATTGCCCGAAAACTTGGATGTCCAAATTGCTCACGCACGCGAAAGGGAACGGTTCATCGTCCTTTCGTTCCTTGAACCTTGCACCTTGGCACGAAAGTTGCTCGGCAGCAGACAGTGGGTTGAATTCCTACAGGGTCAACATCCCGTGCTTGACGAAATTTTAGAGACTGGCGTCAGGCTCATCCTTGACATAGTTGAAATTGCCATCAGACGACTTTCAAACTTCGGGCAACAACCTTTTGACGGCGTCTGGCTTCACGCCGACTTAGCATACACTCACGCAGCCTTTATGACCGACAAGGAATACCGAAGCATCGTCTTGCCCTACCACCGGCAATTGGTCTCGGAACTGAAGCGTCGCGGTTTGGCGGTTTTGTTTTACACTCAAGGCAACGCCCTGACCTTTTTGAAATCCATTCGCAGAAGCGGGTTTGATGCCGTCTTGCCCCTTGAGTGCATCAGCCGAAACGACCTTGCCGATTACAAACGAAACTATGGTCAGCAAACTGCTTTAGGCGGTAACATCTCAGTTGACAAATTGATGGAAAGCGACGAGGCAGCGGAAAGCGAGGTCAGAATAAAAGTTAGGGTCGGGCTCGGCGAAAACTTCACGGGCTACTTGTTTTGCCTTGACAGACCTGTCCCACCATCTCTGCCCTTGAGCCGATACATCAAAGTTCTGTCTACTGCGCGGTCAGTTGTTTGACTTGCCTTCTTCGCTTTGCGATAATCGTCAGTTCTTGTCTTTGGCTCACTGCGACTGCTGCAATCAGAATCGCCCCGATCAAGATTGCCTGCTGTTCAACCCCGACCTGAGCCATGTCAAGTCCGCGCCGAAGAGTGCTTAGCAAAAGCAAAGCAAGCATCGTCCCAACTAAAGTCCCTTCACCTCCCGTTATTGGCGTTCCGCCTAAGAGAGCCGCAGTTATGACATCAAGTTCCGCACCCATCGCTGCATCAGCCTTCGCCGTGTTGAACCTTGCGACATACAAGACGCCAGCGATGGCAGCCATTAAGCCGCTCGCCACATAGAGCCAAAACTTCGTCCTTTCAACAGGGACACCCGAAAATTTCGCTGCAGTTTCGTTCGCGCCGATGGCGAAAATGTGCCGACCAAAAACCGTTCGGTGCAAAATGAACCATGCCAGAAAAGCCAACAAAAGCAGAAGCGGTAACTGCTTAGGGATAACGCCAAAGAATTGCCCCTGCCCGATAGCGATGAAACTCTGAGGGAAGCCGCTGACTTTTTCGCCGCCAGTGAAGCCAATCGCTAAACCGCGAAACAAAGCCATCGTTGCCAGCGTCACGATAACAGGCGGCAGCCGCAAGTATGCAATGCAAACACCATTCACCGCGCCCATCATCGCACCGCTGAGCAAAGCCGCCACAACGCAAATTGGCAGCATCACGCCGGCGCGATACATCCAACCGAGAACGACACCAGACATGGCGAGAATTGAGGCAACCGAAAGGTCAATTCCGCCCGCAATCAACAGTGCCGTCATTGATAGCGCCATAATCCCGATTTCGGTGAAATGGCGCGTCATGTCCAACATGTTCCTAAGGTTCAAAAACTCTGGCGTCCGAACTGAGAAGACGGCAACAGCAATCACCCACAAACTCAAAAGCACCACATACCTTCGCATTCCCGTCACCTTTTGTCCACTCAATTTCAGCCCCACGACAATTGTAGCGTCGGGGCTTGCCCCCCGACGAAAGTCTAACAATCGTTGCCCATAAGAGGCGACGCTACCTTTAAATTTGTAGCGTCGGGGCTTACCCCCGACGGCAGTTAATTACCGTCGCCCGCAAAGGGCGACGCTACTTTGTTTTGCGTCGGTTGAAAGCCAACGCTACATTTTTGTTGGTGGTTTCAATGAGTTGAGCGAAAGGGAGTGACGAGGATGAGGCAATGGTTGGGGACGGCTATCGTTTT
>Ga0105160_1000936_pt1 | contig 12500 bp, 13 predicted proteins | sample GXS110809BmetaG_FD_89591 | JGI IMG/M metagenome (GOLD analysis project Ga0105160, IMG submission 89591) | Hot spring microbial communities from Gongxiaoshe hot spring, China to study Microbial Dark Matter (Phase II) - GXS 110809B | ecosystem: Environmental > Aquatic > Thermal springs > Hot... | reverse complement strand
CCTACAACAGCCACGCCTACGTGGGGATGAAGATCCGCTAGCTCAACGCTGGCGAAGCGCTGGCGCTTCGCCAGCTGTATTTCTGGTTGGAGTTGGTCTTAACCTACAGGCATGGCCTTGCCCTTTGCGGCAGTGGAGGGGGTGATCCCAGGATGCTTCGCTCCAGGCGCAGGGGTTTTACTTTGGTGGAGCTACTGCTGGTCTTGGCCCTGGTGGGCGTCCTGGCGGGCTCCGTGGTGCTGGTCTCCGGTGGCGCCTCCGACAGGGCTAAGGCCATCAGGATAGTTAGCGACCTGAGGACCATAAAGAGCGCTGCCCTGATGTACTACGTGGACAGGGGCAGGTGGCCCAGCAGGTTCGAGGAACTGCTCGAGGGGGGCTACGTCTCACCCACCCTGGGCAACTTCTCCATAGAGGGGCCCGGGGGCGACGACGTGGTGATCTTCGGGCCCATAGAGGAGATGGGCGTGAGGAGGGCTTTGGAGTCGATGGCGGCGGAGGCGGGCCTGATAGGAGGGGAGGACGAGGACGTGGCGGACCCCAGCTATCCCCCCTACAGAGCTGACCTCCACGAATTCGTCGGTATGAGGATACGCTGATGGGCGCTGTGGAGGCCCTCTTCGTCCTGGCGCTCGGGGCGGCCTTCGGGTCCTGGATCGCGGGGTTGACCTACAGGCTGGAGAAGGACCTTCCCCTCGATCAGCTGGGCAGGTCGGCCTGCCCCAGGTGCGGCAGGAAGCTGGGCCCGCTGGAGGTGATCCCGGTGCTTAGCTACCTCTGGCTGGGGGGCAGGTGCAGGGGGTGTGGTGCCAGGATATCGCCGCGCTACCTGGCGCTGGAGGTCTCCTTCGCTCTCGCGTCGCTCTCGCTCTGGCTTAGAGAGGGGCTTTCCCCCGCGTGGGCGTTGAGGGCCTCGGGCGCCTTCGTCCTCGGAGCCAACGCGGCGACCGACCTGGAGAGCGGTTACGTCTTCGACCTGCTCTCCCTTTACCCGGGCCTTCTGGCCCTGCCGCTCCTGTCGGCCCTGGGGTGGTATCAGGTGGCGCCCCTCAACCCCCTCGATCCGGCCCTGGGCGGTGTGGCTCTGGGGGGATCGATGTGGGCCATAAGGCTCCTCTACCCCTCGGGCGTCGGCGAGGGGGACGCCAAGGTGGCCTTCACCATGGGCGTGTTCCTGGGGCTGAAGCTCGGTTTGCTCGCCCTCTACCTCTCCTTCCTCTTCGGAGGGGCACTGGGGCTGGCCCTGCTCCTCCTGGGGAGAGCGGGGAGGAAGACCCCTCTGCCCTTCGTACCCTTCATGGCCTTCGGCTACCTGGTCTCCGCCCTCCTCGGGGAGCGCTTGCTCTCCCTCGCGGGGTGGTCGTGGTGAGGAGAAGGGGATTTACGCTGGTGGAGGTGCTGGTGGCCTTGACGCTCCTGGCGGTGGGGGTCCTGGTGCTCCTCCAAACCCCCATACTGGTGGGCAGGCTCTACCTCCAGAGCCAGGCCCAGGTGGTGGCCTACAGGCTGGCCCAGGCGAAGCTCTGGGAGTTGGAGGCCCTGAGCTACGACCAGCTCTCCTCTGGGAGCGACCAGGTCTGGGTTGAGCCCCTGTCGTTCTCCAGGAGTTGGTCGGTCCAGGAGGTCTCCGTTTCGGGGGCCTCGGCTAAGAGGGTGGTGGTGTCGGTTGACTACCAGGGCGTCACCGGAGCCAGGACGGTCTCGGTCAGCTCCCTCGTCTCCAGGCTCCACTAGGGGCTTCACCCTGGTGGAGCTCCTCCTGGCCCTCCTGATGCTCTCGCTGGTGGGCTACGTGGCCCTTCAATCTCTCTGGGCCGCCGTGAGGGAGTACAACCTCCACTCCGACAGGATGGTCGCCCTGGAGAGGGCCAGGAACGTGGAGCTCTACCTCAGGAACTTCCTCCCCAACGCGGGGCTCGGTCTGCCCGAGAGCTGGAGCTCGAGCGAGTTTCCCTTCTCCTTCCCGGCGGGCGTCTCGGCGCTTCAGGTGCTGATCGTCAGGCCCATAACCCTTTACGAGACCTCCCAGGTGGCCTCCCCCGACAGGTTCGCGGTGGTCTACCCCGTGGACAGGGGGCTGGTCCTGGCGCGGGATCTGGTCTCGGGCGACACCTCCTTGACGGTCACCTGGGACCCTTCGAGGGGTCCTTCCCACCTGAGCTCCCTCCTGGACGACCTTAGCAGCTCCGGCTTGAAGTCCTACGTGGTCCTTCAGGGGGACAGGAGTCTGTACAGGATCTCCTCCCTGGACCTGGCGGGCCTAACGCTGAGGCTTTCCACCCCCGTCAGGGGCTTTCACCCCCGGTTCAGGCCGCTCCTCATGGTAAGGGTCAAGGTCTTTCTCCCGGAGCCGGACGGCACCCTCAGGGTGGACGACCTGATGGGCGGTGGGGCCCAGCCCCTCGAGAGGGGCATAGAGCTGCTCAAGGTCCACTACGACGAGGCTAACGGCCTCTTCCGCTACTGGATAATAGCCAGGGGGGAGACCTTCCACCAGGAGCCGATCGAGGCCGGCAGGGTCTACAGGGTGAAGGGTCAGGACTACGCCCCCTCCGGCGATTCGGCTAGGTACGTCCACGCCATGGTCCACGGCGCGGTTAGGGTGAAAAACCCCTCCTTGAGGTGATGGGACATGAGGAGCAAGGCCTTCGCCCTGGTGCCGGTCCTGATAGCCCTGACCCTCGGCTTCCTGCTCGTGGGGATCATCTACCAGAGGTCTGTGGAGCTCTCCAGAGGGGGGACCGAGACCCTAAGAGGGGAGGGACTTACCCTCCAAGCCCTCAGGGGCATCTCTGCGGCCGAGAGCTGGCTCCTGGAGGCCTCCTCCGCCGACGGGGCTCCCCCCAGGACGAACCTACAGACGACCTTGACCGACCCCTCCGCCTTCGAGCTGCACCTGGTGGCGAGGAGGGCGGGGACGCAGGAGATCGCCTCCCTCGACCTGAGCGAGGGGGGGGTGAGCGTCTGGGCTAAGGTCTACGCCTTGGACTACAGGCCTGATCCATCGCTCCCCTACAGGGAGGGCCTTCCTCCACCCATGGAGGCAGAGGAGGTCGAAGAGGGTGGCTCCTCCAGCATGTGGGGGAGCTACTTCGGCTCCGGAAGCGCCTCCTCTAAGCCCAGGAGGTATCACTACCTGGTGAGATCCAGGGCCAGCGACGGCAGGGGGAGCAAGGGGCTGGAGAGGTTGGTGCAGATGACCTTCGAGGATTGAGGTGGGAGGTGAGGGGAGGTGCTCAGGCTCAGGCCGCTTGCGTTCCTGTTCCTCGTGGGCCTTTGGCTCGCGGCGCCCTGCTGGGCCAGCGACTACGACGACCACCTGAAGGTCAGGGAGATCCCCTGCTACGCCAGGGACAGGTTCGACCCCAACGTGCTGATAGTGCTCGGCACCGCTGGATCCATGCTCTTCAGCGCCTACGAGCCGGGCGGGACCGTCTTCAACCCCAGGCAGATAACCAGGTGCCCGGAGGACTACGCCATATGCACCTTCGGCGACGGCTCCAGCAGCTTCGTCCAGAGGCTGGGCTCCAGCGTCAGGACCAACGACTACCGGGGTAGGGACGTCCACGCCGCCAACAATGCCGGCTCCTCCCCCGAGAACGAGCGCCTCTACTACTACAACGTCGAGGCCCTGGGCTATCCCCCCAACGACAGCAGGCTCTACCAGGCCAAGAACGCCCTCTGGAAGATCCTGACGGACCCCCAGCTCTCCTCTGGGATAAGGTGGGGGCTTATGACCTACTACCAGGAGTTCGTGCCGCAGAGGTACTGGCTCTATGGCAGAGGGTTCAACGTGCTGGCCGACTTCTACAAGCAGCGGAGTTCGGGATGTCAGCTCGACGGGTGGGCCTGCTGCGGGAACATATACTCCAACTCCAACGGGCTCACGTGGGGGGTGGACGTGGACGACTGGGACAGGACAGGCGTGTGGCCAAGTATCAGACAGGGCAGGCTGGTCGTGCCCATAGGCTCGGACTCGGTGTCTGAAATCCTCGCCTGGATAGACGGGGTGGAGAGCCCTTACAACCACAGCGTTCCCAGGTACGAGGGGACCAACTACGAGCTCAGGGCCGACGGCCCAGGGGTGATAGGCGATACCCTCTCCGACCTGCTGGCGTCGGGCTTCAACCACGGGGGGGTCAGCGCTAGGCGCTACTTCGCCCAGGGCGTGATCCAGAAGGAGTACCACCACCTGGCGGGGAATCAGGTCCAGGATGGGGTTTTGGTCAGCTACCCATCCCCCATCCAGAGCCCCTGTCAGAAGAACTACGTGATCCTCATCGTCGACGGCCTGGACTACTACTATCGGGCTAACCCCCAGAGGCTGGTGGATGCGGTCTCCCACCTGATGAACGTGACCTACAACGGCAGGGTCGTGCCGATGAAGGTCTACGTGGTGGGTTTCACCTTCGACGTCGCAAGCCCCGACCACGTGTTAAACCGCATGGCCAGGGCGGGAGGCACCGGGATGGCCTACTCGGCCAGGGACCCAAAGGAGCTCATAGAGGTCTTAAGGCGCATAGCCCTCGAGATCCACAGGGACGCTGCCTCGACCGCCCCGGTGGTCATCCCCTCCAGGCGCAGGGAGGACGGGGGCTCCTGCCTCTACGTCCACTCCTTCTACCCCAGGAGCTTCGGCCAGTGGAGGGGAAACCTCTACTGCTACAGCCTGGACCAGCTCTCATCCCCATCGGCTTCTCCCCTGTGGAACGCCGCCTCTCAGCTGGAGGAGGTAAGCCCCACCTCCAGGCAGGTGTATCTGTGGTCGTGGTTCTCCAACTGGAGGTGGAACTCCCTGGTGAGGCTCTCCGAGCAGGACTACCTTCAGATCTCGGCCATGAACGCCCCCGTCCCACCCTCGTCCTACAGCCAGCCGCCCTCGGATAAGGCCTCCGAGGACAGGAGGATAATCCGCTTCCTCCTGGGCTTCGACGAGTTCGGCGAGGACGGAAGGCCCACCAGGCACAAGCTCGCCGACGCCGAGGGGGGAAACGCCCTGGAGGTCGGACCTCCCCTGGGGGCCCTGGCCGATCCCTCCTACAGGACCTTCAAGGAGCAAAACGCCTCGAGAAAGCCCGTGGTCTACCACCAGACCAACGACGGGATGCTGCACGCCTTTGACGCCCAGACGGGGAGGGAGCTTTGGGCCTTCGTGCCCCCGATGGCCGTGACCTTCATGGGAAGCCTTCACACCCTTGACGCCCCTTACTCCAGGCCCATAAGGCTCCTCGACGGCCCGGTCAACGCCGAGGACGCCCAGGTCGGAGGCGAGTGGAGGACTGTCCTCGTGGGGGTTAGCGGCAAGGCCCCCCTGGTCCAGGATCCCTGGATCAGGGAAGTGGTCGGCCACCGCTCCGGGTTTTACGCTTTGGCGCTCTCCAGCTCCCAGGACCAGCCGCCCACCTTCCTCTGGAACGTGGTTAACCTCCAGGACAGCGGGGGCTACGCCGTCAACGCCAGGGGCAAGGTCCTGGTCTTCAGGAACCCCCTCGAGACGGGCCTTCCGGGCTCCTACGTCCCCTTCGACTACCGCGACTTCCGCCCCAACCTGAACCAGCAAAGCGAACACGTATTCGACTACCGCTTCCTGGGGGATCTGCTCTGCCCGCCCGTCGTAGGATACGTTCCCACCGACGGCGGTGGGAGGCACTGGGTGGTGGCCCTGATATCCAGAAGGGACCTGCAGGTGACCGGGAGCGACCACAGGGGGGTGGACTCGATCTACCTGGTGGACCTGCGGACCGGGAGGATAGTGGAGAGGGAGATCTTCGACTTCAACATAGGGAGCTTCCCCCCTTCCCTGAAAAGGGCCATCAAGGACAACGGTGCCTGGCTGGTGGCGGTAGCCCCACCTGATGCCAGGGAAGGTCCGAGGCTCACCAGCGTCTACTTCGTTTCCCCCAGCGGGAACAGGGTGTACCTATACCGAAAGCGCATAACCACCTTCGACAGCTCCCGCTGGGAGAGCGAGCAGAGGGCCACCACCCTCTGGCCCTCTGCTCAGGTCCTCGAGCTCAGGGAGGGCAACAGCCCGGTGGGTCTTCCCGCCTCGCCGCTGGAGGCAGCCAGGATAGGCGGGGACGAGTGGGTCTTCGTCCCCATCGGCAACAGGAACTACTGCGAGGCCGAGGGGTACGGGAGGCTGATAGCGGCGAACGTCTCGGCGATCGAGAGGAGCGGAAGCCTGCCAACCCTAGACGCCCTGAGCAAGCTCCTGGCCTCCGAGGACATCCCCTCCGATCTGGGCTGGCAGATGGTGATGCCGCAGGGGGAGCGGCTGCTGGGGGCTCCGGTCTTCTACGGGGGCTACGTGCTCTGGACCACCTTCAGGCCCTCGGACGACCCCTGCAGCGTGGGGAGGTCCTACCTCTACGCCGTGGAGGTTAAGAGCGGCAGGGGCCTCTTCGGCGCCAACACCACCAGCACCGGAAACCCCCACGAGTTCACCGGGAGGGCGATAAGCCTGGGGGACGTTTTCGCTGGGGGCCTCTCGGTGAGGGGCGGCAGGGTCTACATAACGGTCTCCCCGTCCGGGACGGGGGCGGGCCTCCCTTCGGGCTTCAGGCAGCACGGCAACGTGGTGGTGGGGGAACTCCCGCCCCCCCTGTCGACGAGGGTCAACCCGGCAGGGACGGCGAGGTCCGTTTACTGGAGGGAGGACTGATCAGGGATGAGGCGTTCGGCTCTGGCCCTTTGGGCTGTGTCGCTTTTTGTGGCCCAGGTCGTCTGGGCGGTGGCCCTGGACCCCTCCCTGCAGGAGGGCAGAGGGCTACTAATGGGCTTCGAGGGGGATTCGGCCAGGCTCAAGCTGGAGGGGGAGGAGCTGGTCCTGCCCATGGAGGATCCCTTGATGCTCGACCGCAGGGGTGCGGCCGTGGAGAGGGGCCACTTCGAGGCGCTCCTCAGGAGGGGGCCCGTTCCGGTGGGGTTCCTGTGGCGCAGGGAGGGGAAGAGGGCTCTCCTCTCCTTGTGGGAGCTTCCCTAGGGTTATATAATCTTTGCGCCCAAGGAAGATCGGGGGGATGAGCTAAGTGAGACCTCTTTCGGCGCTTTGTCTTTTGGTCTTGCTCCTCGCGGGTAGCTCCTGGGCCTTCGACCTGTCCGGCTCCTTCAACGCCCTGGCCCTCGACCTCTGGAGGGCCTCGATCTCCTCCGGGGACCTCTCCTCGGACGAGAACCTGGTGTTCTGCCCCCTGGGGGCTTACCACGCCCTATCCTTGCTGGCGGAGGGGGCCTCCGGCGAGACCAGGGGCGAGATCCTCGCCGCCCTCAGGGCCAGGGAGGAGGACATGCCCTCCCTGAGGTCCTCTTTTAGGGATTACCTCAAGGGGCTTTCGAGCGCGGACCAGGTGGAAGCTCGGTTCGACGCTTCCCTGTGGATCCAGCGAGGCTTCGACGTGAGCGTCGACTTCCTGTCCCTCTCCAGGCTCTTCTACCTGACGGAGCTCAGGCACGCCGACATGGCGGGAAGCCCTGGGGAGGCCGCCTCGATGGTCAACGGGTGGATCGCCGAGAGGAGCCGGGGGCTTCTGGGGGCTGCGGTCGACCCATCCCTTTTCGGGAGGGACCAGAGGCTTTTGCTGGTGAACCTCTTCTACTTCAAGGGCCTCTGGCGGGAGCAGTTCGAGAGGGAGTCGACCTCCCCCATGGCCTTCAGGACCGCCTCCGGCAGGGAGGTGGAGGTGATGGCCATGAGCAGGGAGGGCAGGATCAGGTACGCCTCCGTAGGTCCCTTCAGGGCTGTGTCTTTGCCCTACAGGGGCGGGTTTTCCGCCCTGGTGGTCCTGGCGGACGAGCTCTCCAGCTTCGCCCACCTGGGCAGGGGCGAGATGGAGGCTCTACTTCGCTCGCTGAGCTACGCTCGGGTACTGGTGAAGCTTCCCCGCCTGAACCTCGAGGAGGGCTATCCGCTGGATCAGGCCCTCAGGGCCATCGGGGTCAGGAGGGCCTTCTCCGACGGGGCGCACTTCCCCCGCATATCCAGGGAGCCCACCAGGGTCTCCAGGGCCCTTCAGAGGACGGCTCTGAGGGTGGACGAGGAGGGGACCGAGGCGGCCTCCGTGACCGCCGTGGGTATGGTGGCCACCTCCCTCAACCCCATGCCCGAGGAGCTGGTCCTCTTCGTGGTGGACAGGCCCTTCCTCTTGGTGTTGAGGGACGAGAGGAGGGACCTGCCCCTCCTGTGGGCCTTCGTGGCCAAACCCAAGTAGCCCCGGTCCTTCCGGGTCGGGCGCGAGGTGGGGAGAGGTGTCCGATTTGAACCTGTTCGAGCGGGTCTTCGAGGCGGGAAGGAGGCATTGGGACAAGGAGGCCCTCAAGTTCGAGGGAGGATCCTTGACCTACGGCGAGCTCCTGGGGTTGGCCGACAGGGTCGCGATGGCCCTGGAGGAGGGCGGTTTCGCCGGAAGGATGGTGGCCCTTTGCTCTCCTAACCTGCCCCAGTCGATGGCCTTCGCGCTGGGGGCCATGAGGGCCTGCTCTCCCGTGGCCCTGTTGAACCCCAAGGACTCGCCCCAGAACCTGGCCTTGCAGATCGGGCTCTGCGGGGCATCCCTTTTGGCCTCGCCCCTGCCCATGGTCGGGGTGGCGGAGGCGGCCGGGGTCGGATTCGTCGACTTAAAGGGACTTCTGGATGGGGCGATGGAGCTACCCGAGCCCCGCTGTTTCGACGTGAGGCTCCCCGAGGGGGTTGCCGCCGTCTTCTTCACCTCCGGCTCCACCGGGTCCCAGAAGCCGGTGATGCTCTCCCACGAGGGGATAGCCTTCGACGCCATGGCCTCCCTGGAGCTGGTGGAGGACCTCGAGGAGGGGGACGTCATGTTCAACGTGCTCCCGATGTTCCACTCCTTCGGCTTCACCGTCTCCTTCCTCCTGCCGCTCCTGGGCGGGATGTCTCAGGTGGTGAGGCCGTCCTTCCTGCCCATCTCGGAGACCTTCGACGCCCTGCGCCAGGCCACGGTGCTATGCGGGGTGCCCATGATGCTCGGGATGCTGGCGTCGGAGGCCAGTAGGAGGGGCGGTTTCGACGGACGCTTGAAGCTGGTAATCAGCGGGGGGGACAAGCTCCCCCTCGAGCTGGACGGGGCCTTCGAGAGGGGCTTCGGGGTTCCGATACTGGAGGGCTACGGGCTGACCGAGGCCTCCCCGGTGGTGTCCGTGAACCCCTCCTACGCGAGAAGGGTGCTGGGCAGCGCGGGCAAGCCGCTGCCAGGGGTCGAGGTTCGCATATCCCCCTGCGAGGGGGTGGACCCCTCCGAGGGGGTAGGGGAGGTGCAGGTGAGGGGGAAGAACGTCATGCTCGGCTACCTGGGGATGCCCGAGGAGACCAGAGCCGCCTTCTCCGAGGACGGGTGGCTCAGGACGAAGGACCTGGGGTTCCTGGACGAGAGGGGGTACCTCCACCTGGTCGATCGGGCCTCTGACCTGATAATAGTCGGGGGTTTTAACGTCTACCCATCCGAGGTGGAGAGGGTCTTGAGGGAGCACCCATCGGTCCAGGACGTGGCGGTGGTGGGGGTGGAGGACCCGTTGAGGGGACAGGTGGTCACGGCCTTCGTGGTCCCAAGGGGCGAGGCGGACCCAGCGGAGATGGTGAGGTTCTGCAAGGGAAGGCTTGCCCCCCACAAGGTCCCCCGGAAGGTGGTCCTCGTGGAGGAGCTTCCCAGGACCGCGGTGGGCAAGGTCAGGAGGAGCGCCCTTCGCTCCCATCGGGGATAGAGGCCTTGAGGGCGCAGCAGGGATCCCCCCTGAGGACGTTTTTGGGGTTCTCGAAGGAGATCTCTGGGTTGTAGCCCCTGTGCAGCGCCTCGTCCTGGGAGCAGTAGATGAGGCCCAGGTCGGGCCTTCCCTTCTCCAGCCAGACCTGGGCGAAGGGGCAGAAGTCCACCTCCGAGGAAGACCGGTCGGGCGAGAGCTCCAGCCTCCTGGCCCTCCACGCCTCCTTCAGGGGCATGTCGTAGTGCCGGGAGAGGTTCTCCAGGTTGGGCTCAAGCCCCATCTCCTCCACCTTCTGCCTTATGGCCCTCCCCCTCTCGAGGCCGAAGTTCTCGACCCCCCGCCTTATGGCCTCTAGCCCCTCCTCCCCGAAGCTTCGCTCCACCTCCGAGGCCAGGTGGTAGAAGAGGAGCGCCATGAGCCTCGCTACCCTCTCGACCCCTTCGGACACAGCTCAATCCCCCTCCCTGTGGAGCAAGGCCATCTCGCCTCCGCAGATGGCGAAAAGGTCGTCCTTCGCTATGGAGAGCATGGTCCTCTCGTCGCCGCCCCCCGCGTGGAGCACCTCGAACCTGTCGAGGGAGACGTCCAGCACCACCTCCACCTCCTCGGGCAAACCCACGGGGGAAAGACCCCCGGGGGGATAGCCCGTGAGGCGAAGGACCTCATCCCCCGGGACCATCTCCACCCTGCCGCCCGCCATCTCCCTCAGCCTTCTGTTGTCCAGCCTCCTGTCGCCCGAGACGAGGACGGCGAAGAGCTTTCCGTCCTCCTTGCGCCTGAAGAGCAGGGTCTTGACTATCGAGCCCAGCTCCACCCCCAGGGATCGGGCGGCCAGCTCCGCCGTCGAGGTGTCCGGGAAGCTTCGAAGCTCGAACCTGACCCCCCGCTCCTCGAGGATCCGGGACACCCTGGAGGCCCCGGGGCTCAAGAGGACCCCTCGCCCTTCCTGCTGCCGTCGGGCATCAGGTCCGGCGGCACAGCGGACCTCCCCTTCTCCTTGGCCAGCCTGTACCTCGCGCACTCGGTGAACTCCCCCAGGCAGAACCTGGCCCCCAGCGTGTTCTTCTCCCGCTGGCTCATGCCCTCGTATATGGGACAGGTGGCCACGAACTCGCAGAAAGAGGCCAAACTCAACCACCTCCTGCCCCATTTTAACACGCCCCGCCGTGCTGGGACGATCCGAGGACCCCGGCGGACCCAGCTTATATCTTTTTTATTTAAGAAACAGTAGTTTGAGTGCAAGTTTTGTGGTAGAAAACTCCATACGGAGTGAGTGCGAGCGGTAATCTGCTCGGCCGTGCTAAGTGGAGCTCGCATAGACATCGTATGGAGAAAGACCTTTCCAAACGGGTGAAAGCCTTCATAGAAAGCCTGCTTGACGGGCGATTTAAGTGCATTTGGATTAAGGTTACTCCTGTTGATCGAGGGAAGTCTATAGATACGGTATTCTTTGTCTTAGATGCATCTCAAATTTACCAACCTTTGGGGGCTAATCGGGCATAAAGGAAAGACTAGAGAGGAGGTGAATGAGTACATGGAAAAATTCAAATCTAAATCCGAATGGAAAACTATAAAAAACGCAAAAAGCACTAAAGAAGACTTAAAAGACAAAGTGTTAAAGTTTTTTGAAGTGATTGTTTATAACGTAAAACAAGAAAAAGAGCGTTACGAAAACCCTGAAAAAGGGCTGATAAAGACTATCTGTTTTATAAAATCCCTCATCTTTTTCTTGCTATTTGTAGCGCTGATTTTCTGGATAGGTGGTGCGGATAGAAAATACAGCTTCGTAAAACTTCTAAAAGAAGAAATTTTGCGAGATATGGAGCGGGCTTATTTAGAAGAAAGATATGAAGAAGCCAAAACTATAGCCAATTTTATTAAAAATTCAATATATTTTACACATGAAGAAAAATACAAAGCGGACGATATATACCAAAAATCGGAAAACACTCTTAACAGCTTGAGTTATAAAGCTAAAAAGTGCTTTAAATCTATCTTGCATGGAACGCCTGAGGACATAACTTCTCTTTTTTGTGTTTTCATTTCGGATATAACTATTTTTGGAGACATAAGAGATGTTGCTAGAGAGTCTTTAAACTACCTTAGAGGTAAGGAAGTAGATGAGTTCGTCCTTAGTCTTTCCGCACTTGGTTTGGCATCTCCAGTCTTCGATTTTTTGAGGGCTTTGAAGAAAACTTCTGCTCTTAGCGAGCCTTTGGCTAAGGCGATCCTAAAGTTCAGAAATCTCGCACATATAATATGGGATATAGGATACATATGGCTAAAACAGGTAGGGCTTGCACCTTTTGCAAGAATTCTTAAGTTCGTGGATGATAAAGTACAATTAGAAAATCTCGTTAGATACACTCAAAATCACGGTGCAGTAGACACTTATTTGGCAGCGCAAAGAACTAATGGTAAGATTTTAAAGAATTACAGGCCTATTGCGTTTTACACCAGCGCTTCGCAACTCATAAGGTTAGGTACGAAGGACTTTTTGGGTAAAGATGGATTAATTGTTGCATACAAAGCTCTTAAGGAAATACTCAAGGAAAACTTTGGTTTTGTTGGTTTGATAATTTTATCTTTTTTGGTTTCTCTAATGTACCTTTTGTTAAACTTTATCTTGCCCTTTACGGACACAAAAATTGCCTCGTTTTTCGCAACTATTTTGTGTTTTCTTACGCTTGTCTATAACCTCTATGTAGACTCAATGTTCGCTCTTATCCCATAATGCTTTATTTGCTGTATAGGTTGGAAAGTTCTATGACCATAACTTCAGT
>Ga0105160_1000934_pt1 | contig 12544 bp, 14 predicted proteins | sample GXS110809BmetaG_FD_89591 | JGI IMG/M metagenome (GOLD analysis project Ga0105160, IMG submission 89591) | Hot spring microbial communities from Gongxiaoshe hot spring, China to study Microbial Dark Matter (Phase II) - GXS 110809B | ecosystem: Environmental > Aquatic > Thermal springs > Hot... | reverse complement strand
TTTGTCACTTCGACGAAAAAGTACAACATGTAGAGGCGCGCTGCCTCGCTGACACACAAGATATCGCACAAAACGCGCAAAGTGACAAACTTCAGTCGTCGGCGGGACGCCGACGCTACGCGAAGCCGTTCGTAGCGTCGGCGTCCCACCGACGATGCACTTGAAAACCCAGTTGGTATAACATCCAGCGGTGTAGGATTGATTGAACCTCCTCCGTAAGGTCTGATAAGGGTACACGGTTCTCCCCCAAATTCGGGTGCAGCTGGCTCGTTTTCCCCACTTTCACACCTCAAGCAGAGGGCAGAGACGGATTTTTCTCGAACCCACTCCGTAAGGTTCTCCCTACGGCGTAGGGGGAACCGAGTAAGTTTTTCGGTTCCCCTCGCGTAGCGGGGGGAACCTTACGGAGGGGGTAAGGTGGTTGATGGAGCCAAATCGGTTGCCGGTACAGCCGAATTGAACCTATGCGTTGTACCCTTATCAGGAGGGGGTTGGGGGGTGAGGTTCGGCAAGCGAGGGAAAAGTCGAGGGCTGCGCCCGAAGGAGAGGTAGAGCTGTGTACCCTTATCAGACCTTAAGGAGGGGGCACGGAGGGTGAGCGGAATCGCTCCTTAACAATCTGCAAGTGAAGCCCATTCTATTCCAACCCTTGAAATTCCCGCTCTCGACAGGTATAATATCCCTTCGCTGAGGTCGAGAGGTATGCCAACTACTGCATGGATAGAGAAGGCGAAGAAGAAGCCGAAGTTCAAGGTGCGTCGGGTGAACCGATGTAGCATCTGTGGTCGCTCGCGCGGCTACTTTCGCTACTTCGGGCTGTGCCGAATCTGCCTGCGCGAGCAGGCGCATAAAGGCGTGCTGCCCGGCGTGCGCAAATCGAGCTGGTAAGGAGGCGCATTAGCAATGATGACGGACCCGATTGCGGATATGCTCACCCGCATCCGAAACGGCGCGCAGGCGCGGAAAGAGAGCGTGGAGATTCCTGGCTCGCGCCTGAAAGTGCAAATCGCAGACCTATTAAAGAAAGAAGGCTTTATCCGAGACTACGAGGTGAAGCAAAACGGCGTGCGCTCGACGCTGGTGGTGTATCTGAAATACACTCCGAGCGGCGAGTCGGTCATCCAGCACATCGAGCGCGTAAGCAAGCCGGGACGACGCATCTACGCTCCGGTGGAGGAATTGCGTCCCGTCAAGCGCGGGCTGGGCACGGCGATTGTCTCCACCTCGCAGGGGCTGCTGCCTGACCGCGAGTGCCGCAAGCGGCGCATCGGCGGCGAGGTCATCTGCATCGTCTGGTAAGGAGGGTTCCCATGTCGCGAATTGGAAAGCAACCGATTCCTATCCCGAACGGCGTGGACATTCAGATAGAGGGTCACACCGTGCGCGTCAAGGGTCCGAAGGGCGAACTGACCCATCAACTGCCCGACGCCATCGAGCTGACGCGCGAGAACGGCACGCTTTATGTGAAGCGCACCTCGGATGACCGTTTCGCCCGCTCCCAGCACGGGCTGCAGCGCACGCTGATTGCGAATATGGTCAAAGGCGTCTCGGAGGGCTTCGAGAAGACGCTGGAAATTGTCGGCGTGGGCTACCGCGCGCAGATGGAAGGCAACACCCTCGTGCTGCAGGTCGGCTATTCGCACCCCGTGCGCATCGAGCCGTTCCCAGGCATTACGCTGGCGGTGGAACAGGACCAGCAGACCCGCGCCACGCTGATTAAAGTGCGCGGCATCGACAAGCAGCTCGTGGGGCAGCAGGCGGCGAACATCCGCGCCGTGCGCCCGCCCGACCCCTACAAGGGGAAGGGACTGCGCTATCAGGGCGAGGTAGTGCGCCTGAAGCCCGGCAAGCAGCAGGCAGGCAAAGGCAAGAAGTAAGAGGTGAACGGTTATGAAGAAGACAGCGCGCGAAAGACGCATTATCCGCCACAAGCGCATTCGACGCAAGGTGTTCGGCACGCCCGAACGCCCGCGCCTGTGTGTGTATCGAAGCATCCATCACATGCATGCGCAGATTATCGACGATGTCGCAGGGCATACGCTGGTCTCCGCCTCCACGACGGAGCCTGTTCTGCGCAACGAACTGAAAAGCACGGGCAATAAGGAGGCGGCGGCAGCTGTCGGACGCCTGATTGCGCAGCGCGCCCTCGAAAAAGGCATCACGCAGGTCGTGTTCGACCGCGGCGGCTTCCTGTATCACGGGCGCGTCGCCGCCCTCGCCGACGCCGCGCGCGAGGCGGGGCTGAAGTTTTAGGAGGTTTCGATTATGCGAAGAAAGCGACATAGCTATATCAACCCCGACCAGTTGAACCTGCATGTGGAGCGCGTGATTCACACGAACCGCGTCTCCAAGACGCACAAGGGCGGGCGCACGCTCAGCTTTCAGGTGATGGTCGTGGTGGGCGACACGAACGGGCATGTGGGCGTCGGTCTGGGCAAGGCGCGACAGGTTCCTGACGCGATTCGCAAGGCAATCGAAGCGGCGCGGCGCAACCTGGTCTATGTCCCCCGTGTGGGCACGACCATCCCGCACGAGGTGGAGATCGAGTACGGCGCCACACGCCTGGTATTGAAACCCGCTTCGCCCGGAACAGGCATCGTGGCGGGCAGCTCGGTGCGCGCCCTGCTCGAAGCGGCGGGCGTGAGCGATGTGCTGGCGAAGCTCGTCGGCTCGCGCAACCCCATCAACGCCGCCTGGGCGACCATGGAAGCCTTCCGCTCGATGCACACGCCTGAAGAGATTGCCCAGCTGCGCGGCATGCCCCTCAAGACGCTCACTCCGTGGTATGTGCGCAAGTTCAAAGAGGCTGTGGAGGCGTAAACGATGTTGAAAATCACGCTCAAACGAAGCCCAATTGGCTATGCTGAGAGCCAGAAACGCACGGTGCGCGCCCTCGGTCTGCGCAAACTCAACCAGACCGTGTACCACCGCGACGAACCGAGCATTCGAGGCATGATTGCGAAAGTGGCGCACCTCGTGCAGGTAGAGACCGTCGCAGAAGAGGAGGCGAAAACGAAATGATCGAATTACATACGCTCAAACCTGAGCCGGGCAGCAAGAAGCGGCGCAAGCGCGTCGGGCGGGGCATCGGCTCCGGGCACGGCAAGACCGCCACGCGCGGCACGAAAGGGCAAAAGGCGCGCGACACCATCCCCCCACGCTTCGAGGGTGGTCAGACCCCTATCCACCGCCGCCTGCCCGTGCGCGTCGGGTTCCGCAATGTAAACCGCGTGGAGTACGCCGTGATTAATGTGAAAACGCTTGCCGAGCGGTTCCAGGCGAACGATACCGTGACGCCCGAAATTCTAAAAGAGCGGCGCATCCTGCGCAAGCTCAAAGACGGCGTGAAGGTGCTGGGCGTCGGCGAAATCGACTTCCCGCTGACCGTCCACGCCCACGCGATTAGCGAGAGCGCACGCGCCAAGATCGAAGCAGCGGGCGGAACGGTGCAGCTCATCGAAAAGTGAGGTTGCTATGCTCAGCGTGAACTTCGTCAGTGCGTTGCAGAGCGCGTTCAAAATCCCCGAGCTGCGCGCGCGCATCATCTTCGTGTTCGCGATGTTCACGGTCTACGCCGTTGGATTGCATATCCCGATTCCGGGCGTCGACCGCGAGCAGCTCGCGCGCCTGTTCGAAAACCAGCAGCTGCTGGAGTTCCTGAACATGTTCACGGGCGGCGCGCTGCGCAAGCTCACCATCCTCGCATTGGGGCTGAACCCCTACATCACGGCGTCGATTATCATGCAGATTTTCTCGTATGCCGACCCGAAGATGCGTGAGGCGATGCGCGAGGAGGCGGGGCGACGCCTCATGCAGCAACGCACGCGCCTGCTGACGATTGCGATTGCGCTAGTGCAGGCGATTGGCTTGATTGCCACCTTCCGCTCGGCGGGCGCACTTGACCTAAGCGGCGTCCAGTATGTGCAGGTCGTGATTGCGTGGGTTGCAGGCGCGATGTTCCTGCTGTGGCTGGGTGAGCAGATTACCGAGAAGGGGCTGGGCAACGGCGTCTCGCTGATGATTTTCGCCAGCATCGTCGCCAGCATGCCCTATCAGGTCTCGCGCACCTATGAGGCGGTGCGCGACGGCGCGATTGGTTTCGGGCAGATTCTGTTGCTGCTGGCGATTTTCGTGGCGACGGTGTGGGGCATCGTCTATGTAACGACCTCGCAGCGACGCATCCCGATTCAGCATATGCGGCGCATCGTCGGGCGCAGGCAAACGATGGGCGGCACCTCTTACCTGCCCATCCCCGTCAACGCTGCAGGCGTGATTCCGATTATCTTCGCTGTGTCGCTGCAGCTGCTGCCCGCCACCATCTTGCAGATGATCCCCTACGACCGCGAGAACCCCGGTCCCCTCGTGGGCTTTCTGGTCGGCGCCGTGGAGCTGCTCACGCCGGGCGGCGGCGTAGTTGGCTCGCTGCTATACGCTGGCTTAATCTTCCTGTTCACCTACTTCTATGTGTCGGTGGTGTTCAACACCGACGAGATTGCCGAGAACCTGAAGCGTCAGGGCGCGTTCATTCAGGGCGTGCGTCCGGGCAAGCCGACCTCCGACTACCTGAACGATGTGCTGACGCGCATCACCTTCGCGGGCGCGGCGTTCCTCTCGTTCATCGCGCTGATGCAATACTGGGTTCCCACGATTACGCGCATCGACACGCTCACGATTGTAGGCGGCACCTCGCTGCTGATTCTGGTCGGCGTGGCGATCGACTTCTCGCGGCAGCTGCAGGCGCAACTGGCGATGCGTCAGTACGACGAGCTGATGACCAGTAAATACTGAACGCAATGCGACTGGTGTTTCTGGGCGCGCCCGGCGCAGGTAAAGGCACGCAGGCGAAGCGATTGGAAGCCGAAAAAGGCTGGACAGTCGTGGCGACGGGCGACCTGCTCCGCGCCGCAATTGCCCAGAACACTCCCCTCGGACAACAGGCGCAGGCGTACATTCAGCGCGGCGAACTCGTGCCCGACCCCCTTGTGAATCAGATAATCGCCGAACGGCTCGCCGCGCTCGAATCGTTCATTCTGGACGGCTATCCGCGCAACCTCACGCAGGCGGAAATGCTGGAAAGCATCCTCACGAAGCCCCTCGACGCCGTGATTTACTTCGAAATCGGCGAGGACGCGCTGATCGAACGGCTGAGCGGACGGCGCGTCTGCCCCCAGTGCAACGCCGTGTATCACATCACCGCCAGTCCCAGCAAAGCAGGCAATCAGTGCGAACGCTGCGGCGCGGAACTCATCATCCGCGAAGACGATAAACCCGAAACCATCCGCAAACGCTTTCAGGTGTTCCGAGAGCAGACCGCGCCGCTGATTGAGTATTATCGCCAGCGGGGGCTATTGCGCACGGTGAACGCTGACGCAACGCCAGAAGAAGTCTACCAACGAGTGTTGAGCGTGCTATGAAAATCTACCTCAAAAACCAGCAACAAATCGAGCGCATTCGCAAGGCGGGGCGCATCGCCGCGCGTGTGTTGCGCACCTGCGCCGAAGCGATTGAACCGAACCGCACCCTCGATATCGAACTCGACCAGATTGCCGAGCGCATGGTGCTGGAGATGGGCGGTTTCCCCGCGTTCAAGGGCTACCGCCTGTATCCCAGCGTGCTGTGCGTCTCGATCAACGAAGAGGTCGTGCATGGTTTGCCGTCGGGCAGAGTGCTGCGCTCTGGCGACATCGTGACGCTCGATATCGGCGTCTACTACGAGGGCTACTGCTGCGACACGGCAATTACCGTGATTGTGGGGCATACGGACTACCAGCGCAAGCGGCTCGTGCGCGTCACAGAAGAGGCGTTGCAGAAAGCGCTTGAAGTCGCTCGCGCGGGCAACACGACGGGCGACATCGGCGCGGCGGCGCAACAGCACGCCGAAGCGTTCGGCTTCAAACCCGCCAAGAACCTCGCGGGGCACGGTGTGGGCAGGTTCGTGCATGAGATGCCCGACATTCCCAACATCGCCGAGCCGGGCACGGGCGTCGAACTCAAGCCCGGCATGGTGCTTGCCATCGAGCCGATGATTGTGATGGGCGAGCCGGAAGTGGAAATCGCCGAGAACGACTGGGCCATCGTCACGCGCGACCGCAAGCCCGCCGCCCACTTTGAACACACCGTCGTGATTACCGAAAACGGCGCGGATGTGTTGACGGTGGAGTGAATAGAACGAAAGGGTACAATATCTTTGGAGGCAAACGCATGAAACAGGGTGTGGATCCGATTGGGATAGGCGTGATTGCGCTGGGCGTTGTGATGCTGATTGTGCTGGTGGTCGTCAGCAACAATATGATGCCGCAGCCGCTGCCTGCGCCGTCGATGCCCGACTTGAACGGTTTAGCGCGTAAGATCGAGGACCCGCTGTCGGCGGCGGTTGGCGCAGCTGCGGGCATGGGCGGCGGCGCGCCGATGATGGGCGGACCGGGCGGTTTTGCGCCTCCTGCGCCCACTGCGCCGATGGGCGGTCCTGCTGCGCCCGCTGCGCCCGCGGGCGGCGGAGGCGGCGGACTGGGCAGACGCGGCGAAATGCCCGAAGATTACTGACAATTCCCCGAAACACAGGCAGAGAGACCCCGTCTAAACACAACGCAAGGGTCGTCCTGCTCTCTCAACCGCAGCGTCTACCTTGATGAAACAGGTAGACGAGGGTTGCAGCAAGACACAACAGAGAGCATCTCTGCCAGAGGCTCGCATGCCGAGCCTCTTTTTTTTATGACGGCTGAGACTCCTTGCTTCCCTCGGAATGACAGGGTTTATACCAACTGGGGGTTCAAGTAGTGCATCGTCGGCATCCCGCCAACGAGGCACGAACTCTGAAATCCTAACTGGTCAATGCTTCCCCAAAAGTATCGTTCCCCCATCGAGGACGCGCTTGGTACGACGGCGTCCCCGCCGTCGCGCACTGCACTATCTGGCACGCTTGGTACGACGGCGGGGACGCCGTCGTACCGAGCGGATGATTCTTTGCGGGAAGCACTTATTACATAGGGCGCAACGCTCCGTCTAGTGCCCTTGACAATCCCCAAGCGGTATGGTATAATATTTCTTGCGAGGCGGAGGGTTGCCTGAGAGGTCGAAAGGGGCCGCCTGCTAAGCGGTTGTAGGGAGGTTAAGCTCCCTACCCTGGGTTCGAATCCCAGACCCTCCGCCAGATTTTTTATTGAACAATGAGAGACTCCGCGCGGTACGCCTGGTGGCTGCTGATTTTCCTCTTCTCGCTCCTGATACTCGGCAATATTGCGCTCTTTTGGAGGTTGTTCCGCGCGTCGGAGACGCCGGGACTGAGCGCGGGGAATGTGCGGATGGGGGTGGAGTTTCAGGCGCGGTACGCTCTCGCGTTAGAACAGCTCGGACTGGGCAGAGTCAATGTGCAAATCGCGCTGGACGGAGTGTTTAAAAGTCTCAACGACGCCTTCGCGCCCTACGAGGCGACGCTCTATCGCGCGATTTTAGAGAGCGCGTTCGGCGTGGGCAATCCGCAGAAGACGCTGGCGCCGCTCCCCGATTTGCCTTCAGAGAATCTGACGCCGATGCAGCGTCGCTGGGCGGCGATGCGCTGGCAGGAGGCGTTCGCCCGACCGCTCAAACCCGAGCAAGTGCCCGATTTACTGGACGCGCTGCCCGACGCGCCCACGGCTTTTGCGGGCGAGTTGCTGAAGCTGACCCTCTATGAACGCGCAGGCGACCGGGCGCAGGCGGACGCGCTGCGCGAATCGCTGGGACGCGCCGCAGGATGGTCCGTCATCACTCTCGGCGCAGTGTTCGGAACCGTCGGCTGTGCTGGAATCGGCGGGCTGGTGGTGCTAATTACCTATCTGCTTCGCCTGCCCCGACTGCCCGCGCGTCCCGCGCCGAACGAATCGCCGTTCGTGTACGACCCGTTGCTCTGGGCGCTGGTGATTTTTCTGCTGGCGATGCTGAACGCGCCTGCCCTCGATCACATCCTACGCGACTTCGGCGTCGACGCCTCGAACGCGCTTTACCTGCTGGCGGTGCTGCTGCCGTTGATGTTTCTGGCATCGCTTCGAGGGGAGCCAGACGCGCTGGGGCGGATTCGCTGGTTCGAGGGCGCGTGGTGGAAGCAACTTGGCGCGGCGCTGGCGGGCTACGCAGCGTATGTGCCGTTTCTGGGCGTTCTGTTGATGCTCACCCTGCTGGTCGCGCCCGCGCTGCCTGCGGAGCAGACGAACCCCATCGGCGCACGCGCGACGGAAAGCCAGACCGCGCTCCAGTGGCTCTGGATTTTCGTGCAGGCGGCGGTGCTGGCGCCGATTATTGAAGAGTTCGTGTTTCGCGGCGTGCTGTTCAAGGTGCTATGGCAGCGCACAGGGCGCGTGTGGCTCAGCGCGTTCGTTAGCGGCTACCTGTTCGCCGTGATTCATCCGCAATTTCTGGGGGGCATCTTCCCGATTACCGTGCTGGGCGCGGTGCTTGCGATTGTCTACGCGCACACGCGCTCGCTGCTGCCGTGCATCATCATCCATGCGCTGAACAACGGGCTGATTACGCTGATGTTGTGGAGCGCGCTGGGCTAAGCGCGCGCTTTCATTCCCCGGGATAGCGCACGCCCCACTGCGCCCGCAGCGCGTCCAGCGTGTGCATAATCCTCAGAGTCTCCTCCAGCGGCATCCATGGACTTTCGGTCAGTCCCTGACGCAGGCAGTCATGCACATGGCGAATCTCGAACTGCAACCCGTCGCCTTCGTAGGGGTACAGCAGATGCTCCTGTGAGCCGTCGTTGCGCACGAGATACGCCTCCGAGGGTTTCCACCACGGGGCAGGGAAGAAGAAACGCCCTTCCGTGCCGCAGATGTAGGCTTGCTTGGGCGTGTTGATTTGCAGCGACGCGCTCAGCACCGCCTGCGCGCCGTTTTCGTAGGCGAATAGGATGCTGCAGAGTTCGTCCACGCCTGTTGCGCCCAGCGCGGCGTGCGAGTGAATCTGCTGCGGCGCGCCCAGAAACAGAAACGCGAGCGCGACGGGGTAGATTCCGACATCGAGGAGCGCGCCCCCGCCCAGCTCAGGCGCGAAAAGGCGACTGGTCGGGTCAAACTCCGGGCGGAAGCCAAAGTCTGCCATTATGAGGCGCACCGCGCCAATCTCGCCCGCCTCCACGCGCCGAATCACTTCGCGCATGACAGGGAAACAGCGCGTCCACATCCCCTCCATCACGAACTTGTTCGCCGCGCGCGCTGCCTGAATGACCTGCTCCGCCTGAGCCGCGTTCAGCGTGAACGGCTTTTCGCATAGCACATGCTTGCCCGCTTGCAGCGCGGCGAGCGTGTTCTCGGCATGCAGGCTATGTGGCGTGGCGACATAGACAATCTGCACCTCAGGATCGCTTAGCACGGCGTCATAACTGCCGTAGCGTTTCGGGATTCCGAACTGCGCCCCGAACTGTTCGGCGGTTTGCTTCGCGCGCGAGCCGACGGCGACCACCTGCGCCTCAGGCACATAGAACGCCGCCTGCATAAACCGCTTCGCAATCTTGCCCGTTCCCAGAATACCCCACTTGAAAACGCTCATCAGGATAGAGGATACCCTGTCTGCTCAGAAAACCCAGTTCATGCTCGCGTCCAGCGAGCGAGCGCGATAGCTATACTGCTGATACTGCGGGTCTAAGTTCAGTTGCTCGCGGAATCGGTAGCTCAGCACGAACGCCCAGTTGCGCGTGATGCGGTACTCGTAGCCGATGTTGAACAGCGTGTCGCGCGAGGGGAGGTAGCCCTTCAAATCGGTGCGCTGGAACTCGGCGAACAGGTTCTGCTTCGCGCCTAAATCGTAAGTGACCCGCGCGGAGAAGCCCACGGGCTGCTGCGAGAAGTTGCCTTGCGCGCCCTGAAATCCCTCGCCGAACACGCTGTCCGTCTTCATCAGGTAGAAATTCAGGTTGATTGTCCAGCGGCGCAGGGGACCGATGTCGGCGCTGAGATTCAAAAACTCGTTGCTGGAGCTGCCCGTCGCGGTGAGGAACTGCACCTCCTGTTTCGCCCAGCTTGCCGAGAGCGTGAGCCACTCCAGCGGCATATAGCTCGCGCCGATGGAGAGCGATTCCTGAGAACTGTTGGTTTGAAAATCGCCTACAGAGCGGTTCTGGCTCCACTGGATGTCGAACGAGAGCGCGTCAAACGGCGTCCACTGGATGCTTAGGTCCTGCCCCCGACCGCGCACGCCGAAGTAGGTGTAGCCGCTGAACATCGGCGCGCCCGACGAGAAGCCGTTGCCGTTGTAGCCGACGCCCCACGGGTTCGTCGGGAAGCTGGCGCTGGGCGGGAACGGATTACCGTATTGCCGTGAGCGAAAATCCGACGCATTCAAGTTCAGCGCGCCCGAATCGCTGTCGCGCCAGCGGTAATTGACGCTCAGATTGCTCCACGGACGCCACGACACATCGACGGTGTAATCGAGCGAGCGTGTCTGGGTGTTGGTCGTTCCGCCTTTCTGTTCGATGTCGCTGCTGCCCGCTGAGGCGCGCAGGCTCAGTTGGGAGTTCAGCGTCCAGTCCAGTTGCGAGCGCCAGCTGCGGATATGATACTGCAGGCGCGTCCCGCCGCTCAGGCTGCTGAAAGCGTCGGAATCGGACTGTTCGTAGCCCATCGAGAGGGTGAAGTTTTTCCATGAGCGTCCGAGACTGACGGCGTGGCGCGATTGCTCGGTGCGACTGCTTGGCGTGCGGGTCGAGTTCGTGTTGCGATTGAGCGTAATCTGGAAGCCGTTCTGGGGCGTATAGGTGTAGGTGTAGCTCTGGATGTCGGTGTCGGTAAAACTCGCGCCGAAAGCGCTGCTGAGCGGGTTGAGCGACGCCACGCGCGCCTTGCTCAGGCTCGCCTGAAAGTTCGAAATCGCGCTGATGCGGTAGCCGATGTCGGTCTGGTAGCCCCGCTCGTTGCGCCGGAAGCCGACCGACTCGATACCGATGAACTCGGCGGGGATGTCGCGATAAGTGGCGTTGAGCGAGAGGCGTCCGAACTCGAACTTGCCGACGGCGGTGTGCGCTGTTGCCTCCAAGTTGCTTCCCTGCGCCTGCGCGCGGCTACGAGCGGCGTTCCACACGATGCTGCCCACGCGCCCCAGCGGCAGGGTGAAGTCCGCGCCCATCACCTCGCGGTCGCCGCCAATCGTCGAGCTGGGGTCAGGACGCGGTGTGTATTCCACCTGAATAATCAGGTTCTGGGGCATAAAGCGCGTGAAGTAGAAGCGATAGGGCAGATTCTCGTCGAAATAGTAATCCACGCCTTCAATCTGCGGCGCGCCTGCGACCGTGACAATCACGGGATTGTTCGCGTCGCGCAGGGGCGGGAACTGCAGGTCGTAGGGCACGCTCGGCGCGCCGAAGCCGTAGAACTGCTCCGTGCGGCGGCGCAGCGGCGTGCGGGCGGTGGACTTTTGGGAGAGCATCGTGAAGCCGAAGTTGTAGCCGCGTCCGAAGCTCGTCTCGTACCGCCAGCCCTCCAGCAGGCTCGGTGCAGAGTTGAACGCATAGGTCTCGTAGGTCACCACAATCGTGGAGGTGCGCGGGATAATCATCCCATCGCGGAAGCGCAGGATGCCCCCGAAGTAGTCGATCGTGTAGTCCTCACCACGCCGTTTCTCGACGCCGTCCACCTGCACACGCTCACTGCCGTCTACAATCTGGCTGCCCTGCAAGTAGTACGGACCCGGACTGTCGTTGCCCTGAATGGTAATCGTGCGGGCGGCGGCTTTCGTTTCGGAGCGGATGTAGCGCATGCGGTGGTTGCCCCACTGCGCGCTTGCGGTCGCGCCTTTCAGCGTGCGATTGAAGCCGACCAGCGGGTTCGTACTGCCCAGCGCCGCCGTGATGTCGCCCCACTCCAGCGTGAAGTTCGGCGACTCGTAGGTATAGGTGATGCGGGAATCGTAGGGATTGCGGAATCGGCTGTTCGTCCAGCGCCAGTCGAAGGTGAGGAAGCCGAGAAACTTGTTCACGCGAATCGTCATCTCGGTGTTGTCGGTGATGCGCTGTCCGCCCTGCCCGAAGTAGTTCTGGTCGCGAAACGCGGTGAAGTCGCCCTCCACCTGATGGAGGTGGAAACCGATGCTCTTGCGCCCGCTGATGGAAACTGTGCGCTGGAACTCCTGTTGCAGGCTCTCCCAGCTGCGCAGAGCTTTGAAGGCGTCGAGGGTGTTGCGCTTTGGCTGTGTACGCGGGCGTTCGGACCCAGAGGACTGCGCCTGCTGTGGGAGAACCGCCTCTTTCGGAATCGTGATTTGCGGGATGACGCCTGCGGGCGTGGCGATTGGGGGAAGGGTTATTTGGGCGTGCGCGCAGGCAGTGAGTAGAGTAATCAGCAGGGGAAGCGCAAGCTTGAGGCAGCCCTTACCCCCAAGCCGTCTCGGGGTGAGGGCTGCAATTTCCTGCGCCTTTTCTACCTTACCTTGCTGCTCTCCCATGATAAGGGTACAACGCTTTACCTTAAACTGGGAGTAGAAGCAGTGTTTCCCAAGAACCCCCTCCTTAAGGTTCCCCCTACTGCGTAGGGGGAACCGTGCAGGGCTTGGTTCCCCTCGCGCAGCGGAGGAAACC
>Ga0105160_1000932_pt1 | contig 12559 bp, 12 predicted proteins | sample GXS110809BmetaG_FD_89591 | JGI IMG/M metagenome (GOLD analysis project Ga0105160, IMG submission 89591) | Hot spring microbial communities from Gongxiaoshe hot spring, China to study Microbial Dark Matter (Phase II) - GXS 110809B | ecosystem: Environmental > Aquatic > Thermal springs > Hot... | reverse complement strand
CAGTAAAATTATAATCAGATTGCCCAGAGTTGCCAAGTTGCGCTTCGATGAAGTCTCTGGCATAATTTTTTTGGTGATGCTGCTCCTATGAGTCTATCAAGGGCGGGACGCCTATGAGGGCCCGTCTCGCTAATTTTCTCGCGACAACTGCAGCAACGATTGCCGGGACGTTCATCCCACTCTACGCCCATCAGCTTGGCGCTGATGATGTCGGGGTTGGGCTGCTGGCAGCGATCGCGAGCTTGGCGGTCGTCATCACGAATTTGATCTGCGGGCACGCCGCGGATCGCTATGGGACGCGCGCCTTCATCGTCTATGGGTTGTTGGCTTCCGCGATCTCGACTCTGTTACAGATCTTCGCCTCCGATTTTGGATCGCTCGTGTTCTTCCGCGTGCTCAACGGCTTGGCGCTGGGAGTCTATCCGGCAGCGCTCATCTCCCATGTGCAAGCATCGAAAGAGCGCTTGGGGCGGTTCTCGGCGTTCGGGTCGTTGGGCTGGACCGCCGGGTCATTACTCTCAGGGGCGATTGCGACGTATTTTACGATTCGCGGGACGTTCGTCGCAGCGTCTCTGTTATTTTTTGTCGCGTATCTGTTAGCGCTGCGGTTTGGGGTGCGCCCGCCTGATCCTAACAGTAACGAAAAGCCCGCATCGCTGTGGGAAGTCTTCGTGCGCCATCGCTCAACATTTGTCTCTGTATTGATCCGACACATTGGGGCCCATATGATCTGGGCCTTCTGGCCGCTTTTTTTGCAGAAGCTTGGAGCAGATTACTTTTGGATCGGCGTCACCTCGGCTATAAACAGTGGAACGCAGTTTCTCGTGATGTACTTCTTGACAGACCGAGGGTGGAGCACGGGGCTGCTACGCTTGGGGTTGTTTCTGTCGAGTGTAACGTTTGTGACATTCGCGCTCGCCCCGAATTTCTGGTGGATTCTGCCGACGCAGATACTCTTGGGCATCTCATGGGCGACGCTCTACGTGGGGGGTCTCAGAGCAGCGACAGAGGGAAACCCCAATCCCGGTGCAGCCTCAGCGATCTTCACATCCGTGCTTAATATCTCCATGGTGGTTGGGCCGGCGCTTGGGGCAGCTATCGTATCCATCGGTGGGTATTACGCCTTGATTTACGTCGGTGCGGCTTTGGCGTTCATCGCGTTTCTCTATCGGCACATCAGCCTGGTGCGGGCTCGCGCTTGCAGGGCATCTTCGAGCTTGCTATGCTAAAGCTATGTTCGATCCCAACACCCCCAGCTCTGTGGACGTGAAAGAAGATCCTGTGGGGCGCAAGCCCTGGCTCTCGCGATTGCTCAATAGTCTGGGCGTGCCTACGACATCCGGGATCGACTGGGTGCTCGACTGGGTAGGGACCCTGGGGCTGGCCGTGCTCATCACGATCGTCACGGTCAACTATGCCGTTGCGCGGGTCTACGTGCCCACGGGCTCGATGGAGCCCACGATCATGCCCGGCGACAGCTTCTTCGTCGATATGCTGACGTATCACTTTCGCAGGCCCAAGCCGGGGGATATCATCGTCTTCTGGCGGTGCGATATGGGCAAGTGCGATCGCTTGGTGAAGAGACTGATTGCGATTGGGCCGGCAACGGTGCAGATCAGGGACTGCACAGCGTATGTGAATGGCCAGCCCCTCACAGATGACGCATTCAACCATCCTGGCCATCCCAATCCCCGGAGGAGTTGCTACTCGTCGGCGGGGCAGGAGAGCTGGGATGTGCCCGAAGGGTACTATTTCGTGCTCGGGGACAACACTCATAATAGCTATGACAGTCGCTACTGGGGGCCGTTCCCGGAGAAAGACTTTATCGGGGAGCCGTTCTTGAGGGTTTGGCCCTTAACGAGAATTGGGTTTATGAACGGGTACTTCTGGAGTGACAAGTAAGTATGTTCGTCGCCGAATCCGGGCAAGATATTATAGTCCGATTGCAGCCGGGGGAGGACTTTTTTGAGTCGCTCGGCTCGCTTGGGCTGACAGCCGGAGCGATCGTCTGCGGAGTCGGGATGTTGCGCGACGTGACACTTGCATACTGGACTGGGAAGGAGTACAAAGAGCACAAAGTCGCTGGGCCGGCGGAGCTTCTGTCGCTTCAGGGGAATTTCTCGCTACGTGAGGGCAAGTCGCACATTCACTGCCATGCTGTCCTGGGCTTAGAAGACGGCTCAACCGTGGGCGGGCACTTATCCAAGGCGACCGTACATGAGACCAACGAGATCTACATCAGAAAGCTCGAAAGAATCGTGATGGAGCGCCGGCAAGAGCCCAGCGGGCTGTGGGGGTTATATCCACGTTCGTCTTAGAGAACTCTTTCGCTACGCTTGTAGCGAATATTTCTCTCCCGTTGATACTCCAGCACAGCTTGAAAGCACCGCTCATCGGCCCCGATATACTCTGGCGGGATGATCCCCTTCTGCGTGAAAATCCCTTCGAGTATGAGCGTCGCTACGGCCGTGCAGGTATAGCCTGTCGTGCGCGCCATCGAAGATATCTTCGTCTTGGGATCGAAGCGATCGACAAGCTCATAGACGTACTCTTTGCGCTTGCCGTTCTCGATGCCCTCAATAGTGACTCGCATGATCGTGAACTCTGGTTCGTCGGGCTCAAGCCGCCACTTGGGGAAGAGCAGCTTCGCTGTCACGTCTAGGGGGCGGATCTTCATGCCGTTGATCTCGATGGGCTCTTTGCTGAAGAACCCCGTCTCGCGCAACACTTTGATATATTCGATGTGCCCTGGATAGCGCAGCGTCTTCTCGCGCATGTTTGGGATTCTCATTGTTTGTAAGAGCGTGCGCAGCCCATCGGTGTTGAACGCCTCCAGCGTGCCGATCTCGTCAAATTCAATATACTCTGGGTCGGAGAGCGCCTCGCGCGTTATGAGTTTGCCGTCTATGACCAAGCGAGCCGGGCGCGTGTACTCCTCGATGACGTCTAGGGGCGAAAATGGGGCTTTGTATTGGTAAGGCCAGCTGCGCCTCACGGGCAGCCCGCCGACCAAACATTCGTAACGCTCGACTTGCATTCTCGCGTTATGATACCCCAAGAGAATATTGCCCATGCCGGGGGCGACGCCACAGTCGATCACGGCCGTAACGTTCTTGTCTTTGGCGAGCGCGTCGAGCTGAAACGGGTCTTCGGCGAAGAACGAGATATCAACGATATCTTTCGCGCTCTCGATGACGGCCTTGAGCGTTGGGAAGCCCAAGAATCCCGGCATGGCTCCGATCACGAGATCATAATCAGCCACGAGCTTCTTGACAGTTTCGACGTGAGAGAGATCTGCGGTGACAGTTTGGATGGGAGCTTCTTTTGCGAGCTGCGCGAGCCGATGGGCGTCTCTATCTACTGCCGTGACGTCATAGCTTTGGGCGAGATCGAGCGCAATAGCTCGCCCCACCATGCCTACGCCAAGCACGATAACCCTTGTGCTCATCCAAATCTCATTCCCATCCGAATCTTGTAGCCGTTGACGAAATCTCTCGCGCTCATGCGGCGCTTGCCCGCGGGCTGGACTTCTAGTAACTCGAGCGCATCTTCCCCGCAGCGCACGAGAAGGCGCTCCGCGTCGATCACGCAGCCTGGGGGGAAGATCGAACTACTCGGTACCACGCGACTGGCGTAGAGCTTGAGGCGTTGCCCCTCCCAGAACGTATACGCCCCTGGAGAGGGGTTGAGCCCCCGAATGAGATTGAAGAGCTTGCGCGCGGGCTGGCTCCAGTCTATCTGGCCCATCGTGCCGTCAATCTTGGGGGCGAACGTCGCCTGGGAGGGATCTTGCGGGCGCGGGGTGAGCGTGCCCTGCTCAAGCCCTTCAAGGGTGCGCAATACCAGATCAGGCCCTAGCTCAGCTAATTTGTCGTGCAGCGTCCCCGCCGTGTCTTCGTCGCTGATAGGAACTCTCTCTTGGAGCAGAATATCTCCGGCGTCCATCTCTTCGTTCAAGAGAAACGTCGTCAAGCCCGTCTCGGTCTCGCCGTTGATGATCGCCCACTGAATGGGCGCAGCCCCGCGATACTTGGGCAGAAGCGACGCATGGAGATTAATGCACCCGAACTTTGGGATCGCTAAGAGCCTTTTGGAAAGAAATTGCCCAAACGCCACGACGACGATCACGTCGGGATTTAGGGCCTTGATAAGCTCGACTTCGCGGTTGATCTTCTCCGGCTGGTAGACGGGCAAGCTCAACTCCAGAGCGACTCTCTTGATCGGGGGAGGAGTTAGTGTGAGCCCCCGCCCCGCAGGGCGATCCGGCTGGGTGAAGACCGCAAGCACTGTGTGTTTTTGCGCGAGCGCGCGCAGCGTGGGAATCCCCAGTGGCGCCGTGCCGACAAAGATAACATTCATATTTTCCCAGCGGCTGAGTCACCGGCTGGCCAAGACAGACAAATAGTTCAGGCGAAGCCTTCTACCCTGGGATCTTCCCCAAGAGCGCCCGCGCGATAATTAATTTCTGAATCTCGCTTGTCCCTTCGTAGAGTTCGGTGATCTTCGCGTCGCGATAGAACCGCTCGACATCGTACTCCTTGATGAACCCGTAGCCGCCGTGAATCTGCAGGGCTTCGTTAGCAACTTCACGGGCGACTTTGCCCGCATACAATTTGGCCATCGAGGCGAGCTTCGCGGGATTGCCGCCCTTGCTGATCTCCCACGCGGCTTGGTAGGTTAACAGACGAGCGGCTTCGATCTCTGTGGCCATCTCCGCGAGCTTAAACTGAATCGCTTGGAACTCACAGATAGGCCGACCAAACTGCACGCGCTCTTGGGAGTATTTCAACGCCTCATCGAATGCCCCCTGGGCAATCCCGACGCCCTGCGCCGCGACAGCTGTGCGCCCGCGCGAGAAGAACGTCATCAAGTGATAGAAGGCCATGTCGACTTGCCCAACAATGTTCTCTTCAGGGACTTCAACGTTATCAAGAGTGATCTCGGCGAGGTCTGACGCGCGGATGCCCATCTTATTATGAATGGGCGTGGCTTTGAAGCCGGGACGATCGCGCTCGACAATGAACGCCGTGATGCCCCCATGGCGCTCCGGGGGATTGGGATTCGTTCGAGCAAAGACGATCAAAAAGTTTGCAATCGAACCGTTGGTGATGAACATCTTCGTCCCGTTCAGCACGTATTTGTTGCCCTTCTTCTCCGCACGCGTCTTTATAGACGCGACGTCGCTGCCCGCTTCGGGTTCGGTGATCGCTGCGCCGCAGACCCAGTCGCCCTTAGCTACTGGGACGAGATATTTCTGTCTCTGCTCTTCCGTGCCGAACTCTAGGATCATATCGCTGCCAAAGATCCGAGCCGTGATGGCTAGGCCAATCCCTGGATCGCCACGGAATAATTCTTCGATCACGATCGCCGCGGCGAGGAAGTCCAGCCCCGCCCCACCGTACTTTTCGGGGATCGCTGGGGCAATCAGATCTAATTTCTTGGCTTCTTCGACGATCTCATAGGGGTACTCGCACGTCTCGTCGTAGTGTTTGGCGGCGGGACGGATTACTTCTTCGGCGAACTTCCGAGCTGTCTTACGGATGAGTTTGTGCTCCTCGCTCAGTTCAAAGTCCATAGACAAACCTCCCTTTGGGGGACAACGCCCCTCAGAATCTTAATAGAAACCGCCTCCCGTGCGCAAGTCACAAAAAAAAGCCCTCACCCCCGCTGTTCCTTTCCCTCACGGGGAGGAGAAGGGGGGTGAGGGCCATTGAAGATTATCTCATGTGCGGCGGCAACTGATAGATGCTCAGCGGATCCTCAGGCTTAGCCGAGAACTCCCCTGGATAGAGGAGCTGGCGATCAAACGTGCCATCGGCAGCCAGGGGACCGATCTGCGTCCAGACCGCACGCAATCCATCGAAGATCGTGGGCTTGTCTTTCAGCCTGCTGAAGCCCCAGCCCACGTCGTGCGGGTTCTTAAAGCACAGCTCGGTGATCCCCGCCGACAGACAATTGGCGAACTTGAGCTCACCGGCTTCGGTCTTGAGGGTTATTGGCTCGGTGCGATTGAAGCCTGCCACGGGGTAGAACCAGTAGGGCCCGCCCGCGCCAATGTATGCGTTGTCATATTTGTCAAAAGACTCCAACGCTTGGACGAGCGAGTCAGCGTCGGTCTTGCCCCCGGTCTTCTTGATGGCTTCAGCTAAGATATAGATTGCGTCGTAGGTGATCCCCGCGGTGTAGATGGGGCGCACGCCATACTTCTTCTGGAACGCAGCAAAGTACGCCTTGGTCTTTGGTGTGACGGGGGCGTCGGCGGAGAAGTCGGCGATGACATAGCCCGTGCCCGCGCCCTTGAGCTCCCGGACGCTCACGTCGTCTTGCAGCAAGACGTTGATCCCGAAGACCGCGACCTTGGTCTTGGTCTCGGCCCAAGTCTTCGTGAAAACAGCTGCCAGGCCTGGATCAGAGAAGAACGTGATGACAATTGAGGCGCCGGAGCTCTTGAGCTCGGTCATCAAGGGCGTAAGATCTTTCGTACCCACAGCGAGTCTCTTAGCGTTGACGACGTCGAACCCCAGATCGCCCAGGCGTGGCCCCAGCAGCGCCATGTACAAGTTCGCCGAGCTCAGATCTTCCCCCACTAGGAAGATCTTACGATTGGGCAAGATGCCTCGCTCGACCAGGCCATACAGATAGTCGCCAGCGAAGCGCAGCGTGTCCCCCACCAGCGAGAACGTATTGAGCATGGGGCGGAAGACGTATTTATAGTTGGCGTAGTCTGTGGGGATCCTATCCGTGGCTAAAGAAGTCGCCCCGGTGATGAGGAGGGGCTTCTTCATACGCGGGATGTCAGGGAGTATGCCGAGCACGGCCTCGGAGCGGAAGAACCCCACAATCGCATCGACTTTAGAAGCGATATCTTGATAGACGCGGCGCGCGAGCTCCCCATCGCCCTCAGTCTTTATATCTCCTACAACCAGCTCGATCTTGCGGCCCATCACGCCGCCAGCAGCGTTGATCTCTTCTACAGCAAGCTGCGCCCCGCGGAGCGTATCTCGGCCGTTGGCGATCTCCAAGCCCGTCACTACTCCGATCCTGATAGGCTGCTGTGTCTGCGCAGTGAGCGGCCCCAGCAACACCAACGCTGCCACCACGACACCTAGTAAGCGAACATAATATCTCATAGTTGCAACCTCCCTTGCTAGATAGTAATATAGTAATTCTGAGAATCTTGAGAGCATGAGGCGCCCTCAGAGCTCTCTTACCCCCGTGACCAACCTCCTTTCTGCGTGACCCTCATATGGCTTATTATAGCACGGAGAACCCCACGCCTGACAACCCTCTGATGCAGGGGGTAACTGGGGAGCGCTTGAGCCGCTCACCTTTCTTTGCTATAGTGAACTAGCTATGAGCACGAAGCGCTTCTACATCTATACGTGGGGCTGCCAGATGAATGAGCACAAATCTGAAGGCATGGCCGGGGTGCTCGTCCGCGCGGGGTATCTCCCCGCTGATGACCCCGCCCACGCCGATGTCGTGCTCTTTAACACGTGCATGGTGCGGGAAAAGCCCGTCCATAAGATCATATCTGAAGCCGGTGTCATCGCCCAGCTCAAAGAAAAAAATCCCAATCTCTTGCTAGGCGTGGGCGGCTGCGTCGCACAAGCCCTGAAAGAAAAACTCTTCCGCCAAAGCCCCGCGATCGACTTCGTCTTTGGAAGCTCCAATATCTCTCAGATTCCAGAATTGATCGAGCAGGCCCGCGCGCGGCGCGCTTTAGGCAAGCCCACCTGGATCCTGGCCGTCGACAAGATCCCAGACAAGATAGAAGACCTGCCGTTCTTGCGCGCAAGTCGCTTCCAAGCCAAAGTCACGATCACCGAAGGCTGCTCGAACTTCTGCTCGTTCTGCATCGTCCCGTACACGACGGGGCTGCTGCGCAGCCGCCTCCCCGGCGATATTATCTCCGAAGTGAGCGAGCTCGCTGCCCAGGGCTACAAAGAAGTCCAACTGCTTGGACAAAACGTCGACTCCTATGGCAAGGATCTCAAAGATCCAACTATCAACTTCGCGAATCTCTTGCGCGCGCTTACCGAGATCCCCATCCCCAGGATTCGCTTCACCAGCTCGCATCCCCAAGATATCACTGACGACGTCATCGCTGTGCTTGGCGAAGAGAACAATATCTGCGAGCACGTGCACATGGCGGTGCAGTCGGGAAGCAATAGAGTCTTAGCGGAGATGCGCCGCGGCTATACGAAAGAACGCTTCTTGGAGCTTGTCAGCAAGCTACGCGAGCGCGGCGTCAATGTCACAACAGATATTATCGTGGGCTTCCCCACCGAGACCAAAGAAGATTTCCAAGAGACGGTAGATTTAGTCAAGCAAGCGCGCTTCGGTGGCGCGTTCATCTTCAAATACTCCCCAAGACCCGGAACGATCGCATACTATAAGTATCGCGACGCCGTCCCAGACGAGGAGAAGCAACGGCGGCTCGAGATTCTCCTGACGTTGCAAAAGCAAATTACCGACGAAGAGAACAGAAAGCGCGTGGGGCAAACAGTCGAGGTCTTGGTGGAAGGCCCGGCACGCACTCCGGGGCTTGTAATGGGCAAGACGCGCGATCATAGAACGGTCGTCTTCGAGGGGGCTTCAGATCTGATTGGAGAGCTGGTGCATGTCAAGATCACCCACGGCTCTGTAGCGGGCCTTGCGGGCCAGCTCGTGCGCCCAGGCGTTCTCGTATGATCATCACCGTCACCCCCAACCCAGCGATTGACAAGATCTATTGGATTGAGAGACTCGCTCTCGACGACGGCGAGCTGCCGGTCATGCGCGCAACCCGGTCATATCTGACAGCTGGGGGCAAGGGCATCAACGTCTCGATCTTCCTCGCGCGCATGGGGATAGAGAATATCGCGATGGGGTTCATCGCAGGGGAGACAGGGCGCGCTGTCGAGCGTCGCGTCCGCGACGAGGGCATCACAACGAGTTTTATTTGGGTCGAGGGCGAGACCCGCACCAACGTGACGCTCCTAGAGCGCGGGCACGAGCAAAGACCCATTCAAATTACAGAGCAGGGGCCGCCTATCCCTCCAGAAGCCATCAAACGCTTTCTGACTCAATATAAACGGGCAGTCAGTCGAGCTCGCTATGTCTTTCTTGGAGGCAGCCTGCCCCCTGGAGTCCCGGAGACGTTCTACCAAGAACTAACGCACCTGGCGCAGCAACGCCACGTGCCGGTGATCGTCAACGCTGCAGGGAAGGCGCTCATGCACGCGCTCCCTGAAAAGCCGTGGCTGGTCAAGCCCGATACGCGTCAGGGCACCGATGTCGCTGGGGCTTCCCTCAAGACCTCTCAAGAGATTGTAGAGGTCGGGAGAGAGTGGGTCGCGCAGGGCATAGAAGCCGTCTTGGTCTCCCATCATATCACTCATGATCTGTTGATCACTCGGGAAGGCGCGTGGGACCTCGAAGCCCGCGACGTGCAGTTCAAAAATCTCCTCGGGGCAGAAGATGCGCTCATTGCTGGCACCCTCAGCGCTATGGTGCAAGGGGCTTCGCTGCTCGAAGCGACGCGCTTCGGCATGGCGGCTGCTACTGCCAGCGCTGAAAGCGAGGAACTCGTCGTGACCGACCGCATGGCCATCGAGCGCGTGCTCCCTAAGATCCATATAGAACAGCTATGAAGGTCAAAGAGATCATGACAAAGGACTTGACGGCCGCAGAGCCAAGTATGACCGTGCGGGAGCTGATCGAGCTCTTTTATCGCAGCGGGCTCAGCAGCGTCCCGGTCGTCAACGAAGAAGGCCGCATCGTAGGGATCATCTCCGAGCGCGATATCATAGAGGGAGCACTGCCCGGATATTTTGAAGTGCTCTACGGGATTACAGATATGAATCACTTGTCGCAGAAGCTGCGCGAGATCGAGCACGACCGCATCGAGTTCTACATGACTCCTGAGGTCATCACGATCGAAGAAGATGAGGACGACCTCACGGCGGCAGACTTGATGATTCGCAAAAACGTCAAGTCGCTGCCGGTCGTCAACAAGGATGGCGTCTTCGTGGGGATGCTCCGGCGCATCGATCTATTGAAGGATTTGCTATGATCCCTCCGATTCAGCGTCGAGTGGCAAAAGAAGTGCGAGTCGGCCCGCTTACGCTGGGCGGCACTCATCCTATTCGCGTGCAGTCGATGACCACGACCGACACGCGAGATGTCGAAGCTACCGTGAGACAGATCAAGAGATTAGAGCAAGCCGGGTGCGAGATCGTGCGCGTCGCCGTCTTGAATATGGACGCAGCCAATCAGCTCGCTGAGATCAAGAAGCGCATCAGCATCCCCTTAGTCGCGGATATTCACTTCGATCATCGCTTAGCACTCAAAGCCATCGACCAGGGCGTGGACAAGCTGCGTCTCAATCCGGGGAACATCACGGACCGGGCGAAGATCGAGCAGGTCGTCAAGGCTGCCAAAGATCGCGGTATCCCCATTCGCATCGGGGTCAATTCGGGATCGCTGCCCAAAGATCTCTTGGTCAAATACGAGGGCGCAACCCCCGAAGCGATGGTCGAGGCAGCCCTGCGCGAGATCGAGATCTTAGAAGACAATAATTTCTCAGACATAGTCGTCTCGCTGAAATCGACCGACGTGCGGGTGATGATCGAATCGTACAGACTGATCGCGAAGCAAATTAAATACCCATTGCACTTGGGAGTGACAGAAGCTGGCTTGGGAGATGCTGGGGTCGCGCGGTCGGCGCTGGGGATCGGGGCGCTCTTATTGGAGGGCATTGGGGACACGCTGCGCTGCTCGCTCACGGGTGACCCCGTGCGCGAAGTTAAAGTCGCGTATGATATCTTAGCAGCGCTTCACATCCGCTGGCGCGGGATTCAGTACACGTCGTGTCCGACGTGTGGGCGGATCGGGATCGACTTAGAAAAAATCGTTGCTGAGGTGCAGAAACGTTTGGAGCACGTCGACAAGCCCATAAAGATCTCGCTGATCGGCTGTGTCGTCAATGGACCTGGGGAGGCGTTGCACTCCAATATTGGGCTAGTAGGCCACGAGAAGTCCGGGACGATCTATATCGATGGCAAGCCCTACAAGCGCGTGCCGGAAGAGCAGCTCGTCGATGAGCTAGTCAAGGTCGCGATGGAGTACAAGTGTGATTCCCACTAGAAGTTTTTGGCAAGACATGCGACAAGCAATACGATTAGCGATTCTTGGCTGGCTCGCTATACCTGTGACCTTGGGGCGTTGGCTTGGGCGGCCTCGTCTGGCATCTCATAGAGCGCATAATCATGACAGGGAAGGCTTGGGTGACGAAGACTTGATATGCAAGTTCTCTGGACGCTGTTCAATGCGCTGATCGGGACGCTCTCGTTCGTTGCGTCGGTGCTGATGCTCAAGCGCCTGTGGGGACTAGTGCCCCTCTCAGTGCGCAGCCTCGTACGCAACGGGATCGCGCTGGTCTTTTTTATCTTGGGTGTGCTCGGCTCGATCTTGCCGGTCATGCCCGGGTTCGTCTTCTTTCTCTTGGCGTTGCTGGTGATGGACGTCCCCCAAAAGCGCGTCGCGCTGCGACGTCTGCAGCATAGCTGGCTCATCCAAAAACTGTTACGGAATAGATCGTTTGCGCAGACGTGGCGCATCTTGCGGCGCTACGCGCGGAGCAATGGTCGAGTCTCTTCTCTCTAGAACTGTGTATGCGATTCTCGCACGCGCTCATCCCGACACTACACCATGCCCCAAAAGAAGTTGAGCTTATCAGTCATAAACTCTTAGTTCGCGCCGGGTTCATTCGCCCTCTGGCAGCGGGCATCTACACACTACTGCCATTGGGACAGCGAGTTCGACTGAAGATCGAAAAAATTATCCGAGAAGAGATGGACGCCATCGGCGGCCAAGAGATCTCCATGCCCATCGTGCAACCAGCAGAGCTCTGGCAAGAGTCTGGACGCTGGTATCAGTACGGCCTAGAGCTCGTGCGCTTCAAAGACCGCGCTGAGCGCGAGCTTGTTTTAGCGATAACGCACGAAGAGGCCGTCACAGATATTGTGCGTCGTGAGATCAGATCGTACCGTCAAGTTCCATTAGTTCTCTATCAGATTCAGACGAAGTTTCGCGACGAGCCGCGCCCACGCGGCGGCCTCATCCGAGTTCGAGAGTTCACCATGAAAGACGCGTATAGCTTTCATAGCTCCGACGAAGACTTAGATTCTTTCTACCCGAAGATCCGCCAAGCGTATGAAAGGATCTTCAAGCGTTGTGGGCTTGATCCCGTGATCGCTCAGGGCGATCCAGGGCTGATCGGCGGAAGAGATTCGCACGAATTCATGCTGCTCAGCGATGTTGGCGAAGACCAAGTCGCGCTATGTGAAAGCTGTCGCTATGCAGCCAATCGCCAGATCGCCAAAAGATTCAAAGCCCCAGTCAACCCGACAGAGCCGATGCTCCCGCTCGAAGAAGTCTCTACTCCGGGATGCGAGAGCATTCAGGCTCTTGCGGAATTTCTCCAGATTACTCCAGATCGCACGGCCAAAGCCGTCTTCTACATCGCGAACGAGACAGATTTTATCTTCGCGCTCATTCGCGGCGATCTCGAGGT
>Ga0105160_1000931_pt1 | contig 12566 bp, 17 predicted proteins | sample GXS110809BmetaG_FD_89591 | JGI IMG/M metagenome (GOLD analysis project Ga0105160, IMG submission 89591) | Hot spring microbial communities from Gongxiaoshe hot spring, China to study Microbial Dark Matter (Phase II) - GXS 110809B | ecosystem: Environmental > Aquatic > Thermal springs > Hot... | reverse complement strand
TTGTTTAAGGGCAGGATGTGCAGTAGCATCGAATGCGCAGGTATACTGTCGGTTAACTTTGGGTTCGCTTTTTACTGTAGGATGCTTGCTTGTTGCAGGAAATGCGACATTATCAGGAACAGGAACACTAACAGCACAAATAGGGTGCTTTTGTTGTTGTGTAGAATCGCCTTATTTTTGTTCCCCTTCTTCTCTCTCTCTCAAATCCAATGTGGTTGATTTTCCCATAGATTACAAGTTCTATGAAAGGCTACTTGATGTCCCCATAAGGAAGTTTATATGGAAGGAATCAGGAAAGGAGGATTGGGGGTTGATAGCGGAGGAGGTGAGGGATATGGGACTTACAGATATATCTGACGGGAGCGGGATAGATATTGGAAAGTTCAATATGTATCAGCTTATAATCCTCAGGCAACACAGGGACTGTATTTGTAAGCTTGAAGATTGTATATGTAAACTGGAGGAGAGATTAAAGAGAGGAGAATAGATGAGGTGATAATGATTATAATATATTTGTATGCCACTACTTTATAAAGGAGAATTAATTGGAGCTAATAGGGAATTAGAGGTTATGTTGCATCAGCTTGTGGATATGTCGAACAATCTCCAGCAGATGATTTCAAAGTATCAGATGCACCTTTTTAAAAATACATATGGAGACAGGCGGAGTATTTCAGTGATATTCGTAGCTATAAAAAGGCTTCTTATGTATGTAACTGCTCTTGGAAAGGCGGGAGAGGAGCTTTTTAATAAGAATATACTCGAGAATAAAGGAAAGCTTAATGCGAGGATTGAGCTTATGGAAGCTGTATTGGGAAGTATTGAAGAGGTGTTTCTTCATATATGGGCTGGAGTTGTGTCGGATGAGCAAACTGGGCATCTTAGGTATGCGGATAATATTACAAGGAGGGAATCGAAGAAGATGCTAAACGATATAGAGGCAACGCTCAAGAAGTTCAAAAGTCTTGGTAAGAAGATATTGAGGGAAATTAAAAAGATGGTAAAGTAATTAAATTTTATAACTATGGAAGACATAGAGAGAGTCTGGAGGATACTTGATAAGGAAGGAGAGGTAAGGATAGAGGGAGTAAAGAACGGAGAGTTTATTCTGGTAAAGGGTATGAGATCAGGGGACGAGTTATCTCAGTTTGTATCAGGGATCAGAGAGAAGCTTGAAAGGCTTTGGGAGATTATTGAGGAGAGAGGGAGGAGGTATAAAGAGTGGGATGATAGGGACTACTCATATAGTTATGTAAGGCCAGTAAGGGAGGCTTTAAAGGCTTTGAGGAAGATTGATAGGACAAAGGGGTCCAGGAAGGTCAGGAGATTGCTTAAAACAGTTGCAGAGAACCTTAGGGAACTTATTAAAGCCCTGTCAGATTCCTATTTAGGGGGATTTGTCTCAAACGATGAGAAGAGGGCCATACTTCAAATCTCCCGTGAGGTATTTGATATGATGACGGCGGAATTACAATGAATATCAAGACAATTTGGGAGTTTCTTGAGAATACTGGAGAGGTAGAGATAAAAGACGGGAAGATTGTAAAGAAAGGGGGACAGGAGGAATACTATATAAACAGAGCTTTATCGAGAGTGAGTGAGCTTATAACTACGGTTTCGGAGTGGATGGAGTATTATTCAGGAAAGGAAAGGGAGATACTTGGGGAGATTGTGGGACAACTTAGAGATATTAGGGGATATATCAGGGCAAGGGATTATGGTAGGGCTGAGAGGACTTTGGAGGAGGTGTCTGGTATGGCTTTGGATCTTGAAAACGAGTCGAGAGGGAGGGTTATAAGATGGGGGTGTAAGGAGGTGATGGAGTATATTGAGGAAGCTATGTATGAAGGGGGAATAAAGAAAGGAAGAGATTTTAGGGCAGATGAATTGGAGAAATTAAAAGGGCTTGTGAGAAATCTCAGATATAATCTTACAGTATGGAGTATGGAGGTAATGCAGAGGGATGAGTTGAGGAATATTAAAAATCTTCTCGAGAGAGTGAAGGTTATGGAGGAGAAACTTGAGCAGGCTTATCAATCGAGGTCAAAGCAGAGGAAAAGGGAGGAGCTTGAGGGTTTGAGGAGGGAGATTGTGAGATTTCCGTCTGTAGCTACAGGTATTAGTGGTTGGAGGAGGAAGGAGTTGATAAGATTGAGTCTTGAAATCTTGGAGGTGGTAGAGGGGGTTTTGAATCTCTTATGAATTATTAAATTTACTTATTATGTTTCTTGTAAAGGGCCTTCAGGTTTCTGTTTCAAGTTATATTCGTGGTTTATGGAAGGCTATAGAATTGCTTGAGGGTTCGAGGAACAGGATGATAAATGTGTTGGATAGTATAGGGAAGGAGTTAGGGATATTAGATATGGAGAGGAGGTCTGTGCTTGTTAGTAAGCTGAATAACAGAATTCTGCCATATCTTGAGATAAATATGGAGAGGATGATAAAGGAGCTCAAGCTTTTGATATTGAAGTTGTCCCAATCATTATCTGAAGGGAGAGTGAAGGATATAAAAAGCAGAGTGAGTGATTTGAGGGGGTATGTGCAAGTTATCGAGGATAAAGGTAGAGGTCTTATAAAGGAAATAGACAGGTTTGAGGAGGAGTTGGAGAGACAAAGGGTAAAACCAGAGTATTCGAAGATGATGAATCTTGAGAGTGAGAAGAGATATTACAGCAATGTTGTTATGGAGATGAAGAATAGGTATAAAGCTTTCGTGGACGGTGAGGTTGCGAGGATTTTGGGGAATGAGGTAAGGGAGGTGAGGTTGAAGGATAGGAGGAGTGAGATAGAGACTGAGAGGTTTTATCACGAGCTTGGGGATAGAATAGGTGAGGTTATAAGGGTATTGGATGAGGTATCTGATGCTCTTCAGAGACTTAAGGAGGATGTTATAAAGGATATTGGGGGTAAGAGAGATGTTCAGGGGATTTTGAGTGGGTTTAAGTTGGTGGGGGAGCATATCTTTTCTATCAAGAAGGTTGTGTATTATATTAAGTCTGGTTTATATTCGGGTTCAGATATTGAGTATATGGCGAAGTTTGCAGATTGGGGGAAGGAGATGTTGAGGAATATATTGAAGCTACATAGTGAGATGGAGAGGTTATTTGGGGATATAGGGAGAACAGTATTAGGTATGGGGAGGGAGGTAGGTGTAGAATTTACAAAGAGGGTTGGGAATCTTGAGAAACTCATATTACAAGAGGTGAGGGTAGCATACGAGGATATGAGATGGGTTTTGGAACACTTCAACAGGAAATCTATAGTGATTAAGTCGAAAATCAGGAGAGTTCTTTGTAAAGCTTTGAAGTTGGAGTTGGAGGAGGAAGTAAAGAGAATTGCTGATAAGCTTAAAGATGAACTCAATGCGGTTGAGAAGATTGCAAGGACGAATTTCAGTGAGGATATGAAGAGGTTAGTTGGAATGCTTGAAGTTGCTCAATGGAACCTTGGGGAAATAAAGAAGACAAAGGCCAAGGGGAGGGAGTTTATCGGGAAGGTTCTTGCGTCTTTGAGGTCTGTTGAGAAAGTTATGGAGGAATCAAAGGAGCTTGAGAGATTGAAGGAGAGAAATGATGTTGGGATTAGATATGCGGTAAGGGAGATAGGAATGAAGTTGCAGAAAATCAAGGAGAATTTCAGGGTTATGGAGAAACTTCTTGGGAAGCTTGAGGAGTTAGAGAGTATGTGGAGGAAGCTTTTGATAGCAAGGAGTGTGGTGAGGAAATCAGACAAACTTAAGGAAATATTCTCTGTGGTTCTACGGGTAGAGGGGAAATTGAGGAAGCTTGTGGAGCTTATGAAAACTCTTGAGGAGGAGGTTGTGAGAAGGGGCGATGCTCTTTCTATTGCGTCTGTGAGGGAGGTAAGAGGGGTTGTGGAGAATGCGTTTTTCAGGATAAGAGATGTGAGGAGGAGTGGGAATATTGAAGAGCTTCATCACAGTTTGCTTACTCTTGATGAGATGCTTATGAAGATAAATAAACTTGGGGAGAGGAGGGGTGAGATATTTGATGTTATGAAATCACTTGAGGAGGATTATGAGAGGATGAATGAACTTATTAATGAGTATAAGAGGGAGAAGAAAGAAAGGTATAAAATCGTGGTTAGGCCTGAGGTTTATGGAGTGGGTGAGGAGGATATTGGGGTAAGGGGAGTTGGAAAGGATATGGAGGATATAGAAGATAGGATTATTAAGGTGGTAGGGGAGTTTAAGGAGTATGTGAGGAGGATGTATCCAGAGCTTTCAAAGAAGATGGGTCAGTATATAAGCGGGCCAACACCTGCAGATAGGAGGATTTACGGGATACATTGGGTGAGAAAGATAATTGATGGGATGGAGAAGATGGGGAGAATTCTATTTGTTGAATGGGGGAGAAGTAGGGACCAGAAGTTTATCAAGTTTATCGATAAGGTTAAGGAGTTATATGATGAGCTATCGAGGAGGGAGATGAAGATTCTCGCTAATAAGGAGGAGGATAGGGTTGAGGAATGGATTTTTTGAGGTATAGGAGAGGGTGGAAGGTTTATCACAGGATAGGATGGGATAAGAAGTCTCTTATCAAGATCTATGCGTTTGTGTATAGATTTCTTCTTGAAAGGCCGTGGATAAAGAGTATTATAGATGTTGGAGCTGGGAATGGTATATTTGCTGAGGTGGTTATAAAGGGATTACTTGGTTGGAGAGGGATAAAATATGAGGGTATAGATATAAGACCAGAGATAGCACAGGAGGGGAGGAGGAGAGGATGGAATATAATTACTGGGGATTTCTTGAAGCTCAAACCAAAGAGAAGGTATGACCTTGTGCTTGTTGTAGGAGTTCTGCAGGATATTCCCGTGGATGTGAGCGTAAGGCAGATAATAGAGAAACTTCTTGAGTATGGAGATAGGGTGCTTATAGTTTATAATCATATGAGTGATAGTTATGATCTCTACAGAGGGATTAAGCCAGATGAGATAAGGGAAGCAAGTGAGGGGCTTGTATCGAGTATGAAGTTTTGGGATGAGGCAATTTATAAGGATGGAAGAGGTGGGAAATACATAAACTACTTTAGTGCTGTGGAACTTGTAAGATGAGTCTTGGGGGAAAGATAAAAGATAAGATTCAGGAAGTTGACCCTGGGGATAGGTTGAGGTCTGAGGGAGGGATAAACAGCTACAGGCAGGATATTGCGAACAAGATAGCGGAGGGGATACTTGAGTGGTTTGATGAATCTGTAAGGTTTGGTGGGACATTGCTTGGAACTGAAACTCCCCCTCCTCCAGCGTCTCCTATACCTTATACAGACTCCATATCTGGGCTTAAGCTTCAGGTGGGGATGATTCAGGGACTTGGGGGGATGATATTTGCTAATATGAACGGGGGAGTTTCAGGGACTTGGTCTTTCATATATGTTCCAGTTCAGAGTTTATTTCCTCCAGTTCAGCTTGATATTGTCGGGAAGACAACATCAGGGGGAGCTCTCATAACAACAGCTGTGAGTTCTCTTGTTATACCACCTACTGCTCCTGTATTCAGCGGGAGTGATTTCGATTCATCTTGGGAGGATATTGGAAATAAGTTCAAGACCTGGGTTCAGAGTTGGACTTGCCAGATAACAGTAATCGGAGTGAGGGGAGCAAATCTTGTAAATGCTTCTGGAGTTTTTGTGCCAAATGTTTCATAAGTTGATATTATAAAGTTTATGAAGCTGGTTATTGTTGTAAATGGAGGGATAGGGAAGAATATAGGAGCTTTAGGGGCTATTCAGTGGCTGAGGGAGAATGTTGAGGAGATAGAGAGGATTGTTGTTGTAGCTTCTCATCCATCAGTGTTCAGAAGTTGTGAGGATGTGGAGGTGTTTTCTCATACAAGTTCTAATCTCTTTGACCTTTTTCCAAGAGATAAGTGGGAATGGATTGATGTTGAAGTTTATAGGGAGAGAGATTGGTATGAAGGGAGGAGAAACATATCAAGCCAGTTTGTCGTATCTATACTCAAGTTTCTGGACATCAGACGAGAGGTTCCAGCGGAGATAGTTCCAAGGTATAGGATTCTGAAGGACGAGGAACTCAGAGCGGAGATGTATCTTATGAACATAATCTCAAAGACGGGTAATAGGCCTGTGGTGTTGTATCAGCCATTTGGGGGATGGGCTTATGAGACGATGAGATTTACGGGAAGGGAGTTGGATATTAAAATAGCTTCGGAGCTTGGGAGGAGGATAGAGGGTCTTGGAGTAGTATTAATTCAGGTTAAATCAGATAAAGAACCTGCTGTTTGTAATTATTACACACAGGGGATGGGAATAAGGGAGGTGATAGCTTTGCTTTCCAAATCAGAAACATTTGTTGGGGTGGATAGCTTTTTGCAACATGCGGGGGCTTCTGTGGGGAAGAGAGGGGTTGTGATATGGGGTTCTACCCATTATAAGCAAAATGGGTATTCTATGCATATAAATATCGTGAAGAATAACTGTGATATACAGCCTTGTAGGAGACCTGCTTGGGGGTTTGGTTTGGATATGATAGCGACTGAGAGAGGATTTGAGAGTTGGTCTTGCAGGAGAGGGTATAGGTGTATGGAGATTGATATTGAGGAGGTGGAGAAGGCTCTGAGGGAGTTGATTAAAATATAAACTATGGGAAGGTTTGAGGGATTGGTTTCGGTTTTATCAGACCAGACGGTTCTTGCTAACTCTCCATTACTCATACAGAGGCTTGCAGGACAATCGGTGAATGAGTTATCTGCTTTTTTGAGGTCCGTATCTGTGAGGAATTGGGAGATGTTTGGATTACAGAACTACAGGCAGATTATAACATCTACGCTTGGAAATCCGCCAGATGTTCAGGCTGTAGTTATAACTCCTTCTGGGTCTTTTGAGTTTGATAAGGGAAGGAGGAATTATGTCGAGCAGAATAACGGAACTTTGAGGGATGAGATTGTTGAGTTTCAAGCTATAAATGTGCAGGGGATTTCCTCGAGGATAGCTTTTGTTGGGGTTCAGAAAGCTGGAAATTTGCAGATAGTTCCGAATATACTTGTGGAGGTTAAGATTTCAGATAGATGGATGATTTTACAACAACTTATTCCGCTTAATATCAGGGTTTCTGGAGAGGTTCAGATAAGGGTGAGGTTTGATTATGAAAACATAGCTGGTATTGAGTCGTTTGAGGGAATATTGCTTGTTTATGAACTACAGTGATGAAGATGCAGGAGTTGGTATATCTTCTACAGACTATTTGGTTGTTTGTATCTCTGTTTGGGGTGATAATAGGGGGAATTTCGTTCTTTGTCAATCTCAGAAATTCTCTACATAAGTCAGAGAAGTTGGAGGAGGCTATAAAGAAACTACAGGAGGAGTTGATAAATATAAAGATGGAGCTTGTGAGGGTGAATGGTGAGATAAAGATATTGCATAAGCTTATAAACGGGGAGAAGGGGGAGGAGGAGGATGATTCTTATACCTGAAAATGTTGAGATTATTGATGGAGTAAAGGGGAGTATTGGGTTTGAGGTTGAATGGTTGAGGGAAATTCCGAGTTATACAGAGGAGAAGAGTTATACAGAGGTTCTTATATATGAGTTCAGTCAGTTGAAGGAGATTGATGTGGATAAACTTGTGGTGGAGGGACTTCTTGCTATTACACCTCTTTGGGTGATGGATGGTGTTTTTGTGAGACCAGTCAGATTATTTGGAAATCAGAAGCAGGTGGAGAGGGGGAGAAAGATGAGTAGGTGTTATCATGATAGGTCAAGGAAGATAGCTATCGGGTATGAGGGTAAATTGAAATTGTATGGGGTATTTAAGTGGAAGGAGGTTCTAACGGAGATAAGGGCTTTTGTGATAGAGTTTGATCCGAATAAACTTGTTATTTCTAATTATTAAGATATAATTCAAGATGCCTATACCTTTTCAGACAACTTTATCGTTTAGGGTAGAAGGGAATGTCAATACTCTATATACCATCACCAGTGATATTCAGAAGAGTAAGATTGATGTGGAGTATTTCAATCAAGTTTCAGATGCTTCTTCGGGAGTGTATCAGGTGAGATTTACTGGGTCTGGGAAGGTTTTTATAAAACTACCAGAGAATATTAACCCAATACTCCCATTTCAGCGAGACCAGAATACTTCAGAACTCAGGCTTGCTCAAGAGCGGTATTATCAGACGAGGATTAAGGTATGGGTGAGAGGTGATTTACAGAACACGACGGATAGGATGACTGTTGGGATTGTGAATGATGCGGGAGATGTTATATATGGATGGGGATTATATTATGACGATATAGAAAGTAGATGGTGTTATACTGTAGTGATCAGTGGGACTGAGCAGTATCTTGGTTCAGAACGGTATTATTCTCCATCGGTCGATCAGATATATGAGGTTGTGTTGGATGTTTGGAGAAGAGACCCTTCTTGGGGATTTAACGGGGATTATATGAAGCTTATGTGGAGGCTATTTAATTTTGCCTCTCTATCATCAGAGCAGGTTGTGTATGAGAATAGTTCAATATCCAATGGTTTGGATTACAATAATATGAGGGTGGGGATAGTGGTGAATGGTTCTACATTGGAGCTAGATTATATAAGGGTTATACAGGGAATGGGGGTATGGTGATATGCCTGCGTTTACCATAAACGGGATGATTCACAGGTATTCTCCTTTTAACTTCACAATCAGAGATAACTGGACAGATACTTTGGAGCAGTATAGGAACATATATGTTGTATTAGGAGATGAGTTATTTGAGGATAGAGGTTCTGGGTATAGTTCTATTGTTGCGTATTCTCCTCAGGGGAACTTCTCTTTTTATAACAATTCCCTATTGGTTCTCGCTCATCTGACGACTGGAATTCCTCCAGGGAATTACCCTCAAGGGCATCAGAATCCTATATTTACAGTAAACAACCTTGGGGAGATAAGATTGAATACAGATGTGTTTAATTCTATAAGCAGTAGTAATCCTTTGACTTTGGCTATGAAGATTTGTATTAGGGTTAATACTGGAAAGAGTAGTGTTTGGGGATTAGCAGTTGGAGGGTTAGGGTTTGCTATGGGATTGATTGGTTATGGAGCTACCTACTCTTATATGTCTTTTGGATACGCTAAGCCTACGGGATTACATCAAAAAGTAGGAGTATTATTATCAGGAGGTTATTTTGATACTTGGTTAGAGATTGATGTGAGGATGAAATATACACAAATATCTGGAACTCATCCAAATTGGACTGTATCTGGGATGCAGAAGGGGAGGATATTCAGAATATCTAATGATTTTACAGTAAAGGAGCAAATATTTCCAATAGCAGGAGGGTGGAATGAGGAATCGTTTAGTGGAGTTTCTATGAATAATAATGCTACATTTACTGGATTGAGACCAGGGGATCCATTGGAGATATTCTTTAATCCTGCTTATTTTGGCGGTAGTGCAACTGTTATGAGTGGAGAAAGGGTATGGGTGGATTATATAAGATATGCAGGAGCTTGGGAAGGGGAATTTGATTTATATAATTCGCCATGAAGTGGGTAGATAGCACAGGGAATCTCGTTTTAGAGGTCTTGGAGGGAGAAAGGGTTGAGAGGGGAGAGGTGAATGTTGGTGGGATGAGGGTATGGTATTGGATAAATCCTGGGTTAGGGGAGATGATTGTAGATTTATCGGGTATTGAATTTGACTTTATGGATTTTTCTGGGGAGTGGGAATTCTTAGAGGAGAGGAAGTTGAAATTAAGTAAAGGGATTATAGTTGTTGGGAAGAAGATACTATGATTTTCGGGCAGAATTCTAATGTTGTCGCTTTTTATGATGGGGAAGTTATGTCAGGAATTATACAGAAGGTTGAGGATAAAGGGGTGATTACGAGATTTGATGGTGGAGAGGTTATAAGTGGGATTATACAGAAGATAGAGGACAGGAAGGGGGTAATGAGTTTATATGATTCACTAACAAATCGGGCGATATTACATCTTGTTGAGAATATAGAAGTTGTGGGGAGGTTTATAGAGATAGGTAGTGGTTCTGGGTATATTGAAAATGCGGGGATGTCGGGGGTTATTGCACAGGTGGAGAGGCCGATAGTTGTTGATACAGTATTTTCTGTTGGAGATATTGAGTATCCGTCTTTGGATGTGGTTTGGGTGGTTGAGGATATACAACCTTTTGTTGTTGAAACAGTTTGGGAGGTGGGAGATATTGAATATCCGAATGTTGTTGTTGAGAGTGTTTATTTAGTTGGGGATATAGATTATCCAGGAATTCCCAAACCTTCGGTAGCTAAGGAGGGGGTAAGGGAGATGGAGGTAGGAAAGATAGTTGGAACTATAAGGAGGATAAAATAAGGGACTAATTTATAACTATGGCGACATTACAGAATATTCAGTCTTCTGCTTGGAAGGCTGTGGTTCCTCTTCCTGCTTTATTGCAGCAGCTTCCTATTTCCTATTTTGTATCAGTTCTTGAGAGTCCATCAAGCGGATTGTCAGAGAATGCGGGAGGAATTCCAATTGATTCTGGAAATGAGAGGTCTAAGGTCAGGGCAGGTGTGGGGCAGAGGGGATTTTTGTTATATAACGGAAGTTCTTTATATCAATTTTCTGGGATAGGTTTGGATGTTAAGTTTGCGTTTAAGATTTCCCTACTTACATTTCCGAACATTTCTGGGAATTCGAATTTCTTTATTGGGGGATTGATTTCTGGGAGTGTGGATCAGGACAGAAGAGTTCAGGAGGGGTTGATAGGTGGGTATCAGTTGAGGTTATCATCGTCAGGGTCTATTGATGGAGAGGATTTGATTATTGCAAAGGTGGTGGGTGGAAATATTGACTTATCTCAGACGTGGGTGGAGACGACCCAAATACTTCAGGGGTATATTAGTAATATTCGGGTTGTGAATAACAGGGTTGAGATAGAATTCAATGATTTCTGGTTTGATGTTCTGTTTTCGGTTATAGAGTATAATCTCTTCCTTCAGGGAATTATATATAGTGGGGGAAATCCAGTTCAGACGAACTCACTTTTAGCATCTATTAATACACCATATAGCGGAAATGTGAGTGCGGGGATAGTGATAATTGGGGGAGCGAATATGAATGGGAATTTAGATTTCTTCAGACTTATAACATATGTTTCTCAATAAAGTTATTGGGGTTTATAAGACAGTTCAAGGAGAGGGTAAGTATGTGGGAAGAAAGTGTTTGCTTGTGAGACTTTCTGGGTGCCCTGTGGGGTGTGTGTGGTGTGATACGGATTATGACCCAAAGAGAGCGAGGTCTGTGGTGATTGATGATTCTATATTACTTGAGGATTGTGAGTTTGTTCTGATTACTGGAGGGGAACCGATATACAATACGGAGACTTTGAGAATTGTGAAGGGAATTAAGGAGGTGGGAGGGAAAGTGCATTTGGAGACGTCAGGGCATATCACGGAGAAGGTTATGGATTATGCGATGGAGATATTTGGGGAGGTGGATGTGGTGTGTGTTTCTCCTAAACTTCCGTCAGCGAAGGTTAAGATAGGGCTTGATGTAGTGAGGTTGAGAAAGGCACTGAAGGTTGCGAGGGAGTGGTTTCTGAAGTTTGTTATAGCGAATGAAATGGATATAAAGGAGATGGAGTGGATAGCATCGAGGCTTGAGGTAAAGGAGTATTATGTAATGTTGGAAGGGAGGACTATAGAGGAGTTGAGGAAGAAAGCGCATCTTATAGAGCTTCTTCCAAAGGGAGTTATTCTTTCTCCAAGACTTCATATTGAGATTGGGGTAGATTAATATTGAGGTATGAGGGATTATTTTCAGAGGTATGTGAAAATAATACTTGAGCTTGAGGGTGGGGGAAAGATTACGGTGGATACGGGAGGGATAACGAAGTATGGGATATCGAAGAAAGCTTATCCGAATTTGGATATAGAAAAACTCACTGAGGAGGAGGCGATTGAGATATACAGGAGGGACTATTGGGAGAGGATAAAGGGGGATGAGATTGCAGGAATAAGTGAGGTTCTTGCTTTCTGTGTATTTGATTATTCAGTAAATAGCGGGGTTTGGGGGGCGAGTGCGATGCTTCAGAAGGTTCTTATCAAGTTCTTCGGGATGGAATTGAAGGTGGACGGGGTTATAGGGATAAAGACTATAGAGGCTATAAAGAAGGTGGTGGAGAGGGGTTATGAGGAGGAGCTTATATCGAGGTATGTTGCGGAGAGGATAGGTTTTATTGATATATTGCCGAGGGAGAAGTATGGGAAGTATTTACCAGGGTTGTGTTATAGAGTTTTAAAGGGGTTGGTGAGGGTTTATGCTGGTAGATAGAGTAATTGTTCTTAAGGCTTTGTTATCTATATTTGATAAGATTGCAGGTGGGGTGAAGACAGAGCTGTTATGGGATTTGAAGGTGTATAAGGACGCTTTAACACTGGAGGAGGGTGAGTTTGTGGTTTTAAGTGAGGATATAAATAGTAAGTTTCTTTTAATAGGATTTGAGGAGATAGTGGAGGTTGAGGACCAATTGAGGTTAGTATATGATGGGTTTAGTTATGCGTGGGGGAGGAAGGTAGTGAGGAGGGGGGTGTTAGGGAGTAGGGGGAAGAT
>Ga0105160_1000930_pt1 | contig 12584 bp, 10 predicted proteins | sample GXS110809BmetaG_FD_89591 | JGI IMG/M metagenome (GOLD analysis project Ga0105160, IMG submission 89591) | Hot spring microbial communities from Gongxiaoshe hot spring, China to study Microbial Dark Matter (Phase II) - GXS 110809B | ecosystem: Environmental > Aquatic > Thermal springs > Hot... | reverse complement strand
GGCTGCTGCCACCTCCTCGCAACAGCGGGCCAAGGGTTCGGGGTCTTGCCATATGGCCTCCAGCTCCTCTACGTCCTGGGGGCTCTCTGGCTGGGCGCTGGTGAACCGCAAGAGGGGCGACAGGTCTATCTTGAGCTGTCGCCGCAGAAAGGATGCGGCTTGGGCCAGCTCATGTAAGGCTCCGTATCTCTCGGCCACGGCGAACGACATGAAATACACGAGAGATGCCGTATCCCCTTCAAACCCCAAGGGGCAGGGGAGGGGAGGGTCGAGTTCCACAATGAGCATCGTCATCCCTTCACCTATTCTAGACTTATTTGGGGGGAAAACCTGGAGGAGGGCACCGCTGACTTTCCGGGCTTGCTCCGATATTCCCTAGAAGTAGTGACTTTGGGCCTGGAGTTGGTGGCCGAATAGTGTCCAGGGCGTGCCCACTGAACCTCGGAGCGCTTCTTGAAGCTGGAGGAAGCCCTTAAACGTCCAGGCGCCGCACCTGTTGGTAATGGCTCTGAATGAACGCTTTGCGGGGAGCTACGTCTTCCCCCATTAGCTGGCTGAACACCCTGTCAGCAAGGGCAGCATCTTCAATGGTCACCTGGAGGATGGTGCGTTTTTGGGGGTCCATGGTGGTCTCCCAGAGCTGCTCTGGGTTCATCTCTCCCAGGCCCTTGTAGCGCTGCACGGCTACACCTTTGCCGTCCTTTAGGCGCTGAAGGAGCGCCTCCTTCTCCTGCTCTGAGTAGGCCCAGTACACCTCTTTGCCTTTGGCAATGCGGTAGAGGGGAGGCTGGGCGATATACAGGTGGCCTGCCTCAATAAGGGGCCGCATGTGGCGGAAGAAAAAGGTAAGAAGGAGGGTGCGTATGTGGGAGCCGTCTACGTCGGCATCGGTCATGATGATGACGCGGTGGTAGCGCAGGCGCGTCAGGTCGATGGATTCGCCCATGCCGGCGCCTAGGGCGGCCACCATGGCCCTTATCTCTTCGTGGGCGAGGACCTTGTCGGGGCGGGCCTTCTCCACGTTGAGGACCTTGCCACGCAAGGGCAAGATGGCCTGGAAGCGACGGTCTCGCCCCTGTTTAGCCGATCCTCCTGCTGAGTCCCCCTCCACTATGTAGAGCTCTCTTTTGCGTGGTTCCTTCTCCGTGCAGTCAGCGAGCTTGCCAGGCAGGGTGGTGGTATCTTCCAGACTCCCCTTCTTCAGGACCAGCTCCCGGGCCTTCTTTGCTGCTTCCCGGGCTCGGGCAGCAGTGAGGCACTTTTCCACGATGCGGCGGGCGGGCCCAGGGTGCTCCTCCAGCCAGCGAGAGAGCTCCTCCACCACCACCGACTCTACCTGCCCCTTGATCTCCGCATTACCTAGGCGGGTCTTTGTCTGCCCCTCGAACTGGGGATCGGGCAGCTTGACCGATATGATGGCCGCCAAACCCTCCCGCACGTCGTCACCGGTGAGGTTGGCCTCGTCATCCTTCAAAAGCTTCTGGCGTCGGGCATAGTCGTTGATAACGCGGGTGAGGCCGCTGCGGAAGCCTGTAAGGTGGGTGCCACCATCGATGTTGTGGATGCAGTTGGCGAAGGCGTAAGCAGATTCAGTAAAGCCATCGTTATACTGGATGGCTACCTCGATGATGGTGCTGTTGACGGTGCGCTGGAAGTATATGGGCTCATGGAGGGGCTTTCGACCCTTGTTGAGCCGCTGGACGAAGCTCCGTATGCCCCCCTCGTAGTAGTAGTTCACCTCCCTGCCCGTGCGCTCGTCTACCAGGCGTATCCATACTCCCCTGGTGAGGAAAGCCATCTCCTGGAGCCGCTGGGCCACCGTATCGAAGTCAAATTCCCGGTGACGGAATATCTGGCTATCGGGTTGGAACCAAGTGGTGGTGCCCGTCTCACCAGAAGCCACCTCACTTACCACCTGGACGTCGCCCAAGGGGTTGCCGCGCTCGTACTCCTGACGGTAGACGAGGCCGTTGCGCCGCACCTCTACCCAGAGGCGCTCTGAGAGGGCGTTGACTACCGCCGCCCCTACGCCGTGAAGGCCCCCAGATACCTTGTAGACCTGGCGATCAAACTTACCCCCCGCGTGCAGCTGCGTCATCACTGTCTCCAGGGCCGAACGGCCGGTTTGGGGGTGGATATCTACTGGTATCCCACGGCCGTTGTCCCGCACCAGTGCCCCTCCCTCACGGTCCAGTACCACCTCAATGCGGTCGCAGTAGCCAGCCATGGCCTCGTCGATGGAGTTGTCCACGATCTCAAATAAAAGGTGGTGCAGGCCGCGGGCATCGGTGGAGCCGATGTACATGCCGGGCCGCAGGCGCACGGCCTCCAGACCTTCTAAGACCTGGATATCGGCGGCTGTGTAGGAGTCTTGCCTTTTGTGGGCCATCTGAGGAGCTGAAGAGAACCTCCTTTGCCTATTTTACCCCTTTAGATTGCTACAGTCATCCCGTTTATGTCCTGTTATACTGGGCCTGTGCGCTTGCCCCCTCACCTAGTAAGTGGGAACTTGATACAACGGGTGAACCGCTTCGTTGTGGCGGTAGAGGTGGGGGGAGAAGTGGTGCATGCCCATTTGGCCAACTCGGGGCGCCTCCATGAGCTGATGTTTCCTGGGGCGCCGGTGCTTTTAACGCCCCGGCCCAGGGTGGGCAGGAAGACGGGACTAGATCTGGCGCTAGTATACGTTGACGGCGTGTGGGTCTCGGCCGATGCTAGGTTGCCCAATAGGTTGGTTATGGAGGCGGTAGAGGAGGGTCGCCTTGGGGCATTGGCTGGGCTCAGGGTGGTGAGGCGAGAGCCGATTTTCGGCGGGGCGAGGTTAGACCTCCTCTTGGGGGGGCCCCAGGGCCAGGTGCTGGTGGAGGCTAAGTCGGTTACTTTGGTGGAAGGAGGGATGGCCCTGTTCCCTGATGCTCCTACTCTAAGGGGGCGGCGGCATCTACAGGCCCTCATGGAGGCGCTCCGTCAGGGGCTGGGGGCGGCAGTCATCTTCGTTGTGCAGCGGGAAGATGCGCAGGCTTTCTCCCCCCATCATGGGGCCGATCCGGCCTTCGCCCGTGCCCTGGGGGAGGCCCACCGCAGTGGCGTGATGGTGCTGGCCTATCGGTGCCGGGTATCGCCCCAGGAGGTGGCCATCGCCGATCCCGTACCGGTATGCGTGTAAGGGGGGTTTAGTGTGGGAAGTAGTTAAAGGGTGGCTGGGCCTTGGGCCTCAGGATCCAGGCCCCCTGCCCAGAGTAGTCTTGCAGCCCATCGGGGTGGTTAGAAGCCCTGTGCGCCAGATGCGCCCCTACGGCTGGGAGGGGGTGGAGGCGCGCATAGTCCTTAGGCCAGCGCTGGCCCAGGCGCTATTGGGACTGGAAGGCTTCTCCCACGTCTATGTCCTTTTCTACTTACATGAGGTGCCATCAGAGCTTAGAGGGGCCCGCCTTCAGATCCATCCTGGAGGACGCCAAGATCTTCCCCTTGCGGGGCTATTTGCTACCCGCAGCCAGCTCCGGCCCAACCCCTTAGGCCTAACGGTATGTCCGCTGTTGAGGGTAAGCCATAACGTCCTATGGGTCCGTGGCCTCGACGCCATCGATGGCACGCCTGTGCTAGACATCAAGCCCTATATCCCTCACTACGATGCCGTTCCTGGGGCGCAGGTGCCCCCTTGGGTAGGGGGGTGAGGGGCTAGTGGAAAAGGATGTGTATCACGTCGCCGTCCTGGACGACGTATCCTTTGCCCTCAGTGCGGAGAAGGCCACGGGCTTTGGCCTCTTGTAGGGTGCCTACCTCTAGGAGCTGGTGCCAGGGGATCACCTCTGCCCGCACGAACCCTCTGGCCATGTCGGAGTGGATCTTGCTTGCTGCCTCTAAAGCAGTGGTGCCCCTGGGGACGGGCCAGGCACGACACTCTTCCCCCACCACTGTGTAGAAGGTGACGGTTCCCGTTACCTCTAGCACTGAGCGGAGAAAGGCTCCCATGCCCTCGGGGGGCAGGCCTAGTTCTTGGCGGAAGGCATCGGCCTCTTCCTGGGGCATTTGGGCCAGCTCTAGCTCCATTTGGGCACATATGGGGACAAAGGTGGTAGCCTCCCCTCCGTAACGTGATGCTAAGGCCTGGGAGATCTCTGTGCCTATCACGGGGTCGTCGGCGTTGATGGCGATGAGGAGGGGCCTGAGGGTAAGGAGGGCAAAGGGAGAGAGGAGCTTTCTCTCTTCAGGCGTGAGGCCTTCTTGGCGCAGGGGCCTCTCGGCCTCTAGGGTGGCCTTGGCCCTTTGCAGCGCCTTCAGCTCGCGCTGGGCCGATTCCCTTTCCGTTGGGCGGGCCGAGGCTGCTGCCTTGGCCACCTTCTCCAGCCGGCGCGAGACCACATCAAGGTCGCGGTAGGCCATCTCTAGGGAGAGCTCTTGGAAGTCCCTTTCAGGGTCCACTTCGCCTCTGGGGTGAGGCACGTCAGGGCGCCTAAAGGCCCTTATTACCATTACGAGGGCCTCGGCCCGGGAGAGGAGATGTGAGGCCTCGGGGGAAAAGGGGCGTCCCCCTTCAGGCCATGGGGGCAGGTCGTGAAAGGTGGCTTCAGGGTAGATGGTGCGAAGGGGACGGAAATGGGCGGCCAACTGGTCTAAGCGGGGATCGGGCAGAGGGACGGTGGCTACTGGCCCTCCCCTTGGCCCTCGCGTTATGGCGTGAAGGAGGGTGGTCTTGCCTGCCCCCTGGAGGCCGATAAGGGCCAGCTCCATGGCTTCATTATCTCACGTCCTCAGAGGGGAAGGCCCCTGCAGTCTTGACAGAGCTGGGCCATGCGGCGGGAGCTGAACTGGGCCCCTAAAAGGCCTTCTAGGCGTGACAGCATCTTCGCCGTGGCTACTCGCTCGCCGCATCGCTGGCAGGAGACCATCTCATCTTTGGCCACGGTCTTACGGCCCTCCCTTAGGGTGGCGGTGTCAACCCCCCGCCAGATAGCTATGGCGCCCCGTTCGCGCTCAGGGCAGGACTCTACGCACTGCCCACAAGCGATGCATAGAGTAGCCTCAAAGGAGAGGAAGGCCTGGCCTTCCCTTTCTTCGTACCCTAGGGCCCCTGTAGGGCACGAGAAGGCACAGCTGCTACACAGGGTGCAGGAAGACTCATCTACTTGGGCCACGCCTAGTGGTGCCCCCTCGTGAGCTAAGGTGAGGAGATGGTCCCCTGTGAGCGAGAGGATGGCCTGGGCATCGGCCCCGGCCCCGGCGATGGGGCCGATGCTTGTAGGCCCCCGTTCCTGTAAGGGAGGGACGGGAAGGTCTATATGGCCGTCTGTGGCGTCTACCAAGGGGATAATGACTGGGTCTTTCCCTAAGGCGGTGAGCAGGGAGCGACAAAAGTCCAGGCGGGCTTCCACCACCTGTCTCAGGCCCGATTGACATTGGTGTCGGCAGTGGCCTACCGCCACCGCCCCTCCCTGGAGGGCGAAGAGGAGAGCTGCTACAGAGACGGCTGAGGCGCAAGGTACCCTAACGGCCATCCATGGTCCCCCTGGTGGCGCTATCTGTGGGCATATGAAGGCTATGCCCCTTCCTTGGCCATAGGCTAGGGCGGCTTCTAGCTCGGCCCTCACCTCCTCTGGCGACCAGCCAGGCATCTCTAGGGCTAGCTGGGGGCAAGCCATGACGCATGCGCCGCAAGAGGTGCATGCCTCACGCCTGAGCTGAATGATCCCCCCCTCTTCTTCCAAGGCTTCGTGGGGGCAGGTATGGACGCACTGCCGGCACCCATCCTCGGCCCGGCAGCGAGCCCGGTGGACTGTAGGTATAGGCCTATAGGAAAGGGATGAAAGGGAGAAAAGAGCCCTCCGGGTTATTCGGCGCTGCCTGGGCAATAGGTAAGGACGCAGGTTCTCGGGGCGGGCCCCTGGGAAGGCCCTTGCCCTGAGAACCGCCATCGCCAAGGATGCCTGCGCCTTCTCTAGGGGGCGAGGATCCCCTTCACATATGCGGGCAAGGGGCACCACCTGGAATGCCAGGGGGCTTACCCCTGCTCGACGGGCGTATTCCTCCAGCTCACCTGCCGCCTCCCATCGGTAACAGGTGGCCACGATGAGCTGATCGGCCCCTTTGGCCTTTTGGGCTATCTGATAGGGGTGGGGGCATAATTGGCTGGCCACCTGGGCCTCTACCCCTTGCTCTTGGAGGAATGAGAGTAGCGATGCCACAGGGAGGCCTTTGTCCTCTACGTCTTGGCACAGGAGGACACGCACCGTCATCCTCTCATCCCTCATCGATGGTAGGGGCGAAGGCCAACTCTGCGTCTAGCAGTCGGGCCAGATCGTAGTCGTGGCAGGTGAGGGCCCAGGCAGCGTAAGCCCCCTTGACCAATACTGGCGGGGCCGCAGCCCCTTCTAGGCGCCTAACGAAGGCGGGAAGCCAGCGGCACAGATGGCCACCCAGAAACTTCCCCTCACGCTTCAATTGGCGCCTAACTTCCCGCGTATCGCCTCGCTCCCAGGCTTCGGCCTCCTGTCCGCACAGGTAGGACATGAACTCCAGCTCAACGCTGATATGGTCGGGCCCATGGGGGAAAGTGGGGTGCAAACCTGCCCTCAGGTAGGCCTGTTGCAGATCGGCCACCACCTCGGCCTGGGCTAGGAGGATCGGCCCCAAGTAGGAAGATTCCCATGGGGGGGCATCTCCTCCCGGCCCCAAAAGGCGGTTATAGTCCTCCAGGGACAAGGGCTCTTTTTGCCCTAAGGAGGCCGAAAACTCCCTCCATGGCATATAAAAGGGCAGATCGCGGGCCCATTTATCTTGTCGCCTCAGCGACTTGGCCGCCTCCTGCATCTGCTGCCACCGCTCTTTTTGGGGCGGCAGGAAGGAAGAGGCCAGAAGCCTATAAATGCCCTGACGGAACCGGGCTGCCCGCCCCCAACTTCCCAAGGCCCTACTCTTTACCTCCCCTCTGGGGCCAAAGCTCATAGACCACGGCCGCCAGGAAGGCGATCATCACCCCTATGATGAACAAGAGAGGTGCAAACGCCAGACGTGGATTGCTGAACTTCTCCGATTCGGGTGGGAAGCCCCAAGGGGCAGCCAGCACCAGATAGCTTACCACCATCAGGGCGATCCCTGCCGTTAGCACTAACAAGGCGGCCCAGGCACGCCGGGAGATCATGGCCTCACCTCCTCAACCGGTGCCGGCACCTCCATGATGGGGAAAGCCTTCATGAACAGCAAGATCGTCAGCGCTCCTAGGCCCATGAGGCCGGCGATGATAGCCCCCTCCACCCATGTGGGTATGTACATGCCGATCCCGTATGGGAGCAGGGAGCCATGGGTGAGGGAGGGCACTACGATGATGAGGCGCTTGGCCACCGCCGTCACGTTCGCTAAGATGCCACTAGCCACCAGCAAGGGGATACTCCAACGGCCCGAGAGGGCCTGGGAAGCAAGCAACCCTATGGCCAAGCCCAACGCCCCCATCCCCGTCCAGAAGAAGGGTGCATAATAGCCCACCAGCACGAGCTTGGCCAACCTCTGCTCATGCTCGCGGCCGGCGTAGCCAGCCGTCACCATCTCCACGATGGTGAAGTAGATGTAGATTATGCCCAGCACCAAAAGGGCCTGCCCTAGCCAGCGGAAGGCGGCCATCTCCGGCTGATCTCTAAGGCCCAAGGACCAGCGCAAGAGGGCAGCCAGGACAATGATGTGGCCGATGCCGGAAACTCCTGCTAGCACCACAAATCCAGGGGCCTGCAAGGCGCTGAACCAGCCCGGCCTACCCCCCATAAGGCCGAACACCAGACCCAGGGTGGAGTGGGCGATGACCAGCAGAGGTAGGATGCCCAGGGCCAACCAGAAGGAGATGCGCTCGTGGCGGGCCTTCTCCTCGGGCGTATCCTGGTAGCCAGCGGCCCAAGCGCGGTATAGCCAACGCAATGGGCTGGGATATTGGGCCATAAGGTAGGCATCGCGGCGCCCAGCCAGATAGAAGTAGACCAGGCTTGCAAAGAGATAACCAGCAATCACCATGGTGAAGGTGCCAAAGAAGGGCGATTGGGGACGAGCATAACGGAACAGGTTTGCGATGCCCCGCAACGGCTGGCCCAGGTCAGCCAAGACCGATAAGGCGCCCAAGATGAGGGAAACGATGGTGAGCAGCTCGGCCACCCTTGAGATGGGACGCAGATAGGTAAGGCCCAAGATCCTGATGAGGGCTGCCACCGTTATCCCGGCAAAGCTCACACCCACGAAGTAGACGATGAAGGATACATATAACCCCCATGTGGCTCCGCCCATGGTGCCCCAGTCACGTAGGCCAGTGGCTATTGGGCCTTCCAACTCCTGAATGGCGTAGGCGAATGCGCCTACGCCTACTAGGGCAGCTGCTATTGCCACCAGGGCTAGCCAGCCAAGGCTTATTCTGCCTACGCCATAAGGGAGGGCTACCGCCCGGCCGCTCATCCTCTCTTACCTCCTTTCACGGGCATCACCTGTCGCACCTCGGGGGAGGGCGGGTTGCCCATCAGGTAGTAGACCCTAGGTTTCGTCCCTTCCTCCTCGAGGAGGCGGAAGTGAGGGTTGGTGCGCAGCTTCTGGGACACGATGCTATTGGGGTCGTCCAAGTCGCCAAACTCGAAGACCCGCACGGGGCAGTTGGCCACGCAGGCTGGCTCCAACCCTTTCTCCACCCGGTGGACGCAGAAGGTGCACTTCCCTATCACGCCACGGTAGTGGTGGGCGCCAGCAGTTAGGCGCTCTTCCGGACCGTAGCGCAGATCGGCGTCGGGGTTGCGGTAGGGGGGCATTGTATTGTTGGTGCGGGATTTCACCTCGGGGTCGTCGGTGTAGTCCAGGTACTGGGCCTTATCGGGGTGCTTCCAGTGGAAGTAGTTCACCCCGTAGGGGCAGGCCACCTCGCAGTACCTGCAGCCGATGCACCGCTGGAAGTCGGTGAGCACTAGGCCGTCATCCCGCTTATAGCGGGCGCCCACGGGACACACCTTGACACAGGGGGCGTTATCGCAGTGTTGGCAGGGGCGGGGCAAGAACCAGACCCTTGTCTTTGGGTACTCTTCCTCTTCGAAGCGGAAGACGTACATCCAGAAGTGGGCCTCAGGGGTATTGTTCTCCACCTTGCAGGCCACCATGCATGCCCGGCATCCCATACACCGGCTCAGATCGATGGTCATGGCATAACGGGGCATGGCCATCTACCTCCTCTCACGCCTTATAGACCCTCACCTTCACCAGGAAGCTCTGGTCGGCGGTGTTGGCTATGTAGCCGGGGCCGGTGAAGAAGAGCTCAGCTGCCCCTGGCCCTTGGCCTTCGCTCCAAGGGTGGCGTGCGATGTCACCGTAGTGGTGAGGAAGGCCAACGGTATCGGGCCTTATAGCCTCGGTAAGGAAGACTTTGACTTTGGCCCTCTTCGTCTGGCCTGTGACGGCGTTGTGGGACTCCACCCATACCTCGTCGCCGTCCTTGATGCCCCGCGCCTTGGCGGCCTTGGGGTTCATCCACAGCCTCTGGGCAGGGGCTAGCTCTGCTACTAGGGGTAGGTTGGTGCCTCTTGCCTGCTTGAACTCGATGAGCTTGAAGGATATGAGGTATAGGTCATACTGGGGGGGCGACTGTTCCATAGTGGGCTTGCGCCAGGTGGGTAGGGGGGTGTAGTCGCGCCAGAAGATTTCGCTTACCCCCCGGGCCTGCATCTGGCGCTGCATCAGGAGGAGGGACTCGCCGTATAACCGGTGGCGGATGCCACCAAAGGGAGGGTCTTGGGCGTACCCGTACTGCTGGGCTATGGGTATCTCCCCCTTCACCCACACGCCGTTCCTTTCAAAGTAGGCGATGCCCTCACTTAGGCCCTGCGACTTGGCCCACAGGTCGAAGATCTCCCTGGGAGTGGGCTTGCGCCCCTTGGGGAGGGTATTGGGGGCCTTGAGGTTCAGCTCCTTATTGATGTTCTCAATGAATTTGTCCAAAATCCCCAGCCTTTCTGCCAGGTCCAGGTATATCTCCAGCTCCCCACGGCTCTCCCCCAACGGATCCATGACGGGAAGGCGCAAGGCGACGGCATCCACGTACTGGTCGGTTGCTGAGAGGGGACCCTCGTACTTTTCCAGGGTGGATGCAGGTAGGATAACGTCTGCCAAAAGGTCGGCCGTCTTAGAGATCCAGGCATCTAGGACGACGATGAAGGGGATGCGCTTAAACCCTTCCAATATGTCCTGGCTGGAGCCGAACGCCAGGAGGGGGTTGCTCATATGGATGATCATCACCTGGGGCAGCTGCGCCTTGTCCACCTTCCAGGCCTCAGGGTCTTTGAGGGCCAAGGCCACGATGGCCGAGTTGTTGCTGTTGATGGGGAAGAACTCGGAGTTCTCCAGCCAGATGTTGTAGGGTGGGTTGGCGAGCTTGGCCTCACCAAACTTCTGGAAGTTGGCGTGGATCTTCCAGGTGAAGTCGACCCTTTGGCCGCCCACGGCACCTGGGCTCCCTAAGAGCATCATCAAGATCGCCATGGCCCGTGTGGCCTGGAAGCCTAACTCCTGCTGGGCGAGATGGTAGGTGTGGATGGCCACTGGCCGCAGGGGGAGCACCTTGCCCCCAAGGGAGATGGTGGCGCCAATTTGGGCGTTCTCAGCCAGCGCCTTGGCCAGGCGACGTATCTCCTCTGCGGGGACATCACATATAGATGCTGCCCAATCGGGCGTGTAGCCCTGGACGTGCTCCTTAAGGACTTGGAAGGCGGTGCGCAAACGCCTCCCCTGCCATTGGAAGGTGCCCTCCAGGGCAGGCCGCACGCCTGGGGCATCGTAGGGCCTTGGGGCACCCGACCCTTCGTCCCATACTTGTTCCTTCCCCTCCAGGCGCAAGAAGGTGCCATCTTCCTGAACAAGGAAGGGGGCATTGGTGTAGTTGACGAGGTATGCCCTGTCTATAGAACCCTGGGCTATGACCTGATGGATAAGGGCCAAGGCTAGGGCGAGATCGCTGCCTGGGCGGATGGGTATCCACCAGTCGGCGTGAGGGCCGGCGCTGTGGAGACGGGGATCTATGTGAACCACCTTCATCCCCCTCTCTCTCGCCTCAACTAGCTGGCGGGGGAAGGTGATCCAGCACAGCTTATTGCCACCGCCGGCAGTGATGTTCCAGCCCCACGAGAGGAGGAGGTTGGTGTACTTAAAGTCAGGGTGGAGGACGCCGTTAAGGCCCAAGGTGTACTCGCTGGCCCGGTAGCCGGCATCGGAGCAGAAGGCGCCGTGGTGGAGCTTGACGGCGCCTAGAGCGGCCGTGAAGGCGTTGTCGTAGAGGGGGCCAGACTTGCTCCTCCCTTTCTGCCATATCACCGTCTTAGCCCCTTTGGCTTGGGCCTCCCGGATCTTGGACGCTACCAGATTGAGGGCCTCTTCCCAAGAGGCAGTGCGAAATTGGCCAGGTATCCCCTTCTCGTTGGTGCGTATTAGGGGAGTGCGCACGCGGTTGGGATCGTAGAGGGCACTGATCTGGGCCACTCCCTTGGGGCATAGGGTGCCTAGGTTCCGGGGATGAGCAGCGTTCCCTTCTAGCTTTACCACCCGCCCGCCGATGCGCCGGGCCAGTATGCCGCAGTCCTGCTTGCCTATCCAGCAGGTAGTGGGCACCCACTCTTCCGACGGGGCGGCCGATGATCGGGCTTCTCCTTCAGGGCCAGCTAAGGTCTCTAGGTTCCTGTAAAGGAAGGCAGAAGCTGCCGCTACCCCTCCCGCTGCTGCTGCCCCCTTTAGGAAAGTCCTCCTGCTCACCTTAAGGGCCATAGCCATCACCCCCTGTAGGCCATGAGGAGGCTCGCTCTTTTCAGAAGATTAAACGGAGGCGGATGTGGTCCATATGGGACGTTAGTCACAAATTTCTGGCCCAATGGTCTCAACCCTCTTTGGGTCCTAAGGCCCTTAGCCTCCTAAGGTATCACGCCACAATTTTACACCGGCTAGCTGGGGGCAGAGGCCTTTCGTTTATCCAGGGGCTGGCTTGTGTTATACAAGGCAGTTAGGATGTGGGCGCCTGGGCTTTTGGGCCTTCTGGTGGGCCACTTACTGGGCTTGGGGTGGAGCTACCTGTATGGGGAGAGGCGGTGGAGGGGGCTTCTCCTTTGTCAGGAGTGCGGCCTAGGTGTGGGTGGGGCCTCTTTATTGCCGGTGGTGGGCGTTTTGGCCTCGTCTCTCACCTGCCATCGATGTGCCTGTCCTCTACCTGTTAGGGCCCTGGTCCTGCCCATAGCTGGTGGGGGGTTAGGTGTAGCTTCCTACTTCTCCTTAGGCCCCCAAATAGGGCCTGCCCTCTTAGGGGCCCTTTTTGGGGTTGTCCTTTTGGCCTTAACCATCACCGATTTGGAGAGGAGGCTTTTGCCCAACCGCCTCACCTATACCGCTACCTTTTTGGCCTTGGTCTTATCATGGGGCTGGGAGGGGCGAGGCCCTGTTGAGGCCGCAGCTGGCGCTGGCTTTGGCGCTATAGCCTTGGGATTGGCTTATCTCTTGCTGAGGGGAGGTCTGGGGGCAGGGGATGTGAAGCTCGCCATCTTTATAGGGGCGGTGGTTGGCTTCCCAAGGGTGGTGGGGGCCCTAATGGTGGGAGT
>Ga0105160_1000928_pt1 | contig 12605 bp, 8 predicted proteins | sample GXS110809BmetaG_FD_89591 | JGI IMG/M metagenome (GOLD analysis project Ga0105160, IMG submission 89591) | Hot spring microbial communities from Gongxiaoshe hot spring, China to study Microbial Dark Matter (Phase II) - GXS 110809B | ecosystem: Environmental > Aquatic > Thermal springs > Hot... | reverse complement strand
ATTTTTCTTACTTTTTCATTAGCATTTTTAGCAAATCCCATTACTATTTTTTCCATTTTTTGTTTTATACCTTGCTTTATTACATTTAATTTGGAAGGCCAATTAGGGATATTACTTAATATTTTTTTCCTTACTTCATTTCTATCAATTTTATTTTTGGAGTTTGTTTGCTTTGTTTGATTATTTTGGTTTGCTTGATTATTTTTCAATTCTTCAGCTTCCTTATTTTTTACATATTCACTTAGTTCTTGTCTTATACTTCTTACTTCATCCCTTACGTTTGTTTCCCCTTGTAGATCAAGGGCAACACCAACTGCAAGTATTGCTTCTATATCTAACTCTGCAAAGGAAGAGAATTTTACATTCCAGTTATTGGTATTAATTCTGGCTTCACTGTATGCTCCTGCAGCTCCTCCCACGCCTACACCGGTTTGGACACTAAGTTCACCACTTATGCTACCTTCAGAGCTTGAAAAAGATATTCCTTCATGAACGCCTACATTGGCTTGTGCTCTTGCAGCTCCATAGACTCCTGCCTTTGATACTATTTCATCACCTTGCCTTGATGTAGCAGCACCATATTTTATGTTAGCTTCGGCAAGGGCTTCAGCATTAACACCCTTTTTATGTGAAACTTTTGAATCTCCTACCCTCAAGCTTCCTTCCCTTTCCAATTTTGCTTTAGCAGATGCTTCCGCACCAGCTTCAACATAAGCTCCTCCATTTCTATCAGCCATAACTCTGGCTCTTCCACCAGCACCCACTTCTCCTTCCAACCTACCATAAGCACCTACAGAGAAATCATCGTTTCCAATACTATAGCCTCCTTTTATTTCTCCGCTTGCTCCTACCTCTCCTTCAACACCAGCATTCAAACTTCTTCCATCAAAATGAGCCGTAGCATCTCCCTCTGCATTTGCTTCACCACTAACTTCAGCTTCTGCTCCAAGAGCAACACCAAAAGCATTAGCAAGATTTGTTTGAATACTCCTTCTAAATTCCAAACCATTGTCACTTTGTTCAGGTTTAGTAGAACTACTTCTAACAGCTCCATAATTTCTAACGTTAGTTGAATTACCCACAGAATTTATATTCATAATCCCTACCCCCTTGTTTTATTATCCTATAATTTAAATGTACTCAAAAGTCAAAAATATAAATAAAAAATAAAAAAAAATTTACATTTTTTTTACATTTTTCACTTCAAAATACCTTTTTAGAACATATAAAATATTGGCAATTTTTATTAATATTACATCCTTGGCAAAAAGGCTTAACTTTGCAAATTGTCTGCCCAAAAGCAACTAAATACCTATTTAAATTCAAATATAGTTGTTTTGGGATTTTGTCTTGAACTTTTCTACTATGAAGGATTTTCCAAGTTTGGTTGGGATCTTTGGTTTTCAATACTCCAAACCTGTTTAATATTCTAAAAACATGCACATCAACTCCAATTAAAGGTTGTCTAAATAAATCATTCAAAATAATAGATCCAACTTTTAAACCTATACCCGGCAATTTTACCAACTCTTCTAAATTATCAGGTATTTCACAATTATATTTCTCAACAATTACCTTATTAAAATCCCAGAATATTTTTGCTTTATTTTTATAAAATCCCAATGGCTTAAACATTATTTCTAATTCTTCTTTGCTAACTTTCAGAACATCTAAAGGGTTAGAAAAATTTTTTTCCAATATGGGTAAAACTTTAATAAGAGCTTTATCTGTTGTTCTGGAAGAAAGTATTGTGCCCCATACCATTAACCACTTACTTTTTCTTTTTAAAGAATATAACTTAAAAACAGGAGCATCTTTTAACTTTTCCTCATTTATTAGATAGTTATACAAGATCATCAATTTTTCAACATCGATCATAAGAATAGAATTCTGCTACGAATTCCAATTATCCTACAATTACAAAGGTTTTTTATTTAAAAAATAAAAAAATATAAAAAATGAAAATACATCAAATAATAAAATTAATACTAAAAAAATACGCTAAAAATAAAAAAAACAAAATAAAAGAAATTATCAAAATAATAGAAATAGGAATAAACAAAACTTTCGATAAATGGAAACAAGAAGAAGAAATAGAAAAAAAGTTAATAGACACAATAGATAAAATCAGTAAAATGGTGCTAAACTATAATTTCCCAATACAATATTTTCAAACTTTTGTAGAATTTGGTTGTTCAAGACGTTGTTTAAAGCTTTATATTAACCCTTATACATTGATTCCTCGGATAGAAACTGAAATACTTGTAGAAAAAGCATTCCAAAGAATAATGAAATTAGAGATAATAAAAAAATATGAAGATATATTAATTATTGATTTTGGCACAGGGTCAGGAAATATAGCATTATACCTTACTAAACTTCTAAATAACAATAAAATAAAAACTATAGGAACAGACATATCATTCAATGCTTTAAAAGTAGCACAAAAAAATTCCATAATAAACAACATTGAAATTTTTCTACTTAATTCCCAAAATTTAAACATGATCAAAAAATCAAAAAATACTTTTCTTATTCTATTATCAAATCCGCCGTATTTAACGAAAAAAGAAATGAGAAAAGAATTGTATTTCGAACCAGAATATGCTTTACTAACTATTCGAAAAACATTTTTTTATCAAAATCTAATAAATTTTTCAATAGAAAACAAGCCCTCGATTTCATTTTTTGAGATAGACAAGAAATCCTTTGAAAAACTCCTACCTTTTTTACTAAAAAACCAACTAAAATACTCGATAAGTCCATTACAAAAAAGTATATACATGCTTGAAATTTTTAATATCAAATAAGGAACTTTTATACTTTTTGATATAAATATATAATAGGTAACAACAAAATAAGGATAAAAAGGAGTGGTTTTACAATGGATATTCCGAAAATAAAAAGTGAAAATCAATATAAGATGCTAAATAACCAAACCAACCCAATAACCTCAGAACAAAAAGATGTTGAAAACAAAATAAAAGATGAGTATCAAACCAAAGAAGAAACAAAAAATAATGTAACAGAAAATAGGAAAGATAAGTTCATAGAAGAACTGGCCAAAATAAATGATTTCATTTTTTACAATATTTTTAAACCCCTTATTGCATTTACAAAAGGAGCAAAAGTTTTATACCAAGGAGGACTAATAGACAGAAAAATAGGTAGTATATCAGGATTAAACCACATGGTTAATATCTACATAATGGGAAGGGAAATCAACAAAGCATTAGAAGATGGAAAAATAACAAAAAAAGAAGCAATAGAATTAGCAGGTAAAGGTATAGGATTATACACAGGTGATATAATTGGTGGGCTATTAGGTTTAGCAGTTGGAGCAACAATAGGAGGACCAATAGGAGGAGTAATCGGGAAAGCAATAGGAACAACTCTTGGAAGCATTTACGGAAAAGATATTTTCAAAAAATTATCAACAAAAGCTTATGAAAAAATAAAAAATCACCAACTGTAATTTAGCCTAATAAATACGGTTCTTGGATCAACAGGATAAAAAGAAACAGGATTATTATTCGACAAACTTATAGCATATTTAGCTTTCACATCAAAAAGGTTGTAAATAGTTAAACCTAAATTCATTCTTTCATTTAAATCATAAACAAAATTCAAATTGGTTATAATAAAGTCAGGTAATCTATTACCATAATCATCCAAAACAGAGGATGTCCATTTGTTCTCTATTGATACCCATAAATTTTGATTTAATCTTTTAGCGTATTTGATTAAAAATAGATTTTTGGGAGAATTAGAAAGGAAAGATAAATCTGTATTAGGAGAGGTTTTAATAAATCTTGCATTGGAATAGCTGTAAGATACTCTAATAAATTCTCTGTCTTTTAGATAATTAACATAATCTATTAAAGCACCCGAGACTTCTATGTTTCCTATATTTTGGTATTGGCTAACATCTATACCAAGCGGGCATAAACCAACAATTACAGAGTTAATTAAATTTGAGACTTTCATTAAATAAAGGGAAGCAGAGAAATAACCATAATTTCTCTTATTCTTAAATTCATTATAGTATATAAGTTCCCATGTTTTATGCTTTTCGGGTTGCAGATTAGGATTATTTAGTGTAGAAAGGCCACCGTCGTTATAAAAAGCTTCACTTACAGAAGGAGCACGATAATTCTGAGAATAAACCAATTTCAAAGCCCTTCCGTCCCATACTTTTATCAGAGAAAACTGAGGAATAAATATGGATTTGAAATCACCGTATAAACTACCATAAGTATCATATCTTAAAGAAGTAGAAAAAACCCAGTAATTATTTGTTCTTTTTGAAAAATAGTAATCATATACCATATAGAAAGAAAAAAGCGGTAAATCTTTTCTTTGTTCATTAATATACTCTTGTATAAAACTTTTACTAAAATAATCAACATCAAAATTTCGGAATTTATAAGAAAATAACTTATACTCAGATCCAATGAGAAAAGTAAATGAATCAGAGGATTTTAAATAGTTTGTATCAATTGAAATAACTTTTCCTGCCAAATCATCTATATTTATAGCACCTACCGAAGCAGTTGGGTAAAGACCATTTTCTTTGTAATCTAAATAATAAAAATTAACATTTATAGAAGAGCTTTTTGGGAGAAAAATAGTATGCTTCAAAAAAGAGTGATAGAAAATATCTTCAAGATAATCATTTCGGTCGTTAAGAGTTATTCCCAAAGCTCCTGTGGGAAAATGACTTCTATTATAAAAATTTGAAAAATAAAATGAAGTTGAGGATATTGGACTATCCCTCTTAACAAAAAAATGAAAATGTTTTTTATAATAATTATCATCGTTTATACTAAATTCATTTCTCTGGGGTAAAAAAATTGTTCTTCCTTCGTAAGAAAACAAATCTGCACCAAGATATATTTGGGGATCATCATTAAGAAAAAATTTAATAGAATTAACTGATCCTTTAGAATAATAAGTAGAAGACAAAGAAAATTTTTTATCAAACTTTTCATTAAAATAAGGTATAAAATTAACGGTAGCAAGTAGAGCATTAGAACCAGAATAAACATTAGAGTATCCCTGAACTACTTCAACAGAATTTAAAAAGGAAGGATTATATTCAATAGGAAAGCCAAAAATATTTTCATTGATGGGAAATCCATTTAGTAAAAACAATGCTCTGGAATTATAGCTACCTGGTATTTGTATTCCTCTACTACCTAAGTACCACGTATTACCATCCTTAACAACATAAAGACCAGGACTAAAGTTCAATAGATCAGACAAAGTATTATAATAAAACAATTTCAATTCCTGGGGCAAGATAATAGAAACAAAAGCTGGGGAATTAATAATATTTTTGGAATATTTACTAATACCTTGCGTTTTAAAGCTAAAATCAATTTCACTTTCAATAAAAAGTTTTTCTTCATAATCATTAGCAAAAGTAGTAATAACCAAAAAAAGCAACAATAATATTATTCTTTTCATGATTTCATCCCTCCGCAAAATCCTTAACTTTCAAAGTTTCAATTTGTTTAAAATCTTCTAAGTCTACTAATTTACCATATAAGATGACACTAACTCTATTTTTGCCTTTTCTTTTAGAGTTATATAGGTTATCGTCTGCTATTTTAACAAGTGCATCTTTATCTTTTGAATCTTCAGGATAAAATGCTACACCAAAGCTTGCAGACACAGACAACTTTGTGCCATCATCCAAAATAAACTCTGTTTTAGATATTATATTTTTAAGGTCCAAGCAGAATTTAAGAGCATCAATTTTATTTGACACATTGAGTATAATTATAAATTCTTCTCCACCATATCTTGCTGCTATATCGGTATTCCTTTTTCTTGTTTTTATTATTTCCGCTACCTTAGATAACACCATATCACCAACCTTATGTCCGTAGGTATCATTTATTTTTTTGAAATTATCTATATCAAGCATAACGACGGCAAATGTTTTATTCAATCCGAGAGCAATTTTCATTTTGCTTTCTAAAGCGATAGCATTGTAGAATTTTTCGAAAGCTCCTCTATTATAAAGTTTTGTCAAAGCATCTAAGGAAGCGATTGATTCAAGCAAAGTTAATTGTTGTTCAAGTGCCTGTGCCATTCTTATAAAACTATCAACTAAATAATTAAATTCTTTAAACCAAAATACTCTTCTTTGTATGTTAAACTTAGATTTACTAAGCTCTACAGCTAAATTTCTTAAATATTCTATAGGCTTATAAAACTGAATTATCATAAAAATACTAACGATTATAGAAAATAGACTAAGTAAAGCAAGAACTAAGGATGAATAAAACCCAATTGTTTTCAATTGATTATCTAATCTGGTTAAATCAAATACAATCAAAAGATAACCTATCAAAATCTTATCCTGTATATCACTTATTATAGTTTTTTCTATAGGAGTTATAACTATTAATAATTTTGATATTTTCTCGCCATTTTCAATATTGAGATTATAATCATCAATATAATACTTTTGCGTTTTTCCTAACAATGAAATGAAATCTTTTTTAGAAACATAATCTACCAACTGAGGATATCTACTGAAATAAATTAAATTAGCACCTTGTTTATTAAAAACAGCTAAATAAATTATATTTTGATTATCATATTCTTGTTGCAGAATTATTTTCATTGCCTCAAATTGTTCATACTCAATGTATTTCTTCATTCTTGACGAAATATTTTTAGATGTTTCAATATAAAAATCAATAGTATATTTTATAAGATTATTTTCGAGATTATTTTTCAGCCAATACAAAGTTATAGCAAAAATAAGGATGTTGAAAGCAAGGAGAACAAAGATAGCATTATTTATTTTTCTAAAAAAATCAATTATTTTCATTTGCTAACTACGACAAATGGGCTTGGGAAAAATATCTTATATGTATTATCAGTATTCAGGAAAGAGTTTTTCTTAATATAAATCGCCATCATCTTTCCTAATTGATAATAATCTATAACATAAGCTAAGTCAACTCCATACTGAAGTAAAACTCTATGAGAAGAAATAATGATCTTATTGTAAGATTTTATAGATTTTATTAAAAAAAGGAGATTTTCCTCATCTAGTATCATCGCATCAGAAAAAAAATATACAGCATCAACATTAGCAACCGACTTACTTATGTATTTAAAATTAAAATTATCAACTTGTAGCAAAACAGGTTCTAAGCCATTTTTTTTGACAGAATCAAAAGCCGACTGCACCGCATAACTCTTTTCATTGTATAATAAACCGATCTTTTTAACATTAGGGTATTTCTTTTTAAAATCGCTAAAAACTTCATCAAAAGGTGGATATATTGAAAATCCTATAAATTTCCCTAAAATTCCTAAAGTGTCAGGCATTAAAACTAAAGCATACATATTTATCTTTTCTTTGTGGTAATTTTGTTTCAGATAAAAAGCAGCTTCGCTTGTTAGAGCAATAACAACATCAGACCTGTTTAACAAATCGGAATTTAGTTTATCCAATTCAACAACAACACAATTTTCCTTCGGATATTCACTTAGAAACCCATTTATCGTTAATTTAACAGGTTGCAAATCTTTTCCCTTTATTATTAGAACATTTAAGTATTGTGTATAAGAAAAAGAAAATGATAATAGTAACAATAAAAATAAAAAAACATTATAAAATTTCATCATAACCCATACTCCTTTTGTATAAAATCGATAAATTTTTCGAATATTTCAGGATCAAATTTTGTTTTCTCTTTATGTAATATTTCTAATGCTTCTTGGATAGAATACGCTTTTCTGTAGGGTCTTTCCTCTTGCAAAGCAACAAAAACATCGCAAATTTTTATTACTCTTGCAAGGAATGGAATAGAGCTACCCATCAGACCTTCAGGATACCCACTACCATCCCAAGATTCATGATGTGATTTTATGATATTAGAAATATCTTTATAAATATCCAATTTTTGGAAAATGTTATAAGCTATTAACGGATGATCTTTTATATATTTCATTTCATTTGGGGATAAATTTGTAGCTTTACCAAAAATATATTCAGGAATAGAAATATATCCAATGTTCATTATTTTAGCAGCGTGAGAAATTTTTTCAATATCATCATAATCTAAGTTAAGGTAACGAGAGAATTTAACACATAATTCTGAAACTTTTTCAGAATGCCCCTTAGCATAAATATTCTTAGCCTCTATTACACTGGCTATCTTCTCAATAGTTCTCATCGTCGCCCTTATTATCCAATTATAATTGTAGTTCGTTAAAGCAACAGGTAATAATCCAATAATCAATAAATACACTAAATAAATACTTTTTGTAGATAAATCATAAATTATCAAAAAAAAGGAACTATTAAAAATTAGGGAAAATAATAAAAATTTTAAATCATCATAAAAAAAATAATTATTCTCATTAAAGTATACCTTGAAATTAAAAAACAAATTTAAAAGATAAAAAACGGTAACAAACAAAAAATAAAGTAATAAGAAATAGATAAAAACCTGTAAAAAAAGGAAATCTTTACCCCATAAACTTTTAATACTATCTGAAAAATAAAAGTAATAAACAAAAAGGATCATAGAAAAAAAAGGTAAAAAATTGAAGACAAAATTTAACCACAAATTATTCCAGATTCTAAAAACATAAAAATTTAATAATGAGTAGATAAATTTAGATAATAAAACAATAATAAATGTTATCATTAAATCCCACTTATTTATAAATGCCCAATAAATAAAGAACAAATAAATACAATCAGATATTCTAAGAGGAACATTAAAAGGTTTCGAAATATTTATAAAATTAGAGAATATTAGAACTATTGTCCATAATATTTCATTAAACATTTTTAATACATTGATAAATTAAGGTGGCGGCACGAGGAATCGAACCTCGGACCCAGGGATTATGATTCCCCTGCTCTACCGCTGAGCTATACCGCCTCACTATCTTATTCTACAAAAAATCACACTAACCTCCTTACTACCTATTCAAAATTCATTACAAAAAATCTTGTCTGCGAAAAAACCTTTACACTCTTCTCTCCAAAACTTCAGGATTGACAATACTTAATGGCTTCTTACCAGAAAGGAAATTTACCAAATTAGTTACAGCCATTTCTGCCATTTTTGTTCTCGTTTCAAAACTTGCGCTCCCTATATGAGGTAATAATACAACATTATCCATTTTCAATAATTCGGGATGGATTTCTGGTTCAAACTCAAATACATCCAATCCAGCAGAAAAAATTATTCCCTCTTTCAAAGCTTTGACTAAATCTTCTTCCTTGATAACTTTTCCACGAGCAGTATTAACAATAGTAGCAGTAGGCTTCATAAGCTTTAATTTTTCATAAGTTATCATATGATATGTTTGATCATTTAAAGGAGTATGAATAGAAACTATATCACTTTCTTTTAGTAATTCATCTAAATCTCTATACTCAGCGTTTAATTTCTTTTCAGCCTCATAATCTCTACTTCTACTGTAATAGATTACTTTCATATTAAACCCTGAAGCTCTTCTTGCAACAGCCTGCCCTATTCTTCCAAATCCTATTATCCCCAAAACTTTTCCATACACATCATAACCTAAAAATAGCTCCGGTTCCCATCCTTTGAACTTACCTTCTCTTGTAAATTTATCAGCGCTGACGATTAACCTTCTTGCAGCAAGTATTAAAGCCCAAGCTAAATCTGCAGAAGTTTCAGTCAACACACCAGGAGTATTCGTAACACAGATTCCCTTCTTTGTTGCATATTCAACATCAATATTGTCAAAACCAACAGCGTAATTACTTATTATTTTTAAATTTGGCAAACTGTCGATAATTTCTTTATCAATCTTATCAGTTAATAAACAAAGTAAACCCACTACACCTTCTCTGTTTTTTAAAATAAACTCTTTAGTTGATTCATCTGTTTCTTTAACTATAACCTCATAACCCTCCAAGTTTATCTTTTCATGCCATTTTCCTGGTAATTTTTTAGTTACTAATATTCTCATTTTCTATCCCTACCTTTCCAACAAATTCTATTAAATTTTTGAACACTGGATAAGATTCCTTTTTACTATAAACAATCTCAAAATATTTTTTAAAGTCTTCAATTTTTCCTAATTTAAAACTTACAAACATCATAATAAAACTGGCATAAAAAGAAAAATATTTATCTTTCGAGTAAGATGCGATGAATTTTTTCACTTCAATCAATGCACTTTTTATATCATCACTTTCTAAATAGTTTAAAATTTTACTTAAATTATCAATAAGAGCTACTATTTTTTCATCACCATTATATGACCGAATTTTCGTTTTTTCAATAATTTTATTAATAATGTTTAAATAACTTACTTTTCTACTATCATACAAAGTTAAAAACATCAGCTTTACAAACAAAGCTAAAACATATTCCTCTTCATTCCTGATAGTAATATTTTCTAATTTATTGAAATCTGTAACATGAGCTATTGATACCATTTCTTCATTGTCAGTTTTCAAAGAAGAAATTAGTTTTATGATACTTTGCAAAAACTTATAATTTTCCATCTTTTGTTGGCAAAGTAGAAGCCATTTATTAAATTCCTCAAACTTCTTTTGTTTATAACTTAACACAGCAAGTATTAACCATACATAAAAAGAAAAATACTCATTCTTTGAATAGTTTTTAACGAATTCTTTAACTATATTCATCAAGCCTTTTAGGTCATTTCTTAAAATGTTATCTTCTATTTTTTCAAAATAACTAACTAACAATTTCTCCTTTTCATCCAGGTTTAAATTAGACTCTTTTATTATATTGTTTATCTTTTCATACTTATCTTTATCGTTTGTAAAAACAATAAAATATAGCTTCAGTAGATAAGCAAGTATAAAGTCTTCACTACTATTTATTCCCACATTGTCCAATTTTTCAAAATCATCAAGAAAACTATCAAGAGACGTTAAACTAATCCTAAGCTGATTTTTATTTTCATTTTGGTTAGTTTCAGCAGCAATTTCATTAACATCGCTTTCATTAGGATTAATATCATTTACATTTATTTGATTCAATTGAATTTGGTTAAGATCAGTTTCGTTTAAATTAACTTCGTTTAAATTAACTTCGTTTAAATTAACTTCGTTTAAATTAACTTCGTTTAGAGTAGTTTCTTCTAGCTTAACTTCGTTGTCCGATTTAATCTCTTGTATTTCAGATTCCTCTATATTTTCCTTTTTTTGTTCTGTGCTTGTTTTAAATATTTTTATATAATCAATTTCTGCTTTATTCTTTATTTCTTCAAATTCTTCTAAATTGGAGTAAAACAGTAATTTATGTTCAACTAAATTAATAAGGGTATCATAAGAATTATTTACAGCGAAAGTTTTTAGTAAATTTAAATAATAGATAACCTGTTCCTTTATTTCCAATTTATCAAAAATGTAGAATTTCAAAATCATAGAAAGTATAGAATAATCGTTTTCAAGTTCCGATAACATTCTATAGATCTCATCAAGATTATCCTTTTTGTATAGGGTATTGATATAAGCAATTTTTTCAGATACAGAAGGTGCAATCTTTTCTAATTCATTAATTAAAGATTGATATTTTTCTCTATCTTCTCTTATTTTAGCCAATAGATTTTGTGATTCTAATAATTGAGAACTATTCTTAGCTAATTTCAATGCTTTTTTTATCACTAATTCAGAGTCAATGTACTCTTCAACCAAATACAGGTACTTACCAAGCAAGTAATTAAAAACATAATTTTCAGGGTATTTAGAAACCAACTGTTTTAACCCTTTGATAAAAGTAGATAATTGATAATTAGATTCATAAAACCTTGATAAAATTGTTAAAGTTATAGATATTTGATAAGAATACTTGAAGGAATGTTTTCCAGTATAAAGGAATTCAAGAGCTCTATTGGCATACCTTTTTGCTTCATTCTTATCAAAACTATCCAAATGTAATGAATAAAGAGCAAAAGCTAAAGGATTAGATTCACCAACAGCATTTTCTAAATTACCAATAATTTCATCAGGTAATTCACCTCTTATTTCAAAATAAGCAATTGCCCTTAGAATATCAACATAAGAATCATAAGAAAACCTATCAATGTATTCTTGTGCTTCCTTTAAAACTTCATTATACTTTCCCGATAGTAGATAGGATTCTACTTTTAATTTCTTAAACACGTTAATAGTATCCAACTCAAAACTATCTATTATGTCTATAACAGAAAGATAAAAACTATTATCGACAAAAATAGGCAATAAATCAGACAAAACAGTATTTAAAACATTTTTTTCAAAATCACTGACTTTTTTGTTAGATAAAAGAAAATCAGTAACTATTGAAATAATATCATAATTTGCTTTCAAAACTACGAAATAATAAAAAATCACTAATTTAATAGTATTTATTATTTTTTCCGAGAATAATTCAAATTTTAAGCTTCCAACATTTTCATAACTGGGTATATATTTTTCAACTAGTTCAATAAATGTATCAAGGTATTTTTTGTCCTTATATTCAGAAAAAAGTGTAAAAGAGAGAAGTATTTCAAAAATCCACAATTTAGCCTTTAGATTTTCATCGACTTTATTTTTATAAAACTCAAGAGCTTGTAGGGTATTAGTAGAATAT
>Ga0105160_1000926_pt1 | contig 12626 bp, 7 predicted proteins | sample GXS110809BmetaG_FD_89591 | JGI IMG/M metagenome (GOLD analysis project Ga0105160, IMG submission 89591) | Hot spring microbial communities from Gongxiaoshe hot spring, China to study Microbial Dark Matter (Phase II) - GXS 110809B | ecosystem: Environmental > Aquatic > Thermal springs > Hot... | reverse complement strand
TATAAAAAATCCTTCAAGTTCTTTTATGTATAAGACAGTATCGGGTTTAGTTAAATCTTTTATCCAAAGAAGTCCTTGTCCTTTTAGTTCAATAAACCCAGAAAGCACATTATATAATGCTATGAATATAGGTATCTGTAGCAGTAAAGGAAGACAACCAGAAGCAGGGTTAGCACCGTAAATTCTATACAATTCTGCAATCTCAGCATTCATTTTTTTAGGGTCATTTTTATACTTTTCTTGAATTTCTTTTATTTTTGGAGCAATAAGTTGTAATCTTTTCATTGATACTGCTGATTTTATACTAAGCGGTTCCAAAAGTATCTTAACAGCAATTGAGATAAGTATTACCGCAAGCCCCCAACTACCAGTAAGAGAATAAAATAGGTTTAGCAGAAACTTTAGAAAATCATATATGGGTTTTAGTATTCCACCATCTTCTAGATTTCTAAATCCATATCCAAAACTCTCAAGAACTTCATTTTTTCTAGGTCCAGCAAATACCCTAAACTTATATTCCTTTTCTCCTCCCACATCAATTATTTCACTAGGAGTTCTCAAAGACATAACCTTATTATGCCCATACCTATTATCTTTAACAACAAACTCCGCTCTAGTTTCAACATTAAGAGGAACTATACCAACAACAACATACCTATTTTCCATCCAAACACCAGAAACATTTACAGATTCCTTTATAGCAAATCTCTCTGTGCCAGTAAAAATAGAAGTAGTAAGTGTTTCAATAAAATTATAAGTCCCCTTCTCAATATAACCAGTTCTAAGATACATGTAAGCATAATGTTCATCAGTTGTATCAGGTCCTAAAGGTCCACTAAAAACAATTGAAAATCCGTTAAAAATAGCAGGCTTCTTAGAGTTATTTTTAACTTTAATAGTAATATCAAACATATAGTTTGATACAAAAGTTATCTCCCTTTTTAACGAAAAATCGTTTCCAGAAATCCTAACTTTAGAAATACCATCAACATCAAAAGGTATAATACTATTGTCCTGAACATTAGTTGATGAAATTACACTACTAAGCAATATAGAAAAAGGAATATACACATAGTTGCTTCTAGACAACTCATATATCCTATTAACATAGTAAAAGTCAATACTTTCTATTCCTAAGTCTGAAAGAGATAACATTAAGTTATAATTTGAAATAAATGTGGAAAAAGGTTTTCTTTGAAAAGTCAAAGAAGAAGTTTCCTGCTTAGGTAAAAAATTCTGATTTGTTGTAGTTTGAGATTGAGAAGTTTTTGGAGGAGTTGGGAATAGTATCATAAAAACAAATACTATTCCCAACCACAAAACTAAGAATAAGAATAATCTAGTTTCTCTACTCATAGAGCGATACTCTCTCCTAAGAAATTAAGCACTATTTTTTCGCTTTCTTCTTCTTTGCCTTTGAATGTTATGTTTTCGTAATAAGGTGAACCAGTTCCGACTGGAACAGGTCTCCCTACTATAAGATTTTCCTTCAAGCCAACAAGATAATCTTCAGCACCCTTTATAGCAGCATCCGTTAGGACTTTATGAGTTTCTTGGAATGATGCTGAAGATAAGAAACTTTCACTTGTAAGTGCTGCTCTTGATATACCAAGAATTATAATTCTACCTTTAGCGGGCACACCACCTTGAGCAATTATCTCAGAGTTAACCTTTTCAAATTCACCCATACTAACAATCTGTCCAAGTATAAACCTAGTATCACCCGGATCAACTATTCTAACCTTTCTTACCATTTGCCTTATTATTATACCAATATGTTTGTCATCTATCTTAACACCTTGATCTCTGTAAATACTCTGTATCTTAGTAAGTAGATACTTAGAAACTTCCTCAACACCCAATACTTGTAGCATACCCTGCAAAGATTTTTCACCATCACACAGTTCTTCTCCAACTTTCACATAATCACCATTTCTAACATATAGGTATCTACCAGAAGGTATTTTATGTCTCACTTTATTACCAAACTGATCTTCAACAATTACAATAACTTTTCCTTTTTCTATCTCTATATTTACTTTACCAGAAACTTTAGCAAGAACACTTTGATTTTTAACTCCTCTTGCTTCAAATAGATTAGTTACCTTAGGTAATCCTGAAACTATATCATAAGTTCTTCTCTTAGATCTACTTCTTTTTGCTAGGATCTCTCCAACTTTCACTTTATCTCCGTTTTTGACTCTCAACTCAGCATCCGCTGGCACAAAGTCTATTGATTTAACGACTCCTGTTTCAGACATTATCTTTAGTATTTTATCTCTTTGAGAAGATGGTTTAGTAGTATCTTCTTCAATGAAAACTATTCCCTCTTGTTCTGATATTATAGGTTCGTTATATGGATCAAACCTAACGATTGGGACATTACCCTCAACCAAATCTCCCTCATTAACAAGTATAACCGACCCAATAGGAATTTTAACAAGAGTCTCATCCGCTTCAGTTACAAAAAGCTTACCTTGAGTAATACCTGCTTTTAGGTATTCCCAAGCCTTAAGAACACTACCATCTTTAAACACACCTATCAATTCTCCTTCTTCAAATTCCTTAAACTCTCCTTCCCTTAAAACAATTTCTTTAAAATCATCAAGATTATATATATGATACGATACATTTCCACCTTCAGTAGTTCTAGAAAGAACCTTATACACCGAAATATTACCTTTTCTTGTTGTAACTTTTTCTCCTTCTTGATTTACTACAAAACAATTAGTAATATCATTTACAAAAACAGGGACATTAAAGTCAATCCAGCTTTTTTCAACTATAGCAGAAGCAATACCACCTGTATGGAAAGTTCTCATTGTAAGCTGAGTACCTGGCTCACCTATTGACTGAGCAGCAACTATTCCTACAGCTTCTCCTATTCTAACAGGTCTATTATGTGCCAAATCCCAACCATAACACTTAGCACAAATACCTCTTTCAGACTCACAAGTTAAAACATGCCTTATCATTACTCTTGAAACACCAGATTTATCTATAAGTTTAGCCTTATCAAAATCTATAATTTCATTTGCTTTAACTATTATTTCTCCTGTTTGAGGATCATGAACATCAAATAGAGCAGTTTTTCCTATAAGTCTTTCTATCATCCCTTCTCTACCACCTTCATCATCCTCAGAAACAACTATACCTTTAGCAGTGCCACAGTCTTCCTCTACCACCACAACAGAATGGGCTATATCAACAAGTTTTCTAGTCAAATATCCTGCTTCAGATGTCTTAAGTGCAGTGTCAGCCAATCCTTTTCTACCACCATGTGCAGAAATAAAGTATTCCCATAACCCTAATCCCTCTTTAAAGTTAGACTTAATAGGTAATTCTATGATTTCTCCAGAAGGTTTAGACATCAATCCTCTCATACCAGCAAGCTGTTTAACCTGTTCTCTATTACCTCTTGCTCCCGATATCATCATAACATAAACCGGATTAAAACCATTCTGATCTGTTCTCAAAGTATTTTCCATCTCTTTCTTTATCTTATCACTCACATGAGACCAAATACTTATAACCCTATTAAACCTTTCATCAGCATTTATAAATCCTTTCCTAAATTCTTCGTTAACTTTTGCTTCTTCTATTTCAGCTTTAGATATAAGTTCATACTTTTGTGGAGGAATTTTTATATCTTCTATTGATATAGTTGATGCTCTAAGGGTAGCATAATAGTATCCTATCTCTTTCATATTTTCTAACATTTTCACAGTCTCAAATCTACCACACTTCATATAACAATCTTTAACTAAGTTCACTAAATCCTTATTAGTCATATTTTTGTTAATAAACCTAAGTGCTTCTGGAATTATAGAGTTAAACACAACCCTACCAACCGTTGTTTTTATCTTCTGTCCTTTATACACAAACATTATAGGTTCATAAGTGCTAAGCTCTTTTATATCCCAAAGATACTTAACTTCCTCAAATGAACCAAATACCTTTAAATCAGAATCTTCAATACCATCCAAATCAACAGATTTAGTTAGATAAAATATTCCCAAAACCATATCTTGTGTAGGGAACATCACAGGTTCACCAGTTGCAGGTTTAAGTAGATTCCTAGCAGACAGTAATAAAACCCAAGCTTCAACCTGTGCTTCAGGAGATAAAGGAACATGAACCGCCATCTGATCACCATCAAAGTCAGCATTATAAGGATGACATACTAATGGATGCAAATGAATAGCATTGTCCTCTACCAAAACAGGTTCAAAAGCTTCTATACTTAATCTATGAAGAGTAGGAGCTCTATTCAAAAGCACAGGATGTTTATCAATAACAAACTCTAAACATTCATGCACTCTCGGATCTCCAAAAGTCTCAGCAATCATCTTAGCTTGCTTTATGTTAAAAGCATACTTCCTAGCAATAAGCTCTCTCATTATAAATGGTTTAAACAACTCAACAGCCATTCTTCTAGGTATACCACACTGCCATAACTTTAACTTAGGATCTACGACAATTACGGATCTACCAGAATAATCAACTCTCTTACCAAGTAAGTTTTGTCTAAATCTACCTTGTTTACCTTTTAATAATGCAGCCAACGACCTCATTACCTTACCAGAAGAAGTCTTAACTGGATTCTTCTTTCTAGAGTTATCTATCAAGGCATCTACAGAGTCTTGTAATAACCTTTTCTCACTTTTTATTATGATTTCCGGAGCATTGAGATTTATTATTTTTCTTAACCTATTATTTCTATTTATGATTTTTCTATATAGTTCATTTAAGTCTGAAGAAGCAAATCTACCACCATCTAACAACACCATTGGTCTAAGTTCTGGAGGAATAACTGGTAATGCCTCAATAACCATCCACTCAGGCTTTATACCTGATTTTATCAAACTAGTTATTATTTCAAGTCTTTTTATAGTTTTAGGATCAGACTTTTCTCCAGATTCTTCAACTTCTTTTCTAAGTTGTTTTTCTATTGCCTCTAAATCAATTATCTCAAGAGCATGTTTTATAGCTTCAGCACCAGTTTCAGCTACAAACCTATCCCTATACTTCTCAAGATATTTCTCATAATCGGAATCAGAAATTATTTGAAACTTCTTAAGATCAGGCACATCACCAGGATCTAAAACCAAATAACTATCATGATAGATAACACTTGTAAGTTCTGCCGTTGAGTTTACACCAAGTATTAATCCAATTTTACTTGGAACTATTTTATAAAACCATATATGAACAACAGGAGCAACTAATTCAATATGCCCCATCCTTTCTCTTCTCACTTTCGATTCAGTTACTTCAACTCCACATTTATCACAAACTATTCCTAAATATCTCTTTGACTTAAACTTCCCACAATGACACTCATAATCTTTAGTTGGACCAAAAATTCTCTCACAAAACAGTCCATCTCTCTCTGGTCTTAGAGTTCTATAATTTATAGTCTCTGGTTTTTTAACCTCACCATAAGAATACGCTCTAACAATATCTGGAGAAAATATTGAAATTCTTATTTTCTTTATGTTTCTTATATCAAAATCTGAAGGCTTTCTGGTAGCAACTCCTAGAGACATAAAAACCTCCTAAAGTTAAGGGGATTATCCCCTTTTTCTACTAGCATAAACATGTCTATCTTTAGGGAATATATAGACATAGTTCCCATTTCTATCAAATACTTCAAGGTCTAGTAATAGTCCTCTCATTTCATTTATAAGCACTTTGAACGATTCTGGTATGTTATACTGTGAAACATACTTACCCTTAGTTATTCCATCATAAGCTTTTACTCTACCTTCAATATCATCAGACTTTACTGTCAACATTTCATGTAATAGTGTAGAAGCACCATAAGCTTCTAAAGCCCATACTTCCATTTCTCCCAACCTTTGACCACCGAATTGAGCTTTACCACCAAGAGGTTGCTGAGTAATGAGAGCATAAGGACCAATAGACCTTGCGTGTATTTTATCATCAACCATATGAACAAGTTTCATTATGTAATGATAACCAACCATAACCTCAGATTCAAAGTATTCTCCAGTTCTTCCATCTCTTAATCTAACCTTAGATGTTTCGGGTAAACCTGCTTTTCTAAGTTCTTCTTTAACTTCTTCATAGCTCGGTCCCTCAAATACTGGGACTCTATAATGTATTCCTAACCTTATACCTGCCCAACCAAGCATAGTTTCAAACAACTGACCCAAGTTCATCCTTGAAGGAACACCAAGCGGATTAAGAACAATATCAACCGGAGTTCCATCTGGTAGCATAGGCATATCCTCAATAGGAACTATCTTTGCTATAACCCCCTTATTACCATGTCTTCCAGAAAGCTTATCTCCAACTTTTATTTTTCTCTTCTGAGCAATATAAACTTTAACAAGCTCTTTGACCCCTATCGGAAGTTCATCTTTATTACTCTTTGAAAATCTATCAATACCTATTACAATTCCACCTTCTCCGTGCGGAACCCTTAACGAAGAATCCTTAACTTCTCTTGATTTCTCACCAAATATTACCTTGAGTATCTTCATTTCGGGAGTATCAGGTTCCTCACTCTTTGGAGTTGTCTTACCAACAAGTATATCACCAGGTTTAACATATGAACCTATTCTTACAATACCATTTTCATCTAAATTGCGCAAACTATCTTCGTGAACCCCAGGTATCTCCCTAGTGATCTCTTCATCTCCAAATTTTGTTGTCCTAACTGCAACTTCATAATCATATATATGTATTGATGTAAGAATATCCTCATTAACAAGTCTCTCACTTATGACTATAGCATCTTCGTAATTATATCCATACCACGGCATATAAGCAACTAAAACATTTGTCCCTAACGCGAGTTCTCCGTTATCCATAGCAGGACCATCTGCTATAACCTGTCCAACCTCAACTCTCTGCCCTTTCTCAACTATAGGTTTTTGATTATAACAAGTATTATTGTTAGTGCTATAAAATTTCATTAAATCATACTTAGTCTCAGTTCCATCATCATTTTTCACTATTATATGAGTTGAAGAAACTTTCTTTACAACTCCTGATTTTTCAGCAACAACTCCATATCCAACTTGTTTAGCAACAACCTCCTCCATACCAGTACCGACAATAGGTGCTTGTGGCCTAAGTAAAGGAACAGCTTGCCTTTGCATGTTTGAGCCCATAAGTGCTCTGTTAGCATCATCATGCTCTAAGAAAGGTATAAGAGAAGTTGATACACTAAATATTTGTTTTGGAGATACATCCATAAGCTGCACTTTATCCCTAGGAACCTTAACAAACCCACCTTTATACCTAACTTGAATTTCCTCATTAACTAACATACCACTATCATCAACAGGCTCAGTAGACTGACAAATATAATAATCTTCTTCCTCTATTGGATTAACATACCTAACTTCCTGAGTAACTTTACCATTTTTAACTACTCTATAAGGAGTTTCAATAAAACCATATTCGTTTACCTTAGCATAAGTTGCCAAAGACAATATCAACCCTATGTTCTGTCCTTCAGGTGTCTCTATAGGACAAAGTCTACCATAATGAGAATAATGTATATCTCTAACTTCAAATCCAGCCCTCTCTCTAGTAAATCCTCCAGGACCTAAAGCCGACACTCTCCTTTTGTTAGTTAACTCCGAAAGAGGATTTATCTGATCCATAAAATGAGAAAGTTGGTTAGTCCCGAAAAATTCATTAAGAGGAGAACTAAACGGTTTTGTCATTATTATAGCTTGTATAGCAGAATCACCTCTATCATCCACCATCAATTTATCTTCTACTATCTTCTGAAGCTTAGCAAAAACAGGTAAAAGTTGTTGATAAACAAGCTCTCCAACGGCTCTTACTCTTCTATTACTCAAATGATCTATATCATCAACAATCTCATTACTTGCATATATTTGTAGTAAAGTCTTTATAGACCTTATAATGTCCTCTTGTTGTAAATTCAACACTGACTGTAATTTTTCTTTCTCCTTATCATCAACATCCTTGTAAACCCTCAAGAGTAATTTGTATCTACCAACTTCCCCTAAATCAAAATTTCTTATGTCAAAAAGCTGCCTTTGTATTTCTTTTATTACATTCTCCCTCGTAAGAGAACTCAAGAAAGTTATACTTCTGACTTGTTCAGCAACCTTCTTAACTGCTCTATCTAAAAGCCTATCTTCTCTATTTTCAAGATATGAATTAGTATCTTCTGAATAAATTGTCTCTATTTCCCTTCTTAAAGTGTTAAAGAAAGGTTGAAACTTTTTTATGCTCTCTTCGGAAATTATTTTGATTTTATCCTTAAAAGAAGATACAGCATTATAGAATACTTCAAAGTCAACTAGATTACCTTCTTTTATCTGTGAAGCCTTACTAGCAGATCTAGAAACTCTAGTAAATGCTAAAAACAAAATATTACCTTCATCATCTACAATATCCTCGTAAAGGAAAAAGCTTTTGTGATAAGAAGCCAACTCAGATAAACTAATCTCTTCGTAATCGAAAAAACTTTTTATTATATCTTGTGTATTCATTCCAATGGTTCTAAGGAAATAAGTCAATAACATTTTTTTCTTATTATCTATACTGAAATACATTAACTCTTTTCTAAGAGCTATACCAAACTCCAACCACATTCCTTTCTCTGGAACAATCTTACAAGATAACTCTCCTTTTCTATTACTGAATATTATACCAGAAGATTTTATTATCTGACTTACAATAACTCTTTCAACACCATTTATGATAAATGTTGCTCTATCAGTCATCAAAGGTATATCACCTACATAAACTTTATGTTTTTCTATTACTTCTTTTGTTCTATTGTTAGATATCCTAAAACTCATCTTAACAGGAGCAGAATATGTTAAATTTTTCTTTATGCATTCTATTGGGGAATGTAAAGGCTCCTCTATTGTGTAAGATATAATATCAAACTCAATATCTCCAACTTTGATAGGGAAAAAGCTCCTTATAAGCTTCATCAATCCTTTGTTTTGTCTTTCTTCATGAGGGACATTTTTCTGAAGAAAACTTTCATAAGACTTCTTTTGTAGCTCTAAAAGATATGGAATATCATAAGAAAACTTTACTTTACTAAAAAATTTTTTTTGAAACTTCATAACACACCTCTAAATGTATGAATAAAAAGAGAATATAAACAAGAACAATTATTTCCGCACATCTACTTTTAAAAAGAGAGGACTTAAGTCCTCTTTTTACTTTAGTTCAACAACAGCACCTGCTTCTTCAAGAGCTTTTTTGATTTTTTCAGCTTCGTCTTTAGGAGCACCCTGTTTAACAGGTTTTTGACCACCACTTTCAACGATATCTTTAGCATCTTTAAGACTAAGACCTGTAATATCTTTAACAACTTTTATTACCTGTAGTTTAGCATCTCCGACTTCTTTTATGAAGATATCAAAAGTGCTTTTCTCCTCAGGTTCTGCAGCAGCTGTTGCACCTGCAGCAGGAGCAGCAACTCCAGCAGCAACAACCGGCATAGCAGCACTAACTCCAAACTTTTCTTCAAGAGCTTTTCTTAGTTCAACTAGTTCCATAACAGTCATGTTGGATATAACATCAACTAAATCCTGAACTGATAACTTCTCTGCCATAAACATACCTCCTTATATATCACTTGTGTCTCTTAGACACATAATCTCTACTTTTTATCCTCAATTGCCTTGAGGACCAAAACAAAACTCTGCACAACATTATTTATAGTATAAACAAAGGACGACACACTACTACCAACAGCACCAACAACATAACCAATCAACTCTGACTTAGAAGGCAACTTAGACAACTCTATAGTAGCATCCCTATTATAAACTCTGTTCTCAAACAATGAATTCTTTATCTTTATAGGATTATCTTTTTCTAACTTAACTACATACCTTAGAACATCAAAAAATGCATTATCATCCGCAAATATTACCCCATTGACACCAACAAACAATTCAGGTAAATCTAACCCCACATCTTCCTTCAAAAATCTATACCCTATTGTATTCTTGACTACTTTATAAAAAGCACCTCTTTTCTTTATCTCTCTCCTAAAACTATTTATACTTTCTACATTCATACCAGTAAAATCAACAAATATCAGATTTTTACCATATTTACTATAAATTTCTTTTATCTCACTGTATAACTCTAAATTTCTCTCACTAGGCATAATATCCTCCTAAATATTCAGTTTATTAGCTTCTTGGACAACAGAAGTTCTATTTAATTTTACACCAGGACCCATCGTAGACGAAATGCTTATATTCTTTATAAACTCTCCTTTATAGTCAGCAGGTCTTGCTCTATTAACTTCTCTAACAAGCACCAATATATTATCCTTTATCTTATCTTTACCCATACTTTTCTTCCCTACAGATACATGGATATTACCTGTTTTGTCAGATCTAAACTCTAATTTTCCTTTCTTAAACTCCTGAACCGTCTTAGCAATATCAAATGTAACAGTGCCAACCTTCGGATTAGGCATTAACTTCTTTCTACCGAGTATTGGACCTAACTTTGAAACCTCTTTCATTATATCTGGAGTAGCAATAACAACATCATAATCTATCCACTGTTCTTTTAGTATCTTATCTATCAACTCTTCTGCTCCAACATAATCAGCACCTGCCTCCTTTGCCTCCTTAGCTTTATCACCCTTAGCAAAAACTAAAACTTTAACCTGTTTACCTGTTCCATGAGGTAAAGAAACACTTCCTCTCACAGATTGACCTTGCTTTAAACCAGTTTTTATAGCAACATCAATACTTTCATCAAACTTAGCATTAGCAGTATTAAAAACTACATCTAAAGCCTCATCTAGATCGTAAAATTTTTCCTTATCAACCAATGCAACATTTTGTTGATATCTCTTACTTCTTGCCATACCTTCCTCCTTACTCTTCAACTTCAACACCCATATTCCTAGCAGTCCCTATAACCATCCTTTCAACAGATTCAATACTGTCAGCATTAGTATCAGGCAACTTTATCTGAGCAATCTTTCTAACTTGTTCTTTTGTCAATTTACCAACCTTCTGAACATTAGGAGCAGAAGACCCTTTTTCAATACCTAACTCTTTCTTTATTAAAACCGAGGTAGGTGGAGTTTTTACTACAAATTCATAAGTCCTATCTGTATAAACTGTTATAACAACAGGAACTATAAGACCTTTCTGAGAAGCAGTAGCCTCGTTAAACTTCTTAACAAAATCCATTATAGGCACACCATGCTGTCCTAAAGCAGGACCAACAGGTGGAGCAGGAGTAGCCTCCCCAGAAGGTATTTGAAGTTTTACAACCGCTTTAACTTCTTTCTTCGCCATATTTACACCTTTAAAAAGGTAATGAAAATTATAAATACAAAACTCTATCAAAGTCAAATTGTTTAAACTAAAATATAATTTACTTATAAATACACATCCTCAAAACTATATCATACCTTTTAACACACCTCTAATAAAATACAAAATTTCATAAAATTCCTTTCCTAAACTTCTCTTTGCATATAGATAAACAAATCAAAACAATTTCAAACTCTACTCAATCTCATTTACAAAATCTCCACCAACTCTATAGAACTTTTTCCACCAAACCAGAAATAAAGACAACTCAAATAAATTAATTCTGAACTTCGGTTAGGAGTTTGGTTAAATTAAGTAGAAAGAAGACATCTCCTTCCCATTAATTTACTAGACAAACAAATACACAAAAGAGAAAAATATATTTTTCACATAAATAGTTCACATATTTTACACATATACTCCTTCTTATATCTCTCTATGTCACCATCTTTCTATTTCAGATTAACAAATTCATTAAATTCCAGATTTAATATTTTTTCTAATAGGATGATACTTTTTCTCACTTAAGTAGTTTTCCCCATATTATCTCTAAAAGTCTTAAAACAATATTCTCTATTACACTACAATATCGTTAAAGCCTTTTAATAACTAATTTCACAAAATCTGTTAACTTTCTATTGTAAAACTTTTTGTAAACTTTCTTTTGTAAAACAACCCAAAGTATACCATCTATTCTGAAACAGAAACATAAAAACTTATACACAAAAGTTTATTTTAAAACTACACTTTATAACTTTGAAATTAGTAAAAAGTTTCAATTATATTGTAATTATGTCAATTGAGATAGTAGCAACTAACAGAAAAGCCAAAAGAGATTATGAGATAATAGACACTTATGAAGCAGGTATAGAACTAAAAGGGAGTGAAATAAAATCAATAAGAGATCATAGAGTTAATATTGATGATTCATTTTGTCTTGTTGAAAATGGTGAAATATTTGTTCACAATATGCACATTTCACCCTACCCTGCTTCAAGTATTTTCAGGCCTGACCCTGATAGAAAAAGAAAACTTCTATTACACAGAAAAGAGATTGACAGAATAGCCGGACAGGTTGCTAGAAAAGGCTTTACTATAATACCACTCAAAGTTTATTTAAAAAACGGTAGGTGGTGTAAAGTTGAAATAGGAATATGCAGAGGTAAAAAACAATATGACAAGAGAGAAGACATAAAAAAGAAAGATATAGAGCTAGAGATGAGAAGAATAAAGAGTTACAAGTATTAGCCGGTGGTGGGACTCGAACCCACGACCTACTCATTACGAGTGAGTTGCTCTACC
>Ga0105160_1000924_pt1 | contig 12636 bp, 16 predicted proteins | sample GXS110809BmetaG_FD_89591 | JGI IMG/M metagenome (GOLD analysis project Ga0105160, IMG submission 89591) | Hot spring microbial communities from Gongxiaoshe hot spring, China to study Microbial Dark Matter (Phase II) - GXS 110809B | ecosystem: Environmental > Aquatic > Thermal springs > Hot... | reverse complement strand
TGGTTATCGTCATCCTTTCTCTCGTGGGCACTCGGGTGAGCACCGTCTTCTCCCAGATTGCCAGCGCCCTCCAGGGTTCCTGATCCCCTTCCCCCAACCAACCGGAGCCGGGTTGGGTCAGAACCCGGTCTCAGAAGGCGTCGGGACAGGATCGTCCCGGCGCCTTCTTCGTCATGTCCCCCATTTCAGCGATCAGACTTCCTCGGCAAATAACTCACGACGAATGACCAGCCGGTCCGGACTTCCCGACCCGATCTGCTGACCGGATCGTGGTGTGTCCTTCCTGCTTCGTCGACCCGTGACTCGTAGGCCGGCTTTTGTCGTTCCGCCACCAGAGAGATCTCCGCAGGTATCACTTCCCGCAGACCTGACGGTAGGGCCGTTGATGGGGACCAGCCCGTAGTGGCGAAGATTGATTGTCACGTTCGCACCCCGATCCGCCATGAATCCGCAGGAGCTCCACGGCCTCTCGATTTGGATCCAACTCAAAGCGAAAGCCACGATGAATTCGCATCCCCCAAGCCTCCTCGAGTTCCCCGATGATCCGGGGGTCGAGCCGTCTATTCACCCTCTCCGGAAAGGGTGTCCCCAAGAGCCTCGATAACCTTCCTGAGATGCTCCTTCATTTTGGACGGAGGGAGAAGGGTGGAGATGCGAAGATCAACCCGAATCTCCCCATCCTCTTCCCGGGTGGTGGCGTAAACCACCACCCCGCTTCCGGCAATCGAGGCGGACTTCATGGTGGTGTGATCCCCGGTTCCGATGGGGACTTCAAAATGCTGGGAAAGCCAGGATAAATCGGGCTCCCTTCTGGTGACGATGGCGCTTCCAATCGCATTGGTCAAGTAGGTCAGGTCGCTCAGGCGTATCTCTTCCCCCCTCTCCGCCTTCTTCGCCAGGATTCCAACTGCCAGGACCAAAGTTTTGCGGATGTTCTCCGGCGTAGTCCCGTTCCGCCAGCGAGCGGTCAAATCCGCGACGGAACGTGGGGTGAGGCTGGGGAGCAGACCCCGGAAAACCCCCTTATCCTCCTCAAAGCGGATCATCTTCCAGATGATCCGCATCGTCTCTTCCGCCAGCAGGTAATCGGAATAGCTCTTCGGCAGGGAGGGGAGGTTCTTTTTCAGGCTGGAGAGCATGCTCAGCGCGTTGCCCCATCCGCTCGCGGGGATCAGCAGAACACGCCTTTTCTCCGGCGGCAAAGGGAAAAGATCGAGACTGGGGACCACTCGACTACCGCCGGGAGCTTCGGCGTCCGGAATCACGAACCGGATCTGGGTTTCGGGGTTGAACTCCAGTATTTCGGTGATCGGCTTGCTCATCTTGACCCCTCAGGATTCCAGGCTCGTGTAACACCGGGTCATTACATGTCTGGCGGGTTGATGGTTCGCACTTCCTCGAAGGCGTCATCCAGGATGGAAACATACACCTTGTTGGGGGGGTTGGCATCAAAGAACCTAAAACGACCGTGATTGTGCTCCTTGTCAGGCAAGAGGCTAATAACCAGTCTGCATGGGGCAAGATAATCGAAAACCCTCGCGTCGGGTGTGAGTTCGACGGCTCTGACGAATCGAAGATCTTCCACTCGATGCCATTGACCGCACCGAGGACACAGCCCTTCCCATTCAACAAGAGCTGTGTGACGTGATTCCTTACGACGCCCGACAAACCTGCTAACGAGGCCCCCGATACGCTTGATAGCACTCATGTTTCACTCTCCTCCTCCTCCTCCTGGATGTGGGTTAAATCTTCGATCTGTATTTCCTCCCCTTCTCGGTTCACCCGGGCATCCAGGATCGTTAAAAGTTGTTTCCCGGTGTCCGCAAACCTCACAACCAGCGACCTGCTGTCATGGAACAGTTCGCCGAAAAGTCCGGACGGGGGTTCTTCGGCATAGAACTCCACTATATGCTCACAGGACACACTGGGCCACGGGATCTCTATCTCCGCATCCCGGAGATCCCTTATCGTCAGATGTCCTTGATAGGAGCCGTTGGTCAGAAACACGATCCTGACAAAAATATCCGGCAAGAGTTCGTCATCTGCCACGTTTCCAGACCCAAACCCGACGGGCCTGATGGTGATGCAATCATCAAAAACCCGGATATTAAGAACCGGAGCCATCTCACACCTCCTGTCAGTCAGGGCTTAATCAAGAATCAGGTTACTGCTCAGGCTCGAACTCAACAACCGAGACGGAGCGCCGTCTGTCCGCGTTTTCGATCACCACCTGCCCGTCGGCGTCGTCAAACGGTGCACCACAACTTCCGCCGAAGTGATGCGCAGGATGCACAGGAGACGACGACCACGGTGGTAGCGAACAGTGACCTCGTATTCCTCGTCCCCTTCTGGCCCAAAAACGGTGAGACCTGCAGGGTGTTCAGCCTGCGCGATCAACGCGGAACGACCATCCGGATAACATCGCCTCAGCGAGAGGTTTAGCGGGTCACCGCCGTGAAGGGAACCGATGTGGACGACATCGCCGTAGACCTGAATCAGAACCGCTCTCTCCGGCATCGTTTCGTCACCGCCTGGAAGTTTGGGCCTGTTGACGAAAGCTACCGCAACAAACCGATGTTCCGGTTCTTCTCCTGACCCCAAAGAGAAAGGCCGATGATCTTACGACCATCGGCCTTCCCCTTTCCAGCAAGGGTTGGTGGATGGGCTTTCATTGGCGCGGTTCCCGGAACCGCATCACCCAGAACTCTGACCCGCTTGTTGTGATCAGTCGTTCCGGGTGATGGAAGAGCGCGGCGCAGTAGTATCCGGAACCCTTCTCGTTCGGCACGTAGAAGCCACAGATGAGCATTCCATAGCTCTTCAGGTGATCGAGAGCCAGACCCAGCCAGGTCCGCAGTTCTTCAAGCTTCTGCCGCGACATCTTCTTCTCGGATTCCAGGGTTGCTATCTCCTGGCGAATGGAAAGAAGATCTTTGAAACAATAGTCCGCTTCATCGGGGACGACGACATGCAGGGTTCCGGCTCGCTCGATGAACTGGGATCGTAACAGCGCCTCCTGCAGGTGCTTGGCGTTGAACATCACCGGCACATTCACCGGCGCCTCCTTGCCGACCCAGGCGATCCAGAGCCGGATCTCCTCGCTTTTCACGTAGGTGGTTGGGGTCTTTTTGTGTCGGCTGATGGTCATGAAGGAAGCAGCCTTTTCCGCCGGCTCCTTCCTCGAACGGGGGGTTGGAGCTGGAAGCTGGCTTTGCCAGACGAAGCGGATGGAGTTGATGGCTGTTAAGTCTGTTATCTGAGCCTGAGACATATAGTTCAGGATGAAATTTTTGGCCGATTGGAGCTGGGCGTTCCTCTGCTCGATCTCCGCGTTGAGGTGTGCGTAGTGGATCATCTCTTCGATGAGGGCGTAGCTGATGGGGAACATAACCCCCGCCATGGCGTTGACGATGTCGTTGTGGTGAACAAGCCAGTGTTCCTGACCGCCCTCAAAGGTCAGGCACAGCACTTCGTGATCGAAAGGTTCCACCCGGATCAGGCGATGTTCCAGCATGGCTTCGCCTCCGGCTGGGGTTTTGCCCATTGTATCGACGATGTCCGCTCCGCGTCGGGGCTCCAGACCACCGGCTTCGGGCGTCGGGAAGTCTGGACGAAACGTATAATGACCGCGATCCGGGTTTTCCAGCCCGACGAGGTCTCATCCCGATCCGTTACCCCAACCACAACAGGAGGGAAAAAACATGACCAAAACGATCTATGACGAGATGCGAATCGCCATCAGCATTTTGTTCGAAGGGGTTAAAGTGGCGGAGAACGAACTCAACCAAATCCGCGCCGTGAAGGATGAGTGGTTCAGGACATGGGACTTCAGCCATGCTCAATTGAAGCGACTGGAAAGGGATGAGAGTTTTATCGTCGAATTTCTTACTGAAACCCAGAAAGCTCTGACGGATCTCGTGGATCAGATCGCTTTGATTCTGGACCAGCCACGCTGATTTTGCCCCTTCCTGCCCCCACTCGGGCGCATTGAAAAAAGAGGGCACGACCGGCGTGAGTCTGCCGGTCGTGCCCTGCCAGGAGGGGGTAAGCCAAGAACATTATAGCATAGCCAATTCAGCCCGATGCCAGATCTCAAAGGAGGAGGTCATGTCGCGATTTGGCGTTGCGGTTAAACAGCACCTCACGAAAACCGGGAGGATGGTGGTTGGAACCATCCTGATCGATTCTGGTGTTTTCAACACCACCAAACAACCACTTGCCGATGCGCTTTCCCGCGCGCTGACGATTTCCGAAGAACAGGGGATTCTGCGAAAAGAACTGGTGGAGGATCTGGTCATGACAACGGGCCAGGTTTTGGAGCCTGTTGTGAAAGCCTATCGTGAGGATGCAAGGCGGATCGGACGCGCATGGGATCGGTTTGCGAGTTATGTCCAGAGCGGGCAATACGAGGTTGTCACGGTATTTTCGTTTCTCAACTACGAACCCAAAGAGAAAAGCGAGAAATTTCTCTACGCGCGCCTGACTGTCAGCGAGCGTCCCGATGTGCAGGAGCAAACAGGCCCGTCGATTTTTTGGCTTCCCATCCGAACCCCCCGTCACTTCGACGGGCTTGTTTCTGAAGAGCCTGAGGTGGAACAGGAAATTACCACAAACATGGAGGCTTATGTTCGCCTTCGCGCAATGCAGATTTTTGCTAACGTTTTCGGCTTCATGAGCAGCCATTCGGGGTGGGAACTGACGGTTTCCCTCGACCCCGTCCTGTTCCATCCCGTTTATCTCGATGATCAGTCGACCATTGTTTTCATCCCCCAGGACGGGGGTGGTGGCGGGATTTACTTTCACGCAGACATGAGCCGTAATCAGGCAACGATGCTCTACGGCTATCGTGACGCCGAACAACTCATCCTGGACGTGACGGGGTATATATCGTGCCAGGAGATCCTGGACGCCATCCCCAACCTGCCCCCCAAACCCCGTTTGCGTCCGGATTTTTCGTTGTGGCCCAACGGGAAAACACATCACGGAGACGGGAACGGAAAATGGGCGTGACCGGAGGTGTTGAGATCAGGAGCCCGATTCGATCCGTGGTCATGGCGGGGGACGGATCGGTCGTGGAGATTGTCGATCTCTTCATGTGCAAGTGGGTGGTGGTGGGCGTCAGCAGGGATGGTCGATATATGTGGCTTGTTCCAAAAACCGGCGGTCGAACGCTGTGGGGGCTCCCCGCTTCTTATGTGGATGATTGTCCAAACAAAGAGGTGAGGGATGATCCGAACGCAGCCACTGGCACCACCCGAAGCAAAGCCCGTCGACGGAAATCCCGTTCCCGGAAGATCGGTCGTCGAGTCCGGCGACGCGGATAGGCTTCGCTTTTCTTTCTGGTGGCTGGCCTCCAGGCTCCTGATTGCGTTCCTGATCGGGTTCTTCACCGCCGTCCTGATCTTCCAGACCGCGCTTTCTGTTGCGGATGGTTCCCCCGCTGTTCACGCCATCAATTCGCTGATCGTCTCCGTCCTGGCCCTGATCGGCGCCTATCACCTGCATCAGACGATTCGGGCCTGGTGGCGTGCCTTGTTGTTTCCCAGAGTTGTCCCGCGCGTGAAGGGGAGAGGCCCCATCCTGGTTGACCTTCCGCGCGAATATGGAGAGCTCTGCCGGCGAATCACGAACGAGGTTTTGAGCATCTATTCCGATCCCGATGTGATGGCCAACGCTTCCCTTCTGGTCAAAAACGGCTCCCGCTACATGCCCCTGTCGGTTATTGAGCGCCACCCGGAATTGCTTCGCCTGATCGCCAGGGTGCTGAGGAGCCGGGTTGGAGAGGTAGAAATCGGATATCAGCCGATCCGGACACTGGCGCAGGCGGAAGAGATGTCCCGCAGGCTTCCGGATATTCGCGTGCTCTACTACCTGCCATATGGACTGATCGTTTCGGCGAATTCCGTCAAAGGTCGAATTGCCCCCGCTGTTGAGGAAGGCCATCAGGAACTCGGAAGGCGCGGGCTCTTCTGGGCGGGGGTAGAAAATCGGGTGGTTTACCCTCAGGTCTCTGGAACAAATTCGGAGATGACGAGTGGCGCTGTTGCCACAAACGGGGTTCTGGATGCCATCTACATCCCGCTGGTTATGGTGGAGCAGGTCGTCTACGAGCCTGTGCCCAGGGAGCGGGCCAGGAAGCCAGGATACTTCTACCTGGGCACTTCTCTCGAAGGCCTGGTTCACACGCCTTTCTGGCATCTCCTGATCGTGGGCAAGACGGGGAGCGGAAAGACGACCCTGCTTCGAAATCTGATCGCCGATGCCAGGGAAAGCGGGTTCGGCGTTTACATTTATTCACCAAAATCCGACCTGGAATCCAACATCTCACCGGAAGAACTGGCGGGATTCCGGGTGGGTGAAAACACGCGGCGCATCATCATCTTCATCGATGAGATCGCGGAGCTTTTCAAGGCTCACAAGGCTGTCGTCGCCACCGTGGAGAATGTGGCCCAGATGGGGCGGGCAAATGGGGTGTTTGTGGTCATGGCCACCCAGAACGCCCGGGGGGCGACTCTCCCGGTCACATTGAGACAGCATCTGGACACCATCGTCTTGGCCACCGATCCTGGGGAAGTCCAGTATTTATCCACATATTACGGCATCCAGATAGCCGTTTCCGAGACAAACGAAACCGGATCAGGGATTTTCCTCCATCACGCGAGACGTCAGACGCCAATCCGTTTCCGATTTCCCTCCGCATAAAAGGGGGCAACGATGTTTCGGGGTGCACAGCACTATATGGCCATCGGGTTTTTCGTGCTACCTGCCATCCTCACCATCCGGGAAAAGCTGATGGGTGGCGGGTGGGAAGGATATGTGCTGCTTGTTTCCCTGGTGATGGGTGTGCTGTTCCTGCTCATCCCCAACCCGTTCGGATATGTTCTGTTGTCTCAGAACAGAGTTGTCTTCGGCCACGATGCGGTTCGGTTTGCCATGGAAGAGGGCGCCTGGATGCACCGTATTGGTAGCTGGGTAATTTTTGTCACGCCAGGCTTTCTTTCCATCTTCCAGACTCAGGGCGATGCTCATCAGCAGTGAATCCTCAGGGAGGAGCAAAATGGGGAGCCTCTTGCTGATCATAGTGGCGTTCGCGGGACTGTTCATGGATTATTACACAACCGCAATTGGTGCCGTTGATAACTACGGTCCACCGGGTCTCTTCCTTAGCTTGGTGGTGCAGGCTGTCCAGCTTTTCTCGATGGTCTGGATCAGGACAAAGTCCGATTCAGACACGATCGGCTTCCGCCTGGCGCTGGCGATGATGGTGGTTTCCACCGCGATCAACACCTATTTCAATTTCCTGGCGCTGGGGGGCGGACACCTCCGGATGCCTGACGAGGTGATCTATGCCCTGGTTTTGCTGGCGATCTCCTTTGCCATCACCACCGAGTTTGAGTCGTATGTTTCCTTCGCGATCGCAAATCGCTCCATCCTTACCCTCAGCGCCGCGGGGTTGCCCGTCTACGTTGCCTTCCCGGCAATGATTTATCGAATCTTCAGGGGGGCAATCGCGAACGACAACCATGAGTCGGCGGATGGGTCACCATCGGACATCCTGCTTGCCTTCTCCGTTCCCCTGGGGGTGGTAGCAATCAGCATGATCCGTGCCCTGGATATCTATTCCACCTACCGATCCATTTTCGATGTTCTATACATCGAATGGTGGCTTGCGATTTATGCCTCGCTTCTGTGTTCATCGTCCCAGCTTCGCGCGGTCATGATGCTGATGAGCCGGGTTCGTCCGGACTGGGTCGAAACGATCAGGTTGTTCAGCCTGAGCGCGGTCAACCTGTTCGGCAGCATCGCCTTCATGAGCGTCTGGACGGACGTAACGGCGCTGATCGTTCCCCTCAGCGTCTTCCTGTCCTTTGCGCCAGAGCTTTTCGAGTCGTCGTTGGTATATCGACTTCTTGCCCTGACCAATCGTCCGCTGAGGGTTACGGAATCCAATCTCCCGCAGATTGTTCTTCATGCCATCCCCCGCCTTCTGGACTTGCTGGAAAGCGGAAGCCGGGCGCTTTTCCGTCCTGTCCGGGCCATGGTGCATATCACGGTTCAGGCGCTGGGAATGGTGTGGGACAGTGCGTCCCGTGCGGTGAGCTCTGCGCAGAGCATCGAGGCGCAGAATCCGGGGAGTGGGCGAGTTCCGGAAGGAAGGCCTTCTTCAGGGGGCACGGTCAGCGGGATCTTCCAGCGACAGTGATGCCTGAGCCTCCAGACATCGAAAGCGCCAGCTCTTCGATGGCAACAACAACAACAACAACAACCGGGTGTTCCGCGTCTGCGTTCAGGCATTCGTGGAGTTTCGCAAGGTAGGCCACCAGCCTTCTCAGGCCATGTTCATCTATGGGCATTGGACTCTGGAGGCGGACGACGGAGAAGGGGCCAATGCTCGACGTGACATAACCTTCGGTTCCCAGGATCGGGAGATGATAGATGCGAGCATCCGCCTTGGTGTTTCGGGCAACCGGGACGATGAAGTTTAAACGCTCCGCTCCGGTGATGTAGAGCAGAACCTGAACCATCCTCGAGTAGAGAATCCCACTCCGACCCTCATTCGACACCAGGTCGACGATCTGACGACTGAGCCTGGTCAGCTCCTGTTTCCCTTCGATCTCAAGAACAAAAAACTCCGACATCTCATCACCGCACGGACAGGAGAGGATGGAAGCGTCGAACATTTTACACCCGGTCTGGCTGGCCATCGCCAGCCGTTCTGATTCGACCCGTGTTTACCTGGGGCGGAGCGATCCGGATCGGCGATGGTTGGTTCTCACCATCGGCCCAAGGAACCAGGTGCGGGTTTTCCCCACGGAGCAGGAAGTGCAGGCCTGCGGGTATTTCTACAACATCGCCAACATCAACCCCATCATTCCCTGGATGAATCTGACGTATTTCCGGGGCGAGTTCCGGGAGCCCGATCCGGCGGAAATTCTCCGCCAGGGGTATCGGCTTTACAAGGCGAGGGAGCGGACACTGCGCTCGAACGGGGTGGAGATCGTTTTATTTCGCGTGTTTCGAGTTCGTAACAAGACACACGAGTGCACGGGCTTGCTCTATCAGTCCATCGTGCCCCATTCGAGCATTGCGGATTTTCTGGACGCGCTGAGTGGGTTAGGGGTCGACCCCGATGGTCTGATGATCCGCCGGTTCGAGGGCGCCGATGTGATTGTCCACGTCGCCACCGATCCGGCGGTTGAACATCATTTGGGGGACTGGAGATGAAAGGCCAAACCCATGCCTGGACGGGGATCGTCTTTTCCGCGGCGATGATCGTTGTCGTTCGTGATCCGCAGGTGGTGGTTCCGGCATCCGCGGGGGTGCTGATCGGTAGCCTGCTTCCCGACGTGGATGCCAACAGCGCGTCCTACCTGGAAAGGATGACGATCAGGATGCTGCGTTCCCGAAACGTCCTGATTCGGCTGTCCGGATTCTTTGTCGCGCTTATGATCATGCCCTTCCGTCTGCTCGTTGTCCTGCTGAACCTTCCCCACCGTGGCCCGCTTCACAGCCCGTTCTTCGCTCTGGCCTGGGTTGTTGCGGGCGTTGTTGTTGCCCTTTTCTCCTCCAAACTGATGGGCTTCTTCCTTTCCGGCGTTGGAGTTGGTGTTTTCCTCCACCTTATGGGGGACAGCCTGACCCGATCGGGAGTCAACTTCTTCGGTTATCGGGTAAGGGGACCATTCAAAACCGGGGGGTTGTGGGAATACGCGGCGATCGCCCTTGCGATCTTCGGCCTTTTCCTTCTGCTCATCCTGACAAACGGGATGAGGGGGTGAGAGATGTGGGTTTCCATCAGCGTTTTACTGCGTGCGGTCCTTGATAACCAGAGCTGCTTTTACATAACCAGAAGAATTGAGGATTGGCTCCTCAAAGGGAAGCCCATCCCGCCAGACGTCATTCGGGTCAATCCTGAAGTTTTTGGTGTCCGCCTGCGGGAGAAGCGCCTCTGGTTTTCCCGTCTGGATCTCGAGCATGCTCAGATCGAGAATCTTTTCGCCTTCGATCTTGTTCCCCGTTTCCCGATCCTGAAACCCATCCACCCGCTGACCCTGCTGTCGATCGAGGGGGAAGAGACTCGTCCTTTTCGCGTTGGCAAAACGAGCTTCCGCATCTCCGTATGCAATCTGCGTCTTGATCTGAAAGATCCTGCCCGGGCTGAGATGGCCAGTCAGATCGCGGGCTGGAAGATCCAGAGGGGCAAGAACCACACCCACATCGGCGCCCTGATGCTGAACCACATCTTCTGGCTCACAGAGCAGGGCATCCGCTTCATCCTGACGATCCCCATCGCTCCATGGGTGACCACCGAAAAAACGGTGGTCGGTGTAGTCACCAGCGTCCAGACGTATCCTGCGTTCACTGAAAGATTGATCCGCGCCATAGATGGTCAAAACCGATCGCTGGCTACGGTTCATCTGCAGATCTAACAGAGGAGGGCAAAATGGGGGGCTTTATTGTGGACGTGGTCGCCAGCGTTCTGATCCGCGTTGTCGGCGCAATACTCATCATCCTTGTTCTGAGCGCGATGACCCCCATTGCCGTCATCGGGTTCGTTTTGGCCAGTGCGATGAATCGCATTTTCCCGACCGTTACCATACCGTATCTGCTGGTCACCACCGGTAGCCAGATCGAATTTGGCAGTCAGAACGGAATCCTGTATATCGCCATCCCTTTTGGGTTTCTGGCCTCCCTATACACCATCATCTTCCTCGCGCATGTAGTCATGTCTTTTTTAAAGCGGATGAGGGTATAGGGTGGGATAAACATCCCGGAAGCAACAAAGGAAGATGCCATTCCGCTCATTGCTGTCCCGATCGTTGGAGGGGTGCTCCTGTTGATTGCCAATCTGGTCATCGCAGCCTTTAACGGGCTGATTGTCCCCCCATACCAGACTCTGAAAAACATCCTTTTCGCAAGTGCCGGCACACCGATCGGGATATGGGGTCGGATGCCGGATTACATGCTTTTCGCGCTGGGGGTTGCGTTCAGCACCTCTATTCCCCTTTCCACATCCATTTCCATTTTGCTGACCGCGGTGGTCTTCGGCGCCCTGGTCCTGATCATCACAGCAAGTTTTCTGACCATCGTGTTCGGGGTCATTTTGATCTCGTTGCTCTTCATGTTGTTTTGGGTTTTGTTTCTCCTCTCCTCCTCGTTGGCCGGAATCGGTCATAGGGGGTCGTCGCTTTTGTCCGTTTTCATCAGCGCCGTTTCCGCAGGGGCATCACGAATCTCGACAACCATCTTCGCCATCGTGGCGGTGATCACCATCTTGGGCAGGAACATCAAGGCAACCAGCGAGCTGATTTTCATGATGATGTTGCACATCCTGGGCGGTTTCAAAAACTCAAACTACGGGCTGGTAAGGGATGTGGCAGGGCGCCTATACAAGGATTTCGCCGACGGCCTGGGCGTGGGCAACCAGACCTTTACGTGTGATATCACAAGAGACTGCGATTTCTATGCCAATTTGATCGTCTTTCAATTTGTCCTGTTTCTCGTCGTCTTTTTGACGATGCTGATCGTCAGCTATGGGCTCTTCAGGCTCGTCTCCAGGAGGCTGGTTGTCAGCTATCAGGGCTTTGAAAATCTGCAGACAATGGTCACCCACAATGTTCCGAAATACGTGGAGAAAATTCGAGGGCAGTTGGATAGGACGCGAGAAAGAATCGGGCTCGTCAAGGGTGAAACTTTCGAATAAATCCAACACGGATGGCAGGGGGTGGGATGAACCAGAAGCCCTTTAACTGGAAGTTCCTGTCCTGGACGTTGCTCAACAGTCTGCTTTCCATGCTGGGTTCCAATGTTGTCCTGATCCTGGTTCTGGTGACCCTGATCATCGGGATCATCAGTGGTTTCGCCATGCTGGGCGCTATCCTGCTGGGCATTCACGGGAAGGGTTGCGGGTTGCTGGAAGTCAGTTATGGTGGAACATGCGCGGGCGACGAAGAATATTGGCGATCCGGGGAGACGGATGTTCTCAGGGCTCGGGGAGGTGAACTTCCCTCCTACCTCGGCATTACGCCTCCGGATGTCCCCCACCTGACCCAGATACAACAGCCTGGTGGATATGGGCCTTACGACGTCTTGCGGGGGATCACGCAAGCCGACTATCGGGGCGTGATCGCCTACATCTCCGTGGCGCAGATCACTGCTCCACCCCCCGTCATTTTCGATCCGCTCAACATCGAGCCCCAATACGCTTTGAATCAGGCCATCCAGACCTGCATTTCCCGCCTGAAAGAACGGGGGTTCTTCGACGAGTCGGGCGAAGGAGCGTTCGGCCTGGTGATCACCAGCACCATCTGGGTTTTCGATGTGATAAGGGAAAACGACGAGTTCAAATACCAGCTGATCAAAGACGTTCCGGCTGCTTATCTCTGCGTCGGATACCGGGACTCCATTTACAGGTTCGCACCGAAACACGCTCAGGGGATAGGAGCGATAAATCACGAGGAGATCGCCGCCGAACTGGACAGGCTGATCGCCGCCCAGCTTGAAACAACCATCACGCAGGCCTACAAAGAGTCCGCCTTCCATCGTCTGCTCTACAACATCAGTCAGATCATTTTTGGGCATCTGGCGAGGAGTGCGAGTTTTTACCACGCCATCTTCCCTCGCCGGGATATTGCC
>Ga0105160_1000923_pt1 | contig 12641 bp, 12 predicted proteins | sample GXS110809BmetaG_FD_89591 | JGI IMG/M metagenome (GOLD analysis project Ga0105160, IMG submission 89591) | Hot spring microbial communities from Gongxiaoshe hot spring, China to study Microbial Dark Matter (Phase II) - GXS 110809B | ecosystem: Environmental > Aquatic > Thermal springs > Hot... | reverse complement strand
GCTTATCTGCTTCTTGCTAGGATTTGTGAACTGGGGCAGGGGCCACCATCCTAGCGATTGGGGTTTGCCACTTCGGCCGGAGACGATGCAAAGATTCTTGTGGTCAGACGTTCCAGTCGACGGAGCAGGCGGCGGGCGCTTGCCTTCACTTCAGCAGACAAGCCCTCGCCGCAGCTGAAGTCCCGGCCCACGACCCCATATACGGCTATATGCGATGGTGCAGGCTTGAGCAAGAGGGCAAGGGCCATGGCTTCATCTAGAGGGAGGGCATGGGTCGAAAACCGGTGCTCCCGGCAGAGCTGGTGGAAGCATCTCCAGCGGAACCTCACGATGGTGCCTGGGGGCCACGGGCCTTTCAGGGCGTCGATTATCCAGGCGATGTCCGCTCCGTCCCAGGCGCGGGCCAAGGCGACGGGGTCCGCGATCCCGATGGGGACACGTTTTATTCCTGGGAAGTTGTGAGCTGGGAAGTGCTGGACCACCCAGAGGCCTACCCCATCGTCCCGGCGCAGCATGTTGCCCAGGCCGATGAGCACGAGGCGCAAAGGGGAGGTCATCGTGAGTCTATGTGGACCTTCAGAAAGTGTGTAGCGCATGAGATACAGGGATCGTAGTTGCGGATGGCCTGCTCACAACGCCATGTTATCTCCTCTTTCGTCAGCGAGAGTAAGCTAGGCACCAACTTACGTAGGTCGTCCTCGATGCGCCGCTGGTTCTGGGCTGTGGGGGTCACGATCTTAGCGTCCTCGATCAGGCCTTGGGAGTTGATCTGGTAACGGTGATATAGAATTCCTCGCGGGGCTTCGCTGGCGCCATAGCCGGTACCTGCCTGTATCGCCACGGCTTCCTGGGGGCGCTCTGGTGGTTCGTATCGTTCGATGAGGTGCAGCGCCTCCTCACAGGCGTGGAGTATTTCCACCCCACGGCAGAGGATGCTCTTAAACGGGTTGCGGACTGGCGGGACCAGGCCAATAGAGGTGGCCACCTCCCGGGCGAGGGGAGCGAGCTGGGGGAAGTTCAAATTGAAGCGGGCCAGCGGGCCCACCATGTAACTGCCCCCTCCCCGGAGCGTCCAATGGAGGGCGTTGCTATAGGGCACTTGGATCTCCTCAAAGATTTCCTCGAAGGCGGAAACTGGGGCCAGAAGCCCCTTGCTGGATCGGATCTGGCCCTCTAGGATTGCGTATTCGTCTGGGTGATAGAGGGCAGCAAATTCGTAGTCCTCCTCGAACTCGGGAAAGTCGAGCTTGGCCATCCAGTGGAGCGCTTCCACCATGAAGTCACGGGCGCGGGTGAGGTCGTCGCGGTGTGACAGTAAGGCTTGGCGGGAAGGGACAGAATAAAAGCCGCCGATGCGAACGTTGATGGGATGGATCTCGCGGCCCCCTATCTTGGCCATCAGCGCGTTGCCGGCCTTCTTGACGTGAAGGCCCTTTCGTACCAACTCCGGGTGATGGCGGGCCATGTCAAAGGCGCTATCGTACCCCAGAAAGTCGGGGAGATGTAGCAGGAATACGTGCAGGGCATGGCTTTCGATCCATTCGCCATAGTAGAGGAGCAAACGCAGGTCCCGGAGAGGGCCTTTCACCGTCAAGCTGAGGGCTCCCTCCATGGCGTTACAGGCGCTCATCTGGTAGGCAACGGGGCAGATCGCGCAGATGCGGGCAGTGATATCGGGCGCCTCATCGAACCGTCGCCCACGCAAGAAAGCTTCAAAGAAGCGCGGCGGCTCGTAGATCTCCAGGCGCAAAGCGCGCACCTGGCCATCGCGGACCTGGATGTGCAGGGCGCCTTGCCCTTCCACCCGGGCCAAGGCGTCAACTCGGATCGTCAACTTGCGGGACCTGTGCATACCTCTCTCCTGCCTCTTGGAAAGGAGGGGCATAAGCATTGAAAGAGCGGAACAGACGCACAAGGTTGGGAGGGGATGTTCCATGGGCCTGTAGCCATTCCCCCAAACTCGTCGCATTAGGGGTTTCCATGGGGCCAAAGCAGCCGTAGCATCCCCGTCGGTAGGCTGGGCAAAGGGCACCGCAGCCGGCATGGGTGACCGGGCCCAAGCAGGGGATGCCCTGGGCAACCATCACGCACACAGTCCCTCGTCGCTTGCACTCGATGCAGACGCTGTGGCTCGGAATGTTGGGGCGCCGGCCATTGAGGAAGGCGCTGAGGAGCTCCAGTAAAGGCCCCTTGCCAATGGGGCAGCCTTGCAGCTCAAAGTCGACCGGCACATAAGCGGATGCAGGTAGGGACTTCTTCAGGGTCTTAATATACTCTGGCCGGGCATATACGATGTCCAGGAATTGGCGCACGTCGGCGAAGTTGCGTAGCGCCTGTATCCCGCCAGTAGTAGCGCAGGCGCCAATAGCGACGAGAAAGCGGCTCTGCCGGCGAATCTCACGTATCTCCTCCTCTTGCTCTGGGGTGGAGATGCTGCCTTCGACCAGCGAGATGTCGTAGGGCCCGCGCATCCTCCTGCGCGAAGCTTCCAGGAAGTAGGCGATCTCCACTTGGTCAGCTAAAGTCATCAGCTCATCCTCGCAGTCCAGGAGCGTAAGTTGACAGCCATCGCATGAGGCGAACTTCCATACGGCTAGCTTGCTCTTTCGATGTCTGGCCATGCAGGCACCGCCCTCCTCAAAGCTCTCTGACTTCCAGTAAGGGCTGGACTTCAGGAAAGGCAAATACGGGGCCGTCCCGGCAGATGAATGCTGGGCCCAACTGGCAATGACCACAAAATCCCACGGCGCATTTCATGTTCCTCTCTAGTGACAGGTAGATGCGCTCTGGGGTGACGCCATGCACCTCTAACATCCGGGCTGCCACTCGCATCATTACCTCTGGGCCACACATCAGGACGATGGCCCGTTTTAGGTCCAGCGACCGCTCGGCCAAAGGCAGAAGGTCTGTTACCACACCGACATGCCCCCGCCAGTAAGCATCTACCCTGTCCACGGTGATGAAGACGTGAAGGCCAGACCGTTGGCGCCAGCGCTCCAGCTCCGTGCGGTAGAGAAGGTCGGCTGGGCTACGGGCCCCATAGAGCAAGACGATCTGTCCATAATTAGCGCGTTGGGCGAGCATATATTGCAAAGGAGCACGAAGGGCGGCTAGGCCGATCCCTCCGGCCAGGAACAGGACATCTCGGCCACGAATCTCCTCGAGAGGCCAGCCCCGCCCGAACGGGCCTCGTACGCCTATAGGGGCGCCTTTGCGCAGGCGGACCAAGGCCCGGGTAACGCAGCCCACTGCGCGCACGGTGTGTTCCAGGTCGTAGGTTCTTGGGCGAACACCGCTGATGGAGATAGGGACCTCGCCAATGCCGAAGGCATAGAGCATGTTAAATTGACCAGGCTGAAAGGAGAAGGAGCTACCTTCGAGGGGGCGGATCCGTAGCGTGTATGTGTCCCGTGTCTCCCTGCGGGTGCTGGTGACCTGGAACGTCCGCGGGACGAAGAGGCTTAGGCCAGGGACAGTAGTCACCTCGGCGGTCATGCTCGCCTCGTTCCCGCGGGGGGAGCGTAGAGGTCGAGGAGCTGCAGGCGAGCGGCCCTAAGCCGCCTAGCCACCACCGCCAGCAGCCGGCTGAAGATGCAGGCTGCGAGGGCGAAGTCGTTGTCCACTAGCTTGCGTAGCTGGAGGGCGTCCAGGACCAGGGCCTCAGTCTCTCGGAGGGCGCGGGCATCGAACTCCCACCGATAAGGTGGAAGGGCCCAAGACCATCCTATGACCTCGCCAGAGCTGATAGTCTGCAGGCGTAACGGGCCCCGCTCGGGCACGAAGGTCTCGATGGCTACCAACCCGTCGATGATAAGAAAGAAGGCATCGGCCGCGCGACCTTCCCGTAGAAGCAAAGAATCAGGAGCGTAGGTATGGAGCCGGGCGATCGCCGCCAGCTTTCGTTTCCACGTCTCTTTCATGTCGTAAGTGAAGGGGTGTTGGTGCAATGCGTGGAGAACCTCAGCCTTTGCCATTTCCTTCAGCTCCCTTCCCTCTGCGCCCTATCCGTCTGCCGGATGGCCCATACCTCTTCGGTAAGGTCGATGCCCACGGGGCACCACGTAATGCAACGGCCACACCCCACGCAACCAGACATCCCAAATTGGTCCCACCAGGTCGCCAATTTGTGGGTAAGCCACTGGCGGTAGCGCGCCTTTGCGCTCTGTCGGATAGCGCGTCCGGCGGTGTAGGTGAAAGCAGTGGTGAAACACGAGTCCCAGTAGCGTACCCTTTCCGCCTCTGTGCCAGCCAGATCGGTCTTGTCTTCCACGGTGAAGCAGAAGCACGTGGGGCAGACCATAGTACAGTTTCCACACGTAAGACAGCGCTGCGCCACTTCGTCCCAGCGAGGGTGTTCTAGGTTGCGTTTGAGCAAGTCAGGCAGGCCTGTAATGTCCAGCTGCCGGCGCATGGAGCGGGCCGTCTCCTCTAGGCGGCCTTCGACCGAGGCCAGGTCGACTTCTGAGGCGGGCTGGCAAGGCACCTGTGCCATGAGGGCTGCGCCTTGATCCGTCCCGATCTCGACCACAAAGATATCGGCCAGTTCGGTAAAGACTAGGTCCGCTCCTGGCGGAGCTTTCGGGCCCGTCCCCATGGAGGCGCAGAAGCATGTCCCTCCAGCAACGGTGCATTGAACGGCGATGAGGAAGGTTGCCTTGCGGCGGGCCTCATAATAGCCTTCTACGTACTGGCCGCCCGTAAACACCCGGTCCAACACAAAGATGGCATGGAGGTCGCAGGCACGCACCCCCAGAAAAGCGTAACGAGGCGGCGGGTCATTGGGGAGCTCCCACTGAAGACCGTTCTCGGTGCGTCGGGCCCGGCTTAGGGAGAGTATCGGGGGATGAAGGAACTGCTTCCATGAATTGGGGCCAGTAGTAAAGGCGAAGAAGGCCTCGTCGCCCCTTCCCTTGAGCCGGTAATGACCTTTCTCTTGCTCGTCTGTCCAGCCGATGGGCAGATCGGCAAGGCTACGGACCTCCTCGTAGACGATAGCACCGTCCCGGACGCGGGGGCCGATCACGGTGTAGCCTGCGCCCCGTAGGGCATCAAGGAGCACTTGGAGGTGCCTTTTCTCCATCCGCAAAGCCTTGCCGACGTTGGGAAGGTGCGCTCGCTTCTCCATCGACCTAAGTTGCCAACGGTGCCCGGCCGCTAACTCGCGCTAAAGTCTGCAGGAAGCCCTGGCCAGCACGTCGTCTACGCGCCTTTTGCCATCCCTTTGCCCTCGCCATGCCCAGCCTATCAACATATTCGGGGCAGCTGTTCGCCTGCCAACATGCTCACGACGCGAAAGCCTCCCACCCTAGTGCGGAGCAAAACGAGACGACGGTGGTCTTCCACCACTTCCCCGATGATGGCCGCCTCCCGTCCCAGCGGGTGTGCCCGCATGGCGCCAAGCACCTTTGGGGCATCCTCTCGCGCAACGACGGCAACGAGCTTGCCCTCGTTGGCCACGTGGAGGGGATCAAGCCCCAGAATCTCACAGGCCCCTTTCACCTCCTCTTGGATAGGGATCGCCTCTTCATCGATATGGATCCCCACCTGGGAACTGGTAGCGATCTCGTTCAAGGCGCTGGCGAGGCCGCCCCGGGTGACGTCGCGGATGCAACGGATGCGTGGGCTGGTCTGCAGCATTGTGGCTACAAGGGTATGCAGTGGCGCCGTGTCAGAGCAAATGGGGCGCTCAAACTCTACCTGTTCGCGCGCCAGCATCACCGCCATACCGTGGGCAGCGATGGGCCCGTTAAGGAGGACCAAGTCTCCAGGCCGGGCCTCGCTCGCAGATAGTGGGCCCTCGTATTCCACGACCCCAATCCCCGTGGTGGTGATGAAGAGCTTATCGGCCTTTCCCCTGTCCACCACCTTAGTGTCCCCCGTCACTATGGAAACTCCTGCTTCTTCGGCAGCACGGCGCATCGACTCCACGACCTGCCAAAGGGTGTCGATGGGAAGCCCTTCCTCAAGTATGAAGGCGGCGCTCAGGAAGAGGGGACGGGCCCCGCTTACGGCCAGGTCGTTGATGGTCCCGTTGACCGCCAACCGGCCGATGTCTCCGCCGGGGAACACCAGGGGGTCGACGACGAAGGCGTCAGTAGTGAAGGCGAGGCGTAGCCCGTTGATGTCCAGGACGGCGGCATCGTTCAGCACTCGGGTCTCTGGTGGCAGAAGGAGAGGCCGGAACACCTTTTCGATGAGCTCGTGCATGAGCCTCCCCCCGCTCCCGTGTCCCAGCAACACGGTCCGATAGGAGAGGGACGGGATGGGGCAGGCTCCGGCTGCTCCCTCTGGAGCGGTCATATATCTGGTACCCCCCGGAATTGGGGCTCTCGCTTTTCGAAGAAGGCGGCCAAGCCTTCAGCGAAATCGGGCGTGTCGGCGATCTCTGCCAGGTGGCGTGCCTCCTTCGTCATGTGGGTGTCCAGACGGTCCATCCCCATCGCCTCGTTCATGAGGGCCTTGGTGATGGCCCACGCTTGGGTGGGGCCACGGGCCAGCCGTTGGGCCGTCCCTTCGATCTCGTGGTCAAAAGCTTCAAAGGGGAAAACGCCGTTGATGAGGCCGAGCTTTAGCGCCTCCTGGGCGCTTAAGCGCGGGTTGAGAAAGACCATTTCCAGGGCCCGCCTCATGCCGATGAGGTGGGGAAGGGTGAACGTGGTGCCCTCGGCCCCTGTAAGTCCTGTCTTGGAGTAGGCCCATTCGAAGCTGGCCTTGTCAGAAGCGAATACTAGATCGCAGGCCATCGCCAGGCCCAGGCCGCCAGCTGCAGCCACACCTTTGACGGCGGCGATGAAGGGCTTAGGGGCGCGGCGAATCTCGGAAATGGTGCTGTGAAGGTACTCCAGGATCTCTTTGAAGCTACTCCCATAGCTGGCCTTGACAGTAGCGCCCTCGGGATGCAAGTAGGAGAAGTCGTCCAGGTGCTCGCGCTCTTGGACGTACCTAAGGTCTGCTCCGCTGCAGAAGGCCCGGTCAGTGCCGGCAAGCACCACGCAACGGATCTGTGGGTCGCGGGCGAACTGGAGGGCTGCCTTCCGGAGGTCTCTGGCCATCGCCACGTCTAGGGCGTTGAACCGCTCGGGCCGGTCCAGCTGGATCGTCCCAACGCCGTTGTCCCATCGCATGCGTATGTGGTGTAGCTCAACAACCCGATGGCTCATATCTTGGGCCCCAAAAGGCGTTCGTTTGTCCTTTTCCTCGAGGGTAGAGAGGGGAAGTTATGGTTATTGCCACCTTATAGCTAGGGGGCCAGCTGCCGCGGTGAAGGGTGCTCGTGCTGGCGTCTCTGTGGGTGGCCTGAGGGAACAGACGAATAATACCAACAGACACAAGGGGCCGAAGAAGGTGCCACCGCCCATGATGCAGTGCCACCAGCCCCGTCCTCATCCCCCTCGTCAATCACGACAAAGTTTAAACTGCTGGGGCGCACCGAGTCAAGGCACTAAACAAGGGATGCATTGTGGACCACGGCCGCACACCTTTAGGCAGAGGCTCCCTTAGGGGGTGGGGCCTTTTACATGTCCGCCATACTCGTACCAGATGCGGCAAGTGCCCTCGCTGCTCACCATGCAGGCCCCTACAGGGCTCTCCGGAACGCATTCTTTGCCGAATAACCGGCAGTCATATGGTGTGGCTATGCCCGCCATGATGTTCCCGCAAAGGCACTCCTGGGTAAGACGCGGGGGAGCATCGTGCAGCCACTCTGAGAGGCGGATCTGGAAACGTGCCCGCGCGTCGGCCCAAGCATAGGTGGGGCGCAGGCGAAGATTCCCATTAGGCACATAGGCGATCCCACGCCACACACCGCTTTCGGTCTGGAAGACCTCCCACAGCAGGCGCTGGGCGTTGCGATTGCCTTCTGGCGTTACACAGCGTGGGTAAGCGTTCACTACCCGCCTCTCCCCCCGACGTATAAGCTCGACAAGTTGGACTAGTGCGCTCAGGATATCTAAGGGCTCAAATCCACCGACTACCACTGGTATCCCGTGGCGCTCCACGAACCGCTCAAAGATCTTCCATCCGGTGATAGTGGCCGCATGTCCCGCTGCAAGGAAACCCTGGATCCTGGTCTGTGGCATCTCAGCCACGATCTCCATCACCGGCGGGATGTACTTATGGGCGGAAAGGACAGATAAGTTGGGCGGTGGCCCCGAAAGGATCACTGCCGCCGTGGCCACTGCCGTGGTCTCAAAGCCCGTGGCAAAGAATACCACCTCCCGCTCGGCCTTGCGGGCGATCTGGAGGGCCTCCCAGGGGCTATATACGATCCGGACATCTGCCCCTTCCGCCTTGGCTTCTGCCAGGGACTTGACTGTCCCTGGGACCCGGAACATGTCGCCAAAAGTGGCCAAGATAACTCCCTGTTCGGCTAAGTAGACGGCCTCGTCTACCTCTGGCATGTCGGTTACGCATACGGGGCATCCCGGGCCCATGATCACCTGAAGGTTGGGAGGAAGGAGGCTGCGAAGCCCGAAGCGAGCGATGCTCTGCTCGTGGCTCCCGCAGACGTGCATGATGGAGATGGGCGTCTTCAGGTCGGCACAAAGGTGCTCCAACGCGCGCTGGAAGGCCTGCACCTGTTTGGGATCGCGGAATTCTAGCCGTTCCGACGCCTTCGATGTCACTATGTCTCCTCCCCTGCGCCCATCTCTTCTTGTACGTCAGCAGCCATCAGGTCTTCCTCTGCGGTGCGCAAGAGTGTCTCGTAAAATGCTAGGGTCTCTTCGATCTGTCCAGTGGGGATGCGCCGAATAGCGAAGCCCACGTGCACTAGGACATAATCGCCAGGGGCTACAGGGCTGTCCACCGTATGGAGGAGCACCTGTTTGCGCACTCCCCAAAAGTCCACTAGGGCGGTCATGTCGTTGACTTCCAAGACTTTCCCAGGGACTCCTAGGCACATTTCAGTCCTCCTGTCGAATCCTGCACCATCATCCCTGCCACCTGGCTAGGAAAGGCGTTCGAGATGGGCGGCACCGATGAGGACTTGGCCCAAGCTGATCCCTCCGTCGTTGGGGGGGACCTGGCGGTGGGTGAGGACGGCAAACCCTTTCTCTTCCAACGCCTGCACGGTGCGCTCGGTCAGCAGGTGGTTTTGGAAGCAGCCTCCAGTGAGAGCTACTTGGCTTAGGCCGATCTCTTGTGCCACCCTGGCAATGGCCTGGATTAAGGCGTTGTGGAAGCGGGCGGAGATCTTCCCCCGGTCTTCCCCTCGGCGGAGGTCGTGTAAGGCCGCTTCTAGTAGCGGGGCCCAGTCTAGGACCAAAGGTGAGCTATCGCCCCCTGGCATCGTCACGATGGGGAGGGGATAGGCGGAGGGCTCAGAAGGGTCGGCTATGAACTCGAGGGCCATTGCTGCCTGACCTTCAAAGGTTACTTCCTGGTGCAAGTCTAGCAGCGCAGCCACAGCGTCGAATAGACGACCTATGCTAGATGTCACGGGGGTGTTTATGCCCTGGGCCATCATGCGGGCCAGCACCTGGCGCTCCAGTGGCCGCATGGACCGGATGGGGGCCAGATGCTCCCAATCGGCGACTGCCTCTCCGGCTAGCTCCCACATAAGCGCAAAGGCCACGCGTCGGGGGGCCCGCACCGCTGCGTCCCCTCCCGGTAGGTGGAAGGGGCGCAGCTGGGCTACACGCTGGAAGTGGTATGTATCGCCCACCAGGAACTCGCCGCCCCAGATGGTGCCGTCCAGGCCGTACCCAGTGCCGTCCCAGGTAACCCCCAGGGCTGGCCCTTCGGCGCCGTTGTCCGCAAGGCAGGCGGCCAGGTGGGCGTGGTGATGTTGCACCGGGATAAGGGCAAGGGGAGTGTGGCGACGCAAGTATCGTGGGAGCTCCTCCCTTGCAGCCCGTTGCGCCCAGATGGTAGAGGCATAGTCGGGGTGCAAGTCGTGGGCGATGGCTACAGGCTCTGCCCCATACAATCGGAGAAAGTCCAAAACAACTCCCTCAAACGCGGCCAGCGCTTCAGCCGTATCTAGGTCGCCGATGTGTTGGCTAAGGAAGACTTGGCGTCCAATGCTGAGGGCTACGGTATTTTTTAGATGGCCTCCCACTGCCAACACGGTAGGAAGGGCCTTATTGACGATAATCGGCAGCGGCGCAAACCCCCTTGCCCTCCGGAGGAGGCGCGGCTCTCCGCGCATAATAGTCATCACGCTGTCGTCCATATGGCGGGCGATGGGCCGGTTGTGGACCAAAAAGGCGTCGGTCACATGCCCCAGCCTCTGGAAGGCGTCTTTTTCGTCGGTGCAAATGGGCTCGTCTGTCAAGTTGCCGCTGGTGGCTACGACGGGGAAGTCCACTTCCTGCATCAGCAGGTGGTGGAGGGGGGTATAGGGCAACATTACCCCCAAATAAGGGTTATCTGGTGCCACATTTGGTGCCACGGGAGCCCCAGGGCGGCGCGGAAGGAGAACGATGGGTGCCTCAGGCCTGGTGAGGAGGGCTTCTGCTTCCGGCGAAAGTTGGCACAGGGCCCGGACTTGGGCGAGGTCGCGGGCCATTAGGGCGAAAGGCTTGTCCTGGCGGGGCTTGTGGGCCCGCAACCTTGCGATGGCTGCTTCGTCCTGGGCGTTGACCATTAGATGAAAGCCGCCCAGCCCCTTTACGGCCACGATGTAGCCTGCCCTGAGCGCCTCTGCTGCGTAACGGAGGGCCTCTTCTCCCAGTGCCACTAGCGAGAACTGGCCGACACGGGGCGGAAAGTCGGCTTGTCCGCCTTCGATCTCGGCAAGGAGCGGCTTAGGCCAATAGAACGCCAGCGTCGGGCCACAGGAGGGGCAGGCGTTGGGCTGGGCATGGAAGCGACGGTCGAGGGGATTTTCGTACTCCCTTTGACAGGCCTCGCACATGCGAAAGCGGCGCATGGTGGTGTTGGGCCGGTCATAGGGCAGGCCTTCAACGATGGTGAAGCGGGGGCCGCAATCGGTGCAGTTGGTAAAGGGGTAGAGGTAGCGACGATCTCTTGGGTCTAGCACCTCCGCCAGACACTTACCGCAGGTGGCCATGTCAGGTAAAACCAAAGTCGTCTTCTCGCTCCCGCCATCGCTATGGCGGATCTGGAAGGAGGTGTAACCCAAGGGCTTTAGCCACCGTGCGCGCAGGGCATGGATCTGGGCACGGGGAGGAGTTTCGTGGGGAAGGCGCTCAAGGAATCGCTTCAAACTGACCTGGGGGCCCTCTAATTCGATGAGCACTCCCCGACAGTCGTTCCGTACCCATCCTGCCAGGCCGAGCTCCGTGGCGAGCCGGTATACATAGGGCCGGAAACCTACCCCCTGTACGGCACCATGGACCTCGACGCGTAGGCGGCTGGTTCGAACAGACATAAGAGCCCCTTTAGATGGGGACCGTTATCCTATTCTCCTTGGTCAGCTGGACTGGCTACGTGGACAGTATAGGTACGGGGGTGTTCCCCATGTCAATTTATGCAGCTGTCGATGGGCGCCCGTAAGGGGCGGAGGCGTCGGGAGACATGCGCAAAGGCGCATGCCTCGGCCTGCCCCATATGTGACAGAGCTAAGGGATGATAAAAGTGAAGCGGCCCTTCGCCACCAAGGCGCCATCTGGCTGGCGGCGCGCCTCCGCCTCGCCGAAGGCCACTTGTCGGCCCAGCTGGAGGACCTGTCCCTCTACCTCCAGCCGCTCGCCGGGCCGGGCGGCAGCGATGAAGCTGACGTTCATGTCTACCACGAGATGGGGATCGACGCTGGTGACGTCGTAACCCCTTAGGGAGGTGACGGCGTTGGCCACCGCCTCATCTAATAAGGTAGCCATCACACCGCCATGCACGACGCCGCCTGGGTTACTGTGCCAGGGCGCGACAGTGATGGCCCATCGCACGCGACCAGGCGTCCACTCTACCAACTCTGCCCCTAACGTCTCCATTAGGGTGCTGTAAAGGAGGGGTTCCTCGTTCATACCTTTTCCTCCCATTGTGGCAGTGACTTCCATTAGCGTCCGCTACAGGGGCTGTCTGCATCGTCCTTTGGGCGTTGTGAGGGGGGAAGGTCTCCCCCTTGTATGGCGGCGAGGGCCATGGCGTAAGCCTTTCGTGGGCCGAAGTCGGCCGCCGGCGGGCGCGGAAGGTGGTAGAAGCGTTGGCGGTGAAGGATCGGCCTTTCGTCGTCGCCGGGACCCTGTACAGGGACTCCAGTGGCGGCGCCCTAAAAACCTGGCCTCTGTGTGGCTGACGGGGGCTAAGGGGAAAAGGAGGTAAGTGGCTGCGGCTTTGGCCACATGGGCGCTAGGGAAACGGGACAGCAACTGCACCTTGGGCACCATGATGCCCAACTGGGCTAAGGCTAACCCCATTGTCCCTAAGCGTCAACTTCAACCGTCTACCTTGCTGTCCACGTCTTGCCGTGCTGCGGGAAAGCTTCGTATTTGCGCTAGGGATGTTGGTGGCCCTTATCCCAGAGGGGCTCCTGCCCACCGTATCCCTGGCTCTGGCCTTAGGCGTCCAGCCCATGGCCGAGTCGCGGGCGGTGGTCAAGCGCCTGTCATCGGTGGAGACGCTAGGGTGCACCACCGTCATCTGCACTGATAAGACGGGCACTACCACCGAGAACGAGATGACCGTTCGACGGGAGGTGCCCACAGCTGTGGAGCGCTGTCATCGGGTGGGTATTCATG
>Ga0105160_1000922_pt1 | contig 12654 bp, 12 predicted proteins | sample GXS110809BmetaG_FD_89591 | JGI IMG/M metagenome (GOLD analysis project Ga0105160, IMG submission 89591) | Hot spring microbial communities from Gongxiaoshe hot spring, China to study Microbial Dark Matter (Phase II) - GXS 110809B | ecosystem: Environmental > Aquatic > Thermal springs > Hot... | reverse complement strand
TGCATCCGGATTACGCCTCCACCATCTGGGCGCAGCGGGCGGCGACAGGGGACCTTCCCCAACCGCTCAGCCCGCGAACGCCCCTGCCCCTGATCCCGGTCCAGCATCACCACGCGCACTTAGCCGCCTGCCTGGCGGATCATAACGTGGAAGGGCCCGCGCTGGGGGTCACATGGGATGGCACGGGTTACGGCCTGGACGGAACGATCTGGGGCGGCGAGTTCCTGCTGGGGGATGCCTCCGGGTTCCGCCGGGTTGCGGCGCTTCGGCCGTTCCGCCTCCCGGGAGGAGATGCGGCGATCTATGCGCCATGCCGGGTGGCCTTCTCGCTATTATGGGAGCTGGAAGGCGATGCGGTGATCGAATGGGAACACCTGGCCCCGGTGCGCACGTTGCGGTCGATGGAACGCCAGGCGCTGGCCCGCATGATCGCCCGAGGGGTGAACGCGCCGCTCACCTCCAGCATGGGCCGGCTCTTCGATGCGGTCGCCGCGCTCCTGGATCTCCGCCAGGAGATCACGTTCGAAGGCCAGGCAGCCATGGCCCTGGAGTTCGCCGCTGATCCTTCGGAGGGGCGCGCCTATCCGTTTCCGCTTTGCGAAAATCCGAAGGCGGATAGCCCGGCCTGGATTCTGGACTGGCGTCCTCTTCTGGAAGCGATCCTCGAGGACCTGCGCCGTGGGGTCGAGCGGGGGAAGATCGCCGCCCGGTTCCACAATGCCCTGATCGAGGGCATGATCATGGTGGCGCGAGAGATTGGGGAAAGCCGGGTCGCCCTGAGCGGGGGCTGTTTCCAGAACCGCCTGCTGACCGAGCGGGCCGCCCAGCGCCTGAGGGAAGAGGGATTCACCGTCCTGATCCATCGTCAGGTTCCCCCCAACGATGGGGGGATCAGCCTGGGCCAGATCATGGTCGCCGCCGCTCATCTTACGTAGGGGCGAGGCATGCCTCGCCCCTACGACCATCGTTCAACAGGAGGCCCTATATGTGTCTCGGCGTCCCAGGGAAAGTGGTGGAAGTGAACGACATGACCGCGCTGGTGGACTTCTGGGGGGTCCGCAAGCCGGTGATGCTCCACACCGTCGATGAGCCGGTGGCCCCGGGCGATTATGTGCTGGTCCATGTGGGCTTCGCCATCCGGCGCATCCCGCCCGATGAGGTCGAGGAAACCCTGGCCTTCTACGAAGCGCTTCTGCGGGCGGCGGAAGAAGATCTGATGGCCGCTGATGTGCAGAGCGAGATCCGCTCCCCGGAGGAAGGCTCATGATTCCATCGCGTTCCCCAAAACCCTCCGAACGCCTCGAGTTCCGGGATCCGGAGCGGGTGCAGGCCTTTCGGCGCGCTCTGGAGCGGCTCTGCGCGGATCTCCAGGAGCCGATCTCGGTGATGCACGTCTGCGGCACCCACGAGCAGAGCATCGCCCGCTTCGGGATCCGGAGCCTCCTTCCATCGAACCTCCAGGTCATTATGGGGCCGGGATGTCCCGTGTGCGTGACTGATATGCCCGAAGTGGATGAGGCGGTTTACCTGGCTGAACAGGGCGTGATCATTGCCACCTTCGGGGACATGTTCCGGGTTCCCGGGACTCTCAAATCGCTGGCGGAGGCCAAGGCGGAGGGGGCGGATGTGCGGGTGATTTACAGCCCCTGGGAGGCCCTTCAGATCGCCCGGGAGACGGATCGGGAGGTGGTTTTCTTCGCCACCGGCTTTGAGACCACGGCGGTGGCCACTGCGGCGGTGATCCTCTCCGGCCCGCCGAAGAACTTCTCGGTGCTCTCCGCCCACAAGTATATCCCACCGGTGATGGAGATCGTGGCCGAGATGCCCCAAACCCGGGTTCAGGGGTTCTTGGCGGCTGGCCACGCCGCAACCATCACCGGATGGAAGGTCTTTGAGCGCTTTGTGGAGCGCCACGGCATCCCGGTCGTGGTCGCGGGGTTTGAGCCTCTGGACATCCTGAGCGGGCTGGTTCAGCTGGTGGAGCTGATCCGTCGTGGCGAGCGGCGGGTGGTGAACGCTTACCCGCGCTGCGTCACGCCGGAAGGCAACCGCAACGCCCAGCGGTTGCTGTGGGAGGTCTTCCAAACCGAAAGCGGGGTCTGGCGCGGCATCGCCTACGTTCCCAACGGCAACCTCCGCCTGCGTCCGAAATATAGCTGGGCCGACGCGCGGGTTCGCTTTGAGATCCGTCTTTCGGAATGGCTGCGCGACGCCCCGCCTCGCCTTACGCAGGAATGCCTTTGCGGGAACATCATGGCCGGCATCGCCACGCCCTATGACTGCCGGCTCTTCGGCAAAGAGTGCACGCCGGAAACCCCTGTGGGCGCCTGCATGGTGAGCAGCGAGGGCGCATGCCGGATATGGTATGAATACGGAGGGCACATCACGGGTTAAGGGGCTATGGGGCGAGCGAGCCTCCGCTAAGGGCTCCCGGCCTCAACCCCCCGAAGGATATTTTAGGGGAGGGATCCCTGGACCTCCCCAGGACAGTGATCCACGATGGAAGTCCCGCTCGGAGATCGCCTGATGGAACCTGTGATCATCGAGCTTTATCACATTCGAATGCAGCGGAAAGACGCGGTCGGGATCATCCAGCTCGACCGACCGGATCGCTTCAATGCGCTGGATGTGGCGATGGCCCGGGATCTCCGGAAAGCCGCACTCCAGTTCGCCCGTGACCCGAAGATCCGCTGCGTGATCCTGGCCGGAACCGATCGGGTTTTCTGCAGCGGGGCGGATCTGAAATACGTCCGGGAGCGGGAACATCCGGAGGACTTCTCGTATTTGCAGCCGGAGGCGCGCGAGATCGAGGGAGGCTATGGGCGCAGCTTCAAGGAGATCCTGGAATACCTTCACAGCACGATCTCCGAGATCCGTCGCGCCCCCAAGCCGTTCATCGCAGCGGTTAAAGGGGTGGCCGCCGCGGGCGGCCTCGGCCTGGCCATGGCCTGTGATCTGGTCTTCGCCTCGGATCGGGCCAGCTTCGAGTGGGCCTATTCCAAAACCAGCCTCACCGGAGCGGAGAGCACCACCTTCATCCTCCCTCGCCTCATCGGCCTGCGGCGGACCATGGAGATGGTCTTCCTCAACCCACGCCTCAGCGCCCAGCAGGCCCTGGAGTGGGGCCTCATCAACGGGATCTTCCCATTTGAGAGCTTCGATCAGGAAGTCGAAGCGATCGCCCACCGCCTCGCTCGCGGGCCCACCCGGGCATGGGCGATCACCAAGGCCCTCATCAACGAAGCCCTGGGGATCGACCGCCTGGATGCTCACATGGCGAAGGAGCTGCGCCACCTGGTGGAGATCGCCGAGACGCCGGATTTCGCGGAGGGCCTGGCTGCCTTCTTCGAGAAGCGAGAACCCCATTTCCGAGGAGCATAAAACATATGGCAACCGTGGAGAGCCTGGGGTCCTGCCCAATCCCGCCCCTTTCCTATCGCACGGTGTTGCTGGGGCACGGAAGCGGGGGGCGGCTGATGCACGAGCTGATTGAGAAAGTGTTCCGTCCGCTCCTCCTGCCACCTGAAACCCGGGTGTTGAACGATGCGGCTGTCCTGAACGTGAACGGATTGCGGCTTGCCTTCACCACGGACGCCTTCGTGGTGGACCCCATCGTGTTCCCGGGTGGGGACATTGGCCGGCTGGCCGTGAATGGGACCATCAATGACCTGGCGGTCAGCGGGGCCCGTCCGCTGTTCCTGAGCGCCGCTTTCATTCTGGAGGAAGGATTGCCGATCGACACCCTGTGCCAGATCGTGGACTCGATGCGTCAGGCCGCTGAAGAGGCTGGGATCCCGATCGTCACAGGAGACACGAAGGTGGTAAACCGGGGGAAGGCGGACAAGCTGTTCATCACCACCACAGGTATTGGGGTGGTGGAATACGAAGGCACGCTGTCCGCCGACCAGGCGCGGCCTGGAGATCTGGTGCTGCTCAACGGGCCGATCGCCGCCCATGGGATCGCCGTGATGCTGGCCCGCGAGCAGATCGAGTTCGAACAACCCGTCCATTCGGATACAGCGCCGCTCCACACACTGGTGGCCGCGATGCTCCGGGCCAGCCCCCGCATTCGCTGTATGCGGGATGCTACCCGGGGCGGCCTGGCCAGCGCCCTAAACGAAATTGCGATGAGTTCAGGGGTAGGCATTCACCTCTATGAAGATCGCATTCCCATCCAGGATGAAGTGAAAGGGGCATGCGAGATCCTGGGGCTGGATCCTCTCCACGTGGCCAACGAGGGCAAGCTGGTGGCCATCGTCGCCCGTGAAGACGCGGAACGGGTTCTGGAGGCCATGCGGGCGCATCCCCTGGGGCGGGAAGCCGCCATCATTGGAGAGGTGGTGGAGGATCCTCGCCACCTGGTCCTGCTCCGCACCCGGATCGGCGGGTTCCGGGTGGTGAGCATGCTGGCCGGCGAGCAGTTGCCCCGGATCTGTTAATTGTGAAATAAATCACAATATCGGGTGAGCAAGCTCAGCGGTAAGGGATCCGGAGTCTGGATACAATCGACCTCGAGGAGAGGCGGCTCCGTTGCCCGCTATGCTCTCCTTTTCGGATTCCCTTTCCTGGGACACGGAGGCCATAAGCTCAAAGAGACCTTAGAGCGGGGCGGGTTGTCTTCAGCAGCCCGCCCGGTCCCATCCCCCAAGGAGGGTTGCTGTGGTGAGCCTGGGATCTCGGACTCTGACCCCCGGCCAGGCCTGGCGGATGGAAAAGACGCGGCTCCAGGAGTTGCTCGATGCCCTGCGCCGCCAGGGTTACACAGTGATTGGCCCCCGCATCCGGGATGGCGCCATCATCTATGATGAAATCCAGCGCCTCACGGACCTCCCCATCGGATGGACGGATGAGCAGGAAAAAGGATATTACCGGCTGAAGCGCCGTGAGGATGAAACCTTCTTCGGCTTCGCGGTTGGCCCGCACTCCTGGAAGCAGTTCCTCCATCCTCCTATCTTCTCCCTGGGTCAGGCCCGCCGCAACGGCCAGGGTTTCGAGTGGACCCCTTCGACGGATCCGCCCCCCCGCTATGCCTTCCTCGGGGTTCGAGCCTGTGAGTTGCATGCCATCGCGATCCTTGACCGGGTGTTCATGGGCGGTCCCTACGTGGATCCCGTTTACCGGGCCCGCCGCGAGGCAATCTTCCTCATTGCCGTGCAGTGCACGGTTGCCGGAGGGACCTGCTTCTGCGCCTCGATGGGGACAGGACCCAAAGCCCCGCCCGGCGCGGACCTTGTCCTCACCGAGCTCCCGGACGTCTTCATCGTGGAGATCGGAACGGAGCGCGGAGCCGCTCTCCTGGCGGAAATCCCCTGCACACCGGCCACGGAAGCCGATCGGTCCGTTGTCGAAGCCCGCCTGGAAGAGACCGCCCGTTCCATGGGCCGGCAGCTGGATGCCACGGACCTCCCCGCCCTGCTGTATCGCAACTTAGAACATCCTCGATGGGAGGAAGTAGCTCAGCGCTGCCTGACCTGTGGGAACTGCACGATGGTTTGTCCCACCTGTTTCTGCTTCACTGTGGAAGATGTCAGCGACCTGGCCGGGGCTCAGGCGGAGCGGGTGCGTCGCTGGGACTCTTGCTTCACCACCGCTTTCACGTATACCGCCGGGCGCCCCATCCGTCAGAGCGCGAAGGCCCGCTATCGCCAGTGGCTGACCCACAAACTCGCTTCCTGGTGGGATCAATTCGGGACCTCAGGCTGTGTGGGTTGCGGGCGCTGCATCACATGGTGCCCGGTAGGCATCGACCTCACAGAGGAAGTCCATGCGATCCGGCAGACGGACAGCGCCCTGACGAGCGAGAGGAGGTGAGTCGATGTCGAAGGCCGAGATCCTGGAAGCGCTTCGCCAGCACCCCTTCACTCACGATATGGATGAAGCCTGGAAAGAGAGCCTGGCGGAGATCGCCCGGCTGCAGACCTATGCGCCGGATACGCTGCTCCTGCGGGAAGGCCGGGCCGCCGACGCCTTTTTCCTCATTGTCGACGGCCTGGTGGCCGTTGAGATGTTCGTCCCGGACCGTGGCTCCCTGCGCCTGCAAACAGTGAGCGCCGGGGAGATCGTGGGCTGGTCGTGGGCCCTTCCCCCTTACCGCTGGGAATTCGATGCCCGGGCCCTGGTGGAGACCACCGCGGTGGTTCTGGATGCCGCTCAGCTGCGGGCTCGGATGAGCCAGGATTGCGCCCTCGCGGCCTGGATCCTGAGCCGGCTGCTAACCGTGGTCGCCGGGCGGCTCAAGGCCACCCGCCTGCAGCTTCTGGACCTCTATGCTCCGCCGCCGGAGAGGAGGCCGGCATGATCTCCCAGGCGACATCTTCTCCGGTTCCGAATCTGTTCCTCCCCTCTCCCTTTCAGGTCACCGGGGTCCGGCGAGAAACCTCAGACACGATCACCCTGCGCCTCCGCCCGCCGGATGGGCAGGTTTTCTCCTTTCAACCCGGCCAGTTCAATATGCTCTATCTCTTCGGCATCGGCGAGGTTCCGATCTCGATCAGCGGCGTGCATCCCCGAACCCATGACCTGGAGCACACCGTGCGGGCGGTCGGGTATGTCACCCGAGCCCTGGCTCGGCTCCGCCGGGGAGATGTGGTGGGGGTGCGGGGGCCCTTCGGTCATGGTTGGCCGCTCGAAGAGGTCCGCGGCCGCGACATCCTGATCCTGGCCGGAGGCATCGGCCTGGCCCCGCTGCGCCCGGCCCTGCAATACCTTCTTGCCCACCGCCCGGATTACGAGCAGATCGTTCTTCTGTGTGGCGCTCGAACGCCGGCGGATCTCCTCTACCAGCCGGAGCTGGAGCGCTGGCGTGGACGTCTGGATCTCCAGGTCTTCGTTACGGTGGATCGTGGTGATGAATTGTGGCGAGGACACATCGGCGTGGTCACGACGCTGTTGCCCCTGGTGGAACGGTTCCTGGACATGCGACGCGCGGTGGTCCTGATGTGCGGCCCCGAGGTGATGCTGCGGGTAGCTGTCCGCGAACTGGAAGATCGCGGGGTCCCAGCGGAGCAGATCTTTCTCTCCCTGGAGCGGAACATGAAGTGCGCTGTGGGCTTCTGCGGCCATTGCCAGTTTGGCCCTGCTTTCATCTGCCGGGACGGGCCGGTGTTCCCGCTCCCTCGAGTGCGCTCGTTGCTCGAGATTCGGGAATTATAAATAGAACTTACGCAGTTCGTTTCCCATGGGGGCAAGGATTTTTCTCCCCCCTCCCCACGGCCCTTTGGGCCGTGGGGAGGTGGGAGAAAGGGGGGTGGGGCCATTCCGCTCCACCTTTAGAGCTTTCAACTGCGTAACTCCTATATAAACAATCCTTCAGGCAGGCTTCAGGAGGTGCGGCTGATGGCGCGGCGTCGAAAGCCCAAGCTGGCGGTCTGGAAATTCGCTTCATGTGATGGTTGCCAGTTGACGCTGTTAGATTGCGAGGACGAGCTACTCGCGCTGGCGGGAGAGATCGAAATCGCCTACTTCCTGGAAGCCTCGCGAGCGATCGTGCGCGGGCCCTATGACATCTCCCTGGTGGAGGGCAGCATTTCCACCCCGGAGCAGGTCGAACAGATCCGCAAAATCCGACGGCAGACCCGATTTCTGGTCACCATTGGGGCCTGCGCCACCGCCGGCGGGATCCAGGCGCTACGGAACTTCGCGGATGTGCGTGGCTTCCTGGACCTCGTCTACGCCCGTCCGGAATACATCAAAACCCTCGAGAAATCCCTCCCCGCATCCGCTTACGTGCCGGTCGATTTCGAGTTGCGGGGTTGTCCCATCGGGAAAGGGCCGCTGCTGGAGCTGCTCAGCGCCTTCCTGAACGGCCGGCGCCCCAGCATCCCGAACCACAGCGTGTGCATCGAATGCAAGCGTCGCGGGATCGTCTGTGTCATGGTGGCTCAGGGGACCCCATGCCTGGGCCCGGTCACCCAGGCCGGCTGCGGAGCCCTGTGCCCGGCCTATCGACGGGGATGCTATGGCTGCTTCGGCCCCATGGAGACGCCCAATCCGACCAGCCTGGGGAACTGGCTGCTGGCGCGTGGGATGGCCTCCCCGGATCTGGTTCGGTTGTTCCGAACGTTCAACGCGTATGCCCCCGCTTTCAAAGAGGCAGGAGAGCGCTATGCAGAGGCCGCGGACGTTGACCGTTCGAGTTGATGCACTGGCGCGGGTGGAGGGAGAAGGCGCCCTGCACGTTCGGGTTCGGAACGGCCAGGTGCACGAGCTGCGCCTGGAGATCTACGAGCCCCCCCGTTTCTTCGAAGCGTTCCTGCGCGGGCGCCGCTTTGACGAGGCGCCGGACATCACCGCCCGCATCTGCGGGATCTGCCCCGTTGCCTATCAGATGAGCGCGTGCAATGCGATCGAGAGCCTGTTCGGTCTTTCGGTGAAGGGCCCCATCCGGGACCTGCGGCTTCTGCTCTATTACGGCGAGTGGATCGAGAGCCACGCGCTCCACATGTTCCTCCTGCATCTGCCAGATTTCCTCGGCTATGAGAGCGCGCTTCATATGGCTCGAGATCACCCGGAGTGGGTGCAAAAGGGATTGCAGATCAAAAAGGCAGGAAACGCTCTGATGGCCCGGATCGGCGGCCGCGAGATCCACCCCATTAACGTCCGGATCGGGGGCTTCTACTCTGTCCCCTCCCGAAGGGATCTCCTGGAGCATAAAGAGGAGCTCGCCCGGGCTCGTGATTTCATCGTGGAAGCCCTTCGCTGGATGGCCGGTCTGGAATTCCCGGACTTTGAAGAGGACTATGAGTTCGTCGCCCTTTACCACCCGGAGGAATATGCGATCCTGGAGGGCCAGATCCGTTCCAGCAAAGGTCTTCTGGTGCCCGTTTCTGGATTCGAGGAGGTTTTCGAGGAATTCCAGGTGCCTTACAGCAATGCTCTGCATTCCATCGTCCGGGGGCGCGGCAGCTATATGGTCGGGCCCCTGGCCCGTTTCAATCTGAACTTCCCTCAACTCACTCCGGTTGCCCGGGAGGTGGCCCTCTCCATCGGTCTCACCCCGCCTGTTCGCAACCCCTTCCGGAGCCTTCTGGTCCGCGGGGTCGAGATCCTCCATGCCTGCGAGGAGGCATTGCGCCTGATCGAGGGCTATGAGCCGCCGGATCGCCCCTGGGAACCGGTGGAGGTGCGCCCCGGGACCGGTTACGGCGCCAGCGAGGCCCCGCGGGGGATCCTTTACCATCGCTATCGGATCCGTGCGGACGGCCTGATTGAAGAAGCAAAGATTGTCCCGCCTACTTCGCAGAACCAGCGGCGCATGGAGGATGATCTGCGGAAACTGGTGCCTCGCCTGCTTTCCCTGCCGAAGGACCAGATCACATGGCGCTGTGAGCAGGCGATCCGAAATTACGATCCGTGCATCTCATGCGCCACGCATTTTCTGCGGCTGGAGATCGAGACCGAATGAAGCCCCTTCCTCGCCTGGTGCTCATCGGCCTGGGCCATACAATGCGACGGGACGATGGGGTGGGCCTCTGGGTGGCCCGGCGCATCCAGGCCAGGAGCCACCCGGGGCTGATGGTGATCCCCATGGGAGTTCCGGATCCCATCGCCCTGGCCCAGGCATGGGAAGGGGCAACGATCGCCTGGATCGTCGATGCCGTCATAGCCGCAAAGCCTCCAGGAACCCTCCTGCGGCTTCGATGGGATCGCCTTTTGATTGATCCGCAAGGACGCCGGTTTTCAACCCATGGGATTTCCTTATGGGAAGCGATTACCCTCGCCCGCATGCTCCATGAGCCCCCCTTGCAGATGATTGTGTATGGGATTGTGGGCCAGGACTTCAGTCATGGCGAGGGTCTATCCCCTGAGGTGGAGGCGGGCGCTTACCGCCTGCTCTGCCGATTGGAGCGTCTGATCCCCCGTATCCTGCGCGATTTCGGAAGTGGAGCAACCCTGCTGCGGCAGGATCCGCGGATTCCTCCGAAGCTTCCTGTGTAATAAAGAACAAGCGATCCTTGCCTTCTCCGTCGGATTGAGTCTATAGTTCTTTTAGGGGAAGCTCTCTCCTCGCGGCCCGTTTCCTCACTGTTCAATTTGTCTCTCCGCTCAGAGGGTCCAATGGGCCCCTCCCTGCGGCCTCCCGGGTCGGGAGGATGAGGGATTGTCTTCCTCCTGAGGGTTACGCGAACGGGGCGGAAGACCGTAATCTCATAACTTGCTCTTACAGGAGGTCTCCCATGGAGCAGCCCCTTCGTCTTCTGAGCCGGATCCACTGGCTCGGCCATGACGCCTTCCGCATCGACGGGCCTCCAGTGATCTACCTGGATCCCTGGCAGGTCCCCGCGGATGCGCCGAAGGCGGACCTGATCCTGATCAGCCATGAGCACTTCGACCATTGCTCGCCAGAGGATATCACCCGGCTGCGCAAGCCGGAAACCGTAATCCTCGGCAGCCCGGCTGCGGCTGCCAAAGTCAAGGGCGCCCGTGCGATGCGCCCCGGCGAACGACTCTCCGTCATGGGCGTGGAGATCGAAGCCGTGGCGGCCTATAACATCAACAAACGTTTCCATCCGAAAGAAGCCGGCGGGCTGGGATTCGTCCTCACCATCGAGGGGGAACGCCTCTACTTCGCGGGAGACACCGACTTCATCCCCGAAATGAAGGAGATCCGCTGCGATATCGCCCTCCTTCCGGTCAGCGGGACCTATGTGATGACGGCGGAGGAGGCCGCCCAGGCGGCAGCGGCCATTGCGCCCAGGGTCGCGATCCCCATGCACTATGGCGCGGGCGTGGCGGGCACAGAGGCCGATGCGGAGCGATTCCGCTCCCTTTACTCCGGCAAGGTGGTGATCCTGAAGCCCGAACGATAATGTAGGACAACTGCAAGCAGTTGTCCTACATTATCCTGGTGACATGAATTCCGCCATGATGGATCGCCAGCAGGAAGCGAAACGCTATGCCCGGCTTCGTCGTCGTTTGTGGCTGGTGGAGACGGGCCTTTTCCTCGCTTATGGACTTCTCTGGCTTCTCTCCGGCTTCGCCCGCCAGGCTGGCGAGGCCTGGGCGCAGGCGCTTCCTTTTCCCCTGGACGTGATGGGGATGGCCGTGCTGTTCGGGGGTGGCTGGGTGCTGCTTTCGCTACCGCTGGACTTTTACGGTGGGTTCCTTCTCCCCCACCGCTTTGGCCTCTCCACCCAGACCCATAAAGGATGGCTCGCGGATCGCCTGAAGGCGCTGGGGATAGGGGCGCTGATCGGATTGCCCCTGATCGGAGGGCTCTATCTGGCCTTTCGGCGCTGGCCTCAAACATGGTGGCTGCCTGTGGGAATCTTCTGGGTTTTCTTTGCGGTTCTCATGACCCAGCTGGCCCCTGTGCTGCTGGCCCCCCTCTTCTATCGGTTCCGCCCACTGGAGGATCCGGAGTTAATCTCCCGGCTGACTCATCTGGCGGCGCGGGCAGGTGTTCGGGTTCGCGGCGTCTTCACGGTCGATATGAGCCGCCGGACCCGGGTGGCCAACGCGGGGCTGATGGGGCTGGGCCCAACCCGAAGGATCGTGGTGGGGGACACACTGCTTCAGGGTTACACGCCGGAGGAAATCGAGGCCATCCTGGCTCACGAGCTCGCTCATCACCTTCACCGGGATATCCCCCTGGGTCTGGTCTTCGGGAGCTCCCTGAACCTCCTTGGGTTTTTCATCGGAGCCCAGCTCCTGCCCCCGCTCATTCGAGGCCTGGGGCTCCCGGGCCTGGATCATCCCTCAAGCTTGCCGGCCCTGACGCTGGGCGGTTTCCTCTTCAGCCTGGGGATGATGATCCCGATGAATGCGTGGTCGCGCTGGCGGGAATGGAAGGCAGATCAACGGGCGATCCAGCTATGCGGGCGGCCCCAGGCGCTGGCCGCGGCCCTGCGCAAGCTGGGGGAGCAAAATCTGGCAGAGATGGACCCCGAGCCCTGGGTCGAATGGATTTTCTACACCCATCCCGCACTGGGAAAACGGATCCGGGCCGCGGAATCAAAGGCCCATCCGCCCCACAGGTTGGATGGCCCAGAAGCCTCATTGTTTTAAGAACTCCACAGCTCTCTTAATGAAGATGTGCTAAACTGATATGGAACCATTTTGCGAGGAGGGCTGTAGATGCAGACCCTCTCCCAGGAAGAACAGGAGACATTGCGCGCGATCCTCCGAAAGGTGTTCGAAGAGGCCACGGTAGATGCTCTCCTGAGGGCCCTGGACCGTCTGGCCGAGCGGCAGAAGCAGGAAAGCGCGAATTTACACCAGCTGGTGAAAATCCTCCAGGAGGCTGTTCGTGACCTTCAAGGGAATGTGGAACAGCTGAACAGGGGATATGCATCCATCGCAGAAGGGCTGGCTCGCCTGATGGGAGTCCAGACCCAAATGGGGGAAGCGCTGACACGCCTCGTTGAAGCTCAGATTCGCACGGAAGAACGTCTCGCTCGCCTGGAGGAAGCCATCGCTCGCCTCGTCGAAGCCCAGACCCACACCGAAGAACGCCTCGCCCGCCTGGAGGAAGCTCAGATTCGCACCGAGGAACGCGTCGGCCGCCTCGAAGAGGGACAGCGCCGGCTGGAGGAAGCCATCGCTCGCCTCGCTGAAGCCCAGGCTCAGGCCGAGGAACGCCTCGCCCGCCTGGAAGAAGCCCAGGCGCGGGCCGAAGAGCGCTTCGCCCGCCTCGAGGAAGCCATCACCCGCCTC
>Ga0105160_1000919_pt1 | contig 12667 bp, 9 predicted proteins | sample GXS110809BmetaG_FD_89591 | JGI IMG/M metagenome (GOLD analysis project Ga0105160, IMG submission 89591) | Hot spring microbial communities from Gongxiaoshe hot spring, China to study Microbial Dark Matter (Phase II) - GXS 110809B | ecosystem: Environmental > Aquatic > Thermal springs > Hot... | reverse complement strand
GGATTGAAAGATGCGGAAGCTGCAGTAGCGGAGGTATTGACAAGCTGTGCCAATCGCACCAAAGTGGGGTCGCAAGCGGCCCAAGGTATGCGTCTAGGAATAGTAGAAAGGAGTACCAATCGCACCAAAGTGGCGTTAAAAGCATTAAAGTGGGCCTTAGGGGATAGCCTTACGTAGGCCGAGCCGACTACCGCCCAGACGCTTGTCATCCTTTGGCAGACAAACAAAGAGGGGGCTCGCCCCTTGGCCAGGGTCACGTAGCCGAGTAACTGCAGGTCGGGCCTATCGCCCATGGCGTGGGCCCAGTTCCAGCTATCGCTGACCTAGTGCTGGTGATGTCGTCCTTGGTAGACCCGGATACCAAAGGAGGTGTAGGCCTAAAGGCCCGCGGCCGGCGTAATCAAACGCTGAAAACTCGGGTGTAGGGGGGAGGGTATGCTATGAAAACGCTTAAAGTGACCCTGCAAACGGTCACGCCCATGTTCCTTGGGGGTGCTGACCCTCGCGGAGAGCCTGAACTGCGGGCCGCTTCCGTGCGAGGCGCGCTCCGGTTTTGGCTAAGGGCCCTCCTCGGCGGCGCACTGGGTGACCGAAACCTGGACGCTTTGCGCCGAGCCGAGAACGAAGTCTTTGGGAGCACAGACACAGGCGCATCGCCGGTGGTGGTGAGGCTGAAAGAACTTTCGGGTTCGTCAACACTTACAAAAGCATCATTCTCGGCATTAGCCGAATGGGATGGAAAAAGTCGTGTCTATAGAAAACCAGGTATTGCTTATCTGTTTTTTGCGGCCAGGGGAACGAGGCGCGAATCAGAGCGAAAGGCTATTCAGGGGAAATTCCAGCTCATCCTAAATGCACGGCCAGGCGCGCAGGCTGAAGAAGCATTCAAACGCGCTTACGCAGCCCTTTGGCTGTTGACCCGTTTGGGTGGATTAGGTGCAAGGTCCCGCCGAGGAGCAGGGAGCTTGCAGGTCGTTCAGGTTAAAGGCGACGTGCCTTCCGGTCTACCTGCTCTCCCCATTCGCGCGACAAGCCCTGAAGAGTTGCAAGAGGAGCTCGCTGAAGGACTACACGCCCTGCGGCAGCTGGTTGGGGACGCGGGGAATGTGAGTAACCCATCAGCTTTTGATGTGCTGCATCCTAATGCATGCAAGATATGGATTATTAACAAAATCTTTAGCTCAGGGGAGGAAGCACTGGATAAGTTCGGTCAATCTATGCAACGGTTTCGCAACCGCCGGAACCCGGATTACAGTAACGTGAAGAATGCTATACAAGGAGGGCAGCTGAAACAGCCAGTGGAACGTGCCGCTTTCGGCTTGCCCATCGTGTTCTACTACCGCTCGTTAGGCGGACAGAGTGCTACGTTGGAAGGGGAAACCCATGAGCGTCGCGCCTCTCCGCTCATGATACGAGTGACACGCTTATCAACCGGCAAGTATGTCATCGTGCTTACACTATTTCAGGCGGTGCTGCTGCCGGATGGATCCTTGGAACTTATCAAGGAGGTACAGGGCAGGAGATTATCTTTGGGTCAGTGTTCTATACCTGGCATGGGCTTAATCTATGATTTTCTGAATGATGTGGATAGACAAGTCGCCCCACGATTGGAGGTAACAGGATGGTAGCTGACCGGTGGTCTCGCAAGATCGTCGCCTTCCTGCATGACCCGCCGGGAAAGGCGTTCGTGTTGCGCTCCCACCCGCACACGCCTCACGAGGAGCTGGCGAAAGCCTTACAAAAGATCGCCCTGGGGGGTCGTCTTGCTTCTTCTGAGGAGGATGATCGGGCTACGAAGGCAGACCATATCGCCTCTGCTGCCGACCGGGTCAACTTCCCCAGTGGGGCTACAGCCTACTGGGATCAAGTCCCTGCTTTCCTTACCCACCCCCTGGCCCGAGACACTTCATCCTACCGATTGAACCTACCGGCGAGGCCTGAGCAGTTAGACGACAAGATCCAGAAAGAGGCGGCCCATACGATCCTTGATCCCTGGGCAAAGAACTTGCGGGACCTCAAAAGTCTGTACTTGCACCTGTGGCGCCTCCTTTATGAGGAGCTCGCCCGCAAGACTTCGCTGGGTGGGAAGGTTCGCCTGCTCCCAGCAGATACGCGGCAACCGGATCACCCTTTGGAACAGCATCTCTCCATTACGGCGGCTATCGCCGATGCTCTGCCTCAGCCCGCGTTCCTGGTCTTCTCCATCGGCCCTGTACAGGGGTTCATCGCGGCGGCCCGCCGGACCCAGGACCTGTGGATGGGGAGCTGGCTCCTTTCCTACCTCTCGTGGACGGCCATGAAGCACCTGGCCGATAATTACGGCCCTGACGTGATCATCTACCCCTCTCTTCGGGGACAGCCCCTTTGTGACCACTGGCTTTCTACAGCCCATAGGCTCCCCTGCCAGCCCTCGCCGAAGGATCTAGGTCGCCCCACCTTCCCCAACAAATTCGTCGCCCTCCTGCCTGCAGGAGAATCCAATCAGGCAGCGCAGAAAGCAGAGGAAGCCGTTAGGCAGGAATGGAAATCTTTGGCAAATGAGGTCTACCAAAAGCTCAAAGAGGGCTTTCTGAGCGCCGATGAAGAAACAGACAAGCTCTGGGACGACCAAGTCAAACGGCATCTGGAAGTTTACTGGGCCGTACTCCCCTGGATGGGAAGCGAAAAACCATCGGGCAAAGGCCAGGCTGAAGCCATCATAGAAGCCTATCGCGATCTTCTCCGGCCTTCTGGGAACTGGAGGTTCGAGGCCATTTACAGGGTATTGGGCGAAAAGGGCCAATACGACCCCAACTGGGGCACGGTCTGGAGTCTACTATATGACTTAGCTGACCGGGCTTTCGGCAGTCGCAAGAACCTCCGGGACTTTTCGCCGGCCGAGGAGACCGGCGAAAAGTGTACCATCTGTGGACAGCGGGCGGCCCTGCGATCCCAATCCCTGGATGCCCACGCGTTTTGGAAAGAAACCGCAGAAAGACTTCGGCATCAAAGCCGGTACGAGATCAAGGCCGAAGGTAAAGAGCGCCTCTGCGGCGTCTGCACCGTGAAGCGGTTTGTCCAAAGGGAGGTGCTGGAAGAAAGATTCGGGCTTAAAGGCGGGTTTCCTTCTACCAGTGAGATCGCCACCGCGGCTTTCAAGAAGCGCCTCTTAGAAGCTTTACGGAACAGCAGGGATCCAATTCGGGAAGCTTTGAGAGACTTCCTCCAAAAAGCGAAGCCCCTGGCCAATTCAGTGGCATCCGGCGCCCTACCTCATTTGGAAAGCATCGCTGGCAAACTCACGGGTGAAGAGAGATCTCTGGCCCAACAGCTCCTTCAACTGGATGGGGAGTACCTCCTCACCGACACCTGGACCGTTGAGCGGCTTCAGGAAAGGTGGCCTCAGGTGACCGAGAAAGAGGCACAGGAGGGACGAAAAGCCCTGGTACGGCTTTACGAAGCAGTAGGGGAAGCGCCGGCTCGATACTACGCCCTGCTCTATATGGATGGCGACCACATGGGGCGCTGGCTGAGCGGCACCCATGAGAAGCTGGCCACCTTCAGAGACGTTCTTCATCCCGAGGTCTGTAAGAGGCTGGAAAACGATGCCAATTGGAAAGGGCTTCTCCCCCTGAAGCGGATCATCACGCCGGCGATCCACACAGCGATCTCCCAGGCGTTGGGACAGTTTGCGCTTCGCCTTGTCCCCCATATCGTCGAGGAGCGCTATCCAGGGCGGCTCATCTATGCAGGTGGGGATGACGTACTGGCCCTGATCCCATTGGAATATGCCCTGGCAGTAGCCCAAGAACTTCGCTGGGCTTTTAGTGGGCATATTCGGTTTAACAACGGAGAGCTAGAAGTTATCTGCTCAACAGATGCCGTTAGCGGATATGTGGAGTGGGGCAAAGAGCTCTTCCTCACCATGGGCCCTGCAGCGACAGCTTCTGCCGGAATGGTCTTTGCCCATCACCTGCAACCATTGGATTCGGTCCTGCAGGCGGTGCGCCGCACCGAAAAAGCCGCCAAAGATCGCTACGGACGCAACGCCTTAGCTGTGGAAGTTCTCAAGCGCTCCGGCGAGACCCTCAAAGTTGGCACACGCTGGTATGAGCAGGGCCTCGGAGACGTCGTCGATCTTCTAAAAGACATCGTGAAACGTTTACGAGAGAAAAATATCAGCGCCAGATGGCCTTATAGGGTGCAAGCAGAAATGCCTATATTGGAGGGCCTAGCCCGGAAAGCCCAGAAGGCAGAGCTCCGCCGCCTTCTGCGCCGACAGGCGGGGGAACATCTCTCCCCCAAGGAGAAGGAGCTCCAGGCCGAAGATCTTTCGGAGAAATTGGTGAGCTGGGCAGCGAAGCTAGAGGCGTTGCCTGCGGTCCAGTCGGGCTTTGCAGAAATGGCACACTGGCTTTCGGTCTGCAGCTTCGTCACCCGAGGAGGAGAAGCATGAGCTTTGCCCTTGTCATACAACCCCACGATGTGCTGATTTTCCGAGACGGCAAGCCCTTCGCGGCAGGCACGGACACCCGGGCTCAAAGCCTCTTCCCGCCAACGCCTTTCACAGTCCAGGGCGCCATCCGCTCGCGAGTCCTTTTCTCCAGTGGCGTCAGCCCAGCGGCCTATGCGACTTCGCCTGCGGATCCTGCGGTGAAGGGCCTTCACCAGAAGATCGGCTTCGGTTCCCAAAGCTACGGGCAGCTCCAGCTCCGCGGCCCGTTCCTGGCCCATCGGGAAAATGGGGACTGGGTACGATACTTTCCGGCCCCCGCAGACGTCGTTCAGAGTAACGGTCAGTATCATATCCTCCGACCGCTGAAAAGCCTCAACGCTCAATCGAATCGGCCTGACAACTTAGCCTGGACGTGGATACGCACGACCGGGCGAGTCGAGGACGCCGGTGGCTGGATAAACGAACAACAGCTTCTCGATTATCTTAAGGGCCAGCTTCCAGGCTCACTGGTGGACGAAGAGGAGTTCATGTTACACGAGCCCCGTTTTGGGATTGCCCTTCAAGCCGGAACCCGAACAGTGCGGGAGGGCTTCCTGTACATGGCCGATTTCCTGCGGCTTAAAGAAGACGTGGCCTTCTGGGTAGAGGTAGACGGCATTCAGCCTTCCGATCTGGGCGGGGAGCGGGGATTTCTTCAACTAGGGGGAGAAGGGCGGGCGGCCTGGTATGAGAAAATCGAGCCCCGACCGTTGCCATCCTCCCCCACCCCCTTGCCCCAGCGATTCAAGGTGGTCCTGCTTACGCCTGCCTGGTTCAGTGAGGGCTGGCATCCCTCTGATTGGAGTCAATTTTTCACCGGATCCGTCTGCCTGGTGGCGGCCGTTATACCCCGTTACCAGAGCCTGGGCGGCGCCTACGTGGACGACCAGCACCGCCGCGGCGCTTTCCAAAAGCCCATGCGCCGCTTCGTCCCAGCTGGCAGCGTTTTCTACTTCGAGCATGAAGGAAACGTTGCCTATAAAGGAGAACCCTTTACCGAAACACCCTCCAATGAGGGCGATCTCGGACGGATTGGCTTCGGATGCGTCGTCATCGGTAGGTGGGACTATGCCTGAAGGAGGTGGTCCTATGTTTGACAGAGCTGCCATAATTTACCTTTACGTGGAGACGCCCCTACATGCCGGCAGTGGCACCAGCCTGGGCATCGTGGACCTCCCCATCCAGCGAGAACGCACGACAGGTTATCCGATCGTGCAGGCCTCGGGCCTAAAAGGTTGCCTGCGAGATGCGGTAAGTAACATGAAGCCCCAGAAGGTGGAGCTCGTCTTTGGTCCGGACACCCAGCGGGCTTCTGAGCATGCGGGGGCGATCTCCGTCGGCGATGCCCGTATCCTGCTCTTTCCCGTTCGTTCCCTCTCGGGCGTCTTTGCCTGGGTTACCAGCAAGGACGTGCTGGCTCGCTTTCGGCGCGACGCCCAGATGGCAGGCGTGTCCTTAAATTGGACGGAGACCGGCCCCGAGACAGATGGGGAAGCGCTGGTGAGTTCGAAAAAGGCTCTCGTCAAAGATGACTGCATCGTGCTGGAAGAATTTTCCTTTAAAGCGAAGGAGCATACCACTGCAAAGGAAATCGCGGAATGGCTAGCCCAAAATGCCCTGCCCGCCTGTGAGGAGTACGACTACTGGCGGAAAGCCTTGCCCCAGCGCCTCGTCATCTTGCCGGAAAACGCCTTTCGCGACTTTACGCTGTTTTCTACCGAGGTGGTCAGCCGCATTCGCCTGGATGACGAAACAAAGACGGTGGCCCGCGGCGCCCTCTGGTCAGAAGAGCACCTCCCCTCCGACACCCTCCTGTACGCCTTGCTCTTTGCCAGCAAGCCGCGGGCGAACAGCCCGCCGTCTGATCTTCAGGATGCGGCTTCAGTGCTGAAGTTTGTCACAGATCGTATAGACGGCAAGCGGCTACAGCTGGGCGGCGATGCCACAGTAGGACGCGGTTTCGTAAAAGTCCGTATCTCGGAGGGTAGCCATGGAGCGGTCGCTTCAAAAAACCCTTGAGCAGCGACGGGCAGAACAGGCCTGGAAGGACATACAAAGTGTGCTTGAGAAGGATGAAAGTTTTAAAAAGAAATACGGAAGCCTTGCCCGCAAAGTGCCCATGCTGGTGCTGACCAACGGCCTGGGGCAAACGCTGGCGTTTTTACGGGCCAAGGGTGAAAAAGGCGCCCAAAACAACGAGTACGAAATCCTGTTTCAGCATCTATCGGCGTGGACGATGAGCCAGGTCGCCCCTGAGGCAGCTAACAAAGACCTGCTTAACTGGATACTCAAAAATGACAGCGTCTCTTACCGCTGGGCCACCGCCGAGGCGCTCGCCTATCTTGTCTGGCTCAAGCGCTTTGCCGAAGCAGAACTGCCGACGGAGGAGGAATAGGCGATGGGGCCCAAGCCGTCACCCCAAGGAGGAAGGGGCGCCTCACCTCAACAGGGCGCCAGGCCATCCCCGTCTGGCCAAAATAAGTATCCCCTGCCGACAGATACCCAGGCTCTGGCCGGAATATACGCTAAGAATTGTCTCAACTACGGCTTGCGCCTTGAAAAGTTCCTGCTGTGGCCGCGCAAGACTGGGGGGCTCCCAGAAAATGCAAAAAAGGATATACGGACCTTCCGACAATCGGGTGAGCTGGTGGCCATCCTGGATGCCTGTAAAGCCCGCTGGGAGGCCCTCCTTAATAGCTACCAGCAACGTGGTTATACGGTGAAGCGTTCTGCCATGAGCGCCGCCAGCCGCGTGATCGTCGGGTTGGGCGCTGAAAGCGTGTTGGAGACCAGCATTCGCTTACATCGCATTTACGGCTTCCCCATCATTCCGGCAAGTGCCCTTAAAGGGTTGGCAAGGTCGTATGCGAGACTCATAGAAGGTAAAGATCCGGACGATGAAGCCTTTATGGCTGTATTCGGAAAGCCGCCGCACAATGGCTGGGCGGGCAAAGTAATCTTCTTCGACGCCGTGCCTGCTAACTCAAATATAGAGTTGGAACTGGATGTGATGAATCCTCATTACGCTCCGTATTATCAAGGTAGTGCCCCTCCTGCGGATTATCATAACCCGGTGCCTATCTTTTTCCTCACCATTGCCCGGGGGAGTGAGTTTCTGTTTGCTGTGGCCTCAAAGGAAGAACCTCTCGCTCAGCAGGCTTGGGAGTGGCTCTGCAAGGGCCTGGAAGAAATGGGGATCGGCGCCAAGACCACATCTGGATATGGACTTTGGCAGGTAGCAAGCGAAATAGGAGAGCTAACTGAAGAGCCCAAAACAACATCTGGCCATGGACTTTGGCAAGGACCTCAAGGAACAACCGATAAGGAGCCACCGTTCTCGACCGAGCCGCCGCGTACGGGCCTCAAGGTATGGGCCGAAGTCGTAGATAATTCACAGAAGCCCATTAAGGTCCGACTTTTGCTAAAAGGCTACGAAGACGCCTCTCTTGAGTGCATGGGGGTGCGTAACCTATCTTCGTTTCCACCCGGGACTTATATTCTTGTGGAAATCACCCAAATGAGAGGCGGGCAGATCCAACAGGTGAGCCTTCGGGAGATACGGTGGCCATGACCACCCTCCTGACCTTTCTGGGCACCGGATCCTATAAGGAAGTTACCTATGTCTGGCAGAAGGCGGAGGAAGAGAAGGTCTGTACCACGCATCTTTTCCCCAAAGCAGCCGCCGAATTCTTCCAGCCCGAGCGTGTCCTTCTTTGTGCAACCGATGAGGTGCGTACCGGCAAAGGGAAATCCCTTTTTGAAGAACTGACCCAAAGCCTGGGCAATGACCGCCAGGTACAGGTAGTGGAAATCCCTGAGGGCAAGTCTGAAGCGGAATTATGGGAGATCTTTGACCGCATCGTAAATGCGATCGCTGGGGGCGAAACGCTGATCCTGGACATCACCCACGCCTTTAGGTCCATCCCAGCGGTCGTGTTTGCCGTTGTTGCGTATCTCCGCCGTACAAAGGGCGTCCAGGTGGAGCGAATCGTCTATGGTGCGTACGAAGCCCGTCAACCTTTAAGGAGCCCACCCCAGCCAGAGGATCGGGCCCCCGTCTTCGACCTGACCCTCCTCCTGGATTTGATGGACTGGTTGTCGGGGGCCGAGGCCCTGCTCGACCGAGGTGACGCTGAAGTGTTGGCCCAGCGGATGGAGGAGACCCATCGCCGTCTTTGGAAAGGGCGGGCCGCTGAAGAGCTCCCCCAGAAGTTGCAGAACGTCGCCAATAAGCTTAAAAGCCTTTCCCAGGCCCTCCACCTGGCCCGGCCCGTGGACGTGCTACGCATCGCCCATGAGCTTCAGCCGCTGTTAGACATGGCCGGGGAGGAATTCCAGCGCTGGGCCAAGCCCTTCGCCGTCATCGTGAAAAAGATACAAGATGAGATTGCACCCCTTGCCTATAAACAGCCCAAGCATTTGGATGCTGAAAACCTCCGCAGGCAACTGGCCCTTATTGAGTACTGCCTGGGGAGACATCTGACCGTGCAGGCCGTCACCTTGGCCCGGGAGTGGCTCGTAAGCCGAGCGATCCTCGAGCAGGGGAAGGGAGACTGGCTGAATTTGGCCGAGCGGGAGGAGACGGAAAAAGCCCTTGGGGCGGCCGTTCAAAAGTGGTGCCGTGGCGATGACTCGGCCGCCATCCCGGCATGGCTGGAGGGCTGGTCCCTGGCCAAGGAGGTCGCCCAGACTTGGGACTGGCTGACGCAACTCCGGAACGACGTGGCCCACTGCGGCATGAAAGCTGGCGCCAGTTCGCAAGCAAACATCGCTCAAAAGGTTCAACAGATTCCCCACCACCTGCAGCCCTTACTTGATGGAGCGCCTAAAAGTGCCCTCTGGGGTGGGCGGGCCTTCATCGATCTGAAGGCCCTGTATGGGGAAGTAGCCAAACTGGACGATCTTCCCCTATACCTGGAACGGGCCCGGGAGCTGGCCGGCGAGGGTCAAGAGGTCGTCTTGACGGGCCAGGCACCCATCTGGCTCTATCTGGCCGTCGCCCATGCCCTCCACGGCAAGGCCCGTCGCCTGTGGTACGACTCGCCTGTGACAGGAGAGGTCCTCATCTTTGACCATTCGGCGAGATGAAGGAGGCCGAGGGAACGAGAGCATGGAGTCACCCGCTTGGGTGCGAGGGATGGAGAAGGAGCCGCCGGCCAAGGAGGTGGAGGCACGTAAGCTGGTTCTGCCCCTCACTGCCAGGGTGCTGCGGCCCACAATCCCTGGACTCCATCGCCTTTCCAGCCAGCGAGTGGTCATGTTGTCCCCTACACTCCTATGAGCAGGTCGAGGAGGTGGCGGCTGGCCAGCTTCCCTATCTTTTCGGGTGCTTTGGCGCCCCCGGCAGGACTCGAACCCGCAGCCTCCTGGTCCGAAGCCAGGCGCTCTGTCCAGTTGAGCTACGGGGGCGCCCGACCCTCAGGATAACACGCCACCAGACGCCCTGAAAGGGGCATTGTGAGGCCCCCATTTGCTATGTTCAAATAGTCAGGGGAATCCCCGGCCCATGGAAAGCTATGACCACAGAGCAAGAGAGGGCGGCCATCATCCAGCATGTGAAGGAGCTCTTGGGCGACGAGACGGCCCAAGTGGAGGAACTCTCCTTTCTCATCTCTTCCCTTCACCCTGCCGACCAGGTAGACCTTTGGCGACGCCTTCCCTCCTCCAAGAGGGAGACCTTTTTGGCCCTCCTCTCGGCTGAGGGGATGGCCAGATTCCTCCAACACCTCCCCGATGAAGATCGAGAAGAGCTCCTAGAGCGTATCCCTCGCGAGACCCTCGCCCTCGTCCTGGACCACATGGAGTCCGACGAGGCAGCAGATATCCTCCGCTCTCTTCCCCCAGCTGACGCCTCACGGGTGCTGGCCAACATGCGCACTGCCCTCCAGGTAGCACCCCTCCTTCACCATGCCGAGGGGACGGCAGGAAGCCTCATGACCCGCGGCTACCTCGCCCTCCACCCCGATATGACGGTAAGAGAGGCGATAGCCTTCATGCGCCTATACAGGCCCTTCGCCGATGAGCCCTACTACCTCTACGTCCTCGATGGGGCCAACCGCCTGCGGGGGGTGGTGAACCTGCGCCAGCTCATCATCGCCGAACCCGACACGCCCATAACAGAGCTTATGACCACCGATCTGGTCACGGTGCGCCCTGGACAGGATCAGGAGGAGGTAGCCCGCCTCATCCGCCGCTACCGCCTGCGCGCCCTGCCTGTGGTGGACGAAGATGGCACCCTCTTGGGCATCGTCACCGCCGATGACGTCATCGACGTCATCACCGACGAGGACACGGAGGACATGTTCCGTATGGCAGGGGTAGGGGTGGAGGAGAGGGCCTTGAGCCCCCTTAAGGAGTCCCTACGTCGGCGAATTCCCCACCTTATGGTGAACCTGGTGACCGCCTTCATATCTGGCCTAACGGTGAGGGCTTTCGAGGGGACGGTGGCGCAAGCTGCCACCTTGGCCGTTTTTATGCCCATCGTAGCTGGCCATGGAGGTAATACGGGCACGCAGGTGGCTACTATCGTGGTGCGTTCCCTCGCCTTGGGCGAGGTGGGGCCTAAGGCCATGCCTCGCCTGGTAGCCAAGGAGATAGGGTTCGGGCTCATTCACGGGACGTTGGCCGGGGCCCTTACCGCTGCCCTGGCCCTGATCATCGCCCAGAACCTGTGGCTGGCCACCGTGGTCTTTGGGGCCATGATCGGCAACGTGTTGGTAGCTGGTATTACAGGGGTGATGATACCCTTGCTCTTGCGCACCCTGCGCCTCGATCCCGCCCTAGCCTCATCTATATGGCTCACCACCTTCACCGATGTTATGGGCTTCCTCTTGCTGCTAGGGACAGGGACCTTCCTTGCCCACAAGCTCTCCTAGAGGGTGGGGTGGACGGCGGGATTCGAACCCGCGATCTCCAGGGCCACAGCCTGGCGCCTTCACCGCTTGGCCACGTCCACCACTGGGGTGGCCCCCATGGGGGCCACCCCATCCTAAAGTCTAGAGCCCACCTATTAGCCCGTCAAGGCGAGCCTTAGCTACCGATCGCACCACACCCAGGCGGCAAGTTAACAGGGAGCCCCACTATGTACCGCAGGATGAGGAGGGCGTCCACTGCGTCTACTTGGCCATCACAGTTGATGTCGCCTTTGACGGTGCCCACGCTGGTGGATGTGCAGTCGTAGTTATCGGGCTCGGTGTTGGTGTTGTCTAGGCCCTCGCCTACGCCGCCACAGGCCAGGTCAGCATCATCGGCCCCTTCGTTGGCTTCGTCCACCACGTTGGTAGGATCGACCAGGGCGCCGTTGAGGATGTTACTACCCACGGGGGCCGTGACCTGGGCTGTTATGGTGATCGTCTCTGTTCCTCCAGGTGGGGTGTTGAAGGGGCCGCAGCGGATGGTAGCCGCCCCTGGCCAGGGTGGGTCCCCGGCAAAAGAAGGTGCTATCTGGTCGCAGTCGCCCTCGGTGGTAGTGAAGGAAGTTACAGTGATGCCGCTACTTATGAAGTCGTCCACGTAGTAGTTGTTAGCCGCCGCCGTCCCCACGTTCTGGACCGTAATAGTGTAAGTGATGGTAGCACCAGAGGCCACGCTGATAGGCCCGCTCTTGGTGATGACCAGGTCGGAGCCTCCTACCTGGTGTAGAGCGCAATCGAAGTTGTCAGGTTCGGTAGCTACACCGGTATCCTGGCCCTCCCCTACGTTGCTGCAGTTGAAGTCGGGGTCGTCGGCGTCCTCGTTGAGCTCGGTGATCTCGTCCAGGGGGTCTACGGTGACTCCTTCTAGGACAGAACCTGAAGCGACGGTCACGGTAGCCTGGACGGTAAAGGTACGGGAGATGGGGCCATTGGTGAGGAACTCTAAGTCGCACTCGATGGTGTTGCCGGCCACAGAGCAGTCTACCCCCGTGCCCTCGGTCACGTCGGTGATGCTAAGGCCGAAGGTGAGGCTGTCTTGCACCTTTACCACCCTGGCAGCAGCCCCTACCTTGTTCACCGTCACCTGATAGGTGATGGTAGAGCCCGAGGTCACCACCGAGCCCTCAGCTGGGTTGGCTGTCTTGGTCACTACCAGGTCTATAGAGCCCACCGTATGCTCGGTGCAGTCGAAGTTGTCCGGCTCATCATTGGGCCCTGCATCCGTCCCCTCCCCTACAGTTGAGCAGTCTAGGTCTGGGTCATCGGCGTCGTCATTGGT
>Ga0105160_1000918_pt1 | contig 12667 bp, 12 predicted proteins | sample GXS110809BmetaG_FD_89591 | JGI IMG/M metagenome (GOLD analysis project Ga0105160, IMG submission 89591) | Hot spring microbial communities from Gongxiaoshe hot spring, China to study Microbial Dark Matter (Phase II) - GXS 110809B | ecosystem: Environmental > Aquatic > Thermal springs > Hot... | reverse complement strand
GTTCTTGGGCATCCCCACCTCCCGCACTTGCAAGGCCGTCTTCTACATGGCCGATGGCCGCCCCGTCCTGGTGGCCATACGGGGCGACATGGAGGTGAACGAGACGAAGTTGAAACGGGCTCTTAGAGCGTTAGACATCCATTACATGAGTGAGGAGGAGGTGCTCAGGGCTGGCTTTGTGGCCGGCTCCGCTTCCGCTGTGGGGCTCCAGGGGGCCACCATAGTGGCCGACGACCTCATACCCCAAGAGCGCAACCTGGTGGCCGGGGCCAACCGGCCAGATTACCACCTCCTTAACGTTAACTACGGTCGCGACTGGGAAGCCCAAATCGTGGCCGATATAGCCCTTGCTGCCCATGGCCATCCCTGCCCTCAATGTGGCGAACCGCTCCAGCTCAAGCGGGGCATCGAGCTGGGCCAGGTCTTCAAGCTGGGGACCTTCTACTCGGAGAAGATGGGGGCCACCTTCCTCGACCGCCAAGGGCAGATGCGCCCAGCCATCATGGGCTGCTACGGCATAGGGATAGATAGGCTATTGGCCGCCGTGGTGGAGGCCAATCACGACCAGGACGGCATCATCTGGCCAAGGGAGCTGGCCCCCTACCCAGTGCACCTAGTGGCCATCGCCATAGACAAGGAGGAGATAAGGCAGACATCAGAGGAGCTCTACTGCCGCCTCATGGCCCACGGCATAGAACCCCTTTACGATGACCGGGAAGAAAGCCCAGGGGTGAAGTTGAAGGACGCCGACCTCCTGGGCATGCCCCTACGCCTTACCATCAGCCCTCGCACCTTGCAACAGGGGGCAGTAGAACTGAAACCCCGTTCGTCTCCCCAAGCACGTCACGTGCCCCTGGAAGAGGCGATAAAGGCGGTAACGGAAGCCTAAAGCCCCCTGTCGGCTATATAAGCGCAGAGGTCAGCCACCCTACAGGCGTAGCCCCATTCGTTGTCGTACCAGGCGACCACCTTCACCAGCCGCCCTATTGCCATGGTAGAGAGGCCATCCACGATGGCGCTGTGAGGATCGCCCTTAAAGTCCACGCTTACCAGGGGCTCTTCCGTATAGGCCAGGATCCCCTTAAGGGCCTCAGCAGCCGCCTCCCGGAAGGCTTCGTTCACCTCTGCCACCGTGACCTCCCGTCGCAGCGTGCCTACGAAGTCACACACCGAAACGGTGGGGGTAGGGACGCGGAAGGCCATGCCGTCCAGCCGCCCCTTCAGCTGGGGGATGACCACCGTCACCGCCCTAGCTGCCCCAGTAGTGGTAGGGACGATGTTAAGAGCAGCAGCCCGGGCCCGCCGCAGGTCGCGGTGCACCGTGTCCAGGATCACCTGATCGTTGGTGTAGGCGTGGATAGTGGTCATAAATCCCTCCCCCACCCCAAAGGCGTCGTGGAGCACTTTCACCACCGGGGCGATACAGTTGGTAGTGCAGGAGGCGTTAGAGATGACGTGATGGCGCCCAGGGTCGTAGTCGGTCTCGTTCACCCCCAGCACTACCGTCAAGTCCTCGTTCCTGGCGGGGGCGGTTATCAATACCTTTTTGGCCCCGGCCTCTATGTGCGCTGCCGCCAGAGTGGCGTCGGTGAAGCGGCCTGTGGCCTCCACTACCACCTCCACCCCTACATCGCGCCAAGGGATCTGACGGGGCTCCCGTACTGAAAACACCTTTATCGCCTGGCCATCTACCACGATGGCATCGGCCGTAACGGCCACCTCCCCAGGATAGCGGCCGTAGTTGCTATCGTATTTCAAAAGGTGAGCGTTCGTCCTTGCATCGGTCAGGTCGTTGATGGCCACCACCTCTAGTTTTTGGGGATACCTCTCCCTTATGGCCCTGAGAACCTGGCGTCCTATACGCCCGAAGCCGTTGATGCCTACACGCACTGTCATGTCCAACCCCCCACTCCTGTGCTCTAGCCCCTAGGATAACACAGGTAGGTGTGGGGTTAAGCTATGCCCTGTCGGTGGCTTGGGCTCTTGTACACGCCCGCAAAGGCATTGACAGGGCAGGGCTTGGGGCCAAAAATGGTGGGGAACAAAAACCGCCTGAGGAGGGAGCTATGGAATTCAAGGAAGTTGTAGGGCGTAGGCGATCCATTCGCTTCTATCAGCCGTGGCGTCCTGTAGAGAAGGAAAAGATCCAGACGATTTTAGAGGCGGCCCGCCTAGCTAGCAGGGCAGTCAACGCCGATTTCGCCAAGGCGATAGTCCTGTACCGGGACCAGCTCTCCAAGGAGGATCTGGACTCCCTCAAGACCCCCACCACCAACGTTCAGCTAGATACGGCCCCTGTATGCATCGTCTGGTTCGCCGATTTGGGGGCAGTGCCTAGGCTGGTGCAGGCAGGGGGCCCCACCCTGAAGCAGCTGGTAGACGTTGGCGCTCTCCCCCCAACCCATGGATGGTCCCATGCCTACGTAGAAAGCGTCATCGTGCCCCAGGTCCTCTCTCCCATAGTACAGAACGCTAGCGCCCTGGTCATGCTCACTGCCGCCGAGGCGGCTTTGGCCGTCTGCACTGCCCTCTATGCAGCTGTAGATGAGGGTCTAGGAACCCTCCTCACCGCCCTCAACGCCGAGGCCGTCAAGCGCATCACCAACCATCCCGATGATTGGATGCTCTTATATGGCCAGCTGGTAGGCTACCCGGCAGAGTCCTGGGACGGAGGTGGGCAGAGGCCTAGGGAACCCTTTGAGCAAGACTTCTTTGAGATGCGCTACGGCAACCCCTTCCCACGCGACCCGCAAGTGGTGGATAAGCTGAAGCAGGCCAAGATGATCCAAGACCCAGCCCCCCTGCCCTGGCGGCGGGATGAGATCCGCTACTTGGCTCAGATGTTCGGCCTGCCCCTATAGTATGGGCCCCGCCCTATGACATAATGGCCTTGGGGTGATGGGGAGCCATCACCCCAAGGCTCTCTCGGGAGGCAACTCATGACCACAGCTGAAAAGCTGGAAGCCCAGGAATCGGTGAAGCGATGGTACCATTACTACGAGCGCCATTGGGGGCCTCCCCCCGATTGGGACTTTAAGCTTAAAGCCCTAGCCCGCTTCGCCGAGTTTGTAGGCAAAGAGCCCGATGGGATGATAAAGGAGTGCCTGCGGGAGGTAGAGGGAGGCTACAAGAAGATAAGGGCTAAAAAGAGGCGCTTTTACATCGAAAAGATCCGCGAGTTCGAAGAGCAAATCGGCGGTTTCGAGGGCCGTCAATGGGCCAACGCCATCCGCTCCTTCTTCATCCACAACGGGGTAGCCATGTCGACCGATATCATGAAGTGACGGCCTAGATGGCCGCACCCCGGAGGCCCATCAGCCCCCGCAAGTGCTGGATCTCGCCCAGATGGGTGAAGCCATGGGTCATGCACACGTTGCCGATGACGTTCTTCACCTTCAGGTCTCCCAAAGGCCTCACCGTAACCGTCTGCTCTAAGTGCTCCTCGCCCAGGCCAGCCACGAAGTCATCCACCGACTGCCACACCTTCCGGGCATACTCCAGAAAGGCCTGGGCCGAGGGCAAACGGAGGGCACGGGCCTGCTCCAATGACCATCCCGTCCCCTGATGGATCCGGTCAAGGCCAAACTTCTGGTCGTACCCCTCCGCTATCCAGATAGTGGGCTGACGACGGAGCACAAAGTTGACCAGATTGTCCTCAGTGCGGACTACGTGCCAGGCGACAAAGGCGATATGCACCCCTTTTTCCCCCGCCGTCCAGTGCAGCTGCTCAGGGGTAAGGTCCTGTAGCATCTCATCGTATTGGCGGTGCATCTCGCGTAGGCTGTCTCGCAGGAACTGGATAAGAGCCATCTGCCACCTCCACCGCGTGTTGGTGTTGCCCAAAGTTTAAAGGCACCCCTCGCCTCGCGTCAACAGATATGGCAAATTCAGCATAAATAGCCCTGCCCTGTTCAAGGGCAAGAGACTCACCCATCACTTCCACGTTTTCAAGCTTACAAAGTAGACGACGTGCAAACCAAAAATTTGAACAATGGGCACACCGCTACATTGGCCCTGATGGTTTGTAGAATTCATTAACGCTTTGTTGGGCCCAACGACCTAAGATGGTTAAGGCGGGTCAGGCGTTTAGCTAAGGTATAGACAGCGAGATATAAAACACCGATAATGGGCGTAGTGGAGTAACAAGAGGGAAAGAGGTGAGAGGGAGTGAGCCGTTCCAGACAACAGTTCTGGCCCTTGAGGAATGACCCGTGGCTCGACAATGGTCTGGAGCGATGGGCACGTCTGTTGGAGCACGTCTCCCAGCAACACCCTGGTTTGATCCAAATTGAGTGGCACAGCGAGGGTCTAATGGTCTCTATGATGGGCGACGATGTGAATGCCCTCGTTTCCATGCTCAACGATGCTCTAAAGCAGCAAATCATGCCTAACCTCTACTCCATCCAAAAAAACTCCCAAGGGGAGCAAAAGAAGCGTCTTCTGGGCTTCATCGGTTTCAATCAGCAGCCCCCAAACCAGTGGCCGCAACTATATTCCGATCAGAGAAGAAGAGAAGAACTGCTGCGTGCTGTCTTCCAGGAAGACGTTTCAGTTTCTCGTACTTGCCCGCTATGCAGCTCGCCGATCGGACGTGCGCCTCCTAACCTGACCCTTTCAGTGTATCCACTGGTTACTAAAAACAAGGCCTTCTCTGGTGCCCGTACCCGCTGGGCCGGAAGCGGCTTCGAGGGAAGACCTACCAATGTCTCCGTCTGCCCACGCTGCTACCTATTGGGGGCATTGACCTGGGCTGATGATGCGCTCCTCTACCTCTGTGGGATGGGCCGCGACCGTAACAACAAACTGGCCGTGGTCATCCTGCCTGCCCCTCCCGAGCCCGACCTGATAACGCTACACCGTCAAAAAGAAGAATATAGGGAACGGCTTAGGCACGAGCGTGGCCCGCGCAGCAACGTTTACTTTCGTCCTCCACACGCAGAGTATACAGGCAAACAGGCAGAAGAGGGCGAGCAGGAGGGGAAGAAGACGCCTGTTCGAGAGGGTCGTTTCTCTCTGCTGCTAGCCTTCTTGGAGCAGACCCTCCATGAAGTAGCCCAAAAAAGTTATGGCCAGCCGTTCCAGATGGACGTCATCCGTCGCCAAATCCCCAACGGGTGGCTCTTTATCAGTATACCCCAAGGCCGTATGAAGAACGTCAACGTTCATGACCTATTGCTGGACGATCCAACCCTGCAACTGCTAGCGCGCCTGGTGGAGGCCGACGTCCAGCCCTACGCCCAAATTATGGCTCAGCTAGCCTTGCAGGATGATGAAGGAAAGCCCCTTCCCGACGAGCAATTGGAGATGCGAGAGGCGATGGCCCAAGGGCTGCTCACTAATAGCTTCGCTACCTTTGCCCGCGCCTTCTTGCCCCGGCCCCGTCAGCGACTGCGCCTGTACGGCTCCTCTGAAAACCACATATTTACCCTTGTGAAAGAATGGAGGTGGAAGGGTATGGAAGAGCAGATCGAGACAATTCGCAAGGCAGCGTATGCTTTGGCGAGAATTGCTGCCAGTCGGCGCCAGCCGGTGATACTTTACCAGCTGGAGCGAGTGCGCACGCGAAAAGACCTATTATCAGTGCTGCAGCAGGCCACCCACCGCCTTATCGGTATGGATGCTCAAGACATGCGCTACATCCCGATTAACGATATTGAGGACCTGGTCCAGCTTGTTTGCAAAGACACTGTGCCCTTTGAAGACCTGAAGAATACTATCTTCGTCTTCGCTGGGGTGGAATACGCTCGTAAAGTCAGGGCTAAGGAGAAAAGCTCACAGGGAGGCGAAAGCGATGCGTGAGGACGTGAAGGCAGTACAAGTGGTATGGCTCAGCCGTACGGGCCTAACCAACCTCAACAGCGGCGAGGGCGGCAGCAACTTGGTGGACATCAAGAAATACCGGTTCGCAGGCCAGGAATACCCCTACGTCAGCGGACAGGCTATGCGTTTTTATTTGAAGGAGGCGCTGCGCCGCCATCTGCGGCCTGACGAGGCGTGCGTGGCCGACGACCAAGGGGAGACCTGCGGCCGAATCAAGGAGTGCATCCTCTGCGACCTTTTCGGATTCATGACGACGCTACCCAACGTTGGAGCTGTAACCCGTGTCTCCCCAGTGAAGGTTTCGCCGGCGATGGGGCTGGTGCCTCTGGATGGCAGTCTAACTCTTGACTTCCTCACTCGTCGCCATCGCGGTCTCCCGGAGCAAGAGGGGAAGATGGAAGGGGACATCGTCAACGTGGAGCTAGCGGTAAACATCTATAAAGGCGGCCTCTGCGTGGATGTGGATCGTGTGGGCCGAGAGGAGGAGCGGTACGTTGTCGGCGAGCGGGAGGGTGATAAGCCCAAGCCTTACTATTCTCTCCGTGTGAAGGAACACTTAACAAAAGAACAGCGGGCTCGGCGCATCGGGATGCTGCTAGATGCCCTGCAGGACTTTAGCGACTACTCCAAACAGGCCCGCCTACTTACCGATTTCACCCCTGATGTGGTCCTCGTCTCTCTACAGCACAATTACTCTCACCGCCTACAAAAAGCGTTAGATCTGGACGCCTCAGGCAGCGTCAACGTGACCCGCCTTACCCAGGTGCTGGAAGAGGTCAAACCCGATTGCATCATCATTGAAGGCCGCCCAGCCATCTGGGCAGGCCTCTTGGAGGGATCCATCGGTAACGCCGATGCGATCAGCTCTGCCCTGCAACAGGCCGGGGTACCGCTCGGCTTGCCACGTGAGGCCGTCCAGGCCGCTAAGGCCGCCCTAGGGGTATAGCATAAGGATGCAAGGATTTGTCGTAGACCTGGAGGTGCCCTATTTCGCCTCCTTCCGGCGGCACAACACCACTAGCGTCGTCCTCACCTACCCAGTGCCTCCATTCACTACTTTAGTAGGCCTAATGGCCAATGCTCTTGGAGTTCACTGGGCCGATTACGAGGAGGTAGCCCAAAAGCTACAGGCGAGTTTACTTCTAAACCTGCGCCCCCTGCATCTGGAAAGACCTTCGCGGGAGCTGGCCAAATTGCTGAAACTGGTCGGTGAGGAGCGAGAAGCGCGGCGGCCAGCCTCCTTCCCTTCTTCACCCATCTTCCGCGATTTCCTAGTGCAGCCCGCCTATCGCGCCTTCGTGGCCAGTAAGGACAGGGAGCTGGTGGACGAGATAGTAATGGCGTTAGCTAGACCTGCCAGGCCCCTTTACCTCGGCCAGTCTGATGACCTAGTGATAGTACAACTAGCATGGAAAGGAGAAGCTGAGCAGGTAGAGGGTCAGGAAGCCTGGGCCTTAGTCCCCCGGAGCGAGATCGAGGAGGGGGAGGGCGAACTTTTACGCCTCCCCATCTCCTTCAGGGGTGGCCGCGACCCGGTCCACTCGCCGCTTTTGCTGCTCCCGCAGTCCTTCCCTGTTCGCCTTTCAAGGCCCCAAGCACTGTGGCGATTTGGACAGGAAACAGTGCATCTATTGCCCCTCCAAGAAGATCGCACATGACGGACGCGAACACTGTACTAGCCAAGTACAAGGTGACCGCTAACGGTGCTGTGCGGTACCAGTCTCTCCTAGGCCATAGCCTTGACACGGTGACGGCCTTAAAATACTTCCTCCAAGAGCGGGGCATAGCCGCCTTCTGCCGTCGCTGGAGCATTGACCTCTCCGACCTAGAGTTGGTGGCTTCCCTAGTCTGTTTGTTGCACGATTGGGGGAAGGCGACCCGTACCTTCCAGAAGGCCATCGCGCAAGGTCGCTCCGCACCTGAATTTCCCCACGCCCTGGCCGCTCTGCCCTTGGTGCGGGAGGTGTGGGAGAAACTGCGTCTGCCCACTTTATGGCCCAACGGCCCCCTGCTGGAGGCCTTGGCTGTGGTCAGCCACCACAGCAGCCTCTACTCCGGGCTTTACAAGACGCTGCCCAGGCCAGACGAGCGATTGAACTACCTGCCCCAAACCAGCCGCCTGCTCAACCAAGCTATCAGCCAACTCGGCCGCAGGCTAAATGACGGCCGCCTACGTCCGGTCGACTCATGGCAGGTGGACAATTGGGGGCGTTACACCCTTAAAAATTGCGTTGAGTTCCTCCATGACAGGCTGGGGGGCATGGTATCTGAAGTTAAAGGCCAAAGGGGCTACAACGCCACCGTGCGCCTTAAGTCCCTTTACACGTTCCTTCTTTCCCTCCTTAAGCGGGCTGACCAGTGGGCAAGTCAGTACTTTGAAGAGGCAGCTGGCCCAACGCCACAGGTAGCAGAAGCCCTGACGCCATCCCCACCGTCGCGGCGACTGCCAGAGGACGCCCGCCAACGGGTGATGAGGGGGTTGCCCTCTCTCTATCCCTACCAAGAGCGACTGGCCCAAATGGACTCTCCCTACGTAGTGCTTGTGGCCCCATGTGGCCGTGGCAAAACCGAGGCAGCCCTGCTCTGGTCACTGCGCTTATGGGAGAACGATCAGATAGGCCGCATCGTGTTTGCCATGCCTACTCAAGTGACATCTAACGCCATGCGGCAGCGACTTGCCTCTTTGCTAGGCGAGACCACGGTGGGGCTCTATCATGGCCGCAGTTACTTGGAGCATCGAGAGCTACAGCGCTTGTCCCTCTCGCAGCGACAAGGGCATGACGACCTGGACCCCACTGAGGAGATGGACGCTGCTCGTACCGAGAACTATCTCGGCGAGCATTTCCTATGCCCGATTACCGTAACCACTGTAGACCATGTCCTCTTCACCTTCGTCCACGGCTATCGGCAGGCGGATATGTCCCTGGGAACCTTGCAAACGGCAGCTATTATCTTCGATGAGGTGCATTATTACGATCGCCACATGCTGGCCGAATTGCGAGAGCTGTTCCGACTTTTGCGGCTAATGCAAATCCCTCACTTGCTGATGAGCGCCACTCTCCCCTCCTTTCTAATTTCGCAGGCCCGCCTGCAGGACTACGAGCAAGTCAGCGACGAGGAAGGTCTTGGCCGGCGCCCCTTCTTCATCCTTACCCGCGATAAGCCGCTGCTGCAGCGGAGCGATGACAAGGGCCCCTGGACTCCATCACCTCGCGCCCTGGCCGAAATCGTTCAAGGGCATCGGAACGGTCTTGTGCAGTTCGTCGTAGTGAATACTGTGGCCCGCGCTCAGGCCCTCTACCGTGCCCTCAAGCAAGAACTGGGAAATGATGAGCGATTGATATGCCTTCACTCCCGCTTCGCCTACCAGCACCGTCGTGATAAAGAAAGGCAGATTATGGACTGGCTAAACCGTCGCGAGCGTCCCTTCCTCCTAATAGCCACCCAAATCATAGAAGTAAGCCTGGACATCTCCTGCGACTGCATGTTCAGTGAGCTGTGCCCTATCGACGCCCTCGCCCAGAGGGCAGGCCGCCTCCACCGCGGCGCAGCCGAGCCCGATGGCCATCGACTAGTCGTCTTCCCCATAGTCAGCGCTGAACCCTACGTTGAGAATGTTGCGGGGCGCAACCAGCCCCTACCCTACTTAGGGTGCACTTGGAATCTGCTTCAGGACGGCCTAGCCGTCTCCTACGGATGGGCACGGGAGGCCTGCGACCAAGTCTACGGCGATGTTTCCTTAGGTGTGGCCGATCTGCCCCGCCTGTTTGAGGCCTGCACCCTGTTCGGCCCCAATCATGACGAGGTGCGCTTCGCCGAAGATGAAGGCAAGCTCTACCGTCCACGGCAGCTCTCCGTCCCCACCATCGACGTCATCCCTCAGGCAGTGCTGGATCAGCTGGGAGAGCAAGGGCTGAACCCTATCTACCTGACCCCTGTGCCTATATGGTGGGTGGGGAAGTCCAATCGGGAAGGACTGGAGCTATTCTACCCCCATTGTCAGGGCAGCCGCACTTGGCTAGTCTGCTGCCTGCCCTACGATGTGGAGGTAGGCTTCCAAGAAGAGCTCCTAGGGCAGCCGCCTCCAACCTACGTCCTAGATTGAGGCCTGTAATGAACCCCGGCCTTGACGTCCCAAAGCCACACCTGATAAGCGATGAAGAGTTCAATCTTCTGCGCACTAACGGGATAAAGGTCAATTATTGGGTCGTTTGTCCCCGCAAGCTTTGGCTCTTCGCCAAAGGGGTGCGCATGGAGCAGTCCTCGGACAGGGTGCTGCTGGGCCGCCTCCTGCATGAAGGTTCTTACTCCTCCCTCCCTAGGCGGGAGATAATGCTGGACGAGCTGGTGCGAGTAGATGTGGTGGGCCAAGGCCACATATTGGAGGTGAAGCACTCCCGCCGGCTAATCCATGCTGCCCGCCTCCAGGTGGCCTATTATTTGATGTACCTGCGCTATTTGGGCGCTGGCCAATTGGTGGGGGAACTGCGCTTCCCTAAGGAGCGTCGCCGCGAAGAGGTGCACTTAACGCCCCAACTGGAGGAAGAGGTAGCCCACGCCCTCAGAGAGATCGCCCGTATAGAGGCCATGCCCACCCCACCTCACGTCGACTACATGCCCATCTGTCGTCCGTGCGCCTATGCCGAGCTCTGCTGGGGTTAGGGAGATGGCCCGTAGCTATTACCTGTTCCGCAACGGACGTCTTCGCCGCCACCAGAACACCATCTACCTCGAATATGGTGACGAGGAGGGCCGGCGGCCTATCCCCATCGAGGACGTGCGCGAGCTCTACCTTTTCGGCGAGATCGACCTTAATACTAAGCTGTTAAATTTCTTGGGCAGCCATGGGGTAATGGTTCACTTCTTTAATTACTACGGCTTCTACACCGGCAGTTTCTGCCCTCGTGAGGGCAACGTAAGCGGTCACTTGCTAGTGCGACAGGTGGAGCATTACCTCGACCCAGCTAAGCGCTTATATTTGGCACGGCAGTTTGTGGAAGGGGCCCTCTTCCATATACGGCGCAACCTCGCCTACTACCAACGCCGTGGCAAGGGGCTGGACGTTCCCCTGGCCACGGTGGAGGGCTGCCTCTCCGAAATTGGGAGGTGCGCTGATATCCCCGCCCTCATGGGGGTAGAGGGCAGGGCACACGACGCTTATTACGCTGCTTTTAACCTCGTCATGGACCTGGAGGCCCCCTTTCAACAGAGAGTGCGCCGCCCCCCTGATAACCTCATCAACGCCCTCCTATCTTTCGGCAACACCCTCCTGTACACAGTTACCCTCACTGAGGTCTACGTCACCCAGCTCAACCCCACCATTAGCTACCTACACGAACCATCCCAACGCCGCTTCTCCCTTGCCCTCGACATCGCTGAAATCTTCCGGCCCCTCATAGTGGACAGGGTCATCTTCCGGGTTGTTAACCGAAACATGATCGGCGAAGATGACTTGGAGCCTTTAGGGGAATCCCAAGGCGTCTACCTGAGCGAAGAGGGAAGGAAGACCTTCGTCCGCGCCCTGGAGGAGACGCTAGCCACCACTGTCTACCATAGGGCCCTTAAGCGTAACGTCTCATATAGGCAGCTTTTGCGACTTGAAGCCTACAAGTTGGTACGCCACCTCATTGGCATGGAAGAATATCGGCCCTTTAAGGCCTGGTGGTGAGGAGGTGACGAGGTGAGGCTAAAGGTGACCCTGGAAGCTCCTGGCCCCTTCCTCTTGCCTTGGCATTATCCCGAGCTCCTGCGGGGGGCCGTCTACACTGCCCTAAGACGATGGGACCCTGAGCTGGCCAAAGCCATGCATGGGGAGGGGCTAGTAGTGGCTGGACGGCGCTACAAGCCTTTTACCTACTCGTGGCTTCACCCCAAGGCGGTGCACCGCCGCCCGGAAGGTCTTTTCATGGAGCCTCCCGTATGGTGGTGGATCTCCTCCCCGCTTTCTCAGGTGCTAGAGGCAATAGCTGGCCCCTTCCTCACTTTGGGCGCCGTCAACCTGGGTGGGGTAGTCCTTGCTGTCAGCTTGGTAGAGGTGGAAGGCATACCCGAGATGGAGCCACCCGTTGTGCTGGAAACTCTGGCCCCCATCGTCGCCTCCACTGCTGAAGAGCGCGATGGGCGCCTGTGCAAGGTCTTCCTTTCGCCCTGGCAAGAAGACTTCCACCGCGTCCTCACTCAGAACCTCATCAACAAGGGACGCGCCTTAGGCTATGCGGTGACAGAAGAGATGGCTGTGCGCCTGGAGCCCTTGGGGGGTGTACGTTCTCGCCTAGTGAAGGTGAGCGGCCTGGCGGTGAGGGGGTTTGAAGGGCGCTTTCGGGCACTGGGGCACCCCTTACTTCTTCGCATCGCCTACGACTGGGGCTTTGGAGAGCGCAACGCTCAGGGATTTGGCATGATCAGGCTAGTAGGGAGGTGAGCAAAGTGTACATCGTCCTTGTTTATGATGTGGAGCAGAAACGTGTCAACAAGGTATGCCAATACCTAAGGCGGCACCTTTTTTGGGTCCAGAGGTCGGTCTTTGAAGGGGACGTTAGCGAGGGGCGCTTGGAGAAGATCAAGTCTGGCCTGCGGCGCATTATCAACCCTCGACACGATTCTGTATTCATTTACAAAGTGCGAGAGAAGCGTTGGGTAGAGAGGGATGTGTTAGGGGTAGAGACATCACCCATAGAACAAATTATATGAGCTGCCGTCAACCCAAGGGTGGTTGACACCTAGCAGGGATCGACGGCAAAATACTGACGACCGGGCCGGCCAAAAGCTATCAACCAAGTACAGACGAGCCCAAAAAACCCCCCCTTCCTAGTGGGGGGTGCCAATCGCACCAAAGTGGGATTGAAAG
>Ga0105160_1000916_pt1 | contig 12678 bp, 11 predicted proteins | sample GXS110809BmetaG_FD_89591 | JGI IMG/M metagenome (GOLD analysis project Ga0105160, IMG submission 89591) | Hot spring microbial communities from Gongxiaoshe hot spring, China to study Microbial Dark Matter (Phase II) - GXS 110809B | ecosystem: Environmental > Aquatic > Thermal springs > Hot... | reverse complement strand
CGGTTACGTACTTCTTCGCCCGAGTGCGCGCTGGTCCTGGCACGTTTTATCCTCAAGTTGGACAGTTAGATCAAGGTGATGTGGTGACGGCAACGGGGCGCACAGCGGACCAGCGGTGGTGGCGCATTCTCTACAACAACAGCGAAGCATGGGTCTTCGGTGAGCTTGTGTCGGCAAACGCCGCAGCGGCAAATGTGCCCATCGTGACGCCTCCTGCGCCCCCAGCGCCGCCGACCCTTCCTGCGCCAACAAGCACGCCAACCCCAAGCCCTGCGCTGACGCCCCTTGCACCTTTGCCAACGCCAACGCCCGAGTGGGTATGCACGCCAGATAGCCCGCAATGGGCAGCGCGGCTGAACCCAACCTCGCCGAGTTGGACCTTTTGCGTTGCACAGCCGCTCGACTTCATGCCAAGTGGTCACCCCGACGAGATGGCGCTTATCTGGCACGTGTATGGCGACATCAAGCAAGTGGAGTTGTTGGTGGAATCAGCAGAGTTAGGGTGTGGGAAAGGACCAGAAAGTGAGCAGAAGCGCTGGCTCGTTCCGCCGGCGATGGCTGGCTTTACGATCAACCGCGCTACGTTTGCGCTCGGCGGCTACAAGATCTTGCTCGCCATCACCCTCAACGACGGCCGCACAGAGCGCTACGGCGGCTTGAACTTCTGCGGCACACGCTAAGCGCCCCTCTTGCACGTTTGACAATTTCACAACTCACGCTATATTAGCAAATCGGTTTACGTGCGCGGCACGTTGCGACGGTGTCCGCGCGTAGAGCGAGACCAATGACGAAGGAGGTGAGCGCTGCAACCAAGCGAGGCGAGACCATCTACCCTGGAGAAGAACCTAGCCTTCTACACAAGTAACTCGTAAAACCCAGAGACCAACCCTAAGGTTCCTGAAGCGGACAGCGCTGATGAGGTGAGCGATGACTATGAAAACGACCAAACTTGTTTCTGTTTTGACAGGAAGCCTGATCGTGTTGGCGGCGTGCGGTCCACAAGCGACCCCTGCGCCAACACAACCTCCGCAACCGACTGCGCCTGCGGGCGCGATCCAAGTCACTGAGGCGACACCAACCCCTGCGCCAACGTTGGCGCCAGAGACCAAGTTCAAGGAAGCTCCCGAGCTGGCGAAGCTCGTCGCTGAGGGCAAGCTCCCGCCTGTTGATCAACGCTTGCCCGAGAACCCAGTAGTGACGCCCGTGCGCGAAGCCATCGGCAAATATGGCGGCACGCTCCGCACGGCGAGCTGGTGGCCCGAGGTCGGCAACGTGCTGCTCTACATCTCCGAGCCGCCCATCAAGTGGAAGGACGACCTCACTGGCTACGAGCCAGGCTTGGCAGAGAGCTACGAGTGGTCGGAAGATGGCAAGACCTTCACCCTGCGGTTGCGCAAGGGCTTGAAGTGGTCCGACGGTCAGCCTTACACCACCGCCGACTGGAAGTTCTGGTGGGAGGACATGGTGAAGGATGACAACTACAAGGGCTCGGTGAGCCGCCCTGCCTGGCTGCGCAAGTCGGATGGGTCGCTGATCGACATGGAGTTCCCCGACGACTACACCATTGTGTGGAAGTCGGATCGCCCGATGTGGGTGGACCCGTTCTACATGGCGCAGGGCTTCTGGGAGTTCGCCAACCCGATGATGAAGCCAGCGCACTACCTCAAGAAGTTCCACCCCAAGTACAACCCCAACGCCAGCTACGATGATCTCCAGAAGGCGGATCGCTGGATGCAGAACCCCGAGTTCCCGTGTTTGTTCGCGTGGTGCTTGAGTGAGCTTTCCGCCGACGGCAAGCGCTACGTCTTCAAGCGCAACCCGTACTACTGGCGCGTGGACGAGCAGGGGCAGCAGTTGCCTTACATTGACGCCATTGAGGTGGAGATCGTCGAGGACGAGCAGGTGCGCATCTTGAACTGCCAGCAGGGGCGCTACGACACCGCCTTCCGCATCTGCGGCGGTCCGAACGAGATCCCGCTGCTGCGCGAACGCGCCGACGCGGTCGGTTATCGCTTCCTGGAGAACTACCTGAACGGTGCTGGCGCGTGGCCTGGCTACATGGTGAACCAGGACTACGTTGAGGGTGGCAAGAACTACGAAGACGACACGCCCGAGCGTGCAGCCGAGATCCGCGCCTTGTTCCGTGACAAGCGCTTCCGCCAGGCGCTCTCGCACGCGCTTGATCGCGAGCGCATGATCGAGGTGACCTGGGGCGGCATCGGCGACCCGAAAGGCTTCACCATCAGCCCGCAATCGTGGCACTTCGCCAGCCCCGAAGGGCAAGAGGTGTACAAGCGCTGGGCGAGCGCCCACACCGAGTTTGACGTGGAAAAGGCGAACCAGCTCCTCGATGAGATCGGCATGAAGAAGGGCGCGGACGGCTTCCGCACACTGCCCAGCGGCAAGCCCTTCGAGTTGGTCATTGACGTGACCGACTGGGGCGGCAGCTTGAAGGCCCAGGTGGACGCCGCAGCCGAGGCGAAGGCGCAGTGGGAGAAGAACATCGGCATCAAGGTGCGCGTGAACAACTTGCAAGGGCAGCCTGAGGTGGAGACGCGCGCCACAGAAGGGCAATACATGGTGCGCGCCGTGCACGTCGCCGAGGTGGACATCTGGACCTACCCCGACTGGATCTTCCCGATCGTCAACCGCTACTACTTCCCGTTGCAGGGTCGTTGGTATGCCTCGGGCAAGGACAACTGCAAGCCGACCGAGGGTCAGAAATACTCCTGCGGCTTGAAGCCTGAGCCAGATAGCCCTGCGGCGAAGCTCCAGGCGCTCTACGAGAAGGGCCTGAACACGCGCAGCATCGAGGAGCGCCACAAGGTCGTCTGGGATGCGATCCAAGTGCACATTGACGAAGGTCCGTTCGTCATCGGCGTCTCTGGTGACCAGCCCATGCCGATCGTGGTAAAGAAGTACATGCGCAACGTGCTCGATTACGGCGTGGTCGGTCCGTGGGCGCCCGCGACGCCTGGCAACCAAATCCCAGCGACGTGGTGGATGGACAAGTGAGAGCGTTTAGCGCGGCACGTCAGGGCTGTGCACTGTGACGCACATGGCGGGCGGAGGGTGCCCTTCGCCCGCCATGTGTTTTGGCTGCGCCCGTGTGCTGCACTTCGTCCAGAGTTGTGCTTTACTTGTAACATCCTGAAAATCCAAACTGGAGCGGAGCATCGCCTATGGTGAACTACATCATCCGTCGGATCGGGTATGCGTTGATCTTGCTGGTGTTGGTGTCCTTCGTGAGCTTCGCCATCATCGAGCTGCCTCCTGGCGACTACCTCACGCAAAAGATCGAACAGCTACGCGCGCGCGGCGACCGTAGCGCTGAGCAGCAGGTGGAGCGGCTGCGCCAGCGCTACGGCTTAGATAAGCCCTTCCTCGAGCGCTACGTCAATTGGGCGGTGAACTTTTTGCGCGGTGACTTCGGCGAATCCTTCGAGTACGAGCGACCCGTAAGTGAGATCCTTGGCGCGCGCCTCGGCTACACCGTGATTCTCGCCATCGCCACAACCGTCTTCACGTGGGCGCTGGCGATCCCGCTGGGCGTGTACTCTGCCGTCAAGCAGTACTCGCTGGGCGACCAGATCATCTCGGTGATCAGCTTCATCGGCTTGGGGATGCCTGGCTTCTTGTTAGCGCTCATCGTGCTTTACTTCGCGGTGATCTTGTTCAATATGGAGGTGGTGGGTCTGTTTTCGCCTGAGTATGAGCGCGCGCCGTGGAGTATCGGCAAGGTGCTGGACTTGCTCAGTCACCTATGGGTGCCCGCCCTGATCAGCGCCATCACCGGCATCGGCGGGCTGGTGCGCATCATGCGCGGAAATTTGCTCGACACGCTCGGGCAGCCCTTCGTAGAGGCAGCCCGTGCGCGCGGCTTGAAAAACCGCACCGTGATCTGGAAGCACGCCGTGCGCATTGCGATTAACCCCTTGATCACCATTCTCGGCTCAGACGTGTTCCCCAGCATTGTGGTCGGCTCGTCGCTCGTCGCGATTGTGCTGAACTTGCCCACCATCGGTCCCGTCTTCGTGGACTCGCTGCGCAAGCTGGACATGTACCTTGCAGGTACGTGCATCGTCTTCCTCACGTTCATGTTGCTGGTGGGCAATTTGGTCGCTGATTTGTTGCTTGCGTGGGTGGACCCGCGCATCCGATTAGAGTGAGGAGGTGGTGTTGTCATGGCTGTTGCAGCTGCGCCTGCTGTGCCCGCCAAGCGCAAAGAGCTAAGCCAAAGCTACTGGAGCTTGGTCTGGTATCGCTTCAAGAAAAACAAGCTCGGCGTGTTTGGCGGGATTTTGTTGATCGTGCTCTACGTGAGCTTCGCGCTCATCCCCGAGTTTCTCGCGCCATACGCGCTGGAGAACCGCAGCCAGTTCGTTGAGGCGCCGCCGACCCCCATTCGCTTCGTGGACGAGCAAGGCCGCTTCCAAGCGCCGTTTGTGTACGGGCTGGAGCGCCGCGTGGACATGGTAAAGCGCCTGCGCACGTGGGTGCCCGATACTGACCGCAAATACCCCGTCCGCCTCTTCGTGCAAGGCGACGAGTACTTGTTGCTAGGGTTGATCCCAATGAACATCCACCTGTTCGGGATCGACGCCGACCCGCGCGAGGCGCGCATTTTCCTGCTCGGCGCAGATGCGCTTGGGCGTGACTACCTCACGCGCATCCTCTATGGTGGTCGGCTCTCGCTGCTGATCGGCTTGATCGGTCAATTCCTCACCATCGTGCTCGGCATGACGCTTGGGGTGATCTCGGGCTACTACGGCGGACCAGTGGACATGTTTGTGCAGCGCTTCACCGAGTTCCTCGCTGCGTTCCCCAACATCCCGCTCTTCATGGCGCTCTCGGCGGCAATCCCCAACTACTGGTCGCCGATCGCAGTGTATTTCATGCTCACCATCATCTTGGCCTTCCTCGGCTGGGGCGGCTTGGCGAGACAGGTGCGCGGCTTGGTGCTCTCGCTGCGCGAGCGCGAGTATGCGCTGGCGGCGAAGAGCTTCGGCGCTAGCGATCGGCGCATCATGTTCCGCCACCTGCTGCCCGGCACCACGAGCCACGTGATCGTGATCGCCACGCTCTCGATCCCGGGCATGATCCTCGCTGAGACGGCGCTGAGCTGGCTTGGGTTGGGGCTGCGCCCGCCGCTCACCAGTTGGGGCACGCTGCTGCAAGACGCCGCCACCATCCGCGCCATTCGCTTCACGCCGTGGCTGCTGTGGGTGGTGCCGCCAATCTTGCTCACCATCTTCGCCTACAACATGCTTGGCGATGGGCTGCGCGACGCTATGGACCCCTACAGCGGGCGCGGTTAAAGCACGTAGGAGGTGAACGATGACCACAACAGCAACGCAAGTGGAGCACACGCAAACGCAAACAGACGCGCGCCCGCTGCTGCTTGAGGTGCAGGACCTTAAAGTGGAGTTCACCATCCGTGGCGGCGTGGTGAAGGCGGTGGATGGGCTGACGTTCGACATTAAGCGCGGGCAAACGATGGGCATCATCGGCGAGAGCGGCTGCGGCAAGTCGGTCACGGCGCGTGCCATCCTGCGCATGATCCCTAAGCCCGGCAAGATCACCGGCGGGCGCATCCTCTACTACCGTCGGCCGCGCCACCCGAAGCCGGGCGAGGAAGACAAGGTCGAGGTCATAGACGTAACCAAGCTCGACCCTGATGGCGAGGTGATCCGCCAAATCCGCGGCGGCGAGATCGCCATGATCTTCCAAGAGCCGATGAGTTCGCTCACGCCGGTGTACACCGCAGGCACGCACATCAACGAAGCCGTGACGCTGCATCGCCTGCTGCCGATCAAAAAGCTTGGCGATCAGATGGTGGAGCGCATCATGGAGTATCGGCGCGTCACGAAGGAAGAGGCGCGCGCGATCGCGATCGAGATGCTGCGCCGCGTCGGCATCCCCAAGCCAGAGCAGCGCGTGGATAGCTACCCGCACCAGCTCTCTGGCGGGCAGCGCCAGCGCGTGATGATCGCGATCGCGCTCTCCACCGAGCCAGCCATGCTTATCGCCGACGAGCCGACCACTGCCCTCGATGTCTCCATCGAGGCACAAATCCTCGACCTGATGCGCGACTTGCAGCGCACGACGAACATGGCGATCATGTTCATCACGCACAACCTCGGCGTGATCGCTAGCATGGCGGATGAGATCGTCGTGATGTACATGGGCAAGCAGGTGGAGCGCGCGAAGGTGGTGGATTTGTTCTACAACCCCAAGCATCCTTACACCAAGGCGCTGCTGCAATCGGTGCCGCGCCTCGGACCGAAGACGGGACAGCGGCTTGCCTCTATCGAGGGCATGGTGCCCGATCCGCTGAATTTGCCCACGGGTTGCGTGTTTCATCCGCGCTGCCCTGCCTTCGTCGCCGGCAAGTGCGACAAGATCGTGCCCAAATGGACACAAGTGGGCGAGAATCACTGGGTGCGCTGTTTGCTGTACGAGGAGTGAAGGGTGATGAGCAGCACAACGACGAAGAACGGGCGCATCGGCGACATCTTGCTCGAGGTGAAGGGGCTGAAGAAGTACTTCCCCATTCAACGCGGCTTGCTGCGCCGCACGGTGGGCTACGTCAAAGCTGTGGACGACGTGAGCCTCTACGTGCGCTCGGGTGAGACGCTGGGGTTGGTCGGTGAGAGCGGCTGTGGCAAAACCACCGCCAGCCGCTGCATCATCCGCCTCTATGAGCCAACTGCAGGACAGGTGTTCTTCAAGACGCGCGCGCTCTCCCCAGACGGCACGCCGAAGATGGTGAACCTGCTCGAGCTGAGCCGCGAGGAGATGAATCGCGTGCGCCAGGAGATCGCCATGATCTTCCAAGACCCGATCAACTCGCTCAACCCGCGCATGACGGTCGCGGACATCATCGCCGAGCCGATGGTGATCCACGGCAAGTATGTGAAGGGCGAAAGCGAAGAGCGCATCATCGAGCTGCTGCGGCGCGTCGGCCTGCGCCCCGATCATCTGCGCCGGTATCCGCATGAGTTCTCTGGTGGTCAGCGCCAACGCATCGGCATCGCGCGCGCGTTGGCGCTGAACCCGAGCTTAGTGTTGTGCGACGAGCCCGTCTCGGCGCTGGATGTTTCCATTCAGGCGCAGACGCTCAACCTGCTGCAAGACCTGCAAGAGGAGTTCAAGCTTTCCTACATCTTCGTTGCCCATGACCTCAGCGTGGTGCAACACATCTCCGACCGCGTGGCGGTGATGTACGTCGGCAAGGTGGTGGAGATGGCGGGCGCCGAGGAGCTGTACAACAACCCCATGCACCCATACACCGAGGCGCTGCTCTCCGCCGTGCCCAAGCCAGACCCGCTCTATAAGTCCGACCGCATCATCATGCAAGGTGATGTTGCCGACCCCTCTAACCCGCCGAGCGGTTGCTACTTCCACCCACGCTGCCAATACGCGGTGGATTTGTGCAAGCAAAAGGCGCCCGAATTCCGCGAGGTCAAGCCCGATCACTGGGTGGCTTGTCACCGCGCCGAGGAGCTGAAGCTGCGCGGCATTTGAAGCGTGCAGCGCAAGGGCAACAGAAAAACACGAGGGCGCGCCAACACGGCGTGCCCTCGTGCTGTGAAAGGAGGATCGCACACGTCAGACCAGTGCCTTCTCGAGGCGTGCGGTCGGGTAGCGTTTTGCGTAATCGCTGACGCCTTCAGGCGCGATGATCTCCAAATCTTGGAAGCCCTTCTGGCGCAGCCAGCTCGCCGCTGCGCTGGCGCGCGTGCCGCTTTCGCAGACGATCACGATGTGGCGGTCGCGCGGCAACTCATGCCAGCGCTCGCGCAGCTCGCCAAGCGCGATCAAGCGCACGTCCACGGAGCCGTTCGGGATGGTTTGCTTCTCCCACTCGAACGGATCGCGCACGTCGAGGATCGTGGCGTCTGCCTTCAGCACGTGCTGATACAAGCCCTCGAGGTTGTTCACGGCGAATTGCTCGGTGGGCAAACCCGCTGCCATCCATGCTTCGACCGACTCGTTGAGGTAGCCCGCGACGTTCATGCCTGCTTCTGCGAGCATCTCGGCAGCGAGCTTCGCCACAGTGGGCACGTCGTTCACCACCACGATCTTCTGCGCGGGGTCGATCAGCATCTTGGCGCGCTTGACCAGGTTGCTCTGGTTGAACGTGATGTTGAGCGCGCCTGCGGGGTGTGCCTGCGCGAACGCGAGTTGCGTGCGGACGTCCAGCAAGACCGCGCCCTGATGTTGAAGCGTTTGCACCTGGTCGAGTGTGAGCGCTTGGGTCGTGACGGGCGCGTGGTGCGCTGTGCTCTGCTGGTAATAATCTGCCGGCAACGGCAACACGCCGCGGTTGGTGTTGCGGTGGATCAGCACCGACTCCACCACCTCGCGCACCACCGATTGCATCTGCTGCTCGAACTCCTCCGGCGTCTTTGCTTGCAGCACCCAGTTGAAGCGGCGCTCGAAGCCGATGGTGCTCATTGGCTTGCCGCTCATCTGCTTGCCACCACAGGCAGAGCCGCCATAGTGCGCGGGATAAACCTCGCAATAGTCGGGCAGCGCCATGAGCTTTTGCATGCTCTCGAAGATCACACGCGGGCCGCACAGCGGCAAATCCACGAGGTCGGTGCGCGCCACGTCGTTGACGAACAGCGAGTCGCCTGTGAGCACCATCCAGGGTTCGTTGCTGCGCGGCGTGTCAATCACAAGATACGCCATGTGCTCAGGCGTGTGCCCTGGGGTATGCATGGCGCGGATGATCACGTTGCCGATGCGGATCTCATCGCCGTCGCGCACGCGGACGTGCGGATAGTGCACAGAGGCGCCGGTGAGGTTGTTCTCAATGTCGTCGCGGCTTGGCGCGTAGATCACTGCGCCTGTCTGCGCGGCAAGCACACGCCCTGTGGAGATGTAATCAGCGTGGAAGTGAGTTTCGATGATGGTCGTGATGCGCAAGCCCTTGTCGGCCGCTGCCATCAGGTACACGTCAGGAGGTAAGCTGGGGTCCACCACTGCAGCGACGCCTTTCTGCGCGCAGCCGATCAGGTATGACGCGGCGGAAACCGATTCATTGAGAAATTGGCGGAAAATCATGGTTGATCCTCTCCTTCCTCCAAGCAGCTTAGATGCGCCCACGCAGCATTCCGTTCCAGTACATCGCGGGCAATCCGTAAGCCTTCAGCGCATACATGCTGTAGCGCTCTCTTGACTGGTCAAAGGGGAACGTTTCCTTCGGTGTGTGGGTGTAGTCGAACTCCGCAAGCACCAGGCTGCCGTAGCCTGTGACCAAGGGACAAGAAGTGTAGCCGTCGTACCGCGCGGTCGGCAAATTCCCGTTGCGCACGGCAAGCAGGTTCTCGACCACAACAGGCGCTTGTTTGCGGATCGCGGCGCCGGTCTTCGAGGTGGGCAGCCCCGCGCAATCGCCGAGCGCGAAGACGTTCGGGTAACGCACATGCTGCAAGGTGTAGTGATCCACCTCGACCCAGCCGCTTTCAGCAGCGAGCTTGCTCTGCTTGATCACGTCTGGGGCGCTCATGGGCGGCGTGGCGTGCAGCATGTCGTAGTGCACGACCGTCTCCTCACCCGTGTCGAGGTTCTTGAACACCGCCTCTTTGCGGTAGGGGTCAATGGCGGTGAGTTCGTGGCGGAAGTAGGTTTCGATGCCCTTGCGTTGGCAAACCTGGCGCAGCGTATTGGCGTACTTCTCCACAGAGAAGATGCTGGCTTGCCCTGAGAAGAACTTGATGGTGATCTGGTCGCGCACGCCTGCGCGGCGAAAGTGATCGTCGGCGAGGTAGGCGATCTTTTGCGGTGCGCCGCCGCACTTGATGGTCGTGGAAGGTTGTGTGAACACAGCCACGCCGCGCTTCAGCGTGCGAATGTTCTCCCAGGTGCGATCCACCGTCTCGTAGGCGTAGTTGCTGCATACGCCGTTGCGCATGGCGAGCGCTTCTTGCAAGCCGGGGATCTTGTCCCAATCCACCTGGATGCCGAGCGCGACCACAAGGTAGTCGTAAGTCAGCGCTGTGCCACTGCGCAACACCACGCGGTTGTTGTCGGGGTCGAACGCGGCGACGTAGTCCTGAATCCAATCCACGCCGTGTGGGATGAAATCTGCTTCATCGCGCACGGAGTCCTCTTTGGGGAACACACCGGCGCCGACGAGCGTCCAGAGCGGCTGATAGTAGTGCTTGGTGCTTGGCTCGATGATCGCCATCTCGGGCGGAGTGGGTTGGCTGGCAAGGCGCGCAGCAACCGTGATGCCTGCAGTGCCGCCACCAGCGATGAGCACGGGATAGTGGGTTCGCATGGGATCCCTCCTACGTCTGTTTACGTATGATGAGATGAAGTGTGTTGAAGCTTGGCGCCGAAGACCTTGGCGAACGCGAGCAGAAAGCCCAGCGCGCGCTGTGTATCCGGATCGCCGAGCGCTCGCAGCAGCACGAGCGGCGAAGCGGGTGTGGCGCTTGTGGCGCTTTCGGCGAGCGCCTGGGCGGCGCTGCTCACCACGGCGACGGGGCGCTCGTCGAGCACGTGCGAGTCCACCAAAGCCTTAGCCATGCGCAACACGCGCCGCACGAGGTCCTCGACGTCAACACCCTGGGCGCGCAGGTTCGCCAGGGCTTCATCGAGGGTGTCAACCGCCATGGCGATCAAGCCTGGTGCTGCTTGGGCAGCCTCAGCCAGCAGGGGGAGGTGCGTGACCAGCGCGCGCAGGGTTTGCGTGGATTCGTGTGTGGTGAGCTGCTCAAGCAGCGCGAGCGCCTCGCGCCCGCGCGCGTCCAGGTCCACGCCGCGCTGCTTCAGCGCCATTGCCCATTCGTCCAACGTGTCGCCGATCATGCCGAGCATGGGATAGGCTCGCTCAACGAGCGACTCGTAACGCTCTAGGCGCGCCTCGATGTGCTCCAGGCGCGTGAGCACGCGCTCAAGCAACGCCTCGATAGAGCCGTTTGCGAGTGTGTGCCCAGGCTTTTCGGCTGCTTCGGCGATGTTGAGGGCTTCGAGCGAAGCTACCTCGGGAGATATGGAAAATGCCCTCACGGAATGCCTCCTTCTCGGGTTTTAGAATGGAGCGCTGCTCCTCTGCGCAGCGCTCAGCATCACGACAGCATCTCGCACGCAGGGAGTGTAGTGACGGATGTCGCTTGCAGCCCTGCCGATTCGCTTATCTATGCCATAAGCAGCGTTTATGGCTTTTGCGTTGGCTCGCGGGATCGTCGGTGCGTTGGGGCGTTGCGAAGCGGTTAGGTGTTGGGCTGTGGCAGTGTGCTCAGGTCGGTGAGCGTGAGTGCAGTGAGCGCGTATCGCAGCAGGGCTTGCGCATGGGGCGAGGGCGGCTTCACGCGCGACCAAACAGCGCGGATGGCGCGGCGCAACGGTGGGCGTAGCTCCAAAGCACAGAGCTTGCCCGCAAGGACTTCTTCACGCACGGCGTAGCTCGGCAAGATGCTCACCACGTTGCTGGTCATCACCAGGCGCTTGATCGCCTCAGGGCTATCGAACTCGGCAACGATGCGCGGCGAGACGCCGTGCGCAAGCATGGCTTGATCGAGCCAGATGCGCGTTTGACTGCCAGGCTGGCGCGTGGCAAAGGGCAAATCTTGGAGCGCCTCCCAGGGCACTTCCGTTCTTGAAGCGAGCGGGTGGGTCGGGCTGGTGATGAGGTATTGGGTTGCTTCGCTCAACAACTGCACCGTGAGCGCAGCGTCCGTTTCGTCCAACTCGCCTTCGATGATGCCGAGATCAATGTGCTGACCCAACGCTTGCGCGGTGATCTCGGGCGTGGTCGCTGTTTGGGTCACCGTCATCACCTCAGGGTGCTGCTCTCGAAACGCGGCGAGCCAGCTTGGGAGCAGGTAAGTGCTGACCCCCGGCGTCGCTGCGACCTTCAGCGTAGGCTGTTCGCTGTTCGCAAAGGCAGCGACGGCTTGGCTTGCTTCAGCGGCAAGCGTCAACAGGCGTTGGGCGTAACGGTAGAAGACCTGCCCAGCTTCAGTGAGGCTTACTCCCCGGTGGCTGCGCGTGAGCAGGGGCGTGCCAAGCATCGCCTCTAGCTCATGGATGTGCTGGCTTACTGCCGGTTGCGACATGAAGAGCCGCTCGGCTGCTGCGCTCAAGCTCCCGCTCTCCACAGCCGTTACAAAGATGCGCAGCTTGTAAAGGTCAAACGAGGGATAAGCCAATGCTTTTGGGGATTATAAGCAAGCCGCGCCAGCGCGCTACGTACCATTGCGGGTAGCATCCGCATCGAAGTGGAGCGAGACACGAGCAAGAGGGTGAAGAGCTATGTTTCAGTTTCTTAAGCGCTTCGGTATTACCAACAACGTCCTCACGCCCCAACAGTATCAGCAGGACTTCAAGGCAGCGAACCGCCCCCACGTGCTGATTGATGTGCGCACCCCTGAGGAGTTCCGCATGGGTCACATCCCCGGCGCGAAGAACATTGACGTGCAGGTGATCGCGCAGCGCCTGAAGGACATTCCACAGGATAAGCCCATTGTCCTCTACTGCCGCAGCGGCAACCGCAGCGCCATCGCCGCGAGCATCCTGCGCAGCGCAGGCTACACAGAGGTGTACGACCTGGGTGGCATTGGCGATTGGCAAGCTGCAGGTTACCCGATTGAGCGCTAAGTGCTCCTTGCACGCCATGACGCTGCCATCGCTGTTGGTTGACGTAGCGCTGGGCTTTGCGAT
>Ga0105160_1000915_pt1 | contig 12683 bp, 11 predicted proteins | sample GXS110809BmetaG_FD_89591 | JGI IMG/M metagenome (GOLD analysis project Ga0105160, IMG submission 89591) | Hot spring microbial communities from Gongxiaoshe hot spring, China to study Microbial Dark Matter (Phase II) - GXS 110809B | ecosystem: Environmental > Aquatic > Thermal springs > Hot... | reverse complement strand
GGTATTATTTTATCAATGATTTCTTCTTTATTTAGTATTTTTTCTATAGCTTTGTCTATTATTCCAAGAGTTTCTGCCCATAATTTAGCAAAATCACTACCCGTGATTAATCCAATGAAAATATTCAGGATATTTTCATACTCTTCTTTGTGTGTATAAATTTCTACCAGATTTTCAACTACCCAGTAAGCTTTTATATCTTTATGTATAGTTGTAAGTAAGAATTCTGTTTCGATTAATCTATTGTTTTTTTTCAATAACTGGATAATTTCTTTTAAATAAATATCTTTAAAATCGAAATTTTTTATTTTTTCATAAAAAGATAGAAGTATTTCTGTTAAATCTTTTGAACTTATTTGCAAATTTATAGATTTTTTTACAATCGTTTGAAGTAAATCATAATCTTCTTCTATTTGAATGTATCTTTTTATTAATTCTGGAGTTTTTTCTATAATAATTGAATTAGCGAGAATAAAATTCAGAAAATTATATAGAACTGAAGAATTTATATTATCATTATTTTCAGAGTATTTTTCAAAAATTGAGGTTATTTTATTAGGGTTATTTTGGCCGTACTTTTGTATGAATATAGGAAAGTAAAGCGAGAATTTAGCATCTTTGTTTTGTATAAGCTCTTCTAAAAAAGACTCAAATTTTGATTGCTCTTCAGAAAATATTAAAGAGAATTCTTTTTGTTCTAAAGACATTATTAATCTTCTTTAGGATCTGTCCTAACAAGTAGAAACCTAATAATTTTTTCATCATTTTTTAAAGTATTCACTAATTTTTCAGCGTTTTCGGGATAATCCAAGAAATTGAATATAACGTAATATGCGGTGTTTAATTTTTTGATAGGATATGCTAATTCTCTGTCTCCCCAGACATTCTTTGAAATTAATTCTCCTTCATTTTGAATTAAATTTGAATATTTTTCGATTATCTCCTCTTTTTCTTTTTGAGTAGTATTTGGATGTATAAGTATCATTAGCTCATAAGACCTTTTCTTTATTATTTGTCTAATCTCTTTCGTTTCATTGTTTTCTTTGTATTTTAGCAGAAGTTTCCCTTTTTTCATAAAACCCCCCTTTTCTCTTCTTCTTATATTAATAAATTCTAAGAAAAGCATATACTATCCTTCAAAACCATATTTAAAGAGGCTTTGTATGGGTTCGTCTGGAGATGCTATATCTAACAATTTTAGAGATTTATTCATTATTAAATTGAAAGACAAACCGTCTTCGGGAAATGAAACAATCGACTGTAGAACTGTCCCATAATCACTTAATTTAGTAAACAATCTTCTGCTAACTACATACGCTCTTTGTTTGTCTGTATGGGGAAGAAGAATCAAGAATATCCTCTTTTCTTTATCAAAAGTTGCAATATCTACACCAAACCTTATGTTTTCTCTTATATCTTTTCCTATTTTTGATGCTAAATTCAAAATGACTTCATTATCATTGGTTTGAAATAATATTAATGGCTTAACTGTTATTAAGGATAAAGGTAAAGTATACCTTCTTGCCCTTTTTATCTCTTTTTCGACATCTATTAAAAATTCAGTGTATATATAAAGGTTTGTGAAAGTATCTATTCGTGGTTCTCGAGAGGAATCGACGTTTTGTTGTTTTGTAGTTTCTGTATTTATTTCTTCTTCTGCTAATACCACTCTGTTTTTACCTGATTTTTTGGCTTTATATGCAGCTTCATCTGCTTTTTTAAACAATTCTGTTTTACCTTTTGCATCGACTGGATAGCTTGCGACTCCAAAACTTGCGGTAACAACATAATTTTCGGGCAAACCACTGTATTTATGAGAACTTATCTGAACCCTAATCCTCTCTGCGATCTTTTGGGCTGACTGCTTGTCTGTTGAGGGAAGCAATATGACAAATTCTTCTCCCCCCCATCTCGCTGCTATGTCTATTCCCTCCCTTAAATTACTCCTTATTATTCCAGCAGTTTCTCTTAAGACTTTATCGCCGACCAAATGTCCATAGGTATCATTAATCTTTTTGAAATTATCTAAATCACAAATGATTAATGATAAAGGTAAAGAATACCTTTCTGCTCTTTTTAACTCATTTTGTATCGTATTTTCAAAAAATCGCCTGTTATATATCCCTGTGGTTTCATCTAAAGTAGCAGTTTCATGAAATAAAAATGAATCTATGTAGGGCAACGTTTTTAAAACTATATTACTAATCTTTTGATTAATATCAAACATTTTGAAAAAACCTATATCTTTGCTTATCCTTAAAAATATTATCCCTTTTAAATTCTTTTTGTCTATCAACGGTATTATGTAATTTGTATTTGTTTTTACTAATCTTTCTATCAAACTGGGAAAGGTCTCTTCAAATAGTTGAATTAACCTGGGAGAAAATGATTTTATACTTACTAAATCATTAGATAAGAGCTTTTTATTAATCATTTCACGAGGATCTACATTAACTATTATCTTTAAGTTTTTTAATTCTTCAGGGACTTTACCTTGGTAAGCTACTAAGTAGAGCTGAGAGGTAGATGTATTATGAAGTAAAAAACCACCGTATTCAAAATTGCTTTTTAAAACTTCAGAAATAAAACCGATTAACACGCTACAAAAATACTGCAGATTATCTATCTCTTCAATAATTTTCTCAATCTTTCTGTTTATTTTATCTATCTCTTTTTGTGTATTGTAGTAATACAAGAAAGATAAAGTTATGGTCAATAGGAGAAGGAAAAGAAGAAGGAAAATTATTTTAAAGACTAAATTTTTTGTTTGTTCTTTTATGCTTTGTTCTATTCTAAACTTTAACAATTCTTTGGAAGCATCGGATCTTAAAGAATAGGACTTATTTATGTATTCTTTAGCTTTTGATAAATTGTTTCTGGAAAAATTTATTTGAGCCAAATAGTAATATCCTTCTGCTTTTATAGAATCGTCTTGGTAACTGAGCAATTTATTACAAATCTCTTCTGCCTTATCTAATTGATTTATTTTTATATACAGATCTGCTAAACGGGAATAGTTTATGAATAAATCTGGTTGCAAATTTATTAGTCTTTGCAAAATTTCGAGTGCTTCGCTGTATTTACCTGCTTTGTAGTAAGCTTGATACAGCTGATATAAGTAGTAGCCAGAGTAAGGTAAAAAATTAACTATTTCTTGGTAATGCCTTATTCCTTCATTATATTCTTTTAAATCAACATATAATTGTGCCAAAACCCTTCTTGCTATTACAAAGGTGGGTTTTACCTTTATGCTTTTCTCTAAATAATCTATTGCCTTTCTATTATCCCCTTTTATAAAGTAAAGATTACCAAGTAGGTATAAAGAAATGTAATTGTTTTCATCTAATTTAACACTATTGAGTAAGGTTTCTTCACACTCTTTGAATTTCCCATTATTGAAATAACAATATCCCAATAGCATGTAATATTCAGAATTGTTTGCATATTTTTTTTCTTGCTCTTTCAAAATATTTATAGCTTCTTCATATTTTAAATCTACGATCAAGTCATCGTATATTTTTTTTAAAACATTATCATTTAGTGGTAAATCAACAAATTTAGCTTCGTAAGTCCCTATCATTGGAGGATTTCCAGCTATAATTGTCTCAAAAGTAAAACCAAAAACTCTTAAATTTACTAAAAAACAAAATAGCAACAAACAAATAAAAAAGTTCTTTAATTTTCTCATTCTATTAGATGTTTTATTATTTCTTGCTCTTCTTGTCTTAACTTTGACATGATTTCGTTTATGTAATCCCAATCTACTTCGTAACTCAAAATTTGGTGAAGCACATAAACTTTTAGTATGTAAAAATTATTTGTAAATGGACATAAATCTATTAAGCGATTAACAAGACTAAGCAAAGATATATTTGCATATTCATTGTTTTTGCTTATTAATTTTTTGTAATATTTGAGAATAGTAAAGATTAATATGAACAAATCATCAGATTTCTTTATTAAAAATGAGATTATTTTATCATCGTTCATTAGATTATTAATTAATTCCTGACTTTCGATTAGATCTAAGATTATTTGTGCTTGTTTTATACCTTTTAAATAAGCAAGAGATGCAAAATATTTGGCTCTTTCGTAATTGTTATTACTGTATTCATAAAAACTTATCAAAAATTCATCTAACCCCTCTTCTTGTTCTTGTAAGAATATGTTTTGTTGAGAGGAAAAAATAAAATCAACTAAATTATCAAGAAAATCAATATCCGAACTTTCTACGGCCTTCTGAATTGAAACCTTTAATAAATCTACATACTTCACTTTTTATATATTTTTTATTATACTCTATTTTCCCTTTCATTTTTTAATATTTTGAGGACAAGTATTCAAGATATTTTTCAATACCTTTCTTTATTGGAGTAAATTCTATTTTTAAAATTTCCTTTAATTTAGAGTTCTCTGCTTGAGTAAATTCCTGGTATTGATTTTTTAATTCTTCAGGAAATGGTATAAACTCAATCTTACCAAACCCCATCCTTTCTATCATTATATTTGCTATTTCTACAAAACTAATACTTTTACCCGTACCGCAATTATATATCCCGTCAAAACTGTTTTGCATGAAAAATAAACATATTTTAACTATGTCCTCAACGAAAATAAAATCTCTCTTAAAATTTTGACTGCCTTCAAAAAGGTAAACTTTCCCTTCTTTTTTTAATTGATGATAAAATTTAAAAATAACAGAACTCATTTTACCTTTGTTTTCTTCAAAAGGACCATAAACGTTAAAAAACCTTAATCCCACAACATTCTTTTTTTTGCTCTTTATTACATAATTATCTATTAAGAATTTTGAGTAAGCATAGTAATTCAAGGGATCTAATGGAGAATTTTCATCAACTGGCTGATTTTTATTGCCATAAACTGAAGCAGAAGAAGCATAGATTACTCTTATACCCTTACTTTCTGCTATCTCGATTAAACTCTTTGAAAATAAATAATTGTTTTTAAAAAGATAGTTGAAGTTTCTTTCTGTTGTATCAGTGCAAGCCCCTAAATGAAAAACACATTTTACATCTTTGCTTAATAAATCTTCCCATTTTACGTCTTCCCTATCTACTAAATCATAAAATTTAGCTTTTTTTAACCTTTCTAATTTAACGTCCAAACTTTTGGTATTTTTTATATTTTCAACAATAATTATCTTATCAATTCCTTGGGAATTAAGTTCCCTTAAAAGATTAAATCCTATAAATCCAAGTGCTCCAGTTATTATTATCATCTTGCTGTACTATATGCTATTACTTTCCTTATTACTGTAACCCTTATTATTCCAGGGTATTTCAAATTACTTTCAATTGCTTTTGCTACATCTTTAGCTAAGTTATATACTTCTTGGTCTGTAATAACATCGGGTTTTACGAAAATAATTACTTCTTTGCCACCTTGTAGGACAAAGGCTTTTTCTACACCGTTAAAGGAGGTAGCAATTTCCTCTAATTTTTGTAGTCGTTGTATATAAAGTTGGAAAGTTTCTTTTCTTGCGCCTGGTCGTGAAGCTGAGATAGCATCAGCTATCTGAACAATTAGATCTTCGATTGTTTCCTGTGGTACTTCATTATGATGACTTGCTATAGCTCTAACTACGTCTTCTCTTTCTCCATATATTTTTGCTATTTTTGCACCTGCTATTGCATGCGGCTCTCCATTTGAATCATCCAGGACTTTTCCTATATCATGTAAAAAAGCAGCTCTTCTACAAACTTCTACATTTGCTCCTATCTCTGCAGCTAACATTGCTGCTATGGATGAAACTTGAATACTATGTTTCAATAAGTTTTGTCCGTAGCTTGTCCTGTATTTCATCTTACCAACGAGAAAAACGAGATCAGGGTGTAAATCGAAAACCTTTGCCTGCAAACAAGCATTTTCTCCTTCTTCTTGAATCCTTATGTTTATTTCTTTTTCTACTTGATCATAAACTTCTTGTATTGCTATGGGATTAATTTTTCCTATCGACAGTAATTTTTCCAATGTTAATCTTGCTTTTTCTCTTCTTATTGGATCAAAAGAAGAAACAAAAACAACATCGGAATTATCATCTATTATTAAATCAACACCTGTTATCTCCTCAAAAGCTTTTATATTCCTTCCTTCTTTACCTATTATTCTACCTTTATATTCTTCTGAAGGTAAGACTATGCTGTAAGTTGTGTTTTCAGCTACACTATCTGAAACTATCCTGCTAAGAGTATTAAGAATTATTCTTTTAGCTTTTTGTTCTGCTTGTTTTAAATATTCTTGTTCTATTTTCATCGCAACCTGGATTAGTTCAGATTTAACTTGATCCTCCACTTTCTTTAGTAAAATTTCCTTTGCTTCTTCTTGAGTTAAATTGGATATTCTTTGTAATTCTAATTCTATTCTTTCCTTAGTTTTACTAATTTCTTCTTCTTTTTGTTTAATACTTTGCTCAATTTGTTGTATTTTTTGTTTTTCATCTTCTAATTCTTGTTTTTTTATTTCGAATTCTCGTTGAATAACGGATATTTGTTTTTCTTTTTCCCAGAGTTCTTGTTTTTGTTTTTGAACATTTTCCCATTCTTTTGAAACATTATCTAATTTTTCAAAAGCTTTCTTGGTTATCTCATCGGCTTCTTTTTTTGCTTTTTCTAATATTTTATTTATTTCTTGAGAAATACTTTCTCTTTCTTTATATTTCATTTCTAATTCGATTTTAATCTTATCCAATTCTGATTTAATTAATTCTGTTTGTTTTGTAATTTTTTCTTTTTCTATTTCTATTTCTTTGATTTGTGATACCAATTTTTCTTTTTGTTTTTCTAACTCTTGGATTTCATTTTTTATTTTTTCAATTTCTTCTCTTCTATTTTCTTCACTTATTTCTTTATTTTGTTGTTTTGTTTCATATGAGATCTTTTTTTCCAACATTTTTCCTATAACTACATACACGGCGATAACGGAAACTATAATACTTATTAAAATTATTAATAAAACGAGGCCCAAAGACATATTCATTCAACTCCTTTGCTTTATTTTTTTGCTAATTCTTTGAAGTATTGGTTAAATGGTCTTGCAGGATTACCTGCATAGATTGTATTGGGTGGGATGTTTTTTGTTGCCATTGAGGCTCCTGCTAATATCGAATTAGGACCAACTCTTATTCCATCTTTTACTCCTGCCATGGCTGCTATGATGCAATTGTCATATATCCTTGCACTCCCAGCAACCCCACTTTTGGATACTATCCTACAATTCTTACCTATCTTAACATTATGCCCTATTTGAACGAAATTATCTATCTTTGTATTTTCTCCTACATATGTATATCCTATGGTTGCTCTGTCTATGCAGCAACAAGCACCTATCTCTACGTTGTCTTTTATCACAACCCCTCCTTCCTGCGGTATTTTCTCTATTTTTTCTGTATATCCATATCCATCCGCTCCGATAACTGAATTCGAATGTATTTTAACATTTGCACCTACATAAACGTTGTCATATATTACAACATTAGGATAAATTATCGTATTAGGACCTATAAAAACATTATTTCCAATTACTACTCCCTCATGTATTTTTGCTGAATCACTAATAAATATTTTTTCTTTCCTAAAGTCTCTCTCTTCTTCTGATAAACAATTAAAAAATAATCGAAAAACATTTTCCTTTTCAATTATCCTAAATTTATCAATACCAAACTTATTATTGAACCAGCTAATTAAATCTTTTTCAATTATGAAGATATCTGCGAAAATATCATTTTTTTCTATTAATTCATTATCATCCAAAAATATCCTTTTATTAAAAACAAATGAAATTTTTAAAACATTGGAAAAATCTTCGTTGTAATACTTGCTATTTATACCTTCAACTGGAATAACACAAAAATGATCAAAGCTAAATTCTTCAAAAACCAATGACAAATCATCAAGCAGAATACTATCTCTTAACTTTATTTTCTTTATCTTTAACATAAATTACTTGCTTTTATTTTTTATCTCTTTTATCTTTTTTATGCAATCATCAGTTATGTCTATAACTTTATAATTTGTGATATTTTTTGAAAAAACATATTTTAATTTCTTTTCTTGTGCAACTTGTTTTATAACGTTAGATATGTTGCTTTCGAATTGATAAATCAGATTATCCTTTTGTTTTTCTAAATCTTGTATTTCTTCATTTAGTTTATTAAATTTATCAAACATTAATTTATCGTATTTTTCTGCTAAATTTTTCTTTATTCTCTCAAATTCTTCTTGCAATGTACTCATTTTTTGAGTATATTGATTATATATTTCTTGATTTACCATATTGTCTGTGTTTTTTAAGAATGATAAAACAGTTTTGTTGTATTCCTGTTCCAATTTGCTTACAAAATCGTTATACTCTTTTGTAATTTGTATAACTTGTTGTTTATATTTTGTTTCGTAATCTTGAATCACTTCTTTGGATTTGATCTTATATTCTTCTTCATAAATTTTTTGTATTTCTTCTATTTTTTTGTATACTTCCTTTTGTGTTTGTTCTACCTTTTCTTTTATTAAATCTTCTTGTTTTTGTTTTATCGTTTGTAATTTTTTCATTATTTCTTCTCTGTCTTTATCGTAAATTGAAGTGTTGGAAATTTTTAAGTTAAGGTTAACGATTTCATTTTTGTAAATTTCCTGGATTTGATTTTTATGCTCTTCTATTTCCTTTTTTGATTTTGCTATTTGTTTATCGATTTCTAATTCCATTTTCTTATAATACCCTTCTTTTATATTTTGTAGGTCTTTGTTCATACTTTTGTATATCTCTTTTTCAATCATCTTAATTTTTTGTTCAGTTGTTTTTTTCTTTTCTTCTATTTGTTTTTCAACTTGTTTTTTTAAATTTTCTATTTTTGTTTTGATTTCTTTGTTTAAATCTTGTGAGTAAATTATTTTTTGTTGAATTTCTTTCTCAAATTCTTCTCTTTTTTTTGATAACTTTTTCATATATATTTCCATTTCTGATATAAACTTTAATTCCATTGTTTTGTGTAGGTTTTTTAGCTCTTTATTTTTTTGTTCTATTCTATTCTCTATTTCATAAATTTTTTGTTTTACTTCTGGGAATAAAGAAAGGATTTTTTGAGTATCTACTATTCCTATTTCAATATTACTGGCTAAAGTATTCTTAACAAAGATCAATAGTATGGAAATAAGAAAAAGAAATAAAAGATTATTTATGAGGATTTGGTTTATCTTTGTCTTTTTGTTGTTTTTGCAATAATTCATCTAAATCGAAACCTCCTAATAAAACATCTTTTTTATCCAAAACAATGTATATTTTTTTTTCTTCGTATATTTGTTTTACTATTTCTTGGGGTATATTTTTTTGTTTTGTATATGCTATCATTTGGACATTGTTGTATAGAGGTAAATTATCGAAATTGCCTTTATCTAAGTTTTCGATGACTTTTTCGGTTAAATCTAATCCTCCGTAAATAAGGACGCTTCTTGAAACAACCAACCCTATTTTTTCTTTATTAGCAGTATAATATATAGCTTTCATAACTTTCTCGTTGTATTCTTTCATTATTTTTTCTTTTTTTTCATCAAAATTGTATTTTAAAAAGTATTCCAAATTTTGTCCTTTGTTTTCTTTTAGCTTTTGTTCTACATCTTTTTTTAATTCTTCTAATTTTCTTTCTGATTCTTGATAAGTTTTTGAGTTTCTTAGTTTGTAAAGGTCAACTACTCCTATGAAATCCTGGTTATTTTGATTAATTTCTGTTTTGTTGCATCCACTTAAAAAGATAATACAGAAAAAAATCGCTAAAAAAATCCTCATCATTTTTATAATTCTAAAAATTAATATAATTACCTTTAGTTAAATGAGGAGTAAAATTAGAAGGACCAAAAAATTCTTCTACTACTTTATGGATTTCTATAAAAAATTTGTGTGGTTTGATGTCAAGGATTCTTGACCAATAGACTTTCTTTTTTCCCCTCATTTTCAATTTGAATTTTTCAAATTTTTCTATAGCTTCTTTTTTGTCTATATCTTGGAAAAATTTGAAGATTATGTGATAATTTTGTGTTTCTACTTTATGTCCTTGTTTTGGAAATCTACGGTTGGTATATCCTTTTTATTCTTATCTTTGGTTGATTAATATTGTAAATGGGATTGTTTTTTATGAAAGAAGAGAAATTTATTATTTCTTTACCATCGAAAAGGAAAATATTCCCTTTTTCTTCGTATATGTTTAATTCTTCTGTTATATCAACAATTAGTTCTCCTGTATCTTCTTCTTTTTCAAAATTTTCTTCATACATGTATTCTTGACTTACCATTTTCCAAAGATTTCTATCTTTTATTCTTTCTATTAGTTTTTCTATTTCTTTTATTTTTTCTTTGTTTTTGTTTTCTTTAGGGATGTGGTAGTGCAAATTAAGGATAAAGTCATCAGTTAAAAGAACAAATTTTTCAGGATCCTCTAAGTATTCTCTAAAATCAATGATTTCACTATAAAGATTTAGTATTTTTTGAACCATTAAGTCAGCTGCCCTTGCAGTTTTGTGAAAATACAAGTTTTTATAGAGCATGAATCTGCCAAAAAGTGCCGAAAAAATCTCATCAAAAGCCTTAACATGATAAACTAATTTGTTTTCAATGATATAAGAATTTGATATTATTCGTTCAATATCCCCTTTTGAGAAACCTTTTATGCCTGAAAAATAAGAATCTCTCCAAATAAAATCTAACCTGTCTGCTCCCAATGTGCCCTGCACTATACCAAACCGATAAGAATCTTTGTCTTGAAAAACTTTTATAACTTCGTCTAACATCTCTATAATTGCTTCGAGGATATTCTTATTTTGAAATTTTAAGTCTTTTATCTCTTGTTCTAAACCCTCTTCTAATCTTTTGTTTTTTCGTTTTTCATTTATTTTTTTCTCGATAAAATATGGTAAGAATTTTTTTATAACAACTATCTTAAATTCATCATGTCCATTTGTATAATTGTATTTTTTATACACTGTTTCATCGAATTGATGACTAAAAGGACCGTGAGAGATATCATGTAATAATGAAGATAATCTCAAAATTCTATACTCTAAATAATCGATTTTATCTTCATTAAGAAATTTTTGAGCATACATTGAGGCTATATTCATTGATCCTAATGAATGTGAAAACCTGTTATGTGTGCATCCTGGAAAAACAAAATGAGAACCAACTAACTGACTAACAAACCTTAACCTTTGAAATAAAGGTGTATCAATAATTAACCACTCTATGGGAAAGATTTTTATTTCACCATGTATAGGATCCCTAATTATTTTCATAAACTTTCCTCATTAATAATTTAGCTCTTTCTTTCTCTTGGATTTTTTCTAATTCTTCCCATTTTACCAATTCTTTAAATAATACCTTAATTTTAAATTTTTTATACCACTGATATGTTCCATCAATGTATGTAATAAGTATGGGACATTTGGATTTTGATAATATTAAATTAATACCTTCCTCTGCTTGACCAAATTTTTGAGGATCTTTTACTCTTGTCCCTTCTGGAAATATCCCGACAACCTTGTTTTCTGATAAATATTTTAAAACTGTCTTAAAAGTGGAAGGCTTTGGATTTTCTCTATCAACCGGAATTGCATCAAATAATTTAACAAAAAAGAAGGTAAAAGGATTATAAAAAAGCTCTTTCTTTGCTACAAAATGTATTTTCCTCGGTGAAGATACCATCAAAACAGCAGGATCAAGGTAACTGTGATGATTTGATATTATAATCAAAGGAGTGTTTTGGGGAATTTTGTCTACCCCTTCTATCTCTAACCTGAAAATTATCTTAAAAATTAACCTTGTTATTAATATAGTAAGATCTTGGATAAAAGCTTTAATCATCAGGAAACTACGATTTTACTAAAATCCGCAAAAAGAGAAGTTATCAAAAATGTTTTGTACAACAATAAAACCCTGTTCTGCCTTAAAGTTTTATCATCTACCATTACAAAAACTTTTTCAAAATACTCTTCTATTAACATTGAAATTTCTTTAACTATTTGAAATGCTTTCTCAGGATTTTCTTTTATCATAATGAAGAATGTTTCTTGATACTTTTGGACTAAATCGTTTAATTTTAATTCAATTTCTTCTTTTAAAAGTGAAACATTTATTTTTATTTTTTCGATGCTTTCAGGGAATTCTATGATCTCTGTATTATTGTATTCTTCGTATATGTATGGAAATAGTTCATCTTCGTTATCATGGTGCTTTAAGAAATCATTAATTATGTTTTTAAGTCTTTTGCTTAGTAATACGATATTTTTCAATTCTTCTAATGGTTTTTTATTTATAAAGTTAAGAGTGTTGTCAGCCATTGAATAATCTTTCCAGAATATATGTAAAACTGCCCTTATTTTATCATAGCTAAACCCTTCTTCTTTATAAATTTCTTCTACTCTGTTGAAGAAAAACTCTTTTATTTCCCTAATAACTCTGTTTAGACTTATTTTGGGATTAATTTCTATTCCGTATTTTTTATCGCTTAGTATTGAATAGGAAAATTTAATGACATCTTCAAGATCGATAGATAATTTGAAATTATGCAGAATATTTATTAAAGTTGATAATACTCTTCTTAACCCTATTATATCTTTTGATCCTTTTACTACGTTACCAATGGAAATAAATGATACAGCTGTGTCTATTCTATCTGCGATTGC
>Ga0105160_1000914_pt1 | contig 12686 bp, 14 predicted proteins | sample GXS110809BmetaG_FD_89591 | JGI IMG/M metagenome (GOLD analysis project Ga0105160, IMG submission 89591) | Hot spring microbial communities from Gongxiaoshe hot spring, China to study Microbial Dark Matter (Phase II) - GXS 110809B | ecosystem: Environmental > Aquatic > Thermal springs > Hot... | reverse complement strand
TCACGTACCTTCCGTGGAAAGACTTTTCCACTCAATATACCCATCCAGCAGCCCAAAGGTTGGGGGGCATAGCTCAGGCATAAAAAGCGGAGGGGAGCCTCACCAATCGTTTAAAGAAGGCTCCACCCAAACCATAACCTTCCCCTCCCTTTCCTCCACCCGAACATGGAGGGGATGGACGACAGGCGGTGGATAATCCAGCGGCCTCGACAATCCCCATTCCTTCTCAAAGAATTCGTCACACCCCTGCAAGTAGTTAGAGAAGGCGTGCAACGTGCCATCTCGCGAGAAGGTGTAGCAGAGATAGATCCCCCGCTGGCGAAGATCCGCCTCGATCCGGTTGAACTCCTCCGGCTCGTAACGCACGCCGTCCAGGATTACCGGGACCTGGACGCCTCCCGAGGGCGTGGATTCAGAGGTGGGCGCAGCCCCTAGCCCGAGCAGGCCCCTCACCAGGACACAAACCCACTATACATGGCCGAGGACACAAACCCACTATACATGGCCGTGTTCGGCCCCATGTTCCAGATCATCGGATAATACCAGCCTGCCTGGTTCACCCTCAGCTGACAGACTCCTGCTCCTCCAGAGACCTGACAGCCGCAGAAGATCCCCGAGGCCTGACTGGTCAATCCGATCCGGAAAGTGTTGGAGGCCGGGGTCCAGGTGATCGAGATCGTCACCATATCGCCTAGGGCCCATAGAGATGAGCCACACCGGGATCCAGCACGCCGCCAACCGGAATGGATCCCGCAACTGGCTCTGGCTTCCCCACGTGCTCCCGCTTCACCTTCGCCTCATCCGGAGACTCCCGCACAGCGTGGATCTCCCCCGCGGCCTGCCCCTGGACCACCACTCCGCCCAGGTCCGTCGCGCTCAACGAGGCCTGAGAGGAGGGAGTAGCCCGCGTAACCGGGCTATCCGCCGCATCCGGGTCCCCCACCTTCAATTCGGTGCCAGAGACGGTGCGGGATGGCGCCACGGTTTGGGCCAGCGCAGTGCCGCCCAGGACCAGGCCACCCACCAGCACCAGCACGCCGAAGATCAGCCAGATCTTCTTCATCGCGCACCTCCCGCGGAAAGATTTTGGGGATGGATGATCCAGGGGTCTCGCGGATCATCCATCCCCAAAAAGGAACCCTCATCGGTAGGCGATCTTCCAGGAGCTTACCGCGTCGTTGAGCGCGTAAAACGTGGGGCAATCGGGCCCACACGCGTAAGAGGGGCCGCTGTAGTTGTAAAGATCGTAAACCGTGATGAGATTGCACGTCGAGAAGCCCTTCCCTGACGCAAAGCGATTGTCCACCCCGTCTTCCGCCAGGTTCGGCCGCCCATAGCTGTATCCGGCCGAGCACGGATACAGGCCGTAATATTCGATGAGTGGCGTCGTGTAATCCGGCGCGTCATAGAAACGAGCGATCAGATACAGCGACTCGAGCGATTGGCCCTCCACTGCTTCGATCCGGCCCCGTCCGCACACCGGCTTCGTGGATCCCCCGCCCTGCTCCAGCGGCTTCACCACCACCACGCATCGATACTCGGACGAATCACTGGGACCTCGCACGATGGGGCTGGTCCCCGTCGGCTTCGGCTCCGAGACGACCAGCTCCTCCGGGCTCAACGGCTCAAGGATCTTCTGGGGGATCGCACCCATCTCCTCCGAGAGCCGGACGGCGATCAGCCCCGGCGGGCCTTCCAGCAAGCCCGGCTGAGCCAGGGCGATGCCGCCCGCCAGCAGCCCTCCCATCAGGACGAGGACTCCCACCAGCCACCGCCTGGACGAAATCCGCTTCCACATCGCGCACCTCCCGCGGAAAGATTTTTCCACCCGATATACCCACCATGCGGCCTGAAGGTTGGGGGGTGCAGCGCAAACATAAAAAACCGGGGGCAAGCGCTGGACGCTTGCCCCCGGTGTTCGGGCGAGGAGACCATCGGCAGCGGTCTTCCAGAGTTCACCGTCGCCGCCTTGTTCGGGCGTAGAAGGGGAGCAGCAGGCTCATCGCGGTCTGCAGGAGCTGGCGGCGGGCCCGCAGGGCCATGACCTTGGCCTGACGCACCGGCTCGAGCCGATTGAGATCGGGGAGCGACACCGGCAGCCGCACCGGCCAGTTCTCCACCGCGATCGGCCGGTCCTCCGGTCGCACGCCGTAGCGGACCACCGCCCCGGCCCATGTCAGCCCGGCCCCGAAGCCGATGAGAAGCAGGTTGTCCCCCTCCCGGATCCGCCCCTGTTCCATGGCCTCGGCGAAGGCGATCGGGATCGAGGCCGCCGACGTGTTCCCATAGCGGTCGAGGTTCAGGAAGACCTTCTCCATCGGGAATCCCAGTTCGCGGCAGGCGGCCTCGATGATGCGCTCGTTGGCCTGGTGGGGGATCATCAGGTCGATCTCATCAGGAGCCAGGCCGCTGCGGGCGATGGCCTCGATGGCGACCTTGCCCAGCACGCGGGTGGCGAACTTGAACACCTCCCGCCCGTTCATCCGCAGCAGATGGCCCTTCCGTCGGATGGTTTCCTCAGTGATGACGGCGTTGGTGGAAATCCCGGGCACGATGAGGTGCTCCGCCCCCGAGCCGTCCGATCCCAGCACGAACGAGAGGAGCCCGGTGGGCAGCTCGCTGGCCTGGAGGACCATCGCCCCAGCCCCGTCGCCGAACAATACCGCGGTGTTGCGATCGGTCCAGTCGATGTTGCGGCTGATGATCTCGGCCCCGATGACGAGGATGTTGCGCATCAGGCCGGCGGCGATGAAGGCGTGGGCGACGGCCATGCCATACATGAAGCCGGTGCACCCGGCGCCCAGGGTGAAGGCCCCACAGCGGGCGTTCAGTTTATGCTGAATAATGGATGAGACCGGAGGGATCACATAATCAGGAGTGGAAGTCGCCACAATAATCAGATCGAGGTCTTGAGGAAGGATGCCTGCGCGGGCCATTGCCTCCCGCGCCGCGGCCACCGATAGATCCGACATGGTCTCGCCCGGCTCCGCGATCCGCCGCTCCCGGATCCCCGTTCGCGTAAGGATCCATTCCTCCGTGGTGCGTAGCTGTTGAGCCAGTTCCCGGCTGGTGAGCACCCGCCGGGGAACCGCCATCCCCCATCCAGCGATCCGGCTATACCATGGCATTTCATCCTCCTTTCGAGTCTGGAATCTCCTCTCCCTATGACCCTCCAGCATAGCAGGAGGAGAAAGCGTTTGTGAGGCAGAGCAGGCCGCAGAGTCATCCGTCCTGCTGCCTCCTATCACCTTAACGCCGTGTGGTGTGAAGCCGGCGATATGCCCATACCCCTACGGCCGCCGTCCCCAGGATCACGCCCAGCCACCACCTCGAGTGCAACGGGGAGGGAACCGCGAGGCAGCGCTGCCGATCAGCCTCTCCCACCAGGCGCTCATATAGAGAGGCCACCCAGAGCGGTCGGGGTTCCGCCGGGCGAAGGACCTCTGCTACGCGTTCGGCGAGCTGGAAAAGCGCTCGCTCCTCCGGGGAAAAAGCCAGCGGAGGAAGCGGATAGGCAGCATCCCCTCGAAGGCCCTGCTGCAGCCGCGCGGCATGAAGCTCCAACCAGTAGGCCAGATCGGGCATGCAGTCCTCCGAACCGTGCGATGTATATTTGAGGGATTCTGACGGCCCAGTCCTGCCCGCCGAGCAGAGCGCCTGTTCCTTTCCCCTCGGGCCATCCGGAGAGAGATCAGGGCTCTGGGCCTGCAGGAAGACGAGGCCCGGATCACGGATGCGTTAACCGGAATATTCCCGCGTCAACTCCTTTCGGAGCGCTTCCAGCGTGCGATGATAGAGCACCCGGATCGCACCCTCGGTTCGTCCCATGATCCGGGCGATTTCGGCGTTGGAAAGCCCCTCCACGAACTTCAGGATCAGCAACTGCTGCCGGTCTGGCGGCAGACGCCGAATGGCCTCCAGCAACCGCTCTCGCTCCTCCCGACGTTCCAGGGCCGCCTCCACACGTTCGGGGCCCCGATTGTGCCCGTTCTCCGAGAGCGGGACCGTGGGATGGCGCTGGCGATCCCGATGCCAGTTGGCCACCAGGTTGTGGGCGATGCGGAACAGCCATGCGGCGAAGGGGAGGCCTCTTTCCTGGAACCTCGGTAGATGCTGCAGCGCCTGCAGGAAGACCCGGCTGGTCAGATCCTCTGCTTCCTCGGGATCGCCGGTTCGATAAAAGATGTAGTTGTAAATCGAACGGACGTAGCGAAGATACAGCTCCCCGAAGGCTTCAGGATCCCGCCGGGCTTGTTCCACCAGCTTTCGTTCGTCTTCATGGGAGCCTGCCGGAGGATGTCGGGTGCTCATAGATGAAAACACAATTCCTAACAATTGGGAACGCCTGTTGAAAACTCATAGGGGCCTGATGCGGCCCCGGCCCCTTGGCTGGCAACGAGGCCAGTTGCATCACGCCGGTAACCTAAGTATACCAGAGAGCGGGCGAGGAGGTGGCAAATCCGACCGGGCGGCAGGGAGGCCGATCCATGAACGAAGCACAGGTCATTGAAACCATCCGTCGGGAATCCGTGCTCATCGAGCGGGCCGGGCTGATCTCGCTGTATGGCGCAGTGCTCCGGCTGGCCGGGCTCGGGGTCGGAGGCGTTCTATATCAGGCTGGGCGGCAGGCCGGGTTGCGGGGCGCACAGCTCCTCCAGGAGCGCCTGGGGCTCCACGGGGAGGAGCTGCTGGACGCCGCCCGTATCGCCTTCGAGGCGGCCAACTGGGGGCAGGCCCGATGGCGACGGGAGGGGTCTGCGCTTTCGATTGAGGTAGAGGGCTCGATCCTCGCGGAGGGCCTGAAACCCCAAAAGAAACCGATCTGCCATCCCCTGGCCGGCTACATCGCGGGGTTCCTGGAGATCGCTCTTCAACGCCCCGTGCGGGTTCGCGAACGGACCTGCGCAGCGGTTGAAGGTTCGATCTGTGAATTCGTGGCCGAGATCGAACAGGAGTAGGATTTACGCTGCTAAGAGCCACGAGGTCATGAAAATGGACAGGGCGCCCGGCCCCAGGACTCAGGAGAGAAGATCAACGGCATAAATGAAGGGAGGCAATCCTTGCTGGCCCTTGCTCGCCCGGCCACCCGGGCCGATCGAACGGCCATCCTTCAGCTGATCCGAGGACATCGGCGGGCCCAGCTGGTCCTGGACTGGTGGTCCCTGGAGGAGTGGCTGGATACGCCCACGGCGTGGGTCGTGGAACGAATGGGGCAGATTGTCGCTTTCTGGCTGGGCGTTCAGGTGGATAGTCCGGTGGCCTGGCTGCGAGGAGCTGCTGTAGCCGATGGGGAGGAAGCCATAGCCCTGTTCCAGCAGTTATGGCCGCATTTCGCGCGCGCGCTGGCTCATCAGGGCGCAGAACAGGTGGTTGGAATGGCGTATGGGGAATGGCTGGAGTCCGTCTATCAGGCAGCGGGCTTCACCCGGCAGACCGTGGTCGTCACTATGCGGAAGAATGACTGGCGGATTCCCGAGATCCCCGCGATCCCGGTTCACATCCGGCGGGCCACGCTGGCGGACATCCCCCGCGTTGCGGAAGTGGACCGGCTGGCCTTTGAGCCGATGTGGTGGTATGGCCCGACGATCCTGACCCGCGCGTGGCACCAGGTGCCCTATTTCATTGTGGCGGAGGAGGAAGGCGAGATCGTTGGATATGCCTTCACGGACCTCTATGGCATACACGGCCATATCGTTCGCCTGGCGGTTCATCCGGCGCACCAGGGACGGGCCATCGGGGCACGGTTGCTGGCGGAGAGCCTGCGCTACCTCATCGATCTGGGAGCTTACCCCATCACCCTGAACACCCAGATCGAAAATCGGGTTTCCCAGGCCCTCTACCGGCGCTTCGGTTTCCACCCCACGGGTCAGGAGATCTCGATCTGGGGCTGTTCGTTGAAGGGACAGGCATAGGGCTGAGGGCTTCCTCGGATGGGGCAGGCACCGCCCATCCCCAAAGCCCCGTAGAAGGGACCAGCGAATTGGTCCAAAGGCCCGAATTACGGTGAAGGGGCTTTTGGGGGCCAGGGAGACTGCCTTCGGTAGCCAGCCTGTTCCCTGAAATTACTCCTTTAGCAGTCCTTTCTGGATCATATAACGAACCAGCTGAGCCCGGGTGCGAAGGCCCAGCTTTTCCATCCCGCGGGCCCGGTAGGTTTCCACTGTTTTGACGCTTAGCCCCAGGCGGTCCGCGATCTCCTGATTGGTGTGTCCCACCGCCACCAGCCGGAGCACCTGCTGCTCCCGCTCGCTCAGGTTCTCCCAGGGCTCTGGGGTCTCCGGGATCTTCGGCGCGGGGATCAGATCCTCCAGGAGCGCCCGGGTCATCGCCGGATGGATGTAGATCTCCCCTCGGGCCACCGCGCGGATCGCCGCCACCAGCTCCTCATCGGTCGCCCGCTTGATGATGTAACCGGCCGCGCCCTCCGCCAGGGCCTGTCGCAGGTAGGCCTCATCTTCGTGCATGGTCAGGATCAGCACCCTGGCCTGGGGGACCTGCTGGCGCAAAAGCGCCAGGGTCTGTAGCCCGGGCATGCCCGGCATGGTGAGATCCAGCAGGATCACATCGGGTTGGAGGGCTTCCGCCTGCTTCAGGGTCTGCCAGCCATCCCCCGCCTCTCCAACCACCGCGATATCTGGCTGGGCGCTGAGGAGCAACCGGAGCCCGGCCCGAAACACGGCGTGGTCATCGGCGATCAGCACCCGGATCATGCGCCCTCCAGTGGAACCCGAAGGTAGATGGTGGTTCCCTGCCCGGGAGCGGATTCGATCGTGAGCGTGCCGCCCACCAGCTGGGCCCGTTCTCGCATCCCATAAAGCCCCAGCCGGCTCTCCCGACCTGCCCGAAGCGTCTGCTCCACGTCGAATCCACAGCCATCATCTTCCACGATCACGGAGAGCATGCGCAGCGATGCCTGAAGCAGCACGCTGATCCGTTGACATTTGGCATGCTTGGCGGCGTTGGTCAGAGCCTCCTGCACGATCCGGTAAACCGCTGTCTCAATCGTCGGCGGGATTCGACGTTCATCGAGGCCCACGACCTGCATTTCCACCTCAATGCCGAACCGCTCCCGGTAATCCCGAATGTAGCGCTCCAGCGCGGCAACCAGCCCCAGATCATCGAGCACCGAAGGTCGCAGTTCAAAGGCCAGACGCCGCACCCGGTTCAGGGTCTGGTCTACCAGCTGGTAGAGATCCTCCAGGCGGGACCTCAGAGTATCCGGGTCCATGGTCTGCTCCAGGTTGCGCAATCCGACCCGCAGCGAGGCCAGGGCCTGGCCGGTCTCATCGTGAAGCTCCCGGGCGATGCGACGGCGCTCCTCCTCCTGGGCTTCGATAATCCGCTGGAGGTAGAACGCTCGCATCTGCTCCTGCTGGGCCAGCTCTTCCACCATGGTATTAAACGCATGCGCCAGCGCTCCGATCTCATCGTTGGCCCAGATCGTCGCCCGGGCAGTGAAATCCCGTCGAGCGACCCGCTCGGTCATCGCCACCAGACCCCGGATCGGCCGGACGATCAGGTGGGTGAGGATCAGGGCGATGCCGAGGCTGAGGGCGGAGACAACGATGGTGGTCAGCAGCAGCCGCACGGTGACCGTGTTCATCGCCGCCCGCACGGCCGTATCCCGCAGGCCCAGCCGCAGCACCCCTGCCCGCCCTCGAAAGATCGGCACCGCAATATCCCAGATGATCCCTTCGGGGGTGCGCAGCGGTTGCAGGCGGTATGGCGCGCCGGAGGGCAGCGGGTTGGCCTCGAGCAGCCCCGCCGGGAACTCCGGCCCGGTTCCGAACGTATGGGCCAGAACTTCTCCTTGTGAGGAGACGACGAAGAGATAGCGAAGCTCGGGATTATGAGCGATCGCGTCCTGCAGAAGCCGATAAAGGCCGAGGAGATCATTGATGAGAACCAGGTCCGTGCTCCGCGCCGCCAGGTCGCTGGCCATGGCGATCCCCCAATCCTGGGTTCGGGCGACCAGAACCTGATGAAGCGCATAGCGGACCTGCAGCACAGTCGTCAGGCCGAACAGGATGGTGCCCCCCAGAACGATGCCCAGGATCTTGGTTCGAACGCTGACCCCGCCCGCGATCTCCCAGAACCGCTCGATGGCTTTTCGAAAGACCTTGCGGTCCATCGAAGGCCCTTTCCCTTAAGGAATCAGCCCTCAGAGCTCACGGTATACAAATCCTTTCCACTCATCGCAAGGGCAAGCGCTCCGAGCAGCCCTGCTCGTTCTCCCAGCGCAGGAGGCACAAGGTAATCCTCCAGGTCCCCTTGCAGCGCCGGGATCGGGAGATAGCGATTCAAGAGCTCCCAGACCCGCCGCCGGATGCGGGGGAACAGGCTCCGGTTCTCCATCACGCCGCCTCCCAGGATGACCCGTTCCGGAGCCAGGATACAGAGAAGGCTCTGCAGGCCCAGGGCCAGGTACTCTGCCTCCAGATCCCATGCGGGATGATCCGGGGGAAGGGATTCCGGGGATTGCCCCCAGCGGGCCTCCAGCGCCGGCCCGGAGGCCAGCCCTTCCAGACAATCCCCATGGAACGGGCAGATCCCCGGGAAGGGATCTCGTCCCCAGTCATGGGGGATCCGAATGTGCCCCATCTCGGGATGGAGCGCGCCATGGAGGAGCCGCCCGTGGATCACCGCGCCGCCTCCGATGCCGGTCCCCACCGTCAAATAAACAAAGGTTTGCAGGCCCCGGGCTGCGCCCCATCGCCCCTCTCCAACAGCGGCTGCATTCACATCCGTTTCCAGATACACAGGGATCCGAAACGCTTCCTGAAGAGGCTTCAGAAAATTCACGCCGGACCATCCTGGCTTTGGGGTGGTGAGAATGGTTCCGAAGGTGGGGGAGCGGGGGTTTAGATCAAGGGGACCAAAAGCGCCGACCCCAATCGCTCGAAGTTGATGCCGAAAAGCCTGGAAGAACTCCACCACACGCCCCAGGGTCTCTTCCGGGGTCGTGGTGGGAATGCGGGTAACCGCCTGCAGATCCTCCGGCCCGGTCCCCACCGCACAGAGGAATTTTGTGCCGCCCGCTTCGATCGCGCCATAAAGCTCCATAGGGCCTTCCCGTCTCGGATTGCAATGTCAAAGGGGGTTTTCCGGGGTTGGGCCAGGGACTTTAGCCTCCCAGCCCAATCCCGGAAAGAGCAAAGAGCTTTCGCCCTTCCTCTATTCGATGTGGACGCTCTCAATGGCCCTTCGAAGACGCCGGAGGGCTTCCGCAGGGCCTTCCGGGGCTTCGAAGATGGAGGCCCCGGCGACCAGCACCGTGGCGCCCGCTGCCACCAGGGCCGGGGCGTTCCCTGGCCCCACCCCGCCATCCACCTCCAGTTCGATCGGCCGGCCGAGGGCGTCGATCATCCCTCGGGCCCGGCGCACCTTTTCCAGCATCCGTTCGATGAAGGCCTGGCCTCCAAACCCCGGGTTGACGGTCATGATCAGCACCTGATCGACATCGGGCAGGATTTCCTCGAGCGCGCTCAGGGGCGTGGCCGGGTTCAGGGCCACGCCGGCTCGCAGGCCCATCCTTCGGATCTCATGGATCACGCGGTGCAGGTGAGGACAGGCCTCCACGTGCACGATCAGGCGATCCGCGCCAGCGCGGGCGAATGCTTCCAGATAGCGCTCCGGCGCCTCGATCATTAAATGAACATCCAGAGGAAGCCGGGTGATCCGGCGCAGCGCGGCCACGATGGGCATCCCGAAGGTCAGGTTCGGGACGAAGTGGCCATCCATGACATCCACGTGGATCCAGTCCGCCCCGGCCCCGGCGACCTCTGCCACCACCTGGGACAGGCATGTCAGATCCGCTGAGAGAATGGAGGGCGCGATCCGGACCCCTTTCATGCCGGCATCTCCCGGAGGGGAACGCCCGCGATCCGCGGACGACGCCCGGTGATCTCCGCCCGCAGCTGGCCGCAGCCCGCCGCCACATCAATCCCCCGCCGCACGCGAACGGTGCAGGGGATCCCCGCCTTTTCCAGGATCCGCCGGAAAGCCTCCACGCGCTCCGGCGGAGAGGCTTCTCCCGGAAAGCCCGGGGTAGGGTTCAGGGGGATCAGATTCACGTGGGCCAGCATCCCCCGGATCCGTTCCACCAGGGCTTCGGCCTGTTCCGGCGTGTCGTTGACCCCACGGATCATCACCCATTCGAAGGTGACCCGCCGATGGGTCTGCTCGATGTAATCGCGGACCGCTTCCATCAATACGCGGAGGGGATAGACGCGATTGATGGGAACCAGCCGATCGCGCAGTTCATCCGTAGCGGCATGCAGAGAGATGGCCAGATTAATCTGCCATCCTTCCCGGGCGAACCGACGGATGCCCGGGACGATCCCTACCGTGGAAACGGTGATCCGGCGCTGGCCCAGATGAAGGCCATCCGGATGGATGAGCAGGCGCAACGCTTTGGCTGTGCTGGCGTAATTGGCAAAAGGCTCGCCCATTCCCATGAACACCACATGGGTCAACCGTTCACCGTGGGCGGCCAGCCAGCGGGCGATCCAGAGGACCTGCTCCACGATCTCGCCGGCGGTGAGGTTGCGCAACAGGCCCATCTGCCCGGTAGCGCAGAAGAGGCAGCCCATCGCACAACCGGCCTGAGTCGAAACACAGGCGGTGCGCCGGTCGGTATATTCCATCAGGACCGCTTCTACCTCGGTCCCATCCGGCAATGCGAAGAGCCACTTCCGGGTCCATCCGTCCTGAGAGACCCGTTCGGCCATGGGTCGGAGGGTCGACAGAGCGAAGGCCTCCGCAAGCCGGGCCCGCAGGGTTTTGGGCAGGTCGGTCATCGCCTCGAAGGTGGTGGCGCCGCGCCGATAGACCCAGCTCCAGATCTGGCGGGCCCGATAGGGCGGCTCTCCCCAGCTCGCCAGGATCTCGGTTAGCTCTTCCAGGGACAGATCCAGTAATCCGCGCATTTCGATATCCTGGGTATCTCCAGATTGGGAATCGAGGAGGTGGGGCAGGCCGCTTTCACCGCCTGCCCGGCTCCGAAATCTCCAACGGGAGCTCCAGGGCGAGTGGTCCCTCCCTCTCCTTGCTTTACTTTAAAGAAAGCAGCTTCCCCTCCCCTTATGGCTTCGCTATATGGGGAGGGAGGTTCCCACGTAACCGTGCAGGTTCATCCTAATCGAGAGATCGGCCGGGAGGCAAATCCATCCCCGGGACCCGCAATGGCGCCACGTCAATGACCCAATGAGCTTCCCCCGCCGGTGGTGGCCAGGGCTTTGGGGGTTTGGGGGTGAGCCAGGCGTCAAAGGCGCCCGGCTCGTCCTCAAACATCCTTTTTATCCCCTCTTCCCACGGCCATAGGGAGGGAGGATCCGGGGGATGGGGTCATCCGCTGGACCCCAACGGTATGAATGAGGGAAAACCCTGTGTGGTGGCTCCATGGAATTGACTTCGGGGGCGCTCTTTCTACAATAGAAAGGGTGCAGGCCTTTGAAACTGCCATATAGGGAGATTCAGGTCGCCTGACCAGCCCTCAAAGGCTCTATCAGGAGCTGGGGGGCGGGCGGAGTCACGGCCTGATCGATCCAGGATGGAGGGAACGATGGATATCTTTGCGAAGTGCTATGGATTCACCACGGCGAAAGAGGCGATGGCGGCCGGCTTTTACCCGTATTTCATCCCCCTCGACGACACCGAGGGAACAGAGGTGGTCTACCAGGGACGTCGCATCCTGATGTTCGGATCCAACAATTACCTGGGGTTGACCACCCACCCGAAAGTCAAAGAGGCAGCCATCGAGGCATTGAAGCGATACGGAACCTCATGCACCGGCTCCCGTTTCCTGAATGGAACCCTGCGTCTGCATCGGGAGCTGGAGGAGCGCCTGGCGGCCTTTGTGGGCAAAGAGGCGGCGCTGGTGTTCTCAACCGGTTACCAGACCAATCTGGGGACGATCTCCGCGGTGGTCGGGCGGGGGGATTATGTGATCCTGGATAAGGAGGATCACGCCAGCATCGTGGATGGCGCCCGCATGTCTATGGGGATCACCAAGCGGTTCTCGCACAATGATATCGCCGCCCTGGAGCGGCTGCTAGCCGCCCTGCCGCCGGAGGCCGGCAAACTGGTGGTGGTGGACGGCGTTTATTCGATGGGCGGCGACATCGCGCCGTTGCCGCAGCTGGTGGAGACCTGCCGCAAATACGGCGCGCGGCTGATGGTCGACGATGCCCATTCGCTGGGGGTGCTCGGCCCCAACGGCCGGGGGACAGCCGCGCATTTCGGGCTTACGGAGCAGGTGGATCTCATCATGGGCACTTTCAGCAAGTCCTTCGCCTCGATCGGCGGCTTCATCGCCGGGGATGAGCCGGTGATCCATTACATTCAGCATCACGCCCGCTCCCTGATCTTCAGCGCCAGTCTCCCCGCCCCGAACGTGGCCGCCGTGCTGGCCGCTCTCGAGGTCATGCTGGAGGAGCCCGAGCGGATCCGACGGGTGAACGAGATCGGCGCTAAAATGCGCTATGAACTCAGGCGTCTGGGCTTCGACATCGGTCCCAGTCAGACCCCTATCGTGCCGATCATCATCGGCGATGATATCCGGACCGCCCTGGCGTGGAAGGCCCTGTTTGAGGAAGGCGTCTACGTGAACTGTGTCGTGGGACCCGCGGTGCCCCCCGGGAAGCAGCTCCTGCGCACGTCCTATATGGCCACGCACACCGATGAGC
>Ga0105160_1000911_pt1 | contig 12710 bp, 12 predicted proteins | sample GXS110809BmetaG_FD_89591 | JGI IMG/M metagenome (GOLD analysis project Ga0105160, IMG submission 89591) | Hot spring microbial communities from Gongxiaoshe hot spring, China to study Microbial Dark Matter (Phase II) - GXS 110809B | ecosystem: Environmental > Aquatic > Thermal springs > Hot... | reverse complement strand
TTGGCTAAGCGAGGTTGGAAGGTCGTTCTCGTTCATCCTTGCGGGGCAAACTGGAATGCCGCTCCTGACGGTGTGCTGCAACTGCAAGTCGGAGACAAGGTTAATGGGGCGAAAGGAATTTGGCAGGCACAAAGGGAGATGGCTAGGTTGATTGCTTCTTGGAAGCCACCAGTCATTTACGCCCGCCAACATTGGCAAGGTTTGCTGCCACCTTTGGTCGCCAAGCGGCTGGACATCCCCTATGTTGCTGAATTTAACGGGTTGCGCCATCGGGGCATCTTGGCGAAAAACTCACGATCACTTAAAGGACGATTTATCCGCCAATTAGAACGATGGTGCGCCCAATGGTCAACCGCCGTCGTCGTCCCATCGCTTTCGTTAGCCCGACGCATCGCGGAACTTCTTAGCAATGCTGAAATCCACAACTTGACCTCTCTGCACCACGAATTACGCATAGCGAACCACGCTATCTTTGTCATCCCAAACGGCATTGACCCAGAAGTTTTCCGCCCTATCCCTAAGGAAGAGGCAAGGAAGCGATTGGGGTTGCCTATTGATGGACTTTATGTCGCCTATACTGGCAGTTTGCACCATTGGCAAGGTATAGATGTGCTTTTACACGCCTTTGCGCTCCTACTTCCCAAGTTCCCCAATTGCCGTCTCCTCATCGTCGGCGGTCAGGATGAACCCAACAAAGACGCATATCATCAACTGGCTCACGCATTACGCATCACGGATTACGCCACCTTCATTCCCTTCGTCCCTTATGAACGAAGTGCCCTTTACATTTCTGCTGCTGATGTTTGTGTTGCACCTTATTCGCCGAGTTATCGTGAACATGGTGGCGGATCACCGTTAAAGTTGTATGCCTACTTATCTTGCGCTCGTCCAGTCGTCCTTTCCGATTTAGGCGAGTTTGTGGATGCCGATTTAGTTAGCACTACCCAATCGGGGTTGCTCGTTCCACCCAACAACCCTGAAGCATTGGCGGAAGCAATAGTGACCTTACTCGCTGACCCTAAATTGCGTGAAGAGATGGGGCGACGGGGTCGTGAAGCAGTTTTGAACGGCTACACATGGGAGCACAATGCTATGAGAGTTGAGGCGGTGCTTGAGAGCGTGATGAGTAATAAGTGAAGCGTGACTCAAAAATGCAATGTATTGCGCTTTGAAGAGTAAGGGGCGAAACAATGCGGATCTATTTGGATGTTTGTTGCCTTAACCGACCATTTGACGACCAAAAACAAGAGCGCATCCGGTTGGAAGCGGAGACAGTTCTTTTGATCTTGGAAAGATGTCAAAAGGGGCAATGGGAACTTGTTGGGAGCGAAGCAATTTGGTTTGAAATTACCCAAATTCCAGATGAGGAAAGACGACAGAAGGTTTTGGCTTTGGCTAAATTGAAGAAGGAGATGGTTGTTATCAACCAGGAGATCGTCAATAGGGCAATTTTCCTTGAAAAGAATTCCGTGCCAGCGATGGACGCCATCCATTTGGCGTGCGCTGAGAGTGCTGAAGTGGATGTTTTCCTAACTACCGACGATCTTTTGCTGAAAAAGGCGAAACGAATTGGCAAAATACTCAAGGTAAGGGTCGCTAACCCCGTTCACTGGTTAATGGAGGTGCTCGGCAGTGAGAAAAACAACGATGACGCTTCAAGAGATAAGACGCGAGGGGATTAAAGTCCTTGCACGCCATTTGGGACCTGTCAATATGGCTCGGTTTCTACTCCAATATGGGGAAGGTAGCGGCGACTATACTCAAGAACGCCTTCGGTGGCTAAACGGATTGACCATACAACAGATTGTTGAAGCAATTTATCAACAACGGAAAAAAGCAGAATCTGAGAAATAAACAGGCATTTTGCGTTGCTAACATTACCGACAACCACAAGGTATTGACGAAGGCAATCGTGACTTTACTTGCTGATCCTAATTTGCACGAAGAAATGGGAGACAAGGGCGTGAAAGCGATTTTGAATGGCTACACATGGGAGCACAATGCTATGAGGGTAGAGATGGTGCTTGAGAGCGTGACGAAGCGTAATGAGTAAAGCGTAATGCGTAAAAGGCAGGGAGGCAAAAGCGATGATGAGCACGGATTATGAGGTTTGGGAGCGAACGGTGCCGGAGGGAATTAAAGGCGATGCGGTGTGGAATTTGCGGGTTTATCGCTTATCACTGTTTGCTGCTGATTTGGGTTGGGAAGATGTGTGCAAATTGGTGCGAGACCGTAGAACAGTAGGACTTGCTGACCAGTTATATCGGGCAATTGGTTCTATTAGTGCAAACATTGTTGAAGGTTTCTCACGGGGTTCTGGACGCGATCGTGCGAGGTTTTATGAATACGCGTTAGGATCCGCCCGTGAGAGTCGGGGACTGGTATTACAAAGCCCGCCATGTCCTGACAGACACCATAATGCACGGATCGCCTCAATTTGCTCACCGAAATCATCCGCCTGCTCCTTACCATGATCCCGCAACAACGGACTGTTTTACTGCGTGAAGAAGGAGGTGAGTATGGAGCGTGAATGCGTAAGGCGTAAAGCGTAGTGCGTAAAGCGTAATGAGTAGAGCATAATACGGGAGTCAGAGCAGCACAAAATGCAAACCTCTTCTACGCTTTACGCATTACGCCTCACGCCTCACGCATTACGCTTCACGAGCCATGCGAATCTTCTACATCAACTACGCCGACTTATCTGTTGCCTACGGTGCCACCGTCTGCATTGTTGAACTTGCAAAGTCTCTCGTCAAGCAAGGTCACGAAGTTACTGTCATCGTCCCTTCGTTCCGCAAAAATCACGACCCACACATCACGCATTACGATTTTGAGGTCGTTTATGTTCCCAACCGGGACATTCGGTTCCTTCGCAAAATCTGGTTTTATTTTGCTTCTCTGGTTTGGGTTACAGTTTTAGCGCTGCGCAAGCGCCCTGACATCCTGTATTGGGGCGAGATGACTTACACGATTACACCTTACTTGGTTAGCAAACTGACGGGCATACCCTATGCCATTATCGCTCACGGTTTCGCTCCCGATGAACTGAGGGTCTCACGATGGCGGATGGCAATTGTTAAGTGGTGTCAAAAAGTTTACTTCGGCAACGCTAACGCTATCATAACCGTCACCCGAAAAATTGCCGAACGCATCAACGAAGTTTACAGCATCCCTTGGGAAAAGTTGCACCCAATTGAGAACGGCGTCAATTTGGAACGGTTCAAACCAATGGACAAACACGAGGCAAGGCGAAGGTTGGGGTTACCGGAAACGGGTTACACCTACATCGGCTGGGTTGGCTACTTCTTCCCTTGGTCGGGAGTTGAAAATTTGCTTTACGCGGCGAAAGATGTCCTAAAAGAGTTTCCAAACGCTCGTTTCATTATCGTCGGACATGGGATTTGGGGGACGCATTTAAGCGACTTGGCGAAATCTTTGGGTTTACAAGTCTGTCAACTCAAACCGCTTAACAACGCACCGTCGGCTCAACTGAATTTGCCACTCCCTGACCCTTCAACATGGCAAGTTTGTTTCACCGGTGAAGTTGCTAACGACCAAGTTCCACTGCTCATCAATGCTTGGGATATCGCCACCGCTCCTTACCCCGGCGGACGCAATGAGAAGAGCGGTGGTTCGTCCATGAAAATCCGTGAATACTTTGGCTGCGGTGTCCCCGTTGTCACAACCGATGTTGCAGGCATCGGGACAAAGTGGCTTATCGGGGTTGAAGATGGAGATGAAACGAAGAAGGAAGGAAATGGGAAAACTGGAGAGCAAGGAGTAAAAGTTGGCGAAAGAGGCATTCTCGTCCCACCAGACAATCCCGATGCTTTCGCTGAAGGGTTAAAGGTGCTTCTTCAAAATGACGATTTGCGCCAACGGATGGGGCGCAACGCTCGCCTTTTTGCCGAAACCTACTGCAGTTGGGATGAAGTTGCGAGACAGACAGCGAAAGTGTTTGAGGGCGTGATCCATATTGAAGGTAGGGGCGGATGAAATCCGCCCGCTTTTCGGGCAGGTTTCACCTGCCCCTACAAAATTGCCATTGGGGATGAATCCCCGACGCTACCGATGAATTGACGATAGTCGTTTTGAAACCGAAAAATGTAGCGTCGTCCCTTGTGGACGACGGCTTGTCCAACGGTCAGTCAGTTGGTGTAATTTTGGAAGTTTATGAGGGAAGGTATCATCGCAAGGTTAGCAGAAATCCCTATGTGTGTTTGGATGGTGCAGCGGTGGCGGAGACAAAAGTCAATTCAATTTTTGTGGATTCGCAATCAAAAACAACGCATAACACTCAAGTAGGGCACGGTTTTATACCGTGCCGATTGAAAACTTATCGGCGAGCATGAATACTGACCGAATGGCGAAAATTTGTTAGCAGGGTGTAAAACCTTGCTTTGTAAAGTCGGGCAGACTTTGTCTGCCCCTACAAATCAAATGAAGTCCGATGAGCGAAACATTGGAGGGCGAGGCTCCTGCCGAGCCGAAAAATTCGGCATGCCAGAGGCGTGCCCTCCGAAAAGGCGAAAAATTGCCTTTGGAGGGCGAGGTTCCTGCCGAGCCGAAAAGAGTGCGAAGTTCTGAGTTCTTCGGCGGTTCAGCAAACGGGTAGGTCTGGTTAATTGCATGCTTTGCATGCTTGCGAAAAAAACGCACAACGCTCAACCCAGAACGCGCAACGAATTTTTGGCTCACTTTGAAGTTCGCTCTAACGCTACAAACTATCACGCTTTACGCATTACGCTTTACTCACAGAGGTCTTTCCCATGTGCGGAATTTGCGGGTTCGTTAGTTTAAAACCTGTTCAGGATGGAGAACGCATTTTAGAGCGGATGGTGCTATCGTTGCGACATAGGGGTCCTGACGCTCGTGGGACTTTAATAGAGTGCGGCAACATTTCCGCTTATTTGGGACACACAAGGTTGGCAATCATTGACCTTTCAGAATCTGGGAAGCAACCCATGGCAAACGAAGATAACTCCGTCTGGGTCACTTACAACGGCGAAATTTACAACTTTGTTGAACTACGCGATTTGCTGGAGCAAAAAGGTCACCGATTTCGCTCACGCACCGACACCGAGGTAATCGTTCACGCTTACGAAGAATGGGGAGAAAATTTCGTTGAGAAACTTAGAGGCATGTTCGCCTTTGCGATATGGGACAAGGGACAAGGGACAAGGGGCAAGAGAAGGTTGATTTTGGTGAGAGACAGGTTGGGCATTAAACCGCTTTACTACGCTCATTTGCCAGATGGGACTTTGGTTTTCGCATCTGAGTTGAATGCATTAATTCAGCACCCTGAAGTCAGTAAAGAAATTGACCCATTAGCAGTTGACGCCTATTTCGCTTACGGTTACATCCCATCACCCTTGACAATTTACAAAGCGGTGCGCAAACTGCCGCCCGCTCACTATCTCGTTTGGGAAAATGGAGAAATACGCTTGCACCGCTACTGGCAGTTGGATTTCACGCAGAAGCGGACCGAAAGCGAAGATGAACTTGCGGAGGAGTTGAAGGAAAGGCTGCGGGAGACCGTGAAGTTGCACATGATAAGCGATGTCCCATTGGGAGCGTTTTTGAGTGGTGGGATGGATTCGTCGTCTGTTGTGGCTTTAATGGCGCAAGTGAGTGACCGACCTGTCAAGACTTTTTCCATCGGCTTTGACGATGAACGGTTCGACGAATTGCCTTATGCTCGTTTAGTTGCTGAGCGTTACGGGACTGAACACCATGAATTCATTGTCGCTGCACCGACAGCCTCTTTGATGCCTGATTTAATTCCTCACTTCGGTGAGCCTTTTGCCGACAGTTCCGCATTGCCAACTTACATCGTTTCAAAAATTGCCCGCGAGCATGTGACCGTTGCACTCTCAGGCGATGGCGGTGACGAGATTTTTGCTGGCTACGAATGGACTCGCCGAGCGCTTTTGTGGACGAACAAACCCTCCTGTGAAGCCTTGTTCTCTTCCTACCAATCCCAAGTCCCCATTCCCCAATCTCTTAACCCTTGGCGTGAGGCACTGATTCGTCACGGGACCGATTGGTGGCATAAATTGGTCAAGGCGTTGAGGGATTGGCGAGCAGGTCCAGTTGCCACTTTTCAAAGGAGAACGAGGACACCTTTCCCCATTCGTCAACTACTTTACAGCCGAGATTTGATTGAGTCTTTGAACGGTCAAACTGCCGATTTCATCCAAGACGAATTGCTTCACAACGCGCTTGTGAGCGATTGGCGTGAAATGTTCCTCTATTGCGACACGAGGCTTTATTTGCCCGATGATTGCTTAGTCAAAGTTGACAGAATGAGCATGGCTGTCTCTTTGGAGGTTCGCCCGCCTTTGCTTGACCACACAATTGTTGAGTTCGCGGCGAGTTTGCCCTTTGAGATGAAATGGCGCAACGGTGTGACAAAGTGGTTGCTGAAGCGAGCGATGAAAAACGATTTGCCTGAGGAGACGATGAAGCAACGGAAACAGGGGTTCAGTGTCCCCGTTTCCAGATGGATGCGAGGTCAACTCGCAGATAAGTTGCTGTCAAGTATTGACAGCCGTGATGGAATTTTGAACGCTGAGTCAGCGAGAAAGATGGTGGAACTGCACCGAAGCGGGAAAGCAAATTTCGGTCACCTTCTTTGGCGCCTTTACATTTGGTCAATTTGGCGGGAGAAAAATGTCCGAGGTTAAACTTGCTTCGCCGTTTTCTCGCCGTTCAATTTATCGGAGAGCGAGGTCCCTGTGGATTTGCAATCAAAAACAACATGTAACACTCAAGTAGGGCACGGTTTTATACCGTGCCGATTGAAAAACTTATCGGCGAGCATGAACACTGACCGAATGGCGAAAATTTGTTAGCAGGATGTAAAACCTTGCTTTGTAAAGTCGGACAGACTTTGTCTGCCCCTACAAATCAAATGAAGTCCGATGAGCGAAACATTGGAGGGCAAGGCTCCTGCCGAGCCGAAAAATTCGGCACGCCAGAGGCGTGCCCTCCGAAAAGGCGAAAAAATTGCCTTTGGAGGGTTCGGCTCCTGCCGAACCGAAAAGGCGAAAAAATTGCCTTTGGAGGGCGAGGCTCCTGCCGAGCCGAAAAGAGTGTGGGATGTTTAGAAGTTCACCCTCCAGAGAGGTTTCTGAAAAGCCAATTCAGGACAATGAGGTGTAAACCTTTCCTCTTCACAAATCACTCATCAACACAAGGAGGTGTCTTTCATTGACCGCAATTCTTAACTGCATTGGCTCTTTGTCGCAGCGCCAAATCCTCGTTCTCGTTTTCGCCTTAGCTTTTGTGGTTCGCCTCGGCTTCTTAGCAACAAAACCCCACGCTTGGACACATAATTTGCAAGCAGGAGATGAACCGCTGTATCATGGGATCGCGGTCAGTTTGGCAATGGGGAAAGGCTACAGTTTTGAGGGTGAACCAACAGCAAGATATGGACCAGGTTATCCAACTTTCGTTGCGGTCATTTATCGGCTTTTCGGAGTTTCGCCACCGGCTGCCCGTGTCGCTAATGCTCTATTAGGTAGCCTTTTGTGCTTCCTTATTGCTTGGTGGGCAACAACTCTTTGGGGTAAACGGGCTGGGCTGACAGTGGGGCTTACTTCCGCTTTTTACTATCCGTTCATTCAATTGCCACCTTACCTAATGACTGAGAACCTTTACTTGCCCTTATTCGTGGCAGCGTCTATGGTGACTTGGGTAGTTGGGCAAGGGAACCAAACAGCCACTAATCATTGGCTCAAAGCGATCGTTGCAGGAGCATTGTGGGGTTTATCGGCGTTAACTCGTTCTATTGCATTGCCAATATTCATTCTCACCAGCCTGTGGTTACTCATTCGGAAAGGATGGAAACGAGGAGTGTTAGTGTTTTTCGTTGCCTTGACAATCTTGACACCTTGGACAGCGCGTAACTATCTTGTCTTTAACGCTTTCGTGCCACTCCAACTTTCTGCCGGGCATGATTTTTATCTCGCTTTTGGTCCTTCGGGCAGCGAACCAAAGATTTTGGGACACTGGAACTGGGGCAGCGATGTTCAAAGACCTCAAATCCCAAATGGATTGTCACCTGTGGAACGGGACCGATTGTTGCTTGTCAAAGCGTGGGAACACATCAAAGCCAACCCTGTAGAAGCAGTCATCAAACGCATCCCTCGCAAACTAGCTAATTTACTCACTCCCTTTTACGGCACTGCCAGTTTGCCTAACAAGGTGCTGTCAACGCTTTGTTATCTTGCATTACTGCTCCTTTCCATCCCTGCGTTGTTGCGTTCGTTGAGATCAAATGATATTAAAGAACGCATTTTCGCCGAATTGGTTTTTCTGGTTATCCTGTTCACCGTTACCTTTCACGCTGTCTTCTACGGCGTTGTCAGGTATCGCTACCCCATTGATGCACTATTGCTTGCAGCCGTGGGAAGGTGGGGTAAGGCATAGTAGGTTAGTCCTTTCTTTTTTTTTTTTCACATACTTTGAAGGCGCGGCGTAAAAGGAAATAGTCTGGCACCCTCAGGGTTTCTTTGGTCTCGCAAGGAGGTGAACCCAAGTGATACGAGAAGTCCAAACCACTACACAACAAACTCAAGAAACTTCACAACCCGAAGTTTCCATCGTTATCCCGTGCTTGAATGAGGAAAACAGTATTGGCATTGTGATTGAGAAGGCATGGCGCGCTATTGAGATAATGGGCACGCCTGGGGAGGTCATTGTCGCCGATAACGGCTCTACTGACCGTTCGGTGGAGATCGCTTTGTCTAAAGGCGCTCGCGTCGTCCATGTGCAAAGAAAGGGTTATGGAAGCGCCTTGCGAGGTGGGATTGAAGCGGCAAAAGGACGCATCATCGTCATCGGTGATGCTGACGACAGTTATGATTTTCTGGAGGCACCTAAATTGGTGGAGAAAATCAAGGAAGGCTACGATTTAGTTGTTGGCTCCCGTTTCAAAGGACGGATTTTGCCAGGTGCGATGCCCTGGACGAGTAAAATTGGCAATCCCATTATGACAGGCATATTGAACTTGCTTTTTCGGGTCAATACCAGTGACTCGCAAAGTGGGATGCGAGCGTTCACGAAAGAGGCTTACCGAAAAATGCAACTTCAAGCGACGGGTATGGAGTTCGCGTCAGAGATGCTAATAAAGGCAGGTAAAGCGAAACTGAGAGTTGCTGAAGTTCCTATCACGCTTCACCCCGATAAGCGTGGGCGTCCACCACACTTGCGTCCAATACGCGATGGTTGGAGACACCTCAAACTAATGCTAACCTATAGCCCTACCGTTCTTTTCCTCATGCCAGGGATGTCCTTGATTTTTCTCGGCTTGCTTCTGATGGGTGTTCACTTGCTGGCTCCGATGGACAAGCCTCTAACGCTCTTCGGAAAAATAAAGATGGACTTTCATTGGGCGTTCGTTGGCAGCCTTTTAACCCTGACAGGCTATCAAGTTATTAATGCCCACTTTATGGCGAAAATCTACTCCATCGCCCACCGCTTTCAAGAGGAAGACAAACTTTTGCAGATAGCCTTTCGCTACTTGAACGCCGAAAGGGTCTTAGCACTGAGTTTGTTAGTTATCGCTGCAGGTTTAACATTGGACGGTTGGGTTTTGGTGGACTGGATAAGACGGGGATATCATGGCTTGGTTTCCGGACACACTCGCTTGGTTATCTTTGGCTCCACATTGATCGCTTTGGGTGTTCAAACCTTCTTTAACGCTTTCATTTTCAGCATCATCAGCGAAGGATACCAACGCAATTTCCAACCAAGAAAGTAAAAGGCACAAACTTCTACCATCACCTACACCACAGAATTGTCGGCTGAAATTTTTATTTCCCGATGTGCAAAACTAAGGCAGCAAATAGGAGGTGACTTGATTTGGTTTCAACGGTCAAGCGTGTAACACTAACTAACCCGTTCATTACCACATCATTGATTGCCGTCCTGCTTTTCTTTCCCTTCACTGCACTCAAGTTAACCATGGGCAAAGGCAAGAGATGGCTTTTCACTTCTGACGGGTTTTACTATTACAGTTATGCGGTCTCGCTCGTTTTGGACAAAGATGTAGACTTCACAAATCAGTATCGGTTCAGTAGGGGCGTTGGTAACCCCAAAGACCGTGAAAAGATTGTTCCAGAAACAGGACGACCTACGAACGCTGTGGGTATAGGCTGCGCTTTACTTTGGATGCCCGGGTTTTTGTTGGGACATGGGTTAGCAAAATTGGCAATTCGTGATGGAACCCCAAATGGCTACGAGTTGGTTTATCAGGTTCCAACTTATTTTTGGAGTTTCCTCGTGGGTTTGTTCGGGCTATGGTTGCTTTATCGCCTGCTTGAAGAAATGTTCACACCAAAGTTGGCTTTACTAACTACTGTCGGAATTTTGTTTGGGACGGCATTGAGCAATTATGCTTTCATACATGCCAATATGGCGCATTGGACATCAGCGGCAACTGCGGTGGCTTACCTTTACGCTGTTTATCGGTTACATCAACAACCCCGCTCAATCGCGCTTTGGATCGCTTCAGGCGCATTGTTAGGTGTTTCTGCTATGGTTCGCTATCAGAATGCCGCTTTGACACTGCTTTTGTTCGGGGTTGTTTGGGAACTAATACGAGAACGGGCGTGGAAAGAACTTTTGGTTGGCATAACTTCCCATGTCATCGCTACTTTTGTGGTGTTCGTTCCACAAATGCTGGCTTGGAAAGCGATTTACGGAAGTTGGTTAACGAACCCATATGGTTCATACGGTGCCAGAGTTATTCATTTTGCTCAGGAAATTCCTTGGAACTTTTCTTACCTATTTTGGCTTTTCCTTTGGTCGCCTCTACTGCTGTTAGGCATTTATGGCATGACGAGACCTATGCCAGAAGTAATTCCAAAACTCCTCGTTGTTGGAGTCGCCTTAGCACTTTTGGCTCAGTTACATGTGAATCTGAGTATGCCCGAAATCGGTGGTTATGGAGTTAGGCGCATGACCGATTTCTTCCCATATTTCGGTTTAGGCATCGCTAATGCATTGCGAGTGTTAGAGCAAAGGTGGGGAAGCAAGGCAAGCATCGGAGCAATTGCAGCGGCAGTCGTCTACAACTGGTCAATGCTCGCTTTCTTTTACCTAAATCAAATCCACAGTGACCATTTTCGTTTTGGGTAAGTTCCCTAAAATTGCCACATCCCTCTTTGAGTGGTGGCTAAAAGTAGAGGTGACCTACCATGAAAACCCTCATTGTTATGCCAGCGAGAAATGAAGGGCAAACAGTTGGGGAAGTAATTGCTCGGTTGAAATCTTTGGTTCCCAATGCTGACATTTTGGTCGTCAATGACGCTTCAACAGATAAAACTGCGGAAGTGGCTTTAAAGGCTGGGGCGAAAGTTTTAAACTTGCCCATCAACCTCGGCTACGGTGGCGCTGTGCAAACGGGATTCAAATACGCTGTCAAGAAGGGCTACGACGCTATCGTCTTGATGGACGCTGATGGTCAACACGACCCAGCATGTGTCCCTAATTTGCTGAAAGCGCTACAAGACGCCGATTTCGTTTTAGGTTCAAGGTTTTTGGGCGAGTGCCGTTACAAAGTCCCATTAGCCCGCCGGCTTGGCATGTGGCTTTTCGGTAAAATTGTCAATTGGGTAACTGGACAAAAAATCACCGACCCAACATCTGGCTTTCAAGCGATGCGACGAAAGGTCGTTGAATTCCTCAGCGACCATTACCCCATTGACTTCCCCGACGCCGATGTCCTCATCTTGCTGCACCGTGCAGGTTTCCGCATCAAGGAAATTCCCGTCATTATGCACCAACGACTTCACGGAGTTTCAATGCACTCTCAGTTGAAAGCGTTCTACTATGTCTTCAAAATGTCGCTTTCAATCCTCGCAACACTCATGAGGGCAGTGCCGAAGTTGAAGTGACTTTGGGAAATTGGGAAACTCGGAAATTTGGCTTTATAGAAATCCTTTGCCCAAAACTTTTTCCCATCCACTCACCCGAAGTAGATGGCTGCGAAAACGAAGTGGGCTAAAGTCTGATGATTTAAAAAGCCTGCTTTAGCAGGCTTCGTTTTGTTAGGCTCCGAATTAGATTCGGGAGTAAGCGAAATTTGGCGCACAGGATCTCTACAAAACCGGAAACTTGGAAACTGGGAAGGGATGAGGGTGACGAAAAGATGGGTAGAGATTGAGGAATTGGATTTCTTTGCGGAGTTGGAAGCACTGTGTGATGAAATTTGGGAGGAAGTGGTGAACTGGGATAGGCTGGCACGGGAGACGATGGGAATGCAACTTGTTCGGGCAGCCAATTCCGTCGGGGCAAATCTTGTGGAAGGGGATGGACGCTACTCTCACAAAGAAGCCTTGCACTTCTTTTACATCGCTCGCGGTTCTTTGCGGGAAATGCGCCTTTGGGTGCGAAGAGCGGTTCGTAGGAAAGCAATGAACGCCGCAAAAGGAACGAATTGGTTAGAACGAATTGAGAAATTCCTGCCAACCATCAACGCCCTCATTACCACTCGCCGCAAGTGGCTTAACGAGTCAAAGCAAAGATAACATCTTGCCCAGTTTCCCAATTTCCGAATTTCCTCAAGGAGGTGAAAACCGATGACTCCTCGCCAGCAAGCCTTTGCTATCGCAGCAAGCATCGTCATCGTTTTGCTCGTCTTTGAGTTAGTTCGGAGGAAAAGGTTGCGTGAAGAATACACTTGGCTCTGGATGTTAAGTGCC
>Ga0105160_1000910_pt1 | contig 12713 bp, 7 predicted proteins | sample GXS110809BmetaG_FD_89591 | JGI IMG/M metagenome (GOLD analysis project Ga0105160, IMG submission 89591) | Hot spring microbial communities from Gongxiaoshe hot spring, China to study Microbial Dark Matter (Phase II) - GXS 110809B | ecosystem: Environmental > Aquatic > Thermal springs > Hot... | reverse complement strand
GGGCGCAGCACACGCTGTTCACCCACCTTACCCACGATTTGGACTATGAAGCCACGAACGCGCAGCTGCCTCCTAATATCCAGCTGGCGTATGATGGGCAAGTAATAGAGGTGGAGGGATAGCTTCAGCGGGACGCCGACGCTACGCCAGGCGCGTGCGTAGCGTCGGCGTCCCCGCCGACGACATGTGCTACTTGAACTCGCGATCGGTATTACGATTTAGCACTCTGCCCCGAACTGGAACAACACGCGCAGCAGGTCGGCGTCGTCGATCACGCCGTCGCCGTTCAGGTCGCCCTCGTCGAAACCGAGCAGCACGACAAGTAGATCGGCGTCGTCCACGCAGCCGTCGCCGTTCGCGTCGCCCAGAAGCGGCTGGCGGAACTGCGCGATGAACAGATCCGCGTCGCCCGATTCGGCGACGACCTCTCCTGCGAGCAGCAGGCGATTCTGGGCGTCCACTGCCAGCCCCATGAGCTGCGCGGGCGCGTCGGCGCGGGGCGCATACTCCATCGTCCAGAGCAACTCGCCGCTGGGGGCAATTTTAAGTGCATAGGCTGCCTGGGATTCGCCGTCGTAGCGGCGGAACGCCAGATAGAGGTTGCCCGCGTTGTCTATCGCTGTCTGTGGCTGGTCGGTTATCCAGTCAAACGCGCGTTCCCAGAGCGGCGCGCCCGTCGAAGGGACAAGGCTTAACACCCGCAGACGCCCCTGCCCGTTATGATAGACGGCGTAAATACACTCGTCCGACGCGCCCAAGAAAAACAGGTTCGTATCGCTGCTGGTCTCGATGTCCCGTAGCCAACCAACAGAGCCGTCGGAGTTCACGCGCATCAATCGCCATACCGCTTGCAGTGGGGTCCAAGCTTCTAGCGCGGCGGTAAACAGGATATCGCCCGAGACGACGCCCCCGTAATGGAGCGGCGCATCCGCTGTCCACAACTGAGTTCCGTCGGAGGCAAACCGACTCGTCCGCCGCACATCCGTGGACACAAAGACGCCTCCGCTTCGGTCGGGAATCAGGGTCTGATAACTCCATCCCAGATTGCGTGTCCAGAGCAGCGAGCCATCAGGAGAGAACTTGTGGAGCCAGTCGTTGTTGGTTCCCAGCGCCGTAATGTAGAAAGCATCGTCGGAGGCGAGCGCGGCGTTGTAGAAACTGCCTACACCAGAATAGGTACGGTTCCAGAGAATACTGCCGTCGGGACGGCGCTTCAGGATGCGCGGCGCGGTGTTTTGCTGAATGTAGCTCCCGATGCTAATCCAGTTGCCCAGACGGTCAAAGAGTCCGAACCGCAGTCCTGGCTCGTTCCACCGCCTGACGCCGTTTGAGTCATGACTCAGGTCATAAACGATGTAGTTCGGGTTCGTACTGAGCCGGGTCAGCACAGTGTTTCCCGCTTGGTCAACCGCAAGGGCGTACACAAGGTCGTAGGCGTTTTGCTGATGCTGCGGCGAGAGCGTAAATCGCAACTCGCCTGTCGCGCCGATTCGCAAACAGGGCGGCGTGAAGGCGCGGAGCCACACGAATATCTCGCCGCTCGAGTTCTGCGTGAAGAGCAGAATGGAAGCCAGCGAAACACTCAAGTTTGTGACATAACGGGCGTTTAGCTCGCCGTTTGCGCTTACATGGCTGATGACTATACGACTGAACAGGGAGTCTATCAGGAGTGTCGTAATTCTGCCGCTCGCTCCTACCGAGAATCGGGCGCGCGTATCCAGTAGACCGCCCCTCGTTGCGCCTAAATCCGTTCGTTGCCAGAGCGGTTGTGGTTCTAAATCTGTGCGCATCAGGATGACGGGTTGCGTGGAGAAGCGTGAATGCCATAGCATGAGTAGACCATCTGGCAATATGGCGGCGTCGGCTAACTCGTAGTTCATTGGGATGAGGTCGCTATTGCTGGCAAGAAGCGTTCCCTGACCGCTGAAAATCTCCACCACCCCACTGCGCAAGACGGCGTAGACTGCGCCGTTATTGGCGGCTCCGACAGCGAGGTAGGTTGGAGAAGGTTCCGTTCTGCCCGTTACGGTCTGCCAGCGCAAGTCGCCGTTTGCGCCGATAAGACGCACTGCCCGATTGGTGGAGTAAGCCACTCCAGCCGCCGCGCATTCACCTGCAGGCGTAGCGCCAATCGTCTCTACCAAGATGTCAGCAGTGTGACGCCACAACACATGTCCTGCGTCGCTAATTCTGAAGAGGTAGCTGAAGGCGGGCGCTTCCAGGTGATGTGGTCTCGCTGCCACGAAGAAATCGCCTTGTGCGCCGCGCTGGACAATCCCCGATGCGTTGGACAGGGGGAGGGGGTACTCGCCAACTGAGAAGACCTGCCCGTTCGTGTCGACTTTCAGGCAAGTCAGCCGATTTAGGTTGCGCCGCCACACGCTCCTCACGACATGCACGAACAGGGTTAGCCGTCCCTGTGCGTCGAAGGCGGAGCCAATCAGGTTGTGGCTCATCGCCTGCGGATGACGCCACTCCAGCCGCCAGTTCAGCGCGCCCGACGGCGCGTATTGCTCGACGATAATCTTCGGAGTGTAGCGGCGGAGTTTGCCTGCGCGGAGAAAGCTCACGCTCTGGTACGGCGCGTTCACCAGATACAGGTTGCCTGCCTCGTCCAGCAGCGTGGACGAAACATCCGTGTCATACACTATCGACGCATCGTGATACAAATCGCTCCACACCAGTTGCGGTCGCTGCGCGAACCCCGTAGCTATTAGCAGCGACGCGAAAACCACCACACATCTCGCTTTGCTGCGCATAGAGTTCAACCTCCTTTCGTTCGACGCGCAAATTTACGGGGCGTTTCACGGGTAAGGTACAATTACCGTGCTATGCGCCGCAAACCTGTGATTGCCATCGTCGGACGCCCCAATGTCGGCAAATCCACGCTCTTCAATCGGCTGATTGGGCAGCGCGTGGCGATTGTGGAAGACACGCCGGGCGTCACACGCGACCGACTCTACGGCGAGGGCGAGTGGCTGGGGCAGCCGTTCATCGTTATCGATACAGGGGGCATCCTGTTCAGCGACGACGACCCGCTGATTGAGCAGGTGCGCGTGCAGGCACAGGTGGCAATGCACGAGGCGGACTGCATCCTGTTTCTGGTGGACGCCCGCGACGGGCTGACCCCCGCCGACGAGGAGGTCGCCGAACTGCTGCGCAAAGGAAACAAGCCGACGCTGCTGCTGGTGAACAAGGCGGACAATCCGCAGCAGTGGGAGAACCAGCGGGCGGAGTTCTTCGCGCTGGGGCTGGGCGAGCCGATCCCGATTTCGTCCATTCACGGGCACAACATCGCCGAAGTGCTGGAGCGGGCGTTCGAACAGATGCAGGCGCAGCCGCAGCCCCCCGTGGAAGAGGAAGCGGGCGAGGAACCCATCAAAATCGCCATCGTAGGGCGTCCGAATGTGGGCAAGTCGTCGCTGCTGAACGCGATTTTAGGCGAGCCGCGCGCGATTGTGAGCGAAATCGCAGGCACGACGCGCGATACGCTCGACACGCCCTTCACCTGGAAAGGGCAGCCCGTGATACTCATCGACACGGCGGGCATCAAGCGACCCGGCAAGGTGCAGCGCTCGCTGGAATACTACGCGCAGATGCGGGCGGAGCGCGCCATGCAACGCGCCGATGTCGCCGTCGTGGTCATCGACGCAACGGAAGGCATTACGCACAACGACCGTCGGATTGCGCAACTCGCGGCGAACGCAGGGCGCGGCGTCGTGTGGGCGATCAATAAGTGGGATCTCAAGGAGCCGCCCGACGGCAACCTCGAGCAGCGCACGCCCATCAAGAAGGACTTCGAACGGCTAATCCAGCAGGAGGTGAAGTGGCTCGACTACGCGCCGTTCGTGTTCATCTCCGCGCTGGCGGGCAAGGGGATTGAGCCGCTCTTAGATACCTGTATGGCGGTCGCCGACTTCCACTGTATGCGCGTCGGCACGGGCGAGCTGAACCGCCAGATGCAGGAGTGGCTGTTCGAGCGTCCCTACACGCGCAAGGGCAAGCAACTCAAGATTTACTATGCGACGATGGCAAGCGTGCGCCCGCCCACGATCGTGCTGTTCGTGAACGACCCCGACATCGTGCATTTCTCCTACCTGCGCTATCTGGAAAATCAGCTGCGGAGCCGATATGAATATACAGGCGTCCCAATTCGCTGGGTGATTCGCGCGGCGCACGAAGAACGGGAGAAGTGAAACGCTGTCACGAAAGTCGGGCGTCTGCGCTATTGAGTAGCAGGAGGCTGGAACAAAATGCGAGAACAAGGCTTGACGGCTCTGTTTTTTATCGCGGGCGCGTTAGCGGGCGTTATCGGAATGCACGCGCTGGGATTCCGCACTTCGTCGCCCGCTTCAGCGACTGCGCCTTCCTCTCAGGGCAACTTGCGACCTTCTGCAACCGCGCCAGACTCTACAGGCGCAAAAGGGATTCTGGAACAAGGACTGGAACTCGGACAGATGTATCAGCGGTTCGCGCAGGAGCTGGACGAGTCTGCTTCGGGTTCAGCGTTGCCGACGGTTCCTGCGTATAATGCGCCTGTGGGCGCGTCGCTTCCGCCTGCGCAGCCGACCAACAGCGAACCGCTGCAGCCCTTGAATCCCACTCACGAATCGGGCGTCAGAACGGCGGCGGGCGCGCGCATGTATACTGTTCCGTCGTTTATGCGCGACGCGCTGCGAGCGAGCCAAGAGTGAGAGCGGTTATTCTATTTTTGCAGCCCCACGCGCCACTCCTTCTGGAGTAGGGGGAAGCCTTCCGCCTCGCGCTTCTCCAAGTGTTTCAGACAGCAGGCGCGTGAGAGCGTGCGAATGCGCTGAATGTAGCTCGCCCGCTCCGTCACCGAGATGCTCCCCCGCGCATCGAGCAGATTGAAGATGTGCGAGCACTTGAGCGCGAGGTCGAACGCGGGATGCACATAACCCAGTTCGGCAATCCGCGCGCTCTCCGACTCGTACATCTCAAAAAGCTTGAACAGCATCTCAGTGTCGGCGTGTTCGAAGTTGTAGTAGTTATGTTCCAGCTCGGACTGAAAGTCGACATCAGCGTAGGAGACGCCGCGGCTCCATTCGAGTTCCCACACGCTGTTTTTCTTCTGCAGGAGCATTGCGAGCCGTTCGGGTCCGTAGGTGATTTCGGCGCATACGGGGTCGCACTCGATTCCGCCCACCTGCTGGAAGTAGGTGAACTGCGTGATTTCCGTGCCGTTGAGCCACACTTCCCAGCCGACGCCCGACGCGCCCAGCGTGGGGGCTTCCCAGTCGTCTTCCACGAAGCGGATGTCATGCTCGCGCGGGTCGATACCGAGAGCGCGCAGGCTCTCCAGATACACATCGACCACATCGTCGGGCGAGGGCTTGAGGATAACCTGATACTGATAGTAGTGCTGCAGGCGCATGGGGTTGCGGGCGTAGCGTCCATCGGCGGGTCGACGGCTCGGCTGCACATACGCCACATACCAGGGTTCAGGTCCCAGCGCGCGTAGGGTTGTGGCAGGCGCCATCGTGCCCGCGCCCACTTCTACATCATACGGCTGTAAAATCAGGCATCCATAGTCTGACCAGAACTGCTCCAGCCGAAACAGCAACTCCTGAAAGGTCATAGGCGGGGGAAGTATACCTGAAGTTGGTCTAAGGCCACGGATATACGGGCGTCTCCACCCCATAGAGCAGCGCCAGCACGGCCCACACTGCCGCCGAGAAGAACTCGCCGAAAATCATGCCCAGAAAGAAGGGGCGCGCTCGACGATAGAGCGGCATGCCCCCGTAGCGCAGCAACGGCGCTTTAATCAGCCACGCCACGAGCATCGAGAACCACAACACAATCACACCCCATGTCGCGCTCATGGCGAAGCCGAGCGGATGGAATGGGAAGCCCGGCAACGCCGACCGCCCCCACGCCAGCAGCAAAGTGATGACGAACCCCAGCCCGAAAAAGAGCGGGCGGAAGGCAGGCACGGGCGTCTCGCCGCCTGAGGGCGTCATAAACGGCGCGTTCTCCCGAAAGAACTGCGTCGGCTGACGCTCGTACACATAGCCATACAAATTGAGCGCGCCGTAAGTGTAGGGCAGCCAGAGCTGGAACACAAACGCAATCATCATCGCTGCGACGATTCCCACGCCCAACGCCAGCAGCAGCTTGCGCTTATGCAGACGCGCCTCCTCGCTCAGCTTTTGCGCGTCCAGCATCCCCGTAATCGGAATCCCGCGCAGGTCGCGAAACAGCACGGCGTCCACCAGCGCCATCGCCGTCAGGTTGCGCGGCGAGAGCAGCGAATACTTCTCCATCGTGATGATATCCATCGGCGTAAAACAGCCCTCGGTAATCAGCAAGCCGCCCTCCGCTGTGCAACGCGCCATCACCAGCCCCTGCACCATCAAGTAAATCGCGAACACCAGCGCGGCGACCCACCAATCCATCCCCGCCCACTGCGCCCAGAGCAGGATTACAAAAAATGAACCAATCAGCCCCCAGAACGCCCAGCGGTAGGACATCAACTCGCTGCCAGGCGGGGGCGGCGGCGCGTCGCCTTTCACCACCTGCCACACATAGCGCAGATGATGCCGCGCCGAATACAGTACATAGCCCGCCACCGCAAAAAACGCCCCCGAACAGAGCCACTTCACGAACCCTGCCGCCGCCGCGTGCTTCGCCGTCGTCTCAAACCCGTAGGTCAGCCCCAGAAACTCGAACCCCTTGCTTAGCAGATAGAAAAACCAGAAGCTGAACAGCAGCTCCGTCGGGATCAGAAAGAAGAAACCCACCGCCGCGAACGAGAGATAGAGCGAGAACATCGTCATCTGGTCATAAGGCGGCGTCGTGAAGTAGTCCTTCAGGGGATAGACCAGCGTAATTTCGGGAATCGTGGGGATGTTGCGGTGTAAGCCGTTCAGTGTGAACACGAAGATGGGCACGAGTGCGCCCGCCCAGAACAGGCGATTGCTGAAAAACTCGCCCCCGCGCATAAGTTCAAGAGGCAACTGCACCAACGGGAAGGAGAGCCGTTCGTTCTCCACCCACTGCTTGCGCAGCAGCACGCTGATACACAGGAACGCGAAGAACACTGCGCCGATTAGAATCAACCAGCGCGCTGTAGAGGCAATCCACGCGCCCCACGGGATCGGCTCGCCAAACGGAATGCGCTGATAAAACCACTTTACAATCGGCTCGGGTTGCGGTTCGGCGGGGTTCCACGGGAAGAGCGCAGGATTGAGCAGCGGGAAATAGAGCTGCGCCCAGTTGTTGCCCTCCGCATAGTAGCTCACGCCCACCTGCGCAGGCAGCAGTCGCTCCATCACGCCGCGCGAGGCAATCATCGCGCTGAACAACATCATCACGAACACGACGGCGAGTTCGGGCGTACTCAGCGCGGCGCGCGGGCTAAACCGCGCGACCAGCCGATTCAGCAGCACGCCCACGAAAATCAGCGCAATCACGGCGGGCGGCAGCTGCATCATGCCGATTTGAATCGTTTGCGCCACCAGCTCCGCCGCCGCGACGATGATCGACGCCGCCGCCGAGCCGATTAGCCCGATAAACAGAGCGCGTCCAATCCGAATGGGGGGACGCGCCTCGACCGCCTGCTGCTCGCGCCGTTCCGTCAGGAGGGTCATCGGAAGGCGTTAATTCGCTCAATTGAGGCAGATTCCTGTGAAGGCGCAGATTAGTCGCTCAGCTGCTCCAGGCGCGCCTTCAATCGCGCGTGCTTGTCCAGCAGTTCGCGCTCCTGCTGGCGGGTTTCCTGCACGACTTCAGGCTTGGCGCGCTCTACGAACTGCGGGTTGCGCAGGCGCGCCTGTACCTGTTTGATTTCGCCCTCCAGTTTGGCGAGTTCTTTCTGCAGGCGTTCACGCTCGCGGGCGATGTCCACCAGCCCGGCGATGGGCAGGAACGCCTCCGCGCCAGTGGTGGGGTTCATCAGCGCGCGCTCGGTGGGTTGCCCGAAGCGCACCTCCGCACACCACGCCAAGTGCCCAATCATGCTTGCGTGGCGTTGCAGGCGTTCCGCGCTGTCGGCGTCGGTCGGGTTCAGCCACACAGTGGGGATTTGCACGCCAGGCGTGATTTTTACCTCCGCGCGCAGGTTGCGAATCGCGCGAATCGCTTCGAACACCTGCGCCATCTCGGCTTCGGCGGCGTCGTCTATCCATTCGGGGTTCGCCACGGGGAACCGCGCCTTGCACAGTGCAGGCTCCGCTTCACTTGCGCCAATCGCCTGCCAGAGTTCCTCCGTGATGTGGGGCATGTAGGGGTGCAGCAGGCGCAACAGCTGGTCAAACAGATACACCAGCATCGCCTGTGTCTGCTCGCGGCGAGCGGGGTCTTGCAAGCGCGGCTTGACGGCTTCGATGTACCAGTCGCACACTTCGCTCCAGATGAACTCATACAGCGCGTTCGCGCCGTCGTCGAAGCAGTAGCGCGTGAGGGCGTCGTGTACGGTTTGGATGGTGCGCTGCAAGCGGCTGAGGATCCACCGATCGAGCGCATCGGCGGGCTGCGCTCCACGCGCGCGCAGGGCGTTCAGGTCTGCGCCCTCCAAGTTCATCAACACGAACCGCGTGGCGTTCCACACCTTGTTGGCGAAGTTGCGCGCGCTCACCACGCGGTCTTCGTAGAAGCGGATGGACTGCTGCATGCCCGCCTGCTGCAGCAGCGACCAGCGCAGGGCGTCCGCGCCGTACTTTTCAATCAGCTCCAGCGGGTCAATCCCCGTGCCCAGCGACTTGGACATCCGCTTGCCCTCTTTGTTCAGCACCGTGGCGTGGATATACACATCGCGGAACGGGATGTCGCCCTTGAAATACAGCCCCGTCATAATCATCCGCGCCACCCAGAGGTAGAGAATCTCCTGCGCGGTAATCAGCACATCGGTCGGGTAGAACAGGCGCAGCTCGTCTGTGTCGCGGGGCCAGCCCAGCACGGTGTGGGGCCAGATGGCGGACGAGAACCATGTATCCAGCACATCGGGGTCGCGCACGAGGCGCGTGCTGCCACAGCGTGGGCATTTGTCAGGGGGATTTTTCTGGACGATGGGGCTTTCGCGCCGCAGCAGCCGGCCGGTCTCATCAAAGTTTTCAGGGTGACAATCCACACAGTACCACGCCGGAATCTGATGCCCCCACCAGAGCTGGCGCGAGATGCACCAGTCGCGAATGTTCTCCATCCAGTGCAGGTACATCTCCTTATAGCGTTCAGGCAGGAAGCGAATCTTGCCCTCTTTCACGACATCAATCGCGGGCTGCGCGATGCTCTGCATGCGGCAGAACCACTGCTCGCTCAACAGCGGCTCGATCACCGTGTGGCAGCGTTCACACCGCGCGAGGGGCACGGTGTAGTCCTCGACCTTCTCCAGCAAGCCCAACTCCTGCAGATCCTGCACGATCAGTTGCCGCGCCTCGTAGCGGTCTTTGCCGTGATATTTCTGTAGGTAGGGGTTGTCGGGTGCGTTCAGCGGCTCGGTATTGATGGTTCCGTCCAGATTCATAATCACGGGGCGCGGCAGGTTATGTCGCTGCCCGATTTCGAAGTCGTTCGGGTCGTGTGCAGGGGTCACTTTCACCGCGCCTGTGCCGAAGGCGGGGTCGGGGTACGGGTCGGCAATCAGTGGGATGGGTTTGTCCACCAGCGGCAGGCGCAGGGTTTTGCCAATCAGCCCCTGATAGCGTTCATCGGCGGGGTTCACGGCGACCGCCACATCACCCAGCATTGTTTCGGGGCGCGTGGTGGCGACCACCACATGTCCACTGCCGTCCTCGAATGGGTAGCGAATGTGATAGAGTTTACCCGCCTCGTCTGCCTGCTCCAGCTCGATGTCCGAAATCGCCGTGCGGCAACGCGGGCACCAGTTAATCACGCGCTCGCCGATATACAGGTGCCCGTCCTGCCACCAGCGGACGAACACCTCCAGCACGGCGTCCACATATTCGGGGTCTAAGGTGAAGCGGGTGTAGCGCCAGTCATACGAGCAGCCGAGTTTGCGGAACTGCATCAGGATGGTGTTGCCGTACTGTTCGCGCCATTGCCACACGCGCTCCAGAAACTTTTCGCGCCCCAAATCGTGGCGGGTCAGCCCCTCTTTGCGCAGCTCGCGCTCCACCACATTTTGGGTGGCGATGCCCGCATGGTCTGTGCCGGGCACGCAGAGGGTGTTGTAGCCCTGCATACGTTTCCAGCGCAACAGCACATCGTGGATGGCGTTGTTCAGCGCGTGCCCCATGTGCAGCGAGCCGGTGATATTGGGGGGCGGAATAGTGATGCAGTAGCGGGGTCTGCCGTCATCGGCGATGGTCGCCTCAAAATCGCCGCGCTCCAACCACCACTGATAGCGTCTCTCCTCCACCTGATGCGGATCGTAGGTCTTGGGCAGCTCGTACATGGCGGGGAATATTGTACCTGCAAAGTCGCGTTCATCCAAAGGAAATCCTGCCTGAGGGGGGAATCAACCCTGACAAGGGTACAAAGCATAGGTTCAACTCGGCTGTATCAACCACCTTACCCCCCTCCGTAAGGTTCCCCCCGCTCCACGAGGGGAACCGAAAAACTCACTCGGTTCCCCCTACGCAGTAGGGGGAACCTTAAGGAGGGGGTTCGAGAAAAATCCGTCTCTGTTCTCTGCTTGAGGTGCTGAAAGTGGGGAAAATGAGCCAGCTGCACCCGATTTAGGGTAGAACCGTGTACCCTTATCAGCCCTATCCGCCTCTCTGTAATGGAGATTGAATAATAAACTGACCATTCTCCCCTCCTTTAGGTTCCCCCACGCTTCGCGAGGGGAACCAAGCAGGGCGCGGTTCCCCCTACGCAGTAGGGGGAACCTTAAGGAGGGGGTTCCATCAATTTGGGCGGAGGGGACGCCAATCCTCTTGCGGCAACCCCTTGTAGGGGCGCGCCCCCGTGTGTGCCCTGTCTTGCCAGCACGCCGCGAACAGAAGTTGCAGGGCACGCACGGGGGCGTGCCCCTACAGTGCCTGCCCAGAGTGTATTATATGACGCGCCGTGGCATCAACCGCCCGCATAATAGATGTATCTCACTCATGCTTCACCCGCACCTGCATCCCCTCTTTCAGCTGCTCCTTCCCGCGGATGACGACCCACGCGCCCTCCTGAAGTCCCTCGGTAATCTCTGTATACTCATAAGTGAAGTAGCCGAGTTTGACCGTGCGCCTGTGGACGCTGTCGTTTTCCACCACCCACACATAGGCTCGGTTTGGCTCCTCGATAACGGCGTCGCTGGGTACAAGCAGGGTTGGCTTGCCGAGGCTGCCCTCGCCGTCGATGCTGACCTCCATGCCGGGGCGCAGTTCAGGGGGCGGCTGGTTCAGTTTCACGACGGCGCGCAGGATACGCACGCTCAGCGGCGAGTCGGGCTTGCGCTCCATCGCGGGCAGGATGGTCTCGATTCTGCCTTCCCAGCGTCGCCCGGGCAGGGCGGGCGCACTGACTTGCACTGTATCGCCCGCTCTCGCTTTGGCAGCGTCCTCCTGAGCGAGTTCCGCCTCAATCCACAGTGATTGGGGGTCTGTCAGCTCGATTACGGGCATGCCCGGCGCGACGCTTTCGCCCGGCTCGGCGTGGATGCGCACCACAACGCAGTTGCGCGGGGCGGTCAGCGCGCGCAGTTCGCGGGCGCGAATCGCCCCCTGCAGGGCGGCGTCGGCTTCGCGTAGGGCGGCGCGGGCGATTTGCACGCGCTCCTGCAACGGTTTCAGACCCTCTTGCTGCGTGCGGGCGAGTTGCAGTTCGGCGCGGGCGGTCTCCACGCGAGCGCGTGCGGCTTCCAGTTCTTCAGGGCGCGCGCCGCGCTGCAGTTGCGTCAGGCGCGCCTCGGCGGCGCGCAGGCGGGCGCGGGCTGTGCGATATGCCTGCTGCGCACGCTCCAGCTCGGCGCGGGGCAACGCGCCCTGCTGATAGAGCCGTTCGGCGCGTTCCGCGTCGCGCTGCGCGAGGTCAAATGCCGACTGCGCCGCCTCCACCTCCTGACGCGCCTGCTCGATCTCCTCGCTGCGCGCCCCGCTTTGAACCAGACGCAGCTGCGCTTCCGCCTCTTTCACCAGCATCTCGGCGCGTCGAATTTGCGCCTGAATCTGGGCGCGGGTGAGCGCGTAGGTCTGCTGCGCCTCGCGCAGGGCGTTCAGGGCGGCTTGGCGGCGCGCGGCGGCGGCTTTCACTGCGCTGACTAAATCCTGCTCCCAAAAGCGTATCAGCGTTTGCCCGACGCGCACCGCTTCGCCTTCCCGAACCAGCACTTCCACCACCTGCGCAGACGCGGGCGGCGAAAGCGTCGCCTGCCAGCCCTTCACGACGCCCTCCGCACTGTAGGGAGTGGTCAGCGTCCCACGCTTTACTTGCACCGCGACCACCTCAGGGGGGCGATTGACGCTCCTTTGCCACAGGAATATCCCCATTACAACTGCAATCAGCCCAAGCGCAACCCACCATCGCCTCCGCATCGCGTATGGAGTGTACCCCTAAACGATTCACCTGCTGGAGCCGATAATCGGTAGGCAGAGTTCGTGGCTTGGGCGTCCCGCCCAAGCAGGGAGTTTGGGAGCGCACAGGCGGGGACGCCCGTGCCACAGAGCGCGTGGCTTGAGCGTCCCGCTCAAGCAAGCAGTTGAGCCGCGCACGGGCGGGGACGCCCGTGCCACAGAGCGCGTGGCTTGAGCGTCTCGCTCAAGCAGGGAGTTGAGTTTGCACGGGCGGGGACGCCCGTGCCACAG
>Ga0105160_1000907_pt1 | contig 12746 bp, 10 predicted proteins | sample GXS110809BmetaG_FD_89591 | JGI IMG/M metagenome (GOLD analysis project Ga0105160, IMG submission 89591) | Hot spring microbial communities from Gongxiaoshe hot spring, China to study Microbial Dark Matter (Phase II) - GXS 110809B | ecosystem: Environmental > Aquatic > Thermal springs > Hot... | reverse complement strand
TGCCTCTCCGGGAGGTAAGACGACACAGATGGCGGAGTTGATGGGGAACACCGGGCTTATTGTCGCTAACGACACAACTCCCAAACGATTGCGTGCGTTGTTAGCGAACCTGTCGCGGATGGGGGTTGTCAACACGATCGTGACTCAATGGGATGGGCGCAACTACCCTGACCTTGGGTTGACTTTTGACAAGGTTTTGGTTGACGCACCTTGTTCAGCGGAAGGTCGTGCCCGTGAAAACCCGGATTTGAGGCAAGGCGCTGACATGAACTTCATCCGGTCAATCAGTGGCACGCAAAAGGGGCTGCTCCGCCGAGCACTTGAATTGGTCAAGCCGGGCGGAATAGTCGTTTACTCTACATGCACTTTTGCGCCGGAAGAAAACGAGGCGGTGGTTGCTTACGCGTTGCAAAAAGTCCCAAGCGAATTGCTTCCGATAGATTTGCCTGTGCCGCATTCTCCGGGGTTGACAGAATGGCAAGGTCGTGGGTTTGGAGAGGAGATGAGCAAGTGCGTTCGCATCTACCCACATCACCTTGACTCAGGCGGAATGTTCATTGCGAAGTTAAGGCGGTTAGCGTAAAAAGCCGAAAATCGCAAGGATTGCGACTGTTTACAACTTCGGAAAGCAGTGCTATATAAATTGCATGGCGAAGGTGCCGCGGTGGCGGAATTGGCAGACGCGCTGGCTTGAGGGGCCAGTGGGTTTTACAGACCCGTGCGGGTTCAAATCCCGCCCGCGGCACCATTTTCGTTTTTATTCGTTTCTGTCACGAGTAAAGTCCTGCCTCACCTTTCACGAAGGGTTACGCCCTTCGTGCTTCGGACTTTAGTTTCGTCGCTTAAAATGTGAGCACTACCGATTAATTTTGAGCGCCAGTTCTGAAGTGAAGGCAGCAATGAAGGAGGCACTGATACCTTTAGGCTCAAACTACAAAACCCCAATGGGCGAGCCTTCCGCTTGACATCTATCCGAAGGCAACAATTACGCACATCAACACTTCTTCCAGAGTATCAATTTCCTCCCAGCGAAACTCCTCACCCAGAAAACAAATGCCTTCAGAGGTCATGATGAAATGCAACATCGCATAAGTCGTAGGGAGCATGTAGCCAAGCACGAAGCCGTTTGCGAAAAGCAATACTGACCAACCCAAAGCAATCTGTCCATTCACCGATTGTGACCAGATGTGAACCAAAACCAGAATAAGGATCGGGGTGCAGAATATGATGGTAAATTGTGATGCTGTCAAAGTGAACTCATCTGCGAAGGCTCTCATAGCAAGGTCTTTTTTGCGGTCGTCACCTGTGATAAAACCAATGAGAAGAAACCAAAGGCTCACTATTGGCAAGTTCAGTTTGGGCATCCATGAAATTTTTGCGCTTGAGAACTTTGACCTTAACGGCGAAGCCATCCAACCCAAGTAACCCAGAGCAAATCCAACACTTATTCCCATTGCAGCCAATTTGACATCAACCATTTGGCGGCACAAATTCACTAACACTTCCAGCAACTTTTCCACTTTTCCCTCTCCTCCCGGAGCGTGCTGTTTCGCCCGTGAGAAATTACGCTGCATCCATCACGGATAAAACTTTGCCTCCTCAATCTGCGGTTCAGGTTCGCCAGCCTCAACCATGCGGGCTTTTAAGCGCTCGCGTAACTGCGCGGCGATTTCGCGATACTCTCTTCGCCCAGCCAAGTTCACCAACTCAAACGGGTCAGCATAAAGGTCGTAAAGTTGCCATTCAACATAGCGTTCGCTTGATGGGTCACGACCGCCTTGCTTGTCCGGAGCGACGACGCAATATTTCCACCGTTCAGTCCGTATTGCTCGTCCAACCATTGACTCGCTGATTTGGATGAACGCCTCGTTTCGCCAACCTTCAATTTTTCGCTCAACTAACGGCAGCAAACTTCTTCCCTGCATCTCTTTCGGAACAGGCAATCCAACGGCTTCCAACAAAGTTGGGGCGACATCTACAAGGCTAACAACTTCGGGAACAACTTGTGAGCGATTGAACTTTGGTCCAGCAATGACCAGCGGAATCCTCACCGAACTTTCATGAGCGCTGCGCTTGTATTCGGCGTTGCGGGTGCGAAAGTGACAGCCGTGATCGGATGTGAAAACGACAATAGTGTCGTTAAGCCGTCCCAACTCCGCAAGGGTCTTCAAAACCTCACCCAAGTTTTCGTCAAGCCTCGCTACGCAACCGTAATAGTCAGGCAACTCTTTTTGCCAATCGCCGGGGAAAGGTCGCAAATCGTGTGGGACGAAAGGGTTGGAAAATTTCGCTGCGTAACCTTCGGGTGCTACGAACCTGTTCCAATCGTTTTGCTGGTGTGGCTCAAGGTATGAGATGACAAGCAAAAACGGGTCATCGCCGACCTCGCGCAAGAATCTGATTGCCCGTTGGGTTAAAAAGTCGGTGCGGTAAATTCCGTTGAAGCGAATTTCCTTACCATCGGCGTCGTAAATTGCGCCTTCGTAAGGGTGTGAAGTATGTTCCAAAGCATTGGATGCTTCCCAAAAATCAACGAACCCACCACGATACTCAGGTGGCACTGCACCCACACCCACCTCTCGTGGTGCTAAGTGCCACTTGCCGATATAGCCGACAATGTAACCAGCGCGCTTGAAGTGATGGGCAATTGTGGGGATTTCGGGCGAAAGTCCTATCCCATTGCGCCAAACCCCGTGACGGTTTTGATACATTCCTGTCCAAAGACATGCACGAGCAGGAGCACAAACTGGTTGGTTTGTGACGGCAACTTGGAAGAGCGTTCCCTTGCGAGCCAATGAATCAAGGTTTGGCGTCAAGTTCATCGGGCTGCCATAAATGCCAACAGTGTCCCAACGCTGTTGGTCGGTGAAGAAAATTAACACGCTCGGTGGACGCCCTTTCTTAACTTCTGCTTTGTGCCCTTCGCCCTTTGCACTGACCAATGCACCCATTGCTACCACTCCTGATTGCTGCAGAAATTCACGCCTTGAAATCATCCCGACGACACCTCTTTTCAAAGCCTGTTCGTTGGAGTGATTTAGCCTCGCCGCTTCAAGGAACTTTCTTTTTAGTAGCGGCTTGAGCCGAGAACTATCAAAAACCGCACTTCTTTTTTCATGGCTTCTTAGGGCTAAAGCCCCATACAGGCGGGTGAAATCCACACGCTTTTTCGGGCGCATTTCATGCGCCCCTACAGAGCAAATGTAGGAGCGGCTTCAGCCGCAAAAAACTGTCTGTCGGGGGTTGAAGCCCATAGCGTGGATTTTTGTTGCATCAAAACTCAGGATTTCCACAGAGCCGCAAAGGTAAAATCACCTTATCTGGTAGCCCTATCAGTCCCCTTCAAGTTTCGTTTTATACTTGCGCAAAACAGCATGGCATGCTCGTCGGTAATTGTCCAAAGCATCAAGCGCTGCTTCAAGCCATTTTTTGTTTGCCTTGCGCAGTGCATTGTCAGCCTCATCAATGTCAACATCGGGGCGTGCAAATCTTGCCACTTCTTTGCGATGGGCTAATGTGATTTCCCTGAGTTCCTTGACAAACCCGTTCGCCGCTTCTTCAAGAACCTTGCGGTATTCTACTTCAGGTTCACCAAAAGCGAGTGGATGTGCTTCAAGGAGGTCAGCAAAGGCTATAGGCTTAGGGGCTTCGGTAAGTTGCTGGATTCCTTGTTGCGCTCGTTGTAGATTCTGGTTTAACGCACTTTGTAAAGCGTTCCATGCTGCATTCAGTTCTTGCTGACAGCGTTGAAATGCTTGGCTTCTCGCTTGCATCCAAGACGAGTATGCTATGCCAATTGCTTGTGCATACTGCGAATATCCCATGCCGAAACTCTGTGCATACTGCCCGCGACTTTGCGGATCCTTCGCGGAACGCCGAAATTTCTCGTTAGCGACCCACACGGTTCGCGCAAACTCGTGGAAAGCGTGAGTTGCTGCAATTTCCCATTCCAGTCGTGCCATTTCCAAATCAACCTTTTCCCTTGCTTCTGCCACCCGAGCGTCAATTGAAAACTGTCGCATTGCACCTATGGCGTCTTTGAGAAATCGCGCACCAACTTCTGTGGGGCGCACAATCGGCTGTGCAATCAATCCAGTCACAATGCCAACTAAAAACACACAAACCATTTTTGCCGTCCGCTTCCATTCTCTCTGTCTCATCATCGCCATCTCCTCCTTTCAAATGTTTTTGGCTCGGCAGGAACCTTATCTCCTGTCTGGGCAATTTCGTCTCCCCATTCACCAACCGCTGTAAAGTGCCCAACCAATCCAACCATGTTCGCCGGGCTTGAGCCGGAACTCGCGGGTTTCGTTTCCGCGACGCTCACGAACCTTGACATTGTATGTCGGTGCGTTGAATGCGATTTTGCGAATTCCCATCACGCACATTTGCCCGTTGTCAATGTCAAAGATTGGGCGGTTGTCTTCAGGCGGTGTCCCAAAGCCATACATGAAAACGCCAAAAACTTCTGTCCGACCTCCATCGCAAGTTCTGATGCGGATTCCTCGCCCTTCGCTTTTCATGCCCAAAATCCACATGTTGCCACCAGCGTTGACGACCAAACCGACATCGCTATCACCTTCAGGGTTAAGTTGCCTCGCCCACAAACTTTGACCTTTGCTGCGGATTTCAACATGGGACGGGCAATTCGTCATGAAAATGTCACCCCTGCCAGTCCCAAGAACTTTCAAGTCGCAACTCTCAAGGACAAGCACTCGGTTCTTTGAACGGTTCTCAACAATGGGCGGTCGCCCACCAAAGGCTTGAATGTTTTCAAACTTGACAATTGGCGCGCTTTTGTCGTCAACAATGAACTTACCGTTTTCGCCCGCGATAATGCGACCGAAACCTAAGCCGATGATGTGCCTCACTGTGCCGTGAACATGAACTTCGCCATTGAGCGTATACCAATTCGGGTCTGGACCGCCAATTCCACGCAAATAAACGACGGTTTTACGGTTGGCAGCAGCGAAGTCAATGGCTTTCTGGATCGCTTCAGTATCGTCTTTGTTATCACCGGGGATAGCCCCAAAATCGTTGGCGCAAACCCAATTGTTTGGGTTCGCTTCCCATGGCACAGTAGGCTCGCGCTTGATGGGCAACCTAATTGCTCGGGATGATGCCTCATCAAAAAGCCGTTTGACTTCGTGAGACACATACTCAGGGATTCTCAGCCCGATAAAATCACCGCTCGGCGTCGCACTCTTTATTGCCAACTTGAAACCACTGACCACAATATCCCGCACATAAAGGACGCCTTCGTTCAAAATCGCTGGACCATCCGGATTGCCTTTGATGAAACGACCACCGACGATTGCTAAAACTCCAGACCACCAGAACCAGTCATGGGGCAATTTGTTATGGACAGGAAGCAGTGTATTTTCCACGACCAAATCTTCAACGGCGACAGCGTTGCCCTCAACTTCCAAACCGACCTTGCAATTGCGAATTGTCACCCTTGACAAAGTTTGCCCCCACATCCACGCGCTCCTGATGCCGATTTCAAAGCCCTCAACAACGGTGTCCTGAACAATGTTCGGACCATTCAGGTTCATGAACGAGTTGATCCCGATCCTGCCTTTCCCCTTCACGCGAACATTTTTGATGAGACCGGTGTTGTTTGAGAAAAACCTGATGCCGTCAGTGTTTGGGTTGTTGCCGACATCTATGGTCAAGTTGCAGATCGTCCGCATGAACCAATCGGCAGAACCGGGGTTCTCATCGCGCGGGTGAGTTTGCAAAACGGCGTCAACATTGGCACCATCGTCAAGTTTGATGATCACACCATCGCGAGATTGACCGTAAATCCAAGGACCGATGCCAGACCTATCCTCTGGGTGGTTGACGATCAATTTCTTCGTCACGCGATAGACGCCGTTGGGAATATAGAGCACCTTTGTGTTCGTCCCTCGTCCGCAACTCAGGTGAATGCCTTTTTGGAGCGCCTCAGTGTCGTCGTGGACGCCATCACCTTTTGCCCCCAAATCACGCTTGGCATCAATGACAGCGGCTGGGTCATTGGGGAAAACGATGCCTTTTGTTGAAGGGGCGGGAAGGGACAAAACGAAAGGAGCAAGCAAGTTAACCGCAACCGCGATGGAAACCCATCTCACCACCGGTCACCCCCAGCCTGTCTTTAACCTTTACCAAGCCATCACAGCGTAGGCATGTTCCTCTTGATTGGCGCTTTTAACGCTTTCGGCGCCTTTACAATTCCTCGCCCGTTATCCGCCTGTAGGCTTCAATGTAGCGCTCTCTCGTTTTTGCAACGATATCTGGCGGAAGTTCGGGGGCAGGTGGTTCTTTGTTCCAGTTAATGCTCTCAAGGTAGTCGCGGAGAAATTGCTTGTCAAAGTTCTCTTGGGGTTTGCCCGGTTCATAAGTTGTTGCGTCCCAGAAACGCGAACTGTCGGGGGTCAAAACTTCGTCAATCAGGATTAACTCGCCATCGTCGGTGAGCCCAAACTCAAATTTCGTGTCTGCCAAAATGATGCCTCTTTGTTCGGCGTGGTTTGATGCGAAAAGGTAGATTTGGATACTCAGGTCCTTCAGCCTTTCTGCCAATTCTTTGCCAACTAAATCAACGACCCGCTCAAAAGTGATGTTTTCGTCGTGCCCGATTTGAGCCTTCGTTGCAGGGGTGAAAATTGGTTCGGGCAATTTTTCCGCCAACTTCATTCCCGGCGGCAATTTAATCCCGCAAACTTCGCCTGTCGCTTGGTAGTCCTTCCAAGCCGAGCCGTAAAGGTAACCGCGAACGACGCATTCAATTGGAACGACCTGTGCCTTGCGAACCAACATGAATCGGTCACGGAGCAAATCGGTGTGAGGTTTAAGCGGTTCAGGCAAATCCTCAACTTTCCAAGCGAGCAAGTGGTTGGGGACAATGTGTTTCGTTCGTTCAAACCAAAAAATTGACATCCTGTTCAAAATACGACCTTTGTCCGGAATTGGGGTAGGCATAACGACATCAAAAGCGCTGATTCGGTCAGTGGCGACAATGAGCAGTTGACCATTAACTTCGTAAATGTCGCGGACTTTGCCTCGCTTAATGAACTTCACGCCTTCACCTTGCAAGGTAGTCTCGCGGACAACCATTCACATCACCCGCAGCGAAAGTTTAGCACAACAAATTCGTTGGGCGTTCTGAGTTGCGAGTTAGTCGTTCTGGGTGTAAGCGTGAATGCTTAAATCCCGTGCTCATTTGCCGAAATACCAATTTGCCCGTCTACTTTGTTTTTCTTCGGCTTGGCAGGAGCAGAGCCCTCCGAGGAAACACCCAATTCGTAGGGCATGCCTCCCGGCGTGCCAATTTTTCGGTCAGGCAGGAGCCTGACCCACGAACTTCTTTTTGGTTCGGCAGGAGCCTCTCCTTCCCACAGCGCAAATCTCTTGCTCCCTATGCGATGACCCTTTGCGTTTCTGGATCAAAGATTTTCATCTTGCCCTCGCGGTAGGAAAGTTCGGCGAGGGCGAGTGTGACCATGACTTTGTGAGCGATGTCAATTGGGCAGTTGGGTTTCTTCGTGCGGTCGCGGACGCACTCAAAGAAATTGCGGTGGTGGGCAGGAAGCGGGTCAGGCAGAGGTGGTGCTTCAATGGTGATCGGTTCAACCTCATCAGCGTAAATTCGCTCAGGTTGAACCACGATGTTTCTCCCACTCAAAAGCATGTTCGCTTTGTGACCGCGAACCAAAACCTCAAGCCCACGCTCATTTGCCGTTGAGCCGACAACTACCAAAACATGACCGCTTGGAAATTCAGCCATCATGTGGAAAGTGTCTGGAACTTCTCGGTCTTTATGGACAAAAATTCCTCCAGTTGCGACAACTCGCGTCGGGAACTCGGCGCCAATGACGATGAAAATTTGGTGCAAAACATGAGGGAACAAGTTCGTCACGATGCCACCAGTGTAGTCAAGGAACTTTTTCCAACGAAAGAACCGTTCGGGATCCCAAGGTCGTTTCGGAGCCGGTCCGAGGAACATGTCCCAGTCCAAATTCACGCCCGGTTTCGCATCAGGGTCAATCGGATAATTCCACTCGCCGCCTTTTGAGTTGCGGCAGTAACTCGTTTGTGACCAAACTAATTTGCCAAGCCTTCCTTCTTTCACCAACTCCGCCGCTTTGCGCCAACGCTCTTCCGAAGTCCATTGAGAGCCTACTTGGATGACGCTTTTGCTTTTCATCGCAGCGTTGTAAACGGCGAAAGATTCATCCAAGTAGCGCGTAATCGGCTTTTCAAGGTAAATGTCCTTGCCAGCATCAAGAGCGTCAAGGGTCATTTTCGCGTGCCAGTGTTCTGGTGTGACGATGAAAACCGCATCAACATCTGGGTCTTCAAGGAGTTTGCGATAGTCTCGGTAGGGTTTTGCGTTCGCAATCTGGGCGGCTCGGTCAAGTCGCTTTTGGTAAACATCGCAAACGGCAACGATAGCGATATTTTCGCCCTCTTTTTGAAGTCGCTGCATCGTCCGAATATGTGTCACTCCTTGCCCGCCGCAACCGATGACTCCAACGCCAATTCGCTCGTTCGCACCAATGACACGATGACTACCAGCAAGCGAATAGGCTTTGCTTTGCTTCCATCCAATCGTAATTGTTCCTGCCGCTGCCAATCCCAAAGTTCTTAAAAATGACCGCCGTGATTCGTCCGAATTTTGCTTTGCCATCGCAACCTTGCCTCCTTCCAACAAAGGTTGCCTTTACCGACGAGAAATTTAGCACTCAAATTGCGAGGCGGAATTGAACCATTGCCGTAAACATTCCGAAGACAAAGGTGTGAAGCAAAATCGGCGCTAAACACGAACGAGTTCGCCACGCAATCAAGCACAAAATCACGCCCGCAACGAACGAACCTGCCAATTCAGGCAAGGGTTTGCCCCAGTGGCTGAGACCAAACAGAAGCGTTGAAAAGCCAACTGCGAACCAAACTTTTGGCTTGCGGGGAAACAACTCCCCTTTCTCAGGCTTGCCAGCCAAACCAAAGAACAAGAATCCCCTGAACAAAAACTCCCAACCTGTCATGTAGGCGAGGAGTGACAGCCAAAACAGGACCGGCGAGTTTTTGTGTTGCAACGCAATTGCAAAGTAGTAAGCCTGAAATTCAGGCTGATGCGACGCCCAAATCCCAAACCCAAACATAACTGCAAGTCCAAGAAAAACGCTCATTGCTCCAAACCGCCAATCACCAATTGTCAACCCTAAACCTTTGGCGGACAAACCCAACGCAACCACGGTGCTTAATGGCAAAAGAAACCCGCAAAAAAATCCCCAAAGGCACCATTGGATCCAGTGGATGTGTTGGTTGTAGGGGGCAAAGTAACAGGCGAGGGTCAACAGAATTCCCACAACCGCTATCACCGATGATTTTGAAACATCGCTCATCCTCACCCGCTCCGTTCATTGACCGCAAAGCCGCCGATACAAGTCCAGAACTTTTTGCACATACCTTGGCGTGATGCCGTTTTGCGGTATTCCCCCTGCTCTGCTTACAGCGTTAGGACCTGCGTTATAGGCAGCGAGGGCAAGTTCCAATGAACCGAACCTGTCAAGTTGCGCTCGCAAATATCTGACGCAGCCGTCAATGTTCTGAACCGGGTCATAGGGGTCAACTCCCAAACCCGCCGCTGTTTCAGGTTTCAACTGTCCCAACCCAATTTCACCTTTCTTCCCAACCGCATCGGGTTTGAAAGAGGACTCACACGCAATAACCGCAACGACCAAGCGAGGGTCAACCCCGTTTCGTATGCTTGACCTCAAGATGGCGGTAGCAAAGGTCGTTGCTTGCTCGTCGGTCAAGTTCGGGTTGAAATACTTCACAGCAGCCTTATAGTGTGGGAGCAAGCGAAGCACTTCCGCCTCTATCGGGTCAAGAGAAAGCATTCGGCTCTGTAGAGCGGAAGTCAATCCGCGAGAACCCAATTGGCGCTCCCTCAAATCCGCCACTGAACCCTGACGAGGTTGAGATGATGCAGTAGGTGCGATGTTTGTTGACGGTTGTGTATTTGGAAATGCGTTGAAAAGGTTGACAATTGGGGTTTGTGTGACGACCGATATGGTCGGGGTAGGTTCAGGTGGTTTGTATGTCGTGATTTGTTCAATCCACAAACTGCCATCCTTTTCCCTCCGGTAATGCACCGTCACCTCTATTCCCGTTCGCACCCATGATGGCAACTTATCTTGGCTTGCGTGCAGGTAGGTCATAATTTGGTTTGTTGACAAGACAGCCAAAGTCACCCGACTGAGCCCAACGATTATACCCTTGACAGTCCCATCTATCCTCTCCGTCTTGGGAGGTTCGGTCTCTTGTGCCCAACCGTTGACAATTAATCCGGTGAGCGCAAGCACAATGAATGCAAGCCGACACTTCACTTGCCATCGCCCTCCTAATCGGTGGCGGCTTGGGTCATTAAAAGGATGACGCAATGTGCACAAAAAGGTTGTGAACTCAGTCACTCAATCTCCAAACTTATGTCCAGAGCGGGTGCCGAGTGGGTTAGCGCTCCGACGGAGATAATGTCAATACCTGTTTGAGCGATGGCTTCAACATTTTCCAAGTTAATGCCACCGGAGACTTCCAGTAAAGGTCTTTGCTTACCCGTTCGTTGACTCCACTCTTGAGCAAGGTGAACGGCTTCGCGAATTTCATCTAAACTGAAGTTGTCCAGCAAAATGGCATCCACATCGCACTCCAGCGCCTCTTTCACTTGAGCCAAATTGTGTGCTTCCACTTCAATTCGCAGCAGGTGATGTGCTCGCGCCCGAACGCGACTTACTGCTTCTGCAAGGCTACCTGCAACTCGGACATGGTTGTCTTTGATGAGAACCCCATCGGAGAGAGAAAAGCGATGATTGATGCCGCCACCGCACCGGACTGCATACTTTTCCAAAGCACGGTGCAAAGGCGTAGTTTTGCGAGTGTCTGCAATTTTGACTCCGTATGGCGCAACTTTGTTCACAAACTGTCTTGTCAAGGTGGCAATTCCCGAAAGGCGCTGGACGAAGTTCAGGGCGGTTCTTTCGCCTATCAAAAGTGCTTTCAGTTTTCCTTTCACTTCGGCAATGACCTTGCCAGCATCAACCCATTCGCCTTCTTCCACTTTCGCTTCTAACATCGCTGACGGGTCCAGCAAGGAGAAAACCTTCGCTGCAATAGGCAAGCCACAAATAACTCCCTCTTGTTTCGCCACCATGACCGCACTTCCTTGGGCGTCTTCAGGGACAATGGCTTCCGTCGTGATGTCCCCAAGTGGAGCATCCTCGCGCAAAGCCCACAAGATTAGGTCATCAAGCCACTGCATTACTCCAAACCTCCCTAACCGAGTTGGGTTGACAAATTTTTGTCCGAAGTTCTAATGTCCAAAGGATTTTGCCATTGCTTTGTCAGGAAGTGCTACAATGGCATCGGCAAAGGAGGAAAAGTCATGCGGTGGCAAAGGATTTGGCAGGCAGAATGGGTGGCACCGTTAGTGGCGTTGCTGACAATCAGTTTTGCTCTGTCCCTTTACGACCCAAATTTTCGCAAATTGGAGAATTTGAGCAACATCGGATTTCAAACCGCTGTCATCGTCACATTGGCTGCAGGGCAAACTTTAGTCATCATTGCCAGCGGAATTGACCTTTCCGTGGGGTCAGTTTTAGCGCTTGTCGGTGTCGTGACTGCACTTTTGTTGGCTGCCGAGAAACCGATTTTCGTGGCGATATTTTCCGGTTTGCTGGTTGGAATGGGATGCGGCTTTGTGAATGGTTTCTTGGTGACGAAAGGGCGAATCCCGCCCTTCATCGCGACTTTGGGGATGATGGGGGTGGCTCGTGGGCTCGCCCTTGTGCTCAGCAAGGCTCAAAATGTCTTCATCCCGCAGGAACCCCGGTTTGAGCCTTTCTTGGAGTTGGGAACCGGACGATGGTTGGGAATACCCATCCCGTTCCTGATAGCCGCAATTGTGGCGGTATTGACAGAAATTTTGCTTTCGTTCACCCGATTCGGAAGATACATCTACGCAGTGGGCGGTAACCGAGAAGCCGCTCGTCTCTCTGGCATACCTGTCGGATCAGTTTTGCTGATTGTGTTCATCCTTTGCGGTTTGACGACAGCGATAGGTGGCATTATTGAGACGGCAAGGTTATCCGTCGGTCAACCTACGGGAGGTCAACTCTATGAGTTGCACGCGATTGCTGCAGCGGTTATTGGTGGCGCGAGTTTAGCAGGAGGCAGAGGGAGCGTTTTGGGGACAGTTCTCGGCGCACTGTTAATGGCAGTTATCCGAAATGGCAGTGACTTGCTCAATATCCCTTATGAATGGCAGCAGGTGATTTTGGGAGCGTTGGTCGTTTTGGCTGTTTTGTTTGACCAATGGAGGCGCAGGGGATAAAGTGTTGACGGCAGAGAATTTTTGCTCTAAACTTGTAGGTGCGAGGTGGCGGGCCCGTGGTGCAGCCTGGTTAGCACGTCGGCCTGTCAAGCCGGAGGTCGCGGGTTCAAATCCCGTCGGGCCCGCCATGACCCTCAGCGCCAGGGTAGCTCAGCGGTAGAGCACCGGACTGAAAATCCGGGTGTCCGCGGTTCGACTCCGCGCCCTGGCACCAATTTTCAGAAAACAAAAGATTTGTGATTTCCCACATCCCCTCTTGACAAACCCTTCCCACATCCCAAAAGCCTGAAGGTCACGGTAACTTCATCGTCAAGAGTGATATTGGCAAGTGTTCAAACTTCATTCAACGCCCCTCTCACTTCAAACAAATCAC
>Ga0105160_1000904_pt1 | contig 12778 bp, 15 predicted proteins | sample GXS110809BmetaG_FD_89591 | JGI IMG/M metagenome (GOLD analysis project Ga0105160, IMG submission 89591) | Hot spring microbial communities from Gongxiaoshe hot spring, China to study Microbial Dark Matter (Phase II) - GXS 110809B | ecosystem: Environmental > Aquatic > Thermal springs > Hot... | reverse complement strand
GGGGGAGGGGACCCGCTCATCTGGCGCGGCCCCATGATCTCTAAAGCGATTAACGAACTCTTAGAGAGCACGGCCTGGCCGGAGTTAGATTATCTAATTGTAGACATGCCCCCAGGCACCGGAGATGCCCAGCTTGGGCTGGCCCAAGACGTCCAGCTGACAGGAGCGATCGCTGTGACGACCCCTCAAGAGGTGGCGCTCTCCGATGTGCGGAGGGGGATCGGGGCGTTCCAGAAACTCAATGTTCCCATCCTTGGGCTGATTGAGAACATGGCGTATTATCTCTGCCCAAAGTGCGGGCACAAAGAGTATATCTTCGGGCAAGGAGGCGGCCAAGCCGAGGCCCAGAGACGGAATATCCCCTTCTTGGGGCAGATCCCATTAGATCCGAAGCTGCGCGAGGGCGGCGATGCCGGCGTCCCCATCGTTCTGGCTGATCCGTCCTCACCGGCCGCGCAGGAGTTTATAAAGATCGCCGATGCCCTCATCACATATTTCAGAACACAGAAGTCGAGGTGATCGTCCATGACCCCTGAGGAGATTCGCGAAATCATTCGCGAGAACGTCTTCGACCCGGAGCTGGGGTATAACGTCGTCGATTTGGGGCTGCTCTACGATGTCGAGATCCGCGGCGAGAAAGACGTGCGTCTCGAGATGACGCTGACGACCGTGGGCTGCCCGCTCTACGAGCAGATCCAAGCCGACTGCGAGCGCGCGATCAAAGAGCACTTTGGCGAGGACGTTCATGTAGAAGTTGACTTCGTCTTCGACCCGCCGTGGACCCCAGAGATGATGTCCGAAGAGATCCGCGCGGAGATGGGATTTATCTAGAATGTCTCTGTGTGTCTACTGCAAGAGGCGGGCAGGCAAACGCACCTGCCCAGCACTGGGAGGTTTCATCTGCCCAAGCTGTTGCGGGCAGCACCGCGGGATTGAGATCAGCTGCCCCATCAGCTGCAAATATTTTAAGACACACGAGGGCTATCAGCGCGACCGGCTCGCAGCAGATTTTCACACAGTGTGGCTAGAAAAGACGGAGCCGCTCTACAGAGCTGGTAAAGAGCACCTCATTGATCTGATCGCGATGATCGAGATGCTCGTTTATCAGTTCTACCGCGAGCGGGCCTTGGGCACGGATAACGAAGTCTTGGAGGCCCTCAAATTTCTGCAGCGTCGGTTCGGCCCAGTCATAGTCGTCGAAGCCGGAGGCACAGCGTTGGCTACGCATCTGTGGAACGGGCTCCAAGAGTTTTTGAAGAAAGAATCGCTGCCACCTGAAGCAGTCTCCGAAGCCCTGGAGAAGATTTTAGAGATCTTTCAAGCGTATGTAACCCCGACGCAGCCGCGCAAGTATCTGCACGGAATGTTGGGGCACGTCGAGAGATTTTTCAAACTCCCAAAGGAGCTGAAAGAAAGCCCCTCGTTGATCGCGATCCCTCACACGCCGGAGTAGATTTACTTCCAGGGGATGACCCACTCCCACTGCGGCCCGCGGAAGTATTGCCCAATGATAATCAGCACAATGGCCGCTCCAATCACGAGCGTAAAGAGCGCTGTGGTGACGGGACGATCGCGCAGCCGGCGCCCCACAGGCTTGCTCTTGTCTCTCCTCCAAAACTCTAGATACGGCTCGATATACGGGATGGCGATCAAGAAGAGAATGAAGAGCGCGGGAATGATGACCCCGCCGATGGCGACACTCGTCAGCGGCCCAATATTGGGAGAGATCGCCAATAACTCTTGAATGCCCACGAAGTACCACGGGGCTTTTTCGGGATTGGGCGTGAACGACGGCGTTGCTGGCTCTTCGAGCGGCGCATCACGGAAGACCGAATAGATCCCCAAGCCCGCTGTCAAAAAGAAGAGCAGCGTGAACGCTACATAGAGAAAGTACGGGTAGGTGATGATCTCTTCTTCTTCGGCAGGCAGGCGCTTGGCAAACGCCTCTAAGATCTTCTGGATCTTCTCGTCGGTCAGCTCGTACTGTGTGGGAATCTCTTTGGCTTTGTGATCCTTCCCAATATAGCTGAAGACGGCGTAGAGTACATCGAAATCGGTGGGATCGCCGCCGCCCTCAAGCAGAGATTCCACGCGATTGCTTAAGTCTTTCAATCTCTTGACGGAGATCTTCTGCGCTGAGCGCAGGTCTTTTAAGGGGATCTTCTCCGCGGCGTAGGTGAGCACATCACGCACTAAGCCGGGTTCGATCTGGATCGCTTCGGCGACCTCGTAGCCAGGAACTTCGATCTCTATGTCTTGCGTCACCGTGATCTGACACGAGAGCCGCCAGCCCTTGGCGAGCTGCTCCTCACCCAAGACGTCTATCTCGTTCTGGGTGGGTGCTCCGCCGCCCTTGAGGACTCTCACGGCACACGTCGAGCACTGCCCCTGGCCCCCGCACGTTGCCGGGAGCTGATCGTCATAGCGCTGCTCTTGGATGAACTTCAACAGATTCGTGCCAGGGCGAACCTCGAACTCTTTCTGTCCGAGAATGACGACTTTGGGCATATTAACTTGCTTTCACTCCTGCCTCGAGAGCAGCTTGCTTGAGACGTTCTAAGACGGGCTTGCCGCCAGGGTAGCACCCATCAATCTTAGCCTTCCCGGATGCAAGAGCCTCAGCGAACTCCTCACACGTCGGATACCCGCATGCCAAGCAATCAAATCCGGGCAAAACGGCGCGGAGCTTCGCCGCGGCGGGCGAGAGCGCCGGGGCTTTTGGCGCTTCTTCAGCCTTGCCCTCAACCTTGGGCCAGCCCATCACTAACGGCTTGAAGAGCTCAATCTTCAGATCGTTCTTCAGCGAGATCTGACACGACAAGACCCAGCCCTCCTTGCGCAATTTGTCACTTAAGGGGCCGAGCATTGCCGGGGTGATCTGTTCGGGTTTGAGCCCTTCTAGAACTTTGACACGACACGTCGCGCACGTGCCCTTGCCCCCGCACTGCGCAAAGAGATCATACCCAGCTTTCTTGAGGGCCTGCATTAAGTTCTGCTCTAAGGGTAAGACAAGCTCATTGCCATCGTTGACGATCTTGACCTTCGCTTCGCCCTCAACCGTGAGCAAGTTCTTGACCAACCCCAGGATGAGAGCAACGGAGATAGCCATCAGGGCCATCGTCGCTACCGGCACAAGATAGACCATCTCATCCTCCGAAGTCACGGATGTTGATCATTCCCGAAAACCCCACGAAGCTCATGGCCATCAGCCCAGCGATGATCAGCGCGATCCCTGGGCCCTTCAGTCCCTCGGGAATAGGAGCAAAGCGCAGGCGCTCTCTGATAGCCGCCATCAAGATAATCGCGAGCGCCCAGCCAACACCCCCACCAAAGCCGTAGGCCACGCTCTCCATGAAGCCCAGATTCCATGTTGCGATCGCAAACAGCACCCCGCCCAAGATCGCACAGTTCACTGTGATCAAGGGCAGGAAGATCCCCAGCGAGCTATAGAGCGCTGGGAGAAAACGCTTCATGAACATCTCCACGACTTGGACTAAGAACGCGATAGTGACAATATAGACGATGAGCGATAGATAGCTCACTCCCAGAGGATCGAGAATAAAGTGCTTGATGAGCCAGTTGGCGGGGAGAGTCATCGTGAGCACGAATATAACTGCCATGCCCATCCCCGACGCCGACGCGTACTCCCCTGAGACCCCGATGAAAGGGCAGATCCCCAAGAACGTCGTGAGCAGAATGTTATTTGTCAGGATCGCGCCGAGCACAATGAGAAAGATATCCATACGCTACGCGCCTCCTCCGATCTGGCCGCCTGGAGAGAAGTGCTTCACAATCCCGACGTACAGCCCGACAAGCAAGAACGCTCCCGCGGGGATGATCATGATCACCCAGGGCGTCCAGCCGCTGAAGATCTGAATCCCAAAGAGACTTCCAAAGCCCAAAAGCTCTCTCACGATCCCCAAGAGCGTCAGTGACATCGTGAACCCTAAGCCCACCCCCAGCGCGTCGAGAGCTGATAGCCCCGGACTGTTCTGGCTGGCAAACGCTTCAGCACGTCCGAGCACGAAGCAGTTCGTAATAATCAACGGGACATACGGCCCCAACGCTGCCGATAGCGGCGGCAAGTACGCGCGCAAGAAGATATCGACGATCGTCACCCAGAAGGCGATGATGATCATATACGCTGGGAGCCGCACTTCCGCGGGGATGATCGTGCGCAGGGCCGCGACAGTTGCGCTCGATGCTACGGTAGCGATAAGGGTTGCCAGTCCCTGCGCCATGCCGTTGATGGCCATGTTCGTTGCGCCCATCGTGGGGCACATGGCTAAGATCATTCTAAACGTTGGGTTGTCGTCCCAGATGTCTCGGACTAATTCTTTCCAGCCCTTGGTCTTGGGCAGTCGCTGTGTCAGTGGGATCGCTGGTGCGGATGCCTTTTGAATTTGAATCGCTTCCGCCATCTGCCTCAACTCCTTTCGACCGATTCTGGCTCGGTCACAAAAAGCATACTATAATAGTCTGCTTTTTTCAAGATCGCTACTTTTGCTCTTTCTGTATGATTTTTCGCAGCTTTGCGATCGTCTGGTTGAGTAAGTCTCTCACGGTTGTGGACGTATACGTTGCCCCGGTGATCGCATCGAACTGATTGGAGGCTTTGGGGCTGTTAGGGTCACGGAATTTGATAAACTCAATGCGCGGCTCGGTCTTCATCCCCTTGAATTGGCTCCAGAACTGCTCTTCAGTCATGCGAAATCCCAGCCCGGGGGTCTCACCAATCTCAAAGGGGACAACGTGTGCCCCAAGAATTTCAGAGAGATCGGGCTTGAGAGCAACTTGCATGGCGACCAGCCCTTGGAAGCCGCTGCCTGCAATCCGTATCACATACGCCATCAGCTCGCCGCCGATCTTGTCTTTATAGACCTTCCAATACGTGAAGCTGTCGGCCTTGATCTCTTGAATGTGCTCCTTGAAGTATTGATCGACCTGGGCAGCGGAGAGCTTGGGCAGCCCTTCTGCGGGGAAGAGCTCTTCAGCAGTGTACAGCCCGGCAGCGATGAGAATGCTCGATCTCAAGCGGGATTTAGCGTTGGCCTCAATAGTGGCTTTCGTCACCTCGTTGACTAGGGCTAACAAGCCGCCGGCGATCGCGGCGATCGCCGTCAGCACGATGACCATGCGCCATTCGTGCGGCCCGATCAGCTTCTTCTTCTTCTTGGGTTGCTGTGCCATAGATGGGGAGTATCACCTCTTTTGGATCGCTGGGGCAGAGAAGCTCTTGGGAATCGTGAATCTATCAATCAATGGTGTGAACATGTTCCCGATCAAGATTGCAAACGTCACCCACTCGGCGTAGCCGGTCAGCCCACGCCCTAAGACCGTCAAAACCCCTAACATTATACCGAAGATCCACCGGCCGCGAACGGTCATAGGGCTCGTAACGGGGTCGGTGGCATTGAGAAAGGCCGCGAAGAGCAGCCCACCCGAGAGCACCGCGTAGAGGCCGTCGGGGAATTTGGCGGGGTTGATAAAGCTGAGAAATTGCGAGGTCAGCCCGGCACTCACGATCATCACGATCGAGACGCGCCAGTCAATGACCCGTGTGTGCAAGAGATACAGCCCGCCTAACAGCACTAAGATCGCTGAAGTTGCCCCAAGCACATCAGCCCGCCCAAAGCCCGTCAAAAGCGTCAACAGATCGGGATTGGCAATATCGGGCGAGTTGAACGCCCCCAAGGGGGTCGCTTTGGCGATGGCGTCTACGCCCTTGACGGCCTGCGGCGACCAGTGCAAAAAGCCCCCAAGCCCATCAGTGAGAGGGTTGAACGGGACATACCAGAAGGTCGTCATTGCCGAGGGGAACGCGAGCAATAGGAACGCGCGCCCGCTGATCGCTGGATTGAAGATATTATACCCGGATCCCCCGAACAGCTCTTTGATCCCGATAGCGAACGCGATCCCTACCGCGACCATCCACAAGGGCAGCGTCGGGGGCAGCGAGAGCGCATAGAGCATACACGTGACGAGCAACCCTTCGGTGATCTCGTGCCTGCGGATCGCGCAGAAGGTAAACTCGACAGCCATCCCCACAAGATAAGTCAGCACGATGATGGCCAAGGACCGCCAGCCGTAGAAGTAGATGCTCGCCAGTGCCAAGGGGATGCACGCGATCAGCGGCGAGCCCATATAGCGCTGCATCCCGATAGCATCGCGAATGTAAGGGGCCTGGCGAGCAGCCTTCTCGCTGCCACCAAAGACCGAATCTTTTATTCCCTCCCAGAGCACTGCCAGGCCCTCAGCGCGCCGGGCCTGAAGATCATGATGGACTTTCTCGAAGAAAGTATAGAGCTTATCTTTCAGCATATTCCCTCCTTACGCACTCTCTTGGAGGATCTTGCGCTTGCCCTCGCGGATCTGTTCTAAGAGCGGGATCTTGCTGGGGCAGACATAGGCGCACAACCCACACTCGATACACGCAAAGAGATCAAGCTCTTGCGCTTCGCTCAGCAGCCCATTGGCGGAGTATTCCCCAAGCAGCGCCGGGACGAGGTTCTGCGGACAGACATCTATACAGTAGCCGCACCTGACACATGGCCTGGGATTACCGTTGAGGCTCGTCGTGGCGCGCTTGGAACGCACCCACGGGACACTGAGATACACCCCGGTGAACGAATCGCGATCGAAGCCCAGCCCGGCAATGGGGAAGAGCTCGCGCTCGGCTTCTCGGAGAGCAATGACTGCTGGGATTTCCTTGGTGATGGGGGCATCGAGATCGCCCTGGGCCTGCCCGTGCAAGACGCTCCCCATCACGATCCGCCCGGTGCACTTCAGATTGCTCTCTAATAAATGCCCGATGGGTGTGCCCACCCGCACCCGATAGTTCCCCGGCTCTTTGACAGCCGAGCCGGCGACTGAGACGACGCGCTCGACGAAGGGCTTGCCCTCCACGACCGCTTCGTACGCCGCGACGCACTGCTGCACATCTTGCACGACACAGCCGACGTCTGTGGCGTAGCCTCGTTGGGGCAGCAATACCCCCAACAGCGTGCGGATGAGAACAGCGTCATCGCCTTGGGGGTACTTCGGGCGCAGCTGATGAATCGTGCACCAGTCATAATACTCAAGGCGCTCGATCAGCTCTTCGTAGATTCTTGGCCTGTTGTACCCCAGCCCAATGTGTACTTGGACGTTGCCCAGGGCTTGGCGCAAGATCTTTATGCCGTTGACGAACTTGTCGAACTCCTCGTACATCAACTGATCAGTCGCTTCGCAGAACGGCTCGGTCTCGATGGCGTTGATAATGAGATAGCGAATCTTATCGGGGGTGGCGAACGCCGAGTGATAGCTCGTAGGGAAGCCCGCTTGTCCTCCGGAAGTCACCCCAGCCTCGTACAAGATCTTCCCGATCTCTTCTGGGGAGAGTTTTTCGTAGTTCGCCGGACGGTGAAGCATCTCCCACTCGTCTTTGCCGTCGGATTCGATGATGACGCAAAGGGTCTCGCCCCCCAACGGGTGCGAGCGTCTCTCGATCTTCGTCACTCTGCCGGAGATGCTCGCGTGGACTGGGGTTGAGGGCTTCTTCGGGTCTGGTTGATTACGCCCAATGACCTGTCCTGCCTTGACGCGATCGCCCTCTTGTACTATAGGCGCGACTTCGGCAGAAAAGCCCTGGCGCAGGGGGATGATCACCCTGTGGGGCAGCGGCGCGACCTTAAGGCGCTGGCCGCGCGGCGTCCCCTCAAACAGCCCAAAGTAGTGCCCACCCTTGAACGTCTTCAGTGATCCTAAGACGGCCATCTTAGCGTCGCTTCCTCTCTTCGGTCCAGTACGGCTTGCTGTATTCGTCCTTGCGGATCCTCCAGAAGTGAAATGCAACTAAGAAGATCATTGCCATGGGCAGCACGAAGACGTGAATGACGTACCATCGCAAGAGCGCTGGCTGCCACAGATCCGTCCCACCTAGCAAAATCTGTTGAACATAAGGCCCAACTAGGGGGACGCCAGCGGCGATGTTGCTGGCGATCTTCGCGGCGTAATAGCCCAGCTGATCCCAGGGCAGAATATACCCGCTGAACGCAAAGAGCACTGTGATCACCAGGAGCAAGACCCCGATGACCCAATTGAACTCTCTGGGGTTCTGGTACGACCCTGTGAAGAAGACCCGCAGCATATGGAAGAAGACGGCAAAAACCATCAATTCGGCGGCCCACTTGTGCATGTTGCGCATGAATCTTCCCAACGGCACAGCGTTGACGATCTCGCGAACGGAGTCATAAGCCCGCTCCGCCGAGGGCACGTAGTAGAACATCAGAAAGACCCCAGTCAGCAAGAGAATTACAAAGAGCCAGGTGGCGATCACGCCCATCCAGAGCCAGTTATAACTGAGTCGAGCAGACTCTTTATAGATCTTGGCGGGGAGGATATGGACGAAGAAGTTGCGACGGTTCATGGCGAGGCGGTCGGCTTCCGTCTGGGGAAGCCCCTCGCGGCGGAAGATCGAGAGCCAGACCCGCGAGCGCCGTATGCCCTGCAAGACCAGAAGAAGCTTGTCCATCATGAGAATTTAATATCGCTCCCGTCGGGTATGGGGCCTTCGATCTCTTTCCCATCCGGGGTGAGATAGTACGTGCTAGGCACGACCTTGGCGTTATCGACTTGGAGGCGGCCATCGGGCGTCAGTTCTAATTTATAGAACGGCAATGGCCGTGGTGCCGGACCGCCCAACACCCGCCCGTCCCGGGCGAAGACGCTCCCGTGACAGGGGCAGCGCGCGTGCACGATGGGATACTCTTGGCTGGGCGGCCCGAAGGGCTTGTAGCTGCACCCCAGATGGGTGCACGTCATAGAGAGCGCCTGAAAGCCCACAGGCGTACGAAAGATGAAGACTCTCTTGGCTTCGATAGGCCGCATCTCGCCGACTTGATAGTCACTGGGGCGCCCGACGGTGAACGTCGTCGTCGGCTCATAGGTCAATTGCGGTTTCAGATAGTAGGGAATGCCTTGGGCAATACCCCCTATCGCTAACGCGAGCGACCCCCACCCCAACCACCCGAAGAAGCGTCGTCGCGTGAGCAGACTGATGGGGGATTCGACACTGGAGTCTCTGCCTACCTCCATCCGATACACTTCTCCTTACTTTTGTGCGCTGATTATAGCAAGGGCTTTTTGCCCTGTCAAACTTTCTCTCTTTCTACGAGAAAGCCTCACGGCGTGCCATGATCTAGATCATGACCGACGCTGACGTCTGTCATGTGAGGTCCTCCCTCTTTTTTGCTATGATAGTTTAGATAATGTTTACCGGGATCGTCACCGACACAGGAGAGGTCCTGCATGTCAGCCCGAGCCGTCTGACCGTGAGCACCCCCAAGCTCTTCAGAGAATTAGAGATCGGGCGGAGCATCGCGGTCAACGGGGCTTGTCTTACTGTGATCGAGCTCAGCCCCGCCGCCGAAAGCTTTTCCGTGGAGCTCAGCCCAGAGACTCTCGCACGCACAAATCTTGGGCTGGTGCGCCGGGGCGATCTTGTGAATCTCGAGCTGCCCTTGCGCTTTTCGGATCGCTTGGACGGGCACTTCGTGCTGGGGCATGTCGACACCGTCGGCGAGATTGTCTCGATCTCCCGCAAAGAGAAGGGCGCGGTCTTTCGCTTTCGCGTAGACGAAAAATATTCGCGCTATCTTATCGAGAAGGGCTCCATCGCTCTTGACGGAATCAGTCTTACAATCTTTAATATTCGTGATGGCGAATTTGATGTGGCGATCATTCCCCACACGCTGGAGCAGACCAATCTGCGCCTGCGGTGTCCGGGGGATAAAGTCAATGTCGAGTTTGACGTTTTGGCAAAATACCTCGAGAGGCTATTACAAGACAAAGGAGGCCGTTGAGCATGGCTTTTGCCAAGATCGAAGAAGCCCTCGAAGCGCTGAAGCGCGGTGAGATGATCGTCATTGTCGATGACGAAGATCGAGAGAATGAGGGCGACGTCTGCGTCGCCGCGCAGTTTGTCACTCCGGAGAAGATCAACTTCATGGCCAAAGAGGCGCGGGGCATTATCTGTGTGCCCATGACCGGAGAACGCTTAGATGAGCTTGGGATCAAGCTCATGGTGCAGACGGACTCTGGGGGCAAGGGCTGCGCGTTCACAGTCTCGGTCGACGCCCGCGAGGGGATCACCACGGGGACGTCGGCCTATGATCGCGCCCAAACTATTAAAACTTTAATCGACCCCAAGACCAAGCCCTCGGACTTAGTCCAGCCAGGGCACGTCTTCCCATTGCGTGCGCGCCCTGGCGGGGTGCTCCAGAGAGCCGGCCACACCGAAGCCAGCGTCGATCTCTGTAAGTTAGCCGGACTCTACCCCGCAGCAGTCATCTGCGAGATCATGAACGAAGACGGGACGATGGCCCGGCTGCCCCATCTCCAGCAGTTCGCCAAAAAACACAATCTGCTCATCGTCAGCATCGCTGACTTGATTCGCTATCGCTACGAGCGCGAGCGATTAATAGAGAAGATCGCCTGGGCCAATCTCCCCACAGAGTTTGGGGAGTTCACGATTCACGCGTATAGAAGTCTTGTTGACGGCAAGGAACACATCGCGCTTGTCAAGGGCGACGTTGCTGGAAAAGAGAACGTCTTAGTGCGCGTGCACTCGGAGTGTCTGACGGGAGATGTGTTCGGCTCGCTCAAGTGCGACTGCGGCGAGCAGCTTCGTCAAGCCCTGCGCCAGATCGCCGATGAGGGCTTAGGGGTCTTTCTCTACTTGCGCCAAGAGGGACGCGGCATCGGCTTGGGAAACAAAATTAAAGCGTACCATCTGCAAGACAAGGGCCTTGACACTGTCGAAGCGAATCGTCAGCTGGGCTTCAAAGAAGACCTCCGGGAGTACGGCATCGGCGTGCAGATTCTGAAAGACTTGGGGCTGAGCACGATCCGCATCTTGACGAACAACCCCAAAAAGCTTGTAGGGATTGAAGCCTACGGCATCAAGATCGTTGAGCAGATTCCCATCTTAGTGCCGCCTAACCCGCATAACTATAAGTATCTGAAGACGAAGAAGGAGAAGCTGGGGCACCAGCTCGATGCGATCTTCGCCAATTTCAGTAATGAGCCTTAAGATCGCGATTGTTGTCAGTGAGTTCAACAAAGATATCACTCAAGAGCTGCTGCAAGCTGCGCAAGAAGAGCTTGAGCGATCTGGGGTTTCGGAGATTGAAGTCTTTTGGGTGCCGGGGGCGTTCGAGATCCCTGCGACCGTGAAGCATTTAGCTCAATCAGGGCGCTATGACGGGATTCTGCCATTGGGGTGTGTGATCAAAGGGGAGACGGCGCACTTTGAGCACATCGCCCGAGCTGTCACGGACGGGCTGATGCGCGTAACGTTAGAGTGTGACACTCCAATAGTCTTTGGTGTGCTGACGCCGTATACCGAAGAGCAAGCCTGGGCGCGCATCTATAAAGGCGCGGAAGCTGCCAAGAGCTTGATAGAGTTAATCACTCTTCGGCGGAAGCTGTCCTAGCGCACTTGCTCACTTCCTGAACCCCGGCGGCCAGGGGTAGTCGGCAGGGCAGAGGTCGACGATCATATTGCCATCTTCTTGATTTGGGCCTGGGATCTCATTTCCTTGCCCCAAAATCGTTACCTTAGCTTGTTCAGGGGCAAAGATAAAACATGGCTTCACATATAGAAGTACTCCCCACAGATTTCTTAGCAAGCGGTTATAATTAAGAATGATTGTGGCTGAATCAGCCACAACGATCCCAGCACCATTTAATATAAGGTCCGTCTTGTATAAGGAGGCTTTACTCTCATTAACCACACGGATAGCTATCCCACCGCCATGGCTATTGAGAGCCAGGAGTGAATAATTCAAAACAAATTGAGCCCTGTCTTGAGCGTAGATCCCCGTTCCTGAATGTGCCACGATAGCACTGTGCAGAATAGTTACTCTAGCATCATCGTGGAGCCTGATGCCCTCACGATTCCGTTCAATTTGTCCAAACTCTAGAGTCGCTTGTGTCCGGCCTTCTAGTTTTATAGCCACGAAGTTATAGTTGCTCATAATACTAGTACCAACCATCCGTAAGCGCGCATCCTCCCTCATCAACACCCCATATCTCTCAGGGGTATAATCCGATCCTGGATTAAGGTTAGAGTTGATCGCGCTATCGACAATAGTAAAATCAGCCGTACCTTCGAGAAGGAGGCCATACCACCTAGGATCGCGGATCTCAGTGAAAGATATTCTTGCAATAGAGTTATCATGTCCCCAGATCCCTCCTTGGAGATCTTCTAGGCGAACCCACCTGAGGGTAAGAGCTGCTTCTCCACCAACTTCAATGCCCACAGGGCACTGCCCATGGTACTCCAGACCAGAGCAAGGAGCGGAAGCTGTGGAATGAGGAATACCTACAAACGCCATGCCATGTATAGAAATTCTCACTTTGCTATCCCCAGGCACATGGAGTATAGGTTTATCGGGGTCTATGGCTTTGACCACTGTTTGTTTTGGACCTGCTCCTAATAAGGAGAGGTCTTTTCGGATCACCAAATTCTCGGTATAGACGCCTGCTTCGATCTTAATTTCATCTCCAGGGTGAGCTGCTTCAATGGCTTGTTGGATGGTAGCAAAGTCACAACCCTGCGTACAAACAGTCCATGTACGCCCACCTTGTACCCCAAGAGTTTGAGGGAAGGGGACAATACCGCTTACCAAGCCTATCACGAAAGCTAATGTCCTCAAACCCCAGTGCTTCATTCTATATCCTCCTCAATCTTCCTCAATCTTTTACGGCTTCTTCTTCCAAATGATATCAACCTCTT